>Ga0209181_10000699_pt1 | contig 62073 bp, 47 predicted proteins | sample MAT05_FD_187208 | JGI IMG/M metagenome (GOLD analysis project Ga0209181, IMG submission 187208) | Freshwater microbial communities from Lake Fryxell liftoff mats and glacier meltwater in Antarctica - MAT-05 (SPAdes) (version 2) | ecosystem: Environmental > Aquatic > Freshwater > Ice > Liftoff...
AAACGTTGCGCCCATTCAGCCGACAAATTACCCACGGCCTGGTCAGCCGTGTAAGTATCTTTAAAAAGTTTTTCAGTAAATCCCTTCAGCAGGGGATCCAGTGTGGCAAAAAATTCATCAGGCGGCAAACCGTTGAAATCCGCACTCCACAGAGCTTTGTGGCCTGCACTACACACTCCCCGTTTCAATTCTTTTGCATCCGTGCCTCCAGATAACAGGAAAGGTATCCAGTCGCAATGTTCTACCCATGAATACACGACCGCTCTTACTGAAGCGTCTGCACGTAAAACACGTAATAACTTAGCCCAATACCATTCTGAAGAATAGATGCCCCCCACAAACTGGAGGTAATTGGTTTCAAACTTCAGCGCATGGTCATTTATTTCCTGTGCTTCTTTGGTGGCAGTATGATCTTTCCACAATACAAACATCGCATTGGGATTATTTTCAAACGCAGGCAACAATGCCAACGGCGTTCCTGATTCATCCACTGCTACCGGTGACGAACCGGTTGTATCGACTGAAATGGCTTTTACATTGACTGCTACATCAGCACCTGCCTGTTGCAAACAATGCTTGATGGTGTGTTCCAAACCCTCCACGTAATCCAGTGGATGCTGCCTAAATTGGTTTAGAGAGGCATTACAGAAAAGTCCTTTTCTCCAGCGGGGATAATAAAATACGGAGGAACTAATTTCGTGCCCGTTGGCGGCGTTTACGATGATGGAGCGAACTGAATCAGTTCCGAAATCGACTCCTATTACAAATTGATCGTTCATAATTTTGCAGAGCAATGTTTTCGCAAATATAATAATATTTGTATCCTTGACAATTGTTTTTTTATACAGGTTTTATTGCAAATCTTTTTATCAGAAACATTCAGGAAAGACAAGATTTGAGCTATAACATTACCTGCGCTAAAACTAGAGTGACTTACACCGAAAGACTGAAGTTCCGCAACGATTTATTGTTGAACCGAGCGTCCAGATTAAAAATATGGGATTTGTATCGCCGCTAAAGTTCAATCAAGGATATTAGCCGGTTCACAAAAAAAAGCAGCCGAAGGAAAACGGCTGCTTTGAATACTATGTTGATTTTTTATAAAAGAATAATCTATTTGTTGTTTGCTATCAAAGCCTTTTCTTCTGCCCACTTAGCCCTGCCCCATCCTGCTATCACATGTTTTTCGCTGTGGTAGGAGGAACGAACCAACGGTCCACTTTCCACATAATCGAATCCAAGATTATAACCTATTTCTCTTAATTCTTTAAACTCATCCGGATGTGGAAAACGCTGTACCTGTAAATGTTTTTTACTGGGTTGCAAATATTGTCCGATGGTAATTACATCCACATCGCTATCTCTAAGATGCTGCATGGTTTCAACTACCTCTTCAATTGTTTCACCCAGACCGAGCATGATTCCACTTTTAGTACGCATGCCACCTTTCTTTAGAATCCGCAATGTTTCCATACTTTGCCAGTATTTGGCTTGTATGCGTACCTGTTTGGTTAGGCGTTCTACTGTTTCAATATTATGTGATACCACTTCAGGTGCAGCATCAATGATGCGCTGTATGTTTACCAGTTCTGCTTTAAAATCTGGAATCAAAGTTTCCAATGTAGTAGCAGGATTTAGTAACTTGATTGCTTTAATGGTGTTGTACCAAATGATACTTCCTCCATCTGCAATTTCATCTCTGTCAACGGAGGTTACTACCGCATGTTTCACCTTCATCAAATGGATGGCTTCGGCCACACGCTGTGGTTCGTCCCAATCTACAGGCTCAGGTCTGCCGGTGGCTACCGCACAAAAGCCACAGCTTCTTGTACAGATATTACCCAAAATCATAAATGTTGCCGTTCCTTCTCCCCAGCATTCACCCATATTTGGACAATTACCACTTTCACAAATAGTATGAAGCTTATGTTGATCTACTAAATTGCGCACATGCCTGTACTCTTCTCCAATTGGTAATTTTACACGCAGCCAGTCTGGCTTTTTTACTCTTTGTTCTACTAGTCCGTCTATTACAGGTAAATCTATCATTGAATAAAATTATTGTTTTAAAAATTTACAGTTTGAGTAATGTGATCGGTAAACAATCGCACATTTAAAACCAACCTACATTCTTTTTGAAAATTTATTACTGACATTTGCCAGATTTATTTCCGTCTGCCAAACATAACTGAAACATAGATACTGACGAAATACTGTGTAGGCTTTGCATATACGATTTGCGGAATCTTTTTACTGTATAATTCACCTAGCACACCAACTTCAATTGCGTTCAACATTTCATTATATTGCCCGTAATCAAAACGCAATGATGCCTTTCCATACAAACCTGGTGTAACTTTCATTTGTCCCCATCCCTTACCAAATCCTGATCCGGAAACCTGCAAAAAGCTAAGGATATTACCATTGGTAAATAAAGTGCTATCTGGGATATAATTAGCGGCGGAGCCACCTGAACCTGAGTAAAGCGAGCTGTCGTTGGATTCGTAGCGGATTAGTTTTCTGTTTCCTTTAGCCAGATCATTTATTTCAAGGTTATAAGGTCTTAACAAAGCGAGCGAGAGACCGCCACCAAAATTACCAGTTACACTTACACCGTTTCTATTGGTTTTGTTACCAAACAAAATTTGCTGCTGCACGCCAAGTTTAACGGGGTACAGGTAATTGATTTTGCCGTAAATAAATGGAGACGTTGGCAAAGAGAAATTGGTTTGTTTATCTTCTTTGCTGTGTTTCCTTTCGGTGATATCCAGTTGAAATAAGGTTACCTTTTTAATGGATCTCGCCCGTCCTATTTCTAAAAATCCACCATATCCATCATTGGTAAGTTTAAATCCGACGGCGGTATGTTTGTAATAAGCAATTACACCTTCTTCCTCCTGCTTTATAAGGGCATTGATCCGTTGCTTACGTTCGTCCTTTTTTTCCTTTTTAGACATTTGAGAAAAGGAAGGCAATGTTGCAGCTATTGCCAGGCTAATAAAAAATAATTTACGCATATTCGATTTTTACTTCAGTAAATTTATACAAAAATAGTACAATGACAGCAACCATTCATTATGAAGGCAATTTAAGATGTAATGCCCAACATTTACAAAGCGGAACAACAATTGAAACAGATGCCCCAACCGATAACCGGGGCAAAGGGGAACGTTTTTCACCCACCGATATGGTGTGTACTGCACTTGCAACCTGCATGGCAACTACGATGGCGATTAAAGCCAACGACATGAATATTGAGTTAAAAGGGTTAACTGTTGACGTTAAAAAAAACATGGAAAGCAATCCCCGCAGAATTTCAAAAATAGATGTTAAAGTTGTTTTTCCGCCATCGTTGGTACTGGATGAAAAAGACAGAATCATTTTACAAAGAACCGGTGATACTTGCCCGGTGGTAAAAAGTTTACACCCTGACATGGTTTTGAATATAGAATATGTATAATGCCTGGCGGCTGAATTTTTAAGCCATTGTCAGTTTTTCGAAAAGGAAACTGGTTGGATCCAACTGAAAATATGATCCAAACTATTTCCATTGGAATCAGGTAACCGTTGAGGTTGGTTTTAGCAATTTATTTCCTACAGCACATTCCAGACAACGCTTTTGATCGCAGTATTCGTTTTTTAAACGTATGAGTGCTTGTGTGTCAAAAGCGTTTTTAATTTCTATACCTAATTGTGTAAATCCTTTGGTGATATTGTTTTTTTCGGACGTTGATTGTTCCAGCCATTGCAATGCTCTTTCCTTATAAATATTTTCGTTGTGGTGAAATCCATAAGCAAAAAGAATGGGTGCGATGGTATTGATGATAATGGAGTTGATCATTTGGCTTCCAAGATTTTTTTCCCTGAATGCAGTTGGTTCATCAAAACTATAATGATAATGCCAATAATCGTTGGCAGTTACACTCAACAATTTTTTTACATCTACCAGGTGTGCGGTTTCTTTTACAATGGAAAAGAGGTGAATGCTGTTGTGCACCAGCATAGCCAGTTGAGCTAAACGAACTGTTGGAAAATTAGAGGGCCGCATTCTTAAAAAATGAAGCGGCACATGGATCGGTTCCAACCGGTACTTTTTACTAAAAAACTGATATTCCTTTTGCAGCAACTTTGGATAGTCTTCTGTAAAATCATTTTTTAGTAATCCTGCCTGTCCAAATAAAAGTGCTTCGGTTTGATGGATCTGGTTTTTATGTTTTGCCAGTATGTTCAGTGGCAATGAACGGGCTATCTGTTCAAACGCATCGTTGTTTACCGTTATACCAAAGTTGCGTGCTATCAGCCACCAAAAGGTTTCTTCCCAGTGGTTATTATTTTCCGTAAGGTATTTCAAAATCACAGTGGCTTTATGCTGCATCCGCTCTACGAGTAGTCGCTCCTTCCAGGCTACCCATATAATTGGCGCAACGGTTTGTATCGTTGTTTCGCAGGCAATAAAGGATTTGGCATTCATTAATTCGTCATACTTTGTAAGCAGTATTTTAGACACCCGGCTTTGCAACTCTAAAACAGGGAAGGGTAAGTGCAAACTGGCATCATCGTTCCAAACCACATGCAATATTACATTGCGGTAGTTTTTATCATCGCTGTGCTTATGATTGTTCCAGTCGGAAGACAGGATATGCAATTCAATATTGCCAGCCCAGGTGGTATTGCCCACCTTTATTTTAGCATCCAGAAAATCGGGGCCCTGGTTGCTGTTGATATTACCGGGATAAATAATGGATAAATTTTCGCCATCTGCGGTGATCAGTTCGTTTTTATTATAAAACTGAAATTGCCAGAGGTATTGCAGGAGACATTCGGTCATGTGGGTAATTTTGGATGGCTGATATTTTATTTTAAAAGACTCAATCAATTTACAACAACCTTTTTTAATATGCAACCTTTTTGAAATATCAGTTTGCAAAAAAAATCACACAAAAAAATTGCATGCTTAATAAATATCATTGAATAAAGCCCTATTCATAAACTGCGAATAAAGACCATCAGGGAAAAGCCGTTCACAATGCTTTTGGCAAAGGAGACATTTCACCCATTATACCTGGGAGGCTTCTTTTAAAAACTTACTTAAAATAAAAGTGTTTTTAATTGCGCAAAAAAAGTGGGGGCCGAAAACTGGAACATACAACAATCCGGAGGTAATTGGGTTTGAAATAAAGACGGCTGAGATCAGCCACAATCTCCATTTGAAGCCAAACAGATTAGCAGAAAAAAACTCATTTGTAAATCAAATATCTGCCATTCAAAAAAATATCTATCAAAAAATTAGCCCGGCTTTTTTAAGTTCCTGCACTACCCTGCTCACCGGCAATCCCATTACATTGTAAAAATCTCCGGTTACCGTTTTTATTCCTACTACTCCTATCCATTCTTGTATGGCATAGGCGCCCGCTTTATCATACGGCTTGTATTTATCTACATAAAAAACAATTTGCTCATTGGTCAATTCATGAAACACTACTTCCGTTATATCTGCAAATGCAGTTTCCTTTTCGTTGTGCAGGATTACCACTCCGGTTATTACCCGATGCTGCTGCCCGGAAAGACTCGATAATATATGGATGGCATCCTCACGGTCTCTGGGCTTTCCAATAATTTTTTCACCTAAGACCACAATTGTATCAGCCGCCAGCACCGGTTTTAAATTGAAATTTTCTTTCTGAATGGCCAATGCTTTATTACGGGCAATATGAACTGCAATATCTTCAACGGAAAGCTGCTGTGGATACGACTCATCTGTTTCTTTAACGAGCACTTCAAATGGTACTTCGGCCCATTCCAGTAATTGTTTTCGCCGTGGAGATTGGGAAGCCAGTATAATACCGCCGGTTGTTGCCGGACCGGTATTGGATAGTGTGTTAGCGGTTGCGTTCATTTGAGAAAAATTGATACCAACATAGTTAAAAGAGGGATTTACTGTGCATATAGTTTAATAAAAATCATTGAGCAAATACCGGTTAACATTACCAGCTTTACCGCAATGCTTATCTGGTGATATTGTTTGTTAGTTTGCGCAACATAAAACTTTTTCAGAATCCAAACAAGCGGGATAATCACAAATAATAACACATATAAACCACTCATCCACCAGCCGATTTGTATTACATAAAATTGCACGATCAATAATGACCCTGCCAATACAACCAGCCAAACGCCGACAAAAACTTTCGAAGCAGGTACGCCCCAAACGATGGGCATGGTTCTGCAATTGTAACGGGTGTCACCTTCTTTGTCTTCTATATCCTTTACTACTTCCCGGATGAGAGAAATGATAAAAGCAAAACCGGCATACAATGCTGCAAATTTATAAATCCGGTGCATGCCTGCTGCGATATCTGAAGGAAGTGTTGAGGTTGCAGTAACTGTATTGTTGGTTGCAAAGTATAACACCATCACCGTCCACGCAGTAAGTGCGGAAATAATGATATTGCCGGATAATAATTTCTTTTTAAAGGTGGTGGAATATACCCACAACAATAAGGCGCAAACGAAGTTGCCGGCAATGATGATGAAGCTTGTTTTGAATGCCACAAGCGCACTTAATGCAAGACCGGTAAAAGTTATAACCAAATGAAAAAAAATAGCCCAGCGACGTTTAATAATTTTTTGCACGACCATTTTAGCCGGCTTATTGATCAGGTCGATGTTAATATCAAAATAATCATTGATGATGTAACCCGCCGCCGCAATTAAAACCGATGCAGCAACAAGGATATAAAGTATGGAAGGATTGAGCGATCCGGGTTGCTGAAAATAGTTTTCCGGCAATGAAGGAATAATGATGCAGAAGTAAAAAAGCAGTTGGGTAAGCGCAATGAATACCAGGTTGGGCCATCTTACCAAACGAAAAAAGGCGGAGATTAATTTCATGCTGATATTTCAGTTGCTGAATTGTTTATTGAAATCTTTTGACCTGTTAACGTTTAAAGCCACTGTTTATTTTGAAGCCACTGATGTATCAAGATCCCAATGACCATTGAGTTTGAGCACTTTTTCAATTACATCCCTCCCGCATCCACGTCCACCGTTGATAGGAGAAATGTATCTTGATATCTGTTTAATTTCCTGCACGGCATCAGCAGGGCAACAAGGTAAGCCTACCAAATTCATCACTACGTAATCTGGTATATCATCCCCCATATACAATACCTCGTCCAGTTTCAATTCATGTTGCTTTACAAATTCAAGCAGTTTTTCTTTCTTGTTGTGAACCCCCAAAAACACATGCTGCACGCCCAGCTTTTCAAGCCGATGACGCACTGGTTCGGAGCTTCCACCAGAAATGATTGCCACCTGGTACCCTTTTTTTACGGCCAGTTGCAGCGCATAGCCATCTTTGCTATTCATGTTACGGGCCATATCACCACCTTGTAAAATCACCATAATCTCGGTAGCCAGCACCCCATCCACATCAAAAATAAAAGTTTTTATTGGCCTGAAAAGTTCAAGTATGTTCATGCAAAAGATTGTTAGGTAATTGGGTTGACCTACGAATCAATTGAACTTTTAAAAATACAATTAATCGTATTGATCAGTTTATTTCTGGTTATCCCGCCATTCATACACCCAGCTACTCTGGATCATCTCGAGATGGCCTTCGGTACTTTGTTCGGCCTTGCCTTCAAATCCGGGAATTTCCAATACCCATTTAAGCAGGTCTGTAAACCGGATACGATATATTTTGCTTTCAGTAAAATCGTCGCCAAAACGTTCGTAAAGTTTCATTGCGATATCCTCATAATCATTCCAGTTGATTGGTGGTTCGAAGGTCATAATATTAATGTGCTAATTTGATAATGTGCTAATTTGATAATGTGCTAATTTGCTAATTTGCTAATGTGCTTATCGATGTTGTACTAACTGACACCTTGCAAATATGATAATTCGACAATGATAGTTTTTTACCAGATTTCTTCTTTGCTTAAAAAATCCTCAACAAAACATAGAGGATTATCTCATCAGCACATTGGCTAATTAGCTAATTCCTTTATTCTCCTAAAAACTGTGTTTGATCCGGCAGCGTTACTGTAATTTGTCCATCTCCTTCCAGTAGCACACATTGGCACCCTAGTCTTGAATTAAGCCGGGGATTAATGGCCCTGTCAATAAAATCTTCTTCCCGGTCTGATAGTTCTTCCAGATGAGCATCACCTGATTCAACATATAAATGACAAGTACTACATGCACAAACGCCGCCGCAGTTATGATGTAGATCGATATCGTTTATTAAAGCTACTTCTAGTAAGGATTGTCCATCTTCAACATTCTCAAGTGTAATAGGTAAGAGGCCTTTCTGTTCAAATTTATAAGTGATTGTGTACATATCTTGTAAAGTTCGGGATGCAAACCTACTGTAGAATTACCATTTTAGGAAAACTTAGTTAAAATGTCATTTAATTAATAGCAAGAGAATCAGTAATTTGTTTGATTATAATAATGCATTTGTTTATTTTACCGCCTTAATAATTAATTGAAATTGCTTTTTTATGAAAAAACACAGCTATTTATTTCACTGCCTTTTATGCTTCATCCTGATTGTTGCTTTTTCGTGTAACAATAATCAAAAAGAAAAAAAGGTAACCGGGCCTGCAAAGAAAGACACACCGAAAGTGGAGGAAAAGGCAATTGAAACAAAAAGAGGACCAGTGATCAACATAGCTGATACACTTTCGTTGAAGCGCATCGTTCTTACCATGAAAGACAGTGGTGCTACAATGGATCGAGTAAGTCTTAAATTGAGTGCGATCTATGGAGTTAAGCTGGCCGCCATCATCAGGAAAAATAATTTAAAAAGTACTGGCTCACCAATGGTCTGGTATAAAGGGACAAAAGCACCCTACTTTTTTGAAGCAGGAATTCCGATTGATAAAAAGCCATCCAAATTACCAAAAGGTACATTCATCAAAGAGATGGGTATTGATAGTATCGTGGTTGCTCACTTTTATGGTCCTTACGAACTAATCCCTACCGCATACGATGCATTGAGTGATTGGCTGAAAGACCGGAAAAAGAAGATAAAAGGCAGTCCATATGAGATATATGTAGATGATCCGTTGGATGCAAATGGCAAACCGATCGACCCCTACAAAATAAGAACGGATATTGTATTTGCATGGAAATAAAACTGCCGATAACAGATGGATTATTTGACACATTCTGATTTTAAATCTTTGATCAGCTTACTGTTCCATATTATCAATCACTCCTGCTACTATGCTTGCACTTTAAGAGGTTTGTAAATATTTACTTACCAAACAAGCGGCAATAAAGTAACTGCACCGAGCGAAACCATCATGAATCTGCGTCTATGGATTCATGATACTATCTGTTATTTTCACGTAAACTTTTTTTAACGCCGGATATTGACTAAGAATCCTCAGGTGTTTATCCAGTGTTACAGTGTCTTTTCTAATGGCAGGGCCGGTTTGCATTTGGCCGGGTAAATGGTATCGCAGTCTTAACGCTGTTTCTTCTATTAAAGGTTGCAGCATTTTAAAATCAAGTTCTTCTTTGCCACAATAATCAGCCGCTAGTGCATATAGGTGGTTTGGAAAATTACTCACCACAACTGCTGCTACATGCAACTTGAGTCGTTGCTCATCGTTGGCCCTCGTTACGATGGAAGACAAACTGTGTGCAAAGGTTTCAATAACGGAAATGACCTCATCTGAGTTACCGTCTACCAGGAGCGGAATATCCTGGTGTAATTCCAGATTTTCTTTCCGCAAACTTTGCAAAGGATACATCACACCATATTTGTTGGAGACCTTTTCTAATATCTCCTTTGAAATAGAACCCGCTGTATGTACAATTAATTTATCACCGAGCAAATAGGATTCATGAATTTCATTGAGCGCCGCATCAGCCATGGCAACCAAATAGAAATCGGCCGAATTATCCAGAATTTTAGGGTTATCCGAATAGGCACACCCTAATTCTTTGGCCAGCAATTGTGCGTTGCCGATACTCCTGCTCACTACCTGTATAATTTCGTGATTGGCTTTTAAAATCAATCTGCCAAATACTGAGGCTACATTTCCGGCTCCTATTATTACAACTTTCATAAGTGTATCTTTGTTCGGATGAAATTAAAGCAAAAATTAGCAATTGGCTTCATTCGGGTAAAATTTAAAATGCTTACGCTTATTTCAAAACGAAGAGCTGCTGAAAAAGCTTTTGATTTATTTAGTACGCCCTTCCTGAAATCAAAAGTTAGAACACCCACTATTTTTGAACGGGCAGAGACATTGCATTTTCAACTGCATGGATTAAAAGTAAATGGGTATCGTTGGAACCATCCGCAGCCGCACAAGGTGTTAATTTTGCATGGCTTTGGATCGGCAGCGCATAAATTTCATCAATATATTTCCCCCTTGATTGCAAAGGGCTATGAAGTACTGGCATTTGATGCACCCGCACATGGCAGTAGCGAAGGAACAAGGATCAATGCAGTAGAATATGCTGATATGATTGCGGAAGTACTAAAACAGTATGGCCCGGTGAATGGCTTCCTTGCGCATTCATTTGGCGGAATAGCACTGAGCCTTGCAATGGAAAAAACAGATCATGGAGCAGATACGCATATCGTTTTGATTGCACCGGCTACAGAAACCCAGTCTGCAGTGGATGGTGCATTTAAAATGCTACAAATAAAAGATGCTTCGGTTAGAAACGAATTTGACAAGATTATATTTGAAAAAAGCGGACAAAAAACAACGTGGTTTTCAATCAAAAGAGCCATGCAAAATATCAACGCTTCCGTACTATGGATTCATGATGAAGAGGACGACATCACGCCTTATCAAGATGCTTTGAAAGTAAAGCAGGAAAACTTTTCCAACATCAGATTTATTATTACTAAAGGATTGGGGCATCGGAAAATTTATGGTGATGCTGCCATCAAAAATGAAGTGATTGAATTTCTATAACAGCGCTGGTTAAACAAACTATTTCACAAGAAATATTTTGATTTTTCAATTTTAGAGTAATATTGCACTTTAGATTGCTGTGGATAAAGGATGAGCAGGTTCAATTATTTGTATGATAAAAGTCAATACTAGCGCATGTTTTCCGGCAATTCATTAAAATAAAAACTTTACATGTAATCTGTCCCAATCTCCCGATTTTGGGACGAAGCACAAAACAATCTGTTCATTATGGCGAAGAATCTGTTAATAGTTGAGTCCCCTGCGAAAGCTAAAACAATAGAAGGAATTCTGGGAAAAGACTTTGAAGTTAAAAGTTGCTTTGGTCACATTCGTGATCTGGAAAAAAATGATATGGGCATTGATATCCATAATAATTTCAAACCGAAATATATTGTTCCGGCAGAAAAAGAGCGAGTAGTAAGAGAACTAAAAAGCATCGCAAAAAGAAGTGATGAAGTTTGGCTGGCTTCGGATGAGGACCGTGAGGGAGAAAGTATCAGTTGGCATTTGGCGGAAGTGTTAAACCTGGATCCAAAAACTACCAAGCGAATTGTTTTTCATGAAATCACTAAACCGGCAATCGAAAAAGCAGTAAAAAATCCACGTACCATCAATATGAACCTGGTAAATGCGCAACAAGCAAGGCGGGTGGTTGACAGGTTGGTAGGTTTTGAACTGAGCCCGGTTTTGTGGAGAAAAATAGGCATGAGTGGCGGATTGAGTGCAGGCCGAGTACAAAGTGTTGCCGTTAAATTAATTGCAGAAAAAGAAAGAGAGATCAACCAGTTTACGGCTACAGGAAGTTTCAAAATTGAAGCTTCTTTATCAGCCACTGATAACAGTAACCGATCAGTAACCTTTAAAGCCGACGGTGGAAAATATGATGTATCGGACGATGCAGAAAAATTTCTACGCGGTTGTATTGGTGCAAAATATACGGTAAAAGACATACAGGTTAAACCCGGCAAACGCACGCCGGCTGCTCCTTTTACTACTTCCACATTGCAGCAGGAAGCCAGCCGGAAATTGGGATATGGTGTGAGTAAGACAATGCTGCTCGCCCAAAAATTATACGAAAGTGGAAAAATCACCTACATGCGTACGGATAGTGTAAGTCTGGGTGAAACCGCCATGGACGGTATTATAAAAGAAATCAGAAACAGTTACGGTGACAAGTACCTGCAGGTGCGTAAATACAAGAATAAAAATGAAAGTGCACAGGAAGCGCATGAAGCCATCAGACCTACTTACATGGAAAACCATACGGTAAATGATCCTGAACTAAACCGCTTGTATGAGTTGATTTGGAAACGTACGATTGCCTCTCAGATGAGCGATGCAGAGTTGGAAAAAACGATTGCAAAAATCAACATCAGCACCAACAATGCAGAACTAACGGCAACGGGGGAAGTATTAAAATTTGATGGCTTCTTGAAAGTATATCTGGAAAGCAATGATGATGAGGATGATGATGGAGAAGAAAAAGAAGGCGAAAGCAGGCTGCCAAATTTAACACCTGGACAGGTTTTAGCGTTTAACCAAATGACCGCTACCGAAAGATTTACCAAACACGCTGCAAGATATACCGAAGCATCGCTGGTAAAGAAAATGGAAGAGCTGGGCATCGGCAGACCAAGTACCTACGCCCCTACTATTTCGACCATCATTAAAAGAACCTACGTAGAGAAGAAAGATAAGGAAGGCGTAAAAAGAAATTTTCGCATTCTGAAACTTAAGAATGATACCATTGAAAAAATAGTAGAACAAGAAAATACAGGCGCTGAAAAATCAAAGTTGTTTCCAACAGATTTAGGTTTGGTGGTGACTGATTTTTTGAACCAGCATTTTACCAAAGTAATGGATTATCGTTTTACCGCCAATATTGAAAAAGAGTTTGATGAAATTGCCGATGGCAAAATGCAATGGGGTAAAATGGTGGAAGATTTCTATACGCCATTTCATACCGGAGTAGCACACACGCTGGAAACAGCCGAAAGGGCCGTGGGCGAAAGAGTATTGGGTGTGGATGAAAGCGGTAAGTCAATCATAGCCAGGATGGGCCGTTATGGACCAATGGTGCAAATTGGATCGCAGAGCGATGAAGAAAAACCACGTTTTGCAAAACTGAAAGCAAACCAGAGTATCGAAACAATTACATTAGAAGAAGCACTTGAATTATTTAAGCTACCGCTTAGTTTAGGCGAGCATGATAACCTGGAAGTAAGCATCAACATTGGCCGCTTTGGTCCTTATGTAAAATGGGGAGAACAATTTGTTTCCATTCCAAAAGGAGAAGACCTGAATTCCGTTGACTTAAACAGGGCAATTGAAATCATCCATGCGAAGCAAAAAGAAGATGCCCCCATCGGCTTTTTTGATGAGAAACCTATTACAAAAGGCAAAGGACGTTTTGGTCCGTTTATTAAATGGAATGATCTTTTTATCAATATACCAAGAGCCTATAATTTTGATACGCTTACACAAAAAGATTGTGATGAATTGATTGAGAAAAAGATGGAAAAAGAAGCCAATCGTTTTATCAGGCAATGGCCGGAAGAGAAGATTGCGATTGAGAATGGCCGTTGGGGCCCGTTCATTCGCTTTGGTAAAAAAATGCTGAAGTTAACCGCCGGCGCCAATGGTAAATACACGCCCGAAGAACTGGCTGCTATTGAATTGGATGCTGTAAAGAAAATGATTTTAATACAGGAACCAAAAGCGTTTGACAAAAAAGCACCTGCTAAAAAGAAAGCACCTGCAAAGAAAAAAGTAGTTGCAAAAAAAGCATAGATTAATTGATTGAATATAAAAAGGCGTTGATAAAATCAACGCCTTTTTTATGGTATATCCAATCTGGTTCGAAATACAATTCCTTTTAAAGATACAGGTATATTATTCGGAATTATTGCATGCAAAAAACACTTTTCCAAAACTCTATCAAGCTAATTGCTCCTCCAGGTATTATTAGAAAAACTCTGATCCGGAAAGACTTTATCAGGATCAAGAACAACTGTTTTTAGTTTTTCAGATGTAGGCAATTTGATTTTTTTTGAGATCGCATTATTCCAGATTTCAACGGGCAATTTCATGCGGCCTTTTTTACCACTTACCGTTTCGTAGGCTATATTTACGGGCATCGCCATCTGGTCGAGATTTGCGATGGTAACCAATGCGCCATTGGCTTCGTTGTCATTATCGTAGGTAACGGAAACGATCGATTGGTCAAGTTTATAGTTTTCTAAAAACCATCCTTTCCAAAACCAGCTTAGGTTTTCGCCGGATGCATTGTCCATCGTTCTAAAGAAATCCCATGGAGTAGGATGCTTATATGCCCATCTTTCAATGTAAGTTTTAAAGGCATAATCGAACCGAACCGGACCAAGAATTTCATTGCGCAGTAACGTTAATCCATATCCTGGTTTAAAATAAAGTGCGGTACCAATATTTGATTCCTGTAGCGCATCGGGAGTGGTTAAAATCGATTCACTGCTATTGCCAAACATGTACTCTCCCATAATCGCCATTGACAAAGGATCGGCCTTGTATTCCCCCTTATTAAAATCATCGTCCGCCAAAGAGTTAATGAATGTATTAAAGCCCTCATCCATCCAGCCATACTTACGCTCGTTGCTACCAACAATCATCGGAAACCAGGTATGTCCGAATTCATGATCGGTAACGCCAAACAAACTCGCCTTTTGCGCTTTGTATCCACAAAATACAATCCCCGGATATTCCATTCCACCCACATTGCTGGCTACATTGGTGGCTACAGGATAAGGATAAACGAACCATCTTTTACTGTAGTTTTCAATACAACCTTTGGTGTATTCCGTTGACCTTCCCCATCCTTTTTCACCTTTGCTTTCTGACGGATAGGCACTCATGGCCAATGAAGTTTTACCGCCCGGCAAATTAATTTTTGCCGCATCCCAAATAAATGCTTTGGACGATGCCCAGGAAACATCCCGTGCGTTGGTTATTTTGTAATGCCATGAAAGCGTTGCTGCCTTTGGTCTTGATGCCGGATCTGCAATTTCTTTTTCACTGCGAATCATCACCGTTTTGTCACTTTTTTTTGCTTCTTCAAGTCGGGCAACCTGCAAGGGAGTCAGCACTTCTGATGGATTTAATAACTCGCCACTTGCTACTAAGATATGTGAGGCAGGCACAGTAATGATAAAATCAAAATCTCCATACTCCAGATAAAACTCGCTGGGTCCCAAATAAGGCAATGTATTCCATCCATCCACATCATCAAATACACACATGCGTGGATACCATTGTGCTACGGAAAAAATATCACCCTTTTCTGTTTTTAGAATGCCACACCTGTCTGCACCATACTCGGGCAAAATAAAAGAATAGTCCAGTTTAATTTTAATCACATCACCGGAGGCGGACATTGGTTTTGGCAAACGAATCTGCATCCTTGTATCGGTGATAATATAATCAGTAGCCGGGAGATCATTTAATTTCACAGCATTTATTTTATATCCGCCATTAAAATCACTTTTTGCGTCGCCATAACGGCTGCTGCCTTCTACCGGCATTCTTGCCTGTCCACGACTGTCTTTACTAAACAAATTTTGATCAAGTTGTAACCACAAAAATGGCAAACTGTGTGGACTATTATTTTTGTAGGTGATGGTGACAGTACCGGAAATTTCATGCGAAGTTTCATTGAGGGAAACAGCAATTTGATAATCTGCCCTGTTTTGCCAGTAGCCTGTATTGGCTTCACCGGTGGCCGCTCTCGTGTTAGTTTCTCCAACAGGATAAAATAGCGGCGAGAACAACATATGGGGATCATAAGCTGACATCACAGGTGTTTCGTTTTGCGCCATTCCACAAACACTAGCAAAAATTGACAAAAAACCAATAAAGGAACTTTTCATTTTTATTTATTTGAAAATTGAAAACTGAAAATTGCAGTGTAACCAATAAAGTGGACGAGCCGTAATTAGATTATATCAACGCCATTCTCTGATTAATTTTTTAGCATCTTCTTTTATGATGGGGTCGTCTTCCGTTTGATTTTTAACAGACAGCATTTGAGTAAGAATTTGAATGGCTTTAGCATTTTGGCCATTTTTCTCATAGGCTTTCGCCATTTCAAAATAATTTAGAATAAAACCGCCGGTGATTGCTTGTGCTTTTTCAAAGGCGCTGATAGATTCCTTTAAAGACGCTGCGGGTAAACCGCCAAAAAATATTTTAACGGCTGTCCTTTCAAACCCGTTCAAATTACTGATTTCATAATGCCATCTACCCAATACATGCCAGGCTTTAAAATTATGGGGATCATTTTTAATAGCGGCATCCACGTACTTTTTTATTTCTTTGGCACTATTAATTTTTTCTTTACCACTCCTGTTTAACGAACTTCTTCCCAGTGCTATGGCCATTACGCAATTTGATTCGGAATTATTTGGATTCACCTTTAATGCAGTGGCAGCATATGTTTTAGCGGCTGAATAATAATCTTCTATCATTTTAGGATCCGTCTGGCGTTTCCCTATCCTGCTGCACAATTCGCTGCATTTATTCAACGCATAAATATTAATAGGCTGAACTTTTAAAACCTCTTTGAATTTGGTTAAGGCAGCTTTTTCATTTGGCAGATATTCAAGCCGGTCGCCTTCTTTGATCATAGCAGCGATATCCTGTGCCCACACGGGAGATAAATAAAGCAGATAAATAATACTCAACAATAGGGACTTCATACTAAAATACTGTTTTGCAACTCACTCCTACAATACCTTGAAAGTTTTCAATTGGAGGAGTTGTTTTTTTGATGGTAATGCTGACGGATAAAATTTTCTCATCCATGTGATGGATTGCATCAATCAAATCCTGTGCTATAGTTTCCAAAAGCGGCGTTGGCAATTGCATTCTTTCCTTAATACAACTATAAACAGCAACATAATTTACGGTTTGGCTCAAGTTTGTGATATGTTCCCGGCCATCCATTTCAATGTCAACATCTACTTCAAATTGATTCCCTAATATTTTTTCTTCTTCAAACACGCCATGAAAGGAGTGAAACAACAGTTTATGCAAGTGAATGGTTAACATGAATGGATCTTTTACAAATAGATAATCAGATAATGAATAATTAATGAAATTATTGCCTTTCAATTCATTCTATCCCTGTGGCGCTAAGTTCATTCAACTCAAATCAAATTTACAATCAGGATACAAGACCGAACACTTTACCAAATAAAAATTATCCAAATTTATTTAATGTATTCCTTTTGCACTAAGGTATCTTTCAGCATCCAACGCAGCTATACATCCACTTCCTGCTGCCGTTACGGCCTGTCTGTAAATCTTATCCTGTACATCACCTGAAGCAAATACGCCTTCAATATTGGTTTTAGAAGTTCCGGGAACCGTTACCAAATATCCTGCCTCATCCATATCTAACCAACCTTTAAATATGTCACTATTGGGATGATGGCCAATCGCTACAAAAAAAGCACTCACCGCAATATCCTGCTTTTCGCCGGTCTGGTTATTTTTTATACGGACTGCTTCCACTTTTTTATCGCCCAAAATCTCGTCCGTTTCGCTATTCCAATACATCTTTATGTTCGGAGTATTTACTACTCTATCCTGCATTATTTTGCTGGCCCTCATTGCATCCCTTCTAACGATCATATGCACTTGCGAACAGATTTTTGAGAGATAAAGGGCTTCCTCTGCGGCTGTATCGCCGGCTCCAACGATCGCCACTTCTTTTCCTTTAAAGAAAAACCCATCACAAACCGCACAGGCACTCACACCATATCCGTTTAGCCGCTGCTCGCTCTCTAAACCAAGCCATTTTGCAGAAGCTCCCGTTGAAATAATTACAGAATTGGCCTCAATCCATTTTTCTTCATCAATCTCGATTTTATATGGTTGTACTGAAAAATCAACTTTAGTTGCTAGACCATACCGGATATCCGTACCCATTCTTTTGGCCTGGTTTTCAAAATGCACCATCATATCCGGTCCCTGTATACCATCCGGGTAACCTGGATAATTTTCAACTTCTGTCGTAATGGTCAACTGACCTCCCGGCTGAATGCCCTGGTATAAAACAGGGTTAAGTCCTGCCCTGCTTGCATAAATCGCTGCAGTGTACCCTGCCGGTCCAGAACCTATTATTAAACATTGAACTTTTTCTAAAGAGCTGTTTTCCATTTTTTATTTTTTTGTGTGCTAAATTACAGGTTTTATGCTTGCTAAGCTTTGAGTTAGCAGCTTTTTGAAAAAAATGCAGGGAAAGTTCAGCACCAATGCCTGTAAGTAAAAGTTTAATCTGACAGTAGATTTTTGTGGATTATTTGGGAATAGCAATCGTTTTTGTGGAAGATGCATACCCGTAAAACGCCCCCAATGCGCCACCGCTGATATTACCGACCACTTTGTTGGGCTGCGCAAACGGATTACCAATGCTTTGAAAAGCAAACTCCCATGTACTCCAAAATGTATAGGTAGGCTTGTCTATGTTAGAAATTTTCAATGTTACGGTATCGCCTCGTTTAAAAAAATTATCATCTGATTTAACGGGATTGTTCCTGTCAATTCCCTGATCAACACTTAACTCATAAGTTGTATTATCGATCACCTGGTCATCGAAAACAGAATTTTCGCCAGGTAAAAAGGGATTGTTGTTTTTACTGGTAAAGTATCGAACGTAATTACCAAGACCCGGCGGGTCAGTAGCTTTTAACATCAATATCACTTTGGTAGTATCATCCGAAAATGGTGCAGGTTTCCACCAAATAGAATCCAGGCGTTTTGCTAATGTAGGAATGGTTGTGCTGGCGGTGTATTCTTTTCCCTCAACTTTTATACTTAGCGTGTACCGGGTATTCAATTGTCCGGTGAAAGCTGTTGCGGGATTAGCAGGGTCAATGCTATAATAATACAACGAATCTGTGCCTATCAATGATTGTCCGTATTCCTTTAGCTTGTGAGTAAGGGTTCCGTTCGATATCGTTACATCTGCATTTCTAACAAATGATTTAAATAACAATGCCGGATCGATGGTGCTAAAGAAATTCAGACTTTTGGTAAGTATTACTACAGGAGGTTGGTTATTTTCAATATTAGCATCAACTACCAGCAGTTTTGATGCATCTTTCAAATCAAAGTTGATATCCTTCTCACAAGCAGATAACAGCGTGATTAATACTATGGCGTATAATATTTTATTCATTCAGAAATTTATTCTTTTATACAAAATTACCGGCTATTTGGTTGGATTGTTTAACCGTTGATCAAAACTTAACAAAATTGATTTTAAAAATGTATTATTTGTTTAAAACCGGCTTTAAAGTATATCCTTCCTTTCGAAGTAAATTGATTAATCCTTCTTTGCCAACTAAGTGACCAGTGCCTACCGCTACAAAAACACTTTGTGTTTTCATGATTTTATTTAATTGAGCAACCCAATTTTTATTACGATCATTTAACAAAAGATCCTGGTGATTCTCCATTCCAAAAGTTGTGTCGTTTAGTTGCTTTTCAATTTCACCAAGCCGTTGGGTTTTATAAACGGTGATGATTGTATCAAAATATTGCTGGTAAGATTGCATGCTGTCGATCGATTTCAATAAATCCTTCGCTTGCTCCTCGTAAGGAATACTATCAAATACCGAAGATTGAAACTCCATTGTTTCCAATCCTTTAATTTCTTTTTTCTGAAGCTTTGCCAGCCCCATCAACTCCTGTTCTACTCCTGAAATATTTTTGCACGGCATCATTTTAGGATATAACATTGCTGCAAGAAAGAAGGGTTTGGTTTTCTCCAACAATCCAATGGGCATATGCAGTACATCTTTAAAATAGGTTGATATTTTTTCATATTCGGCAACCGTGTAAAGGTCCTTTAGCTTTTTGCCATCTTTCATATTCATCATCATAAGCCCACCTAGCATTACCGAGGGATCATCCATGTCCATTTCAAGATAAATAAGATCGGAATTATTGACGGCTGTTTTTAATTGCTCGCTAAATTTGATATCATCTTTACACATCAAATGAAAAGTACCAAATATGTAAGAGTTGCCTTTTAACCCCTTACCGCTTACCTCCCACAACAAACTATTGTCATCTTTATTGAGCATAAGCTTTACCTGCTTTGGCTGCGCATTGCAGGAGCAGAAGAAAAAGAGGGCACCCAATACTTTAATTAGTTTCATAGCTTTAATTTAAAAAGGAATATTTTTCTCAAATTAAATTTAAATAGCTGAAAATATCTATCTTGTTTAAAATAAATAATACCTGTAAATGAGAACTGCAAGCTTCATTTTCTTTTCATCCGCTTTCATCACGTAACTTGTATTGTATATTTATAGCAAAAAAGCAGGCCCTGTTTAAACAAATTATGATCACAGAATGAAACCATTCCTTTTAATTATAGCTTTTAATTGTTTGTTGAACACAGTTTTTGCTCAAAAGGAATTTCCGGTATTTGGTAAAATTGATCTTACAGACCTTGAGGTAAAAGATTGCCTTTTTGATCCGGGTGCAGACGCCTTTAAATTGATTGATATAGGCAAAGTGTATTTTTCCCGAAACACAGATTCCACATCACCATTTTTTACAATGCATGAACGAAGGGTAAGAATAAAAATTTTAAAACCATCCGGTATCAACAACGGTAATTTAATTATACCCTATCTCAGCATTAACAATGAAGAACGCATTGTAAAAATAGAAGCCTGTACTTTTAATATTTCAGAAGATCATACAATCAAGAAAACCACGGTTCAGAAAAGCAGCATTTTTAACAGGCGGATCAATCAACAAAGTAGCGAGTTAATGCTGGTTTTTCCGGAGGTAAAAGTTGGAAGTGTAATTGAATATAAATATTTAATTCAAAAGAAATCTGTCACCGAAATTAAGGATTGGTATTTTCAAAGTAGAATGCCTACGAAGTACAGTGGGTATGAAGTAAACATCCCTTCCGTTTTTCACTATACCATACATCCGCTAACAGCAGATTCGCTTGAACGGAAAGAAAAAAGATTTATAGACCGTATGATGATAAAAGGTACGGCCGCAAGTCAGGAGATATTACAAAAAACCTTTATCATGCGTAACCTGCCTGCTGTGCAAAACGAGCCCTATATGGGATCGGCCAGAGATTATATGCAACGTTTGTCATTTAGGCTAATTGAAATAGATTACGGAAATGGCAACACTATAAATGCACATAGCGAATGGGATGAGGTAGTGACTGAGCTGAATAAAGATCCGGATTTTGGCAGCCAGCTCAATCAAAAATTACCTGAAGCAGCCGACCTCATCGCTGCTGCCAAGTCTTACAATGGGCTGGAAAATAGAATGGCTTTTTTATATCAGTATGTTCAGAAAAAAACCCAATGGAATGAGGAGGAGTCTATCTATTCTTTCAAGGGTATCAAAAAAACATTCATTGACCAATCCGGTAGCAGCGGCGACTTAAATCTGCTGTTGCTTTCATTGCTAAAACAGGCAGGTATTAAAACATTGCCGGTACTTTTTAGCACAAGGAGGAATGGATTGGTGAATACCACTTTACCATTTATCAGCCAGTTTAACACAGTGATGGCACTGGTATCCATCAACGATAATGAGTACTTGCTAGATGCCGCAAATAAAAATGTTACTTATCACCTGAAACCCTCCAAAATACTAAATACAAAAGGTTTTGTTGTAAAGGAAGGAGCAGAAAGATGGCTCGAGGTTTCTGATAGTCTCAATAGTTTTAGAAACATTACAGCCATCAGCGCTTATATAGATACTTCCGGAACAATGAAAGGTGATGCATTGGTTTCCTCCAGCGGATACGCACGTAAAGAGCGTTTAGAAGATTGGCAAAAAAGCAAGGAATTGTTTAGGGATCGCTATTTTAAAATGGAAGAGCTTGCTTTGGTAGCTGGCGAAGTGCAGGTGGAAAACCTGGAGAATGACGCTTTACCACTTGAGCAAAAATTACCTTTTTCAATCCAGCTAAACAGATCCGGACAACATCATTATTTTAGGCTCAATTTATTTTCAGGCTTGGAAGACAATCCTTTCATGTCCGCTGAAAGACATACTGACATTGAGTTTGGCTACCTTCAGGAGTATAAAATGTATGCAAACTATAGCATTCCTGCTAATTATTTATTTGAAGAACTGCCGAAAGACATTTCGTTAATTATGCCCGACACCAGTATTAGTTTTAAAAGATTTATTACAACCGAAAGCAATGCAATCAATGTTCGAATATCAATTGATTTTAGGAGATCCTGGTTTAGCGTAGCCGAGTATCCCGAATTTGCAGCGTTCTATAAAATTTTATTATCCAAACTAAATGAACAAGTCGTTTTAAGAAAGAAAGAACCGCTATGAAAATAATCATCAACATCATGTTACTGGCTTTTGTACTCCCCTGCTGCTATGCTCAAAACATCGTGTACGATGCTGCATCCATGCCGGAGCAACTAACAAAAAATGCCTATTCAGTAATACGGGAAGAGCGAATCAATTTTGATGTAAAGGCCATTAACAAAGCCAGCTACAAAGTGCATAAAGTGGTGACCGTATTAAATGAAAATGGAAAAGACGAACTTGAGTTTCATGAATTCACAGATAAATTCGTATCACTTGAAAGTGTTCAAATCCAGCTTTATGATGCCAGGGGAGCAATCATCAGAAAATATAAAAAAGCTGATTTAATTGTGCAAACCTCAGGCGAGGGTTTGGTGCCAGATGGCAAAGTATTTCATATTGAATTTCCTGCCCCAGCCTACCCATTAACGATTCAGGTAGACTATGAATTAAAATTAAATGGTTTGCTAAACTACCCTCGTTATCAGGTTCAAATGCCAGAGCAATCCGTTGAAAACTCAGTTTATACAGCCACTGTACCAACAGATCTTGATTTAAGATTTAAAGGAATCAATACCACCATTCTTCCATCAGTAACCGATGACGGAAAAATAAAAACCTATAGCTGGGTTATCAAAAACCTTCCGGCACTTGAATATGAAGCGGGCGCCGTTAGCTATGCAAGCCGGTATCCGCATATTTTGATATCGCCCAATAAATTTGAATTGGATAATTATGAAGGAGACATGAGTACCTGGGAGAATTTTGGAAAATGGTATGGATTGCTTGCTAAAACTGCTAACAACCTTACCAATGAAAGAAAACAATTTTTTCAATCAATAGTAAAAGATGCAACGAACGACCGTGAAAAAATGAGGATCATTTACAATTACCTGCAATCCAACTACAGGTATGTATTGATTAGTTTGGGTATTGGCGGTTTTAAGCCTTTTGACGCAGATTTTGTTGATAAGAAAAAATATGGCGATTGCAAAGCATTGAGTAATTATGCACAAGCCTGCTTAAGCGCAATCGGTATAAAAAGTTACCAGGCACTGATTAATTCAGACTACAATAAATCTCCCGTTGATCCGGCCTTTCCCTACAATGGATTCAATCATGTAATATTATGTATCCCAAATCAAAAAGATACCATCTGGTTGGAATGCACCAGCAATACCGCAGAATTTGGCGTGCTGGGGAATTTTACTGAAAACAAATATGCATTGTTGATTACGGAGGATGGAGGAAAACTTGTACCAACACCCAAAAGCAACGCCATAGATAATCTCTTTTCATCCAATAGTTTAGTAGAATTAGCGGAAGACAACTCGGGAACAGTAAGCATTCAACTTCATACCACCGGAGCATACCGACAAGACTTTGCCAATTACATCGATAACCAAAAAAAAGACGAGCAAAAAAAATTCCTTGTAAATTATATTGGATATCCCGAGCCGGATGATTTCGATATTATCTACGATCCTGCCAATAAACAGGTTGATACAAAAATAACCATGAACCTTCATAAAATCCCGGAGTTTACCGCAGGCAAAAAACTCTTTCTCAATCCAAGAATTTATAAAATATGGGGCAATGAGTTACCAAAGCTGGAAGGGCGTACACAGGATTTTTATTTTGAATATCCCTTTATTAAAACAGATACTACCAGCTATCATTTTCCGGATGGTTATACTGTTGAATCACTTCCTGAACCGAAAAGCTTTCATTTTGACTATGGCAGTTTTAGTAGTTTCTATACCTATGATGAAACAAAAAAAATGCTTCAGTCAATTGTAAAAATCGAATTGACCGAATACAAAATACCAGTATCAAAATATAGTGCGGTTAAGCATTTTTTTAATGAAGTGCTACTGGAATATACGGGGAAGCTGGTGATTAAACGGTTATAAAATACCATACAAGCTTCCGCCTTTATCAAAAAGCCGGTCAATCTTTTTTTCTGTTGCTGCATCCAATTCTACCGGTGGTGCATGGTGTGGTTTTATCCTGGCATCAAATACCAGTGGACCGTTGCAACCCCAATGTTTATTCTCCTGAACAACGCCTATGCCATGCATATCATGTGAAGGATTGCATCGGGTAAACGTTATCCAAAGAAAATTACGCAGCGTATCACTTACAAAACCGGCATTATCACAAACAATAATAAATGCAATATCCTGCAGATCAGAAAGATTGTTTTTTAATTGATCGTCCAACGATGTAAATTCTATCTTTGAATTGGCATAATTTGAAAACGGTTTGGTCTGTAATGCTACTACGCCAGGCAGCACTAATTCAGGCTGCTCAAAACCTTCCAAATCGTTCAGACATGTGGGTATTTCTGTAGCTAATTGCCGGATGATTTCTCCATAGGCAGCTAGAACCACCTTACTTCCACTATTAAGTGAGGTACCCGAATAATCGAGTGTATCAATTGTGGTATTGGTATAAAAATGTATATCCCTTTTAAGATCGATCCGTTGCATTATAAATTGTAAATAAATACTGATATCACTGGTGCTCAACTTATTGCTATCATCCGCAGTTATAAAAAGAAATTTAGCTAAACTAAGCTGTCCGGTGCCCAGTACGTGGTTTGCTATCGTTAATAATTCAGAAGGCTGCCGGGCAGGTGCATACGGAGTATATCGCTCGCTACCAATAGCCAACAATAGCGGATGAACGCCCGCTGCATCCACTGCATGCACTTCTTTTAAACCGGGTACTTCCGCTTGAATTGCACTACCCGTCATTTCATGTATCAACTGTCCAAAACTGGTATCCTCCTGCGGTGGACGGCCCACCACGGTAAAAGGCCAGATCGCATTTTTTCGGGCATATACTTTATGTACTTTCAACAAAGGAAAATCATGTTTTAAACTGTAATAACCCAGATGATCACCAAAAGGCCCTTCAGGTTTATTTTCACCGGGAAACACTTCGCCTGTAATTACAAAATCGGCATCGGTGCTTATGCAATGCCCATCTACATAAGCATAACGAAACCTGCGATTACCCAAAACACCCGCAAAAGTCATCTCACTAATACCCTCCGGCAAAGGCATTACTGCACTAACACTATGAGATGGTGGGCCGCCCGCAAATACACTTACTTTCAGAGGTAACCCTTTTTTATTGGCCTTGGTTTGGTGCACACCAATGCCACGATGCAACTGGTAATGCAAGCCAATTTCTTTATTCATTTCATATTCATTACCAGATAACTGGATGCGGTACATTCCGAGGTTGGCATTCATGATCCCCGGCTTGTCAATATCTTCGGTATAAACCTGTGGCAGCGTAACAAATGCACCACCATCCATCGGCCAATGCTGTATTTGCGGGATATCAGCAATATTAATTTCCTGAAAAAGGACTGGTTTCTGAAGTGGGTTCTTTAAAGGCAATGCCTTTAAAGCTGCAAGACCAGCACTGAAATTATCAAGGGGATGTTTGATCGCTTTGACCGGATCGTTTTTCAGCTCTATTAATTGTTGCACCAATTGCAAGGTATCTCTGAAAATGAATTTACTTCTTTTTAACGTGCCAAAAATATTAGAGGCCGCTCTGAATTGACTACCCAAAACATTTTCGAAAAGTAAAGCAGGACCACCTGCTTCATATATGCGCAAATGTATGGCAGCCATTTCGAGGTGCGGATTTACCTGTTCTTTGATACGAATCAGTTCACCGTTTTTTTCAAGGTCAATCAAACATGCTTCAAGCGAATTATATCCCATTCATTATTTTTTTAGTACAAAAGTAAAACACTAAAACGGCAGAATGGTTGCGTGAATAAAATAGCATGCAAATAAAAAGAGCACCTGGAAGTGCTCTTTTTTCAATTATTTAAAATGAACTCATTTGTTGAGACATTCTATATTTTTTTAAAATTACAATTCAAACATCATGACTAAAAATTTGTTGGACAACCGACTTTACCCCTTCCGCCCCCACTGCTTCTATCATGTCCTTCTGACATTGGTGATAGACGAAAGCTTATGCCCATGCCAGCAAAATAATATAAATCCTTACTACCTGCGTTTCCTCTTTTAGTACCTGCTGCAGGATAGGTTAAGGTACTTCCTTTTAATTCATCGCCTCTAAAAGAAAGATCAACTGCACGCTGGCCATTGTTGACTAACAATTGTGCTCTATCAGCATAGGTAGAACTTAGATCATCTAAATAATCAGTGAATGTTTTTCTAAACCCTATCTCAAAACGTAGTCTCACATTTTCCGAAACTGCAAGTTTTAAACCGCCCCCAAAAGGTAGTGAAAACTGGGTAAGACCGTATTTTTCTCTTCCTTGGTAAAAGCCCTGACCCTCTGTTCCGAGAGGTTGTAAAAATACTTTTCGACCAGTAGTATCAAACGTATAGGGGCTAAAATGAAAAACCGAAACGCCGGCAAAAACAAACGGCACTAAACTTCTGTCATACGAATTCAGAATATCATACTCTAAACCAAGATGTATATCAAGTATATTGGAGGTGAAATTTAAGTTTCGGGTTGAATTAGCAAAAGATTTCTGATCATCTCCTTTTATTTTACCAACTGTAAAATTTCCCCTTAGGTATAACTTTTCAGACAACTCATAAAGTCCACCTGCGCCTATTGCAAGGTTTCCCTGATTAAACGTAAATCGCTTGGGTTGCAGATCTCCCTGGTAGTTACTTACACCAGCAAACAAGGTAAAATGAAGATTTTGCGCTTTGGAAACATTAGCGCATAGTAGGATAACGACGCTTAAAAATAATGATTTCATAGATTTATTTTATGTACGGGGAATGTTACAAATATCATTCCTATAATATTATAAACTATAAAACGAAGAATTTGCAAATAAAGTACCTATTGTTGGAAAAATAGTTTGAAGGATTTTTCTGTTTGGATTGGGATAATTTACTTATTGTCTAAAATAAAGGATTTCGTACATTAATTTTAATTCTTGAAGAAATATTACTCGCCAGTTAATTATACTAATTTATGGAAGATTACCCGTATTTTTTGGTCCCAAAAAAGAGAATGTAGAAATAATTAAATCGAAGAATAAAAAATAAGATTTCTATTGGAATTGGAGCCTGTTGAGAAATTGATTCGGTACGTATAAATATAGAAAATTGCATTACACGTTGAACAAAATGGGTAATACTGTTTATTTCAAAAACAATATTACCCAATCAATATTATCAATTAATAACTATCAGTTGATAATCGGAAACTTACGCCTATTCCTGCAAAATAATACCAGTCCTTTAACTTAGGATTACCTCTGATACGGTTAGGACCAGGGTATGATTTAGAATGCCCCGATAGTTCATCAGTCCTGTAAGAAATACTCACTGCCAAAGGGCCATTGCTTGCCAATAAAGCCGCTGGATTTGCGTAAACAGTGCTTACATCGTCCAGGTAGTCTGTAAAGGTTTTACGAAAACCCATTTCCAAACGGATTTTAACATTGTCTGAAACAGCGTACTTTATGCCGCCACCAAAGGGTAAGGCTAATTGAGTAAGTTTATATTTATTAGTGCCATTGAATCCCTGCCCCTCAGTTCCCAATGGCCGTAAAAACACCAGCCCAAGTCCGGCTGAATCTTGCGTAGAGGGATTGAAATTAAAAACAGATAACCCGGCAAATACAAATGGAACAAAGGTTCGCTCGTAAGAATTTAAAATGTCATACTCTGCTCCAAGATGGAAATCAATAATCGGTGAAGAAAAGCTAAGATTACGGCTTGTATTCCTTGAATAACGCTTATCATCGCCCTGTACTTTACCAAATGACACATTAGCCCGGAGATAAAGCTTTTCGTTTATTTCATATAAACCACCAAATCCTATCGCAGCATTTGCTTGTTTAAAAGTAAAATACTTAGGCTGCAAATCGCCCTGGTAATTACTAATACCAGCAAAAACTGTCAGATGAAAATCCTGAGCCACCAAGATCGTAAAACTAAATATCAATAAAAATAAACTGAATATTTTTTTCTTCATAAAATGGGATGTTTCGGTTTATAAAAAGTGTTTGTATAAACCGATGATATAAAAACACTGCAATAGATGTAAAAGTAAATAGTTTTATCAGTAGATAAACAAATAGTTTAGTTTTTTTTAATAACCAAAATCAATCTTCACTAGATTATGCAACTTTATCTATTGCAAGGTTCAGGAAAAAAACATTTCGATTTGTAACCTGGGGGCTATCGGATCATACTTGATATGACAACAGTAATTTTTAAAATAACAAAAAAATCTAAACAAATCATCATCTCTGAAAAAAAGAGTTTTTTAATCGGCAACAAAAAATTTAATATAAATAGTAGCCAATCACAAATAAACTGATCTTAGATTGTTAAATTAAACAACCCCAAAAAATAAAATTTATTGTGTACGTAGTCAAAATAGCTTGCAAAAACATATAATTTTCAAAATCCACAACGCATTCATCATTAAAATCCAGTATTCAAAATCCCATAGCATTTGAATTTGCACTTCCTCCGCTGGTAGATGTTCTTTTTATGCTAGCCCCAAGTAGCCCACCTGTTCCAATTCTTATACCTGTTATTCCTTTCTTTCCCTCCTGGAAGGCAACTACAAAATCTACTCTGAATATTTTCACGATATTTTCAAGACCAACAAACACTTCCGTGTAATTATCGTTTTCATTTATAAAAAATGCATTGCCTCCGGCCACCAGATTCCAATTCAACCGATTGAAACCAGGGATTTTATTGGTAATAAATCCGTTTAAATGATGTTCAATATGTGCAATGCTGTAAAAAGATGCCGTTGTACTATTTGCATAATAGGGTGCCAGTTGAAAACTATTCAAGTATTCGCTTGCTGCGATGGATCTGTTACCATTGAAGTGCTGGTAATCCTGAATGAAAACAGCTTTTTTATTCAAAAAACCACCTATCCCTACTTTATAATTTAATTTACCAGCTAACTTAAAATTCTTGTCATTTTGAATGGAAAATCTCCATTTATCAAAATCAATATCGCTACCCGCAATTCCTTTGAATCCCTTGGTGTAATTAAAACTGAAGGTGGGCAACTTCGAACCAATCGAAATTTTCCTGTTGGGAAACTGGATAAATTTCTGACCAGGCTTTATACTAAAGTCAACACTTAAAATCACCGCTTTGTGGCGGATGAAATCTGATTCATTTATTTTCTCATACGGATAATTTGGCGTGATATTGATGCTGTCTTTTTTAGAAAATGTAAAGCTGGTAGTGTTTTTAAGTGGAATTCTGTCCTCGTACAGACCATTGATATTTATGTATAACCCACTCTCAAAGCGTTTACTATAACCTAGCTTTGAAAAAATATTTTCATAAGTCTTGATTAGATTGTCGCCATAAAACAACGTACTAATGGTATTGACCAAGGGGGTGACAGGACTTTCTTTATTAAACTGCGTAACCCGTTTACCAACAGCAAAATTCCAGGCGTGACGTCGCAGCCGGCTATCAGTATCAAGGTCTCTTGTTCGAACAATTACGTCAACCGAGGCATTCAAATGCTTGTTTGAAAAACCATATCGTATGGCTGGGTTAATAGAAAGATCATGTTTTGTTTTATAAAAAGTCTTTCTAAAATATCCTGAACCGTTCAGAACCACACCTTCGGCGGTATTGTATTCCAACTGCTTGATCAGGGAGGTAAGGCCCCATCGATACGTATTGATACTACTATAATGAGTACGGTTGATGCCATCCCAAAATACAGCCAATGGTTTTAATTTACCTTGTCTTTTCTTCAAGGAATCAATCGATCGTTTGCTGAGGGACGAATCTTTCCTAATTTCAAAAAGGCTATCCTTCACCAAATAATCCTTTACTTCTTCTTTTTCAAGTGGCATTGGACGGATGGTATCCCAATAAGCCTTTGATTTTTTATTTACTGCGGTATCATATTTAATGACCACATTATTAAAAAACTTTTTGTCAAATACCGGCCTCAGATTGTAATTGCTGTAAACACTTACAAAATTTGCCACTGCTTCGATACCCAACTGGGCAAATGTAAAGTGTACCAACTGGTTTTTCACCCTCCATACATCGCTGCTAACCGGAACATAAAACTGGGTAATTTGAAGTGTATCAATAATTTCCAACTGTGCCTTTTTAGTTAAAAATAAATCAACACTATGTATTCGCCATTCCCCTTCAATAATATTAATGACACCTGAAAACAACGGCTCAAAATTTCTGCGGGGTGTAACCTTAATGCTGTTGATCTCTTTACCATTTTCCAAAAAACTCCCTAAAAACCTAAACTTGTAAAAATAAATAGCATTGTCTGAAATAGGTGAAACAAAACCCCTCGGATTTAGCCGATCGGTAAAAACCGTCACATTATTTTGATAAAACGAAATGAATGTTGGAAAAGTAAATCCAAATCCATCGCTCCCGCTCACCCGGCTGCTTTGTACTTCCAGTTTAAACTTATCCGGAAGTTCGCTTGATATTTTTGAAATTGATTCTGACAAATAAATGATGCCTTGCCCCATTGTGTCCAACCCCATATCCTGCCGGTCTTCATCCGGTACTTTTCGGCCAAATATTTTTTTAGGAAGGCGGCGAAGCTTCATCATGTCTTTTGTATAAAGGTCGCAGGTAAATGCACTTACCTGTTTATTGTACGTTTCCCGCTTTTTGATAGCAGCACGTATGATGGCATAAGCAGGATTTTCATCGGTATTTTTTATTACAATTTCCTTCAGGGCAAGTTTCAATTCAGACAAAACAAACGACAACTCTTCATCCTGCTCTACAATGGTAATATTCTTTTCTTTAGTGGCATAGCCAATATGCTGGCAAACCACTGTATAACTACCTGGCGAAAGCGCAATTGTAAACCGGGCCCGGTTGTTTGCACTTGCACCGATGGTGGTGCCTTTTATCGTAATGGATGAATAGGGCAACAACTCCCCTTTGTCATTTAAAACGGTACCACTTATTTTTTGTGCAGAAAGCTGAAACGAACAAAACAGGAATGGCAGGAAAAAAAATATTCGCATAACGGAGTTTAATTAACAGCGAAATTAAGGGCGATTGCGATTCAATTAAATATTATGTATAGAAAACAAGCTTTAAACTAACCTATTTCATTGACGAAGGAAATATTCTTTCACTTTTTGAACAAAACAATTTCTCGCAAATTGAGACATCAGAAAATTAAAAGTAAAGGTTGTTAGGCAATTTGATTGAAAATAAAAGCAACGTTTGCAATGAACCAAAGCTTGAAGTTTAGCTAGTTTGAACTTGCATGAAACGATTGGGAATTACCTCTAAAAATGTTTACAGTTGATCAGTCAATAACAAAAACTAATTCATTCACAAGAATGTCTGCTTGTTTACCCAATCAGCTTTTTCGTACAAAACTTCCGGCCAATGCGCCGAAACCTGCTACCACTGCGCCTATTAAGGCAGTAGCCACAATTAATAAAAGCGGATTGTTCATCTTCAGGATCAAAACAGCTATTTTATGTGCCAGCAGGTGATTGTTGTTACTGCTTAAAAAAAATGCAATTCCTCCCCACAACAAAAACAATGATATGAACCCTGTAAAAAACGACATCACTGGCTTTTGGGGAATCAAAGCAGCTACAATAAAAGCAACAATTGCAATGGTCCACCAGGGTAAATACAAACAAGCTGCAACACTCAAGAGAGCAATCAATAGTATAGAGACTATAAATTTCATAAAATAAATTTGATAAGATTAGGTTTCGAAGATGATCGTTTATTCATTTTTCAATGCTACAAGCCAGTTACTACTTATTAAAACTGATGGTGGCCTTTACCCGTTTATCCTTCTCCTCACCTCTTGCCATTACCCACAACGGATAATATTCTCCGGCTGCCCATTTATCAATAAAATTATCGTAAAAGGGACTACCCGGATTTCCACTTTGCCCACCCGGATATACGCCATAAGCCTCCGTCTTTGGTGTTAAGCTAACAATCATTCGCCAACTTGGACCATGATTGGATTTAGTTGCATTAATGCAATGGGAGCCTCCACCAATCGGTAGATTTAACCTGCTCAATGCCGCCAGTTTGGTAAGGTGATTCACACTTGTTGACTTATATTTTGCCCATTCCAATCGTTTGCTTTTTTCTACTTTTTCCAACTTTTCGGTAGCACGCTTTAAAGCGGTTGTAACTGCATCTGCCAATGTCTCTTTTTCTGGTGTAGAAATATTATCTACAAACTGGTAGGCCGAATCTTTCAAAATCCCTTCCAGCAAATTACTTTCATAAGGATGCATAATAACTGCCGGTGCTGTTTTAAATTCATCGTCGTAAATCACAGCATCAAAACTATCCCATAAAACTGCAAATACCGTTGCGCCTTTTGAATCGGGAGCGTTATTAAAATCCCAGGATTTCAAAAGATCGAAGTATTTTTTTTCGGTTGCATTCAATTCATTTCCCTTCATATTTTTTAAAAATACAGGCATTGCCATTTCACCGAATACATTGTAATTATTGGTTTGCAAACGCATCATGTCTTCGGGGGTTATATTACTCATTTCCTTCAGCTTTCTGTTGATGATTAAACCCCGGTAAAGTGGATATCCTCGTCCGAGATAATACGGATAAGTAGAATCCGCAGGATTTTGGTTGGCACTGCTTACAAAGCCCCTTTCCGGATTATATTGAAACGGCGTTTCATCAAAAGGGATCATACCGTGCCACAAATAGCGGCTATCCGTACCCGGCATTATAAAGTCGCCCTGCCCTTTCCATTTGGCCGGCCATTCTCCTTGTGTTCGCATAGCTATATCGCCTGATTTAGCTGCAAAGGCAAAATTCTGTCCGGGCGTTTTCATATTTTTTATTGCATCTAAATAATCTTCATAATTTTTTGCCCGATCCAGCATTAAAAAAGCCTTCAACTCATTGCTGTTGTCATGTGCTTTCCAACGAACCGCAAAGTACCTTGAGTTGGCAGCCCTGCCACCACTAAAACTTTTATCATACATTACCGGACCAAACAAGGTGTAGGCAACGGTATCATAATAAGGCAATGAATCTTTTACCAATATTTCTTCATACCGGAATTCGGTTTTATTCCAACTATTATTATACCAATACTCCTTTCGGGTATCGTCTTTAAATTTTATTTCGTAATAATCTCTTACGTCTCTGCCTCCATTGGTAACACCCCAGGCGATGCTATCATTATAACCAATGATGATACCCGGTGCCCCTGGAAAGGTTGCACCATACGCATTGTAATTGGGCGTAGTCAATTGCATTTCAAACCATAAAGACGGCAAGTTCAGCCCGAGGTGCGGATCGTTGCATAAAATTGGAGCGCCTGATTTCGTTTTTGAACCCGCAACCGCCCAGTTATTGCTGCCGTTGTTTGGATCTGGTTTTTCTTCCTCCGTAACTGCAACCGACTGGTTTTCGAAATACAGTGAATCTGCATCAGCAGGCACCTGCGGCAAAATGGAAGGCTGTTTAAAAATCGTTCCTTTGGGAATAATAGGATCAAGCGAATCCTGGGTTATCGGGTAGAGTTTTGCAAAATCTTCCTTACTAAAAAAACTCCTTGCGTTGGTCATTTCAAAATCATCCTCGCCACCTGCGAGATTCTCTGACATATTCTTTAAGAACAAAGCAGTTTTTAAATTGGTCCAGTTTTCGGGCTTGTATCCTAACAATTTATATTCCAATGGCAATGAGCTTTCTGTAAGCGTAGCAATGTATGCATTGACCCCAGCGGTATAACCATCGCAGCTTAATTTGGTAACCGGGTCACTTTCCATCTCTTTTAACGATGCTTCGGCTGCATACACCATACCGAGTCTTCTAAATTCACGGTCATGTTTAAGCGCTATATTCCCAACAATTTCGCTGGCTCTTCCCGCCGCTGCATGCGTTTGCAATTCCATCTGCCACAGCCTGAATTTGGCGTGCAAAAAGCCCTGTACAAAATAAACATCACTCTCATTTTCAGCAAAAACGTGTGGAACCAACCGGTCATCCAGGTACACTTCTACCTTTCCGTTTAACTGTGGAAACTTTAAATCCGCACTAAAATTGGTGGTGCTGTTTTCGGCATTTTGCCAGATACCATGCTGTGGACTCAGCAATTTACCCAGTGGTGCTGGTAACAATAATTTTGTATTAAGTGCAACAACCAACCCCGCAGTAATTGCAGCCGAAATAATCAGTGGTAAGATTTTCATTGAAAAGAAATTGAACCCTAAATTAATAAAACCATGCTTACCAAACCAAATTAGATTATTTATTTTTGTGCGATGGATACAGACAGCATTGATGTAAAGAATATACTCGGTTTAAAATTGCCATCTGATCCAAGATGGGTAAACCTTGCGGAATTACAACTGGAAGAAATTTTAACCGACCATGCTTATTGTGAGCAAAAGGCTGCTACCACCTGCATCACGTTGATACAACGCTATTCAGATAAAGAAAAACTGGTAACCGCATTAAGCCCAATCGTAACGGAAGAATGGGGGCATTTCAGACTGGTGCTGGCTGAACTGCATAAAAGAAAATTGCAATTAGGCAAACAGCGCAAGGATGTATATGTAAATAAATTAATCGAATTTCAGTTAAAAGGTGGAAGTCCGGACGACCGGCTGCTTGATCATTTGTTAACAATGGCTTTAATTGAGGCAAGAAGCTGCGAACGATTTAAACGATTGAGCGAAGGACTGGATGATGCTTATATGCGAAAATTTTACAGGCGCTTTATGGAAAGTGAAGCCGGGCATTATACTTTATTTATTGAACTGGCAGATACCTATCTGCCTAAAAATAAAGTGAGGGCACGTTGGAAACAATGGCTGGATTATGAAAATAAAGTAATGGAGGAAATAGAGGTACGTGGCGATCGGATACATTGATCAAGCCTGGTATCACTTCTGCTCATTTGCAGGATGCAATAACCTCAAAGTAATTTCTTGTTTAAACCTTTCTTTTAAAATCACGCTTTTACACCTGCGAAATCTTTATAAACGGGACTGTTATTTTATGTTTGCAATTAACCATTCAACCGGAAGCTTGTAATAATATTTACCTGAATACGATTTAAAAACGTGCATCCCAAATGGTCGCTCCTGATTTCGTTTGGTAAGCATACCGAGGGAGGCTGAGCCTTGGTCGGTCCTCACCGACCACTTGTTGCTGCGACAATTTGGGATGCGCCCATTTGAAAACGTAAACCATTTATTAAAAGCAATTACCCTACTTTTGAAAGCTAAGTAGTATATGAATATTGACAGTTAAGAAACAACCAACACTCTAAACTTTAAAACAACACGAGCATTAATAATATGATGGACAGGCAAAAAATGTTATCGCAATTACACAAAGTTGCACAATGGGATATCATCATCATCGGCGGAGGTGCTACTGGCTTGGGAGCCGCTGTGGATGCGGCCTCCCGTGGATATAAAACCTTATTGGTTGAGCAGGTTGATTTTTCAAAAGGCACTTCCAGCAGAAGTACAAAGCTGGTGCATGGCGGCGTACGATACCTGGCACAAGGCAATATTAAAATGGTAAGAGAAGCATTGAAAGAACGAGGTTTGTTATTAAAAAATGCGCCGCATGTCTGTCATAATTTATCTTTTATAATACCATCATTCCATTGGTGGCAAAAATGGTATTATGGAATCGGACTCACCATGTATGATGTACTGTCCGGAAAGCTAAGCCTGGGCAAAACAAAAGTGCTCAACAAAAAATCGACCCAACAATTATTACCTGCCATCTCTCCTAAAAATCTAAGCGGGGGCGTACGCTACCATGATGGTCAGTTTGATGATTCAAGATTGGCCATTAACCTTGCACAAACTGCGGAAGAACAGGGCGCTGCACTTATTAATTATTGCAAACTAACCCATCTTACTAAAACAGGTAAACTCATAACAGGTGTTGTATTACAGGATTTACTTACAGGAAAAGAATATAAGGTTAGCTGTAAGTCTGTGATCAATGCTACGGGCATATTTACAGATGATGTGATGAAATTGGATGACGCAGGTCACCAGCCAATTGTATCGCCATCACAGGGCGTTCATATTGTGGTGGATGCAAAATTTTTTCCCGGCAAGCAGGCCTTGATGATTCCTAAAACGGATGATGGCAGGGTTTTATTTGCAGTACCCTGGCACAACAAAGTAGTTTTGGGCACAACAGACACACCGGTTAACGATGTAGCACTGGAGCCAAAACCCCTTCCGGAGGAAATTGATTTTATACTGCATCATATTAACCGCTACCTTACGTCGGATATACAATACAGTGATGTAAAAAGTGTGTTTGCCGGCATGAGACCGTTGATAAAAGTAAAGGGTAAAAAAATGACATCAATTTTGCCAAGAGACCATACCACTATTGTATCGGATAGTGGCCTGGTAACCATTACCGGTGGCAAATGGACAACCTATCGTACCATGGGGAAACATGCTGTTGACAATGCAGTTTTTTCAGCCAAACTAAAAATGTATCCCTGCATTACAGAATCCTTACTTATACACGGATATACAGCAGGTGTGTCATTGGAAGATCCGCTTTACATATATGGAAGTGATGCGGCACCCATAAAGCAATTGATGAATGAACAGCCGGATTTAGCAACAAAAATCCATCCCGATTTACCGTATTCAAAAGCCACTGTTTTATGGGCCGTGCGGCAAGAGATGGCTATGACAGTAGAGGATGTATTGGCAAGACGAACAAGGGCATTGTTTATGGATGCTGCGGCGGCTATAGATGCAGCACCTGTAGTAGCTGCTATCATGGCAAAAGAATTGAATAAAGAAAACGAATGGATTGCTCAACAAATAAAAGATTTTGAAACAATTGCCCGGCAATATTTAATTCACTAATTTGTACCCTTAACGAACTTGTTGATTATCTAATTCCAAATCACATGACGCCATTTGTAGCCGAACTTATCGGCACTGCTATTTTGATTACTTTAGGAGATGGCGTAGTTGCCAATGCAATTTTAAATAAAACAAAAGGAAACAGCGGAGGCTGGATTGTGATCACTTTTGGCTGGGCCATCGGTGTTTTTGTAGGTGTGTATGTAACTGCCGCATCAAGTGGAGGCCACCTGAATCCAGTTGTAACATTGGCGCTAGCAACTTTAGGTAAATTTGCATGGGCAAGCGTACCACTGTATGTTGCGGCGCAACTATTGGGTGCAATGCTGGGTTCATTTATTGTTTGGCTGGTGTACAGAAGGCATTTTGAAGTAACGACCGACACCGGTGTTATACATGCCGTCTTTTGTACTTCACCGGCTATCCGAAAAACAACTGACAACTTAATCTCTGAAATTGTCGGCACCTTTATTTTGATATTGGGTGTGTTGTTTTTAGTAGCCCCCAATAATAGCCTTGGCTCATTAGATGCATTACCGGTAGCATTGCTTGTATTAGGTATTGGACTAAGTTTGGGTGGAACAACCGGTTATGCCATCAATCCGGCGAGAGATCTGGGGCCCCGGATTATGCATGCAATTTTACCTATAAAAGGGAAGGGCGAAAGTGACTGGCAATATAGCTGGATACCTGTGGCAGGCCCGATAATCGGGGGTTTGTTAGCAGCACTTTGCTTTTACTATATCCATTGATTTGCTTCATCAATTTCTATCAGCATTCCTAGCTTTACACAATTAACAAACGAATTCAGGCCGCTTTAATGAGCACGATTGTTTCAACTTTGAATCATGAGAGTACTTTTAATAAACCTGTCGTTCTTTTTATTTGTGTTACAGCTACATGGACAAAATATTACATCGAAGCCAGATACTATCTCCTTAAAAAAAAATTACATTTTAGCAAAGAATGAGTTTCAACTTTTTGAAAAGGAACATGGCGCATTTGTACAGACCGGCAATATTTTGATGCATTATCTTACATGGGGAAATCGATCCGGTACTCCTTTGGTATGGATTCATGGCAGCTTAACGAACGCTTATGAGTGTGTACAATTTGCTGAGAAGCTGGCGGTAGAAGGGTATTTTGTTATTGCAATTGACTATTACGGACACGGACAAACGCCCATTCCTCCGCATGAAGTTTCGCTTTATCATGTGGCAGATGATATAAAAGTGTTGATGGATACCCTGCTTATAAAAAAAGCTTTCATTGGTGGCTTTTCCCGGGGCGGATATATTAGTACCGCCTTTTATGATGCCTACCCTAATATGGTTTACGGACTGGTACTTGAAGATGGCGGATCGGTGGCCTTTAATTCCTACAACCACCTGCTGTCCCCGGCTGAAGTTGAAAAGAAAATTCAATCCATTGGTTTAGATCAGTTGCCCAAAACACTTTTTGACTCTGAACTGGAGGCTTATTGTAGTATATATGACATGAGTGAAACCGGGACACAATTTGAACTGTTATCCTGGATATCTAAGACAACGCAAGGTAAATGGTCAGTAGGAAATGATTTAATGTCGTTTTTTAATATGGCGAACATCAACCAATACAGAGACCTGATCTATAATACCACTAGGGCTTCTCTATTTGGTGAGTCGATGGCACTGATTGAACCAAAAATTATTTTTCGGAATTTGTGTGTACCTGTTTTGATACTTGACCCAATCAGCGAAGAGGATATCTTTCCCTTTGAAAAGGAAAACAGCGCATTACAAAAAAAGCATCCCGGTTTTGTAAAACACATTCTTTATGAAAACACTGCACACAATATTCATTTTTCGCATCCAAGGAAATTTGCTTCCGATTTATTAGATTTTCTTTCGCTTGCTAAAAGCCATTGACATTAATTGAATCATTTCTGCCGTTTAAAAATCCCAGTTTGGCAGACACTTACTATCCACGGATACATTTAGGATTTCATTTGAGCTGCATTTTGGGCAGCATTAAGCCATGCCTTTTGAAACACTGAAATAAAAAGTACTGCCAACATCACGTTTAGACTCCACCCATATTTTACCTCCCAGTTTATCTACAATTTTTTTGCAAATGGCAAGGCCGATTCCTGTTCCGGAAAACTCATCGCGGCTGTGTAAACGTTGAAAAATGACAAATATTTTTTCAAAATACTTAGGGTCTATACCAATACCATTGTCTTGCACAGAAAAGATCCATTGGTTACCATCATCTCTCACTTTAATTTTTATCAACAGCTTTTTATCGCCATGATATTTCAGGGCATTCCCTATAAGGTTTTGCATTAACTGAAACATCTGAACCCGGCTGGTATTGGGCAATATTGGTAGATCATCCACCTCCACAACAGCCTGGTGCTCTTTGATTGAATTCCGCAATACATTTAATAAATCTACCAATACTTCATTCATATCCGTGTCTGAAGGGATATCTTTATTAGTGCCTGTTCGGGAATACTCCAGCAAATCCATAATCAGTTGCTTCATTCTTTCCGCACCATCTACCGCAAAGTGAATATATTTTTCACCCCTTTCATCCAGTTTTGATTTATAATTTTTTTCCAATAATATTAGGAAGCTAGACACCATCCTAAGCGGTTCCTGTAAATCATGCGAAACGATGTAGGCAAACTGCTCCAGTTCTGCAAATGAATTTTTTAACGCTGTTGCCTTCTGCTCAAGATGACGATTGGATACAATTAGTTCCTGTTCAATTTTACGCCGGTCTGTAACGTCAATTCCCATTCCCATTACACAAGCTGCCTCCTCATATTTTATTACAAGCGAATTAATATAAAAAGGAATTTTCTGATGCGCTTTTGTCAATAGCTCTAATTCAATACCAGCATTCTGTTTATAGTAATTTGAATCAATTCTTGCTTTTACCAAATCCTTTAAGTCGTCATCATAAAAATCAAGTGGAGTCATCCGACTAATTTCATCCGCACTATAACCCGTTACCGTTTCGAAATTTTTATTCCAACGGATAAACTTTCCATTTTTATCATACAAATAAAAAATACCTGGCAGGCCGTTGATCACGGTATCAGATAATTCTTTTTCATTGATGATCCTTCTTTCTATTTCAAGTTTTTCGGTAACATCTCTCACGTTTTCAACAATCCCTTTAATAGCCGGAATGTGTAACATGTTGGTGATTGTATCCTCAAACCAACGCCAACTGCCATCTTTATGACGAATTTTTGAATAATGCCCCTTAATCGGAACCCCCGGATTTTGCATTACTTCCTGAAATACTTTGTTGATAGCTTCCGCTTCATCAGGGTGGGTTAATTCCGATACATTCATCTGCATTAATTCGGCATCTTTGTATCCCAAAATTCTTCCCAGCGAAGGAGAAACATAGGAAGGGTATCCTTCTTCATTTAAAATGATCACACTATCAGCCGCATGCTCCACCAGGCAACGGAATTTCTCTTCATTTTCTTTTAATTTTTTCTCAGAAGCAACCTTATCAGAAAAATCCAATCCAAATCCCATTAAACAAGTTTCGCCCTCATACTCCACCTTTACGCCGGTTATATAACAGGGTACTAAGTGCATATTTTTTTGGAGAAAATTACACTCTATGCTGTCTGCACCTTTTACAAAAGCATTTGCTATTCTTTCTGCTATAGCATTGCGTTCTGGTTCGGGAAACAGACTAAAAGGTTCTAGTGGGGTTATTTCCTGGTGACTGTAACCGGATACAATCTCCAAATTTTTATTCCACCTTAAAAAATTCCTTTCGGGGCCAATTAGGAAAAATACGCCGGGCAAATTATTGATAATGGAATCAGACAGTTCTTTTTCCTTCAGTAATTTTTGCTCAATTTTTATACGCCCGGAAATATCCTGCATGATACCAATTATTCGTTCGGGATCTCCATTTTTATTATAAATGACACAAGCCCTGTCATAAAAATATTTGTATTTGCCATCCTGGGTTTTAAACCGATACTCTTCAATAAGAAAATCGGCCTTTTTCTTAAAAGTCTCCTTAAAATTGGCAGTAAGTTGTTCCCAATCGTCCGGGTGAATTCTTGAAGCAAATACCTCAGCATCTATTTTATCTTTACCCCTGGTGAGGCCATATAAATTATACAAATTTTCATTACCTAATGTTTCATTGGTAATAAAAGAATAGTCCCATATAGCATCATTCGTAGCTTTAGAAATCAGTTCATGCCTTTCATTTAAATTCTTTAATTCAAGCACAGCAAGCTTTCTTTCCGTAATATCCCTGATAAAACCGATCAGGGATTTATCAATAGTCATTTTAGAATTGATCTCAACATCCAGGATCGTTCCGTCCTTTCGCAACATACGTCTTTCATACATCAATGTTTTACCCTGCAATAAATCCGCTATCCGGAGTGGTATTCCCGTAATATCTTCCACTGGCATAAAATCATTGACATGTTTACCAATCATTTCATCAATTGTATAATTACCCATATTGCAAATACTGCTGTTTACCTCAACAATTTTACCCGTGAGATCGGTAATCATTATCCCATCTGATGCCTGTTCAAATAGCGATCGGTACTTGATTTCACTTTGTTCCAGCATTACTTCAGCCTGCTTTCTTTCAGTGATATCTCTTATAAAGCCTATAAATGTATCTGGCCCAGCCATTTTTGAATTTACTTCTACGTCGATGATGGTACTGTCCTTTCTTTGAATTCTTCTTTCATAAATAAGGGCATTGTTATCCACTAACTCCATTATTCGCAAAGGCTGTGTGCTTACGCCATCAACATTCAAATAATCTTTAATCGATTTTCCAAGCAGCTCCTGTACTTTATAACCGGTCATCCTGCAAACACTTTTGTTAACTTCTATAATATTTCCAGCCGCATTGATTATTACAATTCCGTCAGAAGCCTGCTCAATAAGTGAGCGGTATTTTTCCTCATTCTTCTGTAGAGCCACCGTACGCAGTTGAACCAGTTCATTTAATTTCTCGGGCCTTTTGGCAATTATGTAAGCAAAAAAACCAAGTGTCATGGAAAAAAAACACCCCAATAGTGTAAACAGGTAAATATTTGTGTACCCTTTATTTGCATTAACCGGTACGGCAGAAAGTTGCCACTCTTCATCTGGCAAGAAAACAGAAAAGATATCATCGCGATCAGAAAGGGGTAATGGAGGCATAAAATTTTCCTCAATCCGGGTATCAGGATTAATTTTTGAAAACTGGCAGTAATAGCCACTTTGCTTGGGATTGTCTATCCCCGCAGCTCTTAACAAACTGGATAACTTTATTACCACAGCACTAAAGCCCCAAAAAACATCGTTTTTAAAAACAGGCATGCGCCCTACTATCCCTACACCTCCTTGTTTTAACTGCAAAGGGCCTGCATAAAAAAAACGTTTTTTTTCAACTGCTTTGAGTGCCTCTTTATTTCTGGTTGAATCTTTTAAAATATTATACCCCAACAATCGTTCATTACCCACAAGCGGATAGACCTTTTCAATAAAGCCGCCAGGTACCAACTCCAAGGCATCAATATTTTTATTAGCCGCTATTAAAAAGGATGCGATGGAATCAAAATCCTTTACTTTTTCTTCTTTATGAATAAAAAAAGACAACGTACTGGTTGCGGATTTCCCCTCTTCTAAAAATTCATGCAGATCGGTTCTGACTTTATTTAAAAACTCATGGGTTTCTTTTTGATTGGATTGCTTAACAATTAAAAATCGTTGATATGCAAGTACGCCAAACAATCCACCAAGAATAATAAACGTAAGTAGCCCCATTAAAAAAGGCTTAATTCTAAAAGAAAAAGGCTTGTTTGCAGAAGAAGAAGATTCCGCTATTTTATTAAGCCTTGATTTGTTTTCATATAACATTTTCGATGGATCGTGTTGAAATAAATTACTAGTATTTTTAGGTCGGCTGAATGTACATAAAAATAATGAAAAAGACTTGCGCTGAACTAAATGATAGTGGGATTGGTTGAAGATGTTTAGAGATCACTTATCGCTAATAAACATCAGCAGCAGTGGTTAAAAATTTGAATAGGTGATTGATGATCCGGCAAATATTCATTTTCCATTAGGCTGTAAATATCTTTCAGGTATAATTCCAATTCATCTTTAAGCTGATCAAATTCATGTAGGGCAATATGTTCCAGTTCGTTCAACTTATCATATTCACCTCCGTATTTTGCTAAGATTGCTATTTCTTCCAAAACCAAATACAACCGATCAGCTTGAATCATACCCGTACTGATTTTCATTTTTTCAACTGTTGCACGAATATTTTCATAATCAGACTTATCAAATGCAACTTCCATTTTAAATAATTCTAATTGTGTTTCCTCCAGATACAAATTGATTACTTCTGCAATCAATCCTTTGTCATCTATTCGTTTGAGATAGGTCAAATCAAACAATTGTTTTTTAACAGTAATCATAAGCAGGCTTGGTTTTAAAATATGATTGGATAAAAATTAATAAAAAATGACCGGATAACTGCGCTTCTATTTCCAGACACTAAATGTGCGATACTTTTAAGGTATTACTGCAATGCTACTTTAGATTTAACTCCATCTGATAAAATTTATTGTATCAACGATTGTCGACATTTATCTATAGTGAACCAACTTGCATTCTTACAAATTTAGATACCTAAAAGTTAGATTTTTGTAAATAGTATCGTGTCAACAAAAGTCGAAAATCTAAGATTGTTTTTTCAGGTGCTTCAACAATATGCTGTAACGCTGAAAGTAATTTAATTGTAAATACGAAAAAAGATAAAGTATCAAACCAATAAAATGATCACCCCTGAAAACAGCATTTCAATCCTCATAATTGATGATAATCCGGGCGACCAATTATTACTGGAAGCCAATCTTGGTGATACCCATTTACCCATCGCCAATATTAGCACAGCATCTACAATAGAAGAAGGAATCAATTGCTTAAAGGAGGGAAATTTTTCGTTGGTTTTTCTTGATTTCTTTTTACCGGATAGCAATGGATTAGAATCATATACAGCCTTATCTAAAATAAATTCAAAAATTCCCGTAATTATATTATCGGGGTTATCCGATACGGAATTGTCATTGAAGGCAATCACTTTAGGGGCGCAGGATTTTTTGATAAAAGGATTATACGATTCCAATTCCCTGGAAAAAGCAGTTCAATACAGCATTGAACGTAAAAAAAATATTGAGTTATTGAAGGAAAATAATGCAAGGTATGATGCTATCTCAAAGGCTACAAAAGACATCATTTGGGAATGGGATTTAGTAACCAATAAAATAAAATGGATTGGAGAAGGCTTGAAAAAATACATCCCACTTAATTTTGATACATCGCTTCTGGACTTTGATTTCGTTTCAAATCATTTGCATCCCGACGAAAAAATAAATGTACTTGACCAAATTCAAAAATCAATACAATCTGGCGAAAATTCCTGGGAAAGTGATTACCAGTTTTTAAGAAATGATGGCAAATATGACTATGTCAATTCGAGGGGGTATGTTATTAGAAATGAAGCTGGAGAAGCCATTCGGATGATTGGCTCCTTGCAAGACATCACGGAAAGAAAGAAGGCAGAAATAGAAACACAAAAAGCACGAATTGAGGCAGAAGAAGCAAGAAAAACCCAGGAGCAGTTTTTGGCTAATATGAGCCATGAAATAAGAACGCCTATGAATGGCGTTATTGGAATGACTGAATTATTAATTGGTACCATATTAAGTGAAGACCAACAGGATTACGTAAACACCATCCAGGAATCGGCTGCCAACTTAATGGTAATCATCAATGACATCCTTGATCTCACAAAGATTCTGGCCGGCAAAGTCACCATCGAAAAAATAGATTATAATTTTAACCACCTGATTGCAACTATCATCAAAACCCATAAATGCAAGGCTGATAAAAAGGGATTATTACTAAATGCAAACATCGATCAGCAGATATATCCTGTATTATTAGGAGATCCGGTTAGGCTATCTCAAATTTTGAATAACCTGTTAGGTAATGCCATTAAATTTACTGAAACCGGAGAAGTTAATGTAGATGTATGGCTGCAGGAAAATGAAGGAAAACCAAATACACTGCAATTTTCAATATCGGATACTGGTATTGGCATTGCAGAAGAAAATGTAGAATCTGTATTCGAACGTTTTACACAAGTAGCTGCCGACAGCAAAAGAAAGTATGGAGGTACGGGCTTGGGGCTTACCATCACGAAGCAATTAATTGAATTGCAGGGAGGAACAATACAGGTAAAAAGTAAACAGGGTGAGGGATGTGTATTTTCTTTTTTTATACCTGTTGAAAAAGGCAATGGCCAACAATGGCCCGAAAGACACTTAACAAAAAAAGGACAAGATTACCAGCTTAATAACTTAAAGATTCTTTTAGCAGAAGATAATTTAATCAATCAAAAAGTTGTGATCAGGGTTTTAACCAGTCAGGGTGCCGTTGTTGATATCGCAAATCATGGCAGAGAAGCAATTGACATGCTGAAGACGAAGCAGTACGATGTAATACTAATGGACCTTCAAATGCCGGAGATGGATGGCTACGAAGCGACCAAAATAATTAGAAATGATATGGGGGTAAAAACAAGCAGCACGCCTATTATAGCAATGACAGCATCTGCATTAATAACCGATAAAGCAAAATGTTTTCATGCCGGTATGAATGATTTCATCGCTAAGCCATTTCTTGCTGGTGATCTATATAAGAAGATACTTAACCAAGTGGAAAAAGAAATATAATCAATTTAGAAATACTTTTTACCGCACTTCATTTATACAAATTTCCCTCTTCCAGTTTTCGAGCTTATCCTCTTATATGATAGGCCTTGGGTTGCACAAATGCTTTGATCCCCTGGTAAGACAAGGTAGCACCAAAGCCAGATTGCTTTCTTCCCGACCATGGCAAACCTGCACTTACCCGATCACAACAATTCCAGTAAACAGTACCGGTATTCATTTGTTGCATCACTTGCTCTGCCCGTTCAAAACTTTTGGAAAATACGGAGGCAGTGAGGCCATAAATTGTATCCTGCATTAATTGAACAGCTTCTGTATCATCCTTTACTTTCTGAATCCCCACGACAGGTCCAAAGGATTCTTCCGTCATCAAATGCATGGTATGATTTACATTTACCAGCACAGTGGGTTCAAAAAAGTAACCGCTACCTTCCGGAATTTTTCCACCACATAAAACGGTTGCTCCTTTACTCACCGCATCCTTTACCTGGCTTAATAAAAAGGTCTGTTGTTCCTTCCTGCTAAGTGGTCCGATATCAGACGTTTTCTCTAGTGGATTGCCAACAACCAATTTGCTGCATTGCTCAACATAAGATTGTACAAATCCATCAAATACTTTTTCATGCACATAAATTCTTTCCACCGCACAGCAGCTTTGACCGCTGTTGTACACCACACCTTCCAATGCATCTGCAGCAGTTTTCTCAATATTATCTACATCTTCCATCACGTACAACGGATCTTTACCTCCGAGTTCTAGCTGGCAAGGCACCATTTTGCCGGCCACTTTTTCAGCAATGTATTTTCCTGTTTTATAACTGCCCGTAAAAAAGTAACCATTCAATGGCAATTGCAATAACTGTTCCCCTACCGCTCCCCTGCCAATCGCCGTTTTAAAACAATCAACAGGAACACCTGCTTTGTACAAAAGCTCCTGTATGTGAAGCCCGGTTAACGTGGCATATTCAGATGGTTTGTAAAAAACCGCATTACCACCAATGAGTGCCGGAATAAAAACATTTACGCCTACCAGGTAAGGATAATTCCAGGCAGAAATATTGGCGATGACACCCAAGGGTTCGTACACTATTTTTTCTTTGGTGGCGCCTTCACGTGTAATCCATTCTTCTGCCAAGTAATTTGCAGCATGGTCAATAAAATATTTGATACGACCACGGGCGCCGTTCAATTCATTGTAGGATTGCTGCAAGGGTTTGCCCATTTCACTGGTGAGTGTACTGGCTAATTGATCCTTGTTTTCTTCCAGCAAATCATAAAATTTTTGAATCACAGCAATGCGTTCATCTACGCTAATTTTTGCCCATAACTGCTGGCCCTTTTTTAAAGCTTCAAATTTTTCTGCAATAGATTCAGCGGTATCTTCCGCAACGTCAGTAATTACGGCTTCTGTTGCCGGGTTAATTATTTTCATAAACGATGTTTTATAGATTTTTGAATTGCTGCAATAAAACGGTCTCTCAAATTTTTAGTGAGGGGCGATTCTGGCAGGTGAAATTTAAACAGCCTTTCCGGGTGCCATTGTACCCCCATAAAGAAGGCGTTATTTTTAGGATCATCCCATTCTACGCCTTCGATAATGCCATCATCCGAAGTGCAGTTGATGGCCAATCCTTTACCCAATTGGTCAATGCATTGATGATGTGCGCTGTTGGCAAAGCTCCGGTCAATGGCTGTTAATTCGCTTAATAGGGTACCGGGCACAATGTTAACCCCATGTGCCTTATCATTCTGATCAAACTTATGAATGGCATTTCCGATTGGTCCGATATCCTGTATCAAAGTGCCGCCCATAAAACAATTCACGAGTTGCATACCACGACACACGCCTAGTACAGGTAAACTCCTTTGCTGACTTAATTCAAATACTGCTATTTCAAAAGCATCTCTTTTTTCATCAAAGGCATGTGGCGCATTTGGATAGTCCGATACATCGTTGCGGTAATATTTAGGATGCATATCCAATCCCCCGGATAATACAATGCCATCCATTTGTTTAACTGCATCTGAGTTATTATCGTGCGTTGACAGGCGGGTTATTTCAACGAATTGGTTTGCCGATAACCAGTGTACATAATTATTGTGCTTTTCATCTGTTCCGGTATAGGTTACACCAATTTTAATTACGGTTTGTATCATTACAACGCTTCAATGTATAATTGTTTAAAATCATTTCGTGTAACCGGCTTAGGATTATTGGGGTGACAAAAATCAGCCAATGCAAGGTCCGATAAAGTTTCAATATGTGCTTCATTAACACCGATATCCCGGAGCCTTGTGGGTAAGCCCAGTTGCTGATTCAATTCAAATAAATGATTCACCACCGCTTCTCCGGTTGTATGGGTAAGTTCCATTGCCAGTGCCATTCTTTTAAATTCAGTTTCCATACCCGGTGCATTGAACCGCATGCCATACGGGAGATTCACTGCATTAGCCAAACCATGATGTGTATCCAGCAAAGATGACAATGGATGTGCCAGTGAATGAACCACACCCAGTCCTTTTTGAAAAGCCACCGCTCCCATCAGCGAAGCAATCATCATCTTGCTCCGTGATTCAAGGTCAGAATTATTTACCGCATCCGAAATGGATTGATTGATCAGAAATATTCCTTCCAATCCTATGCCACCGGCAAGCGGATGAAAGTTTTTTGAAATGAAGGCCTCCATATTGTGCGTGAGTGCATCCATACCAGTTGCGGCTGTTATAAAAGCCGGCAGCTCCATGGTTAATAGCGGATCTGCAAATACGATTTTCGCCATCAGTTTTGGCGCAAACAAAATCCTTTTACGATGGGTATCATCTTCAGAAATAATAGCACTTCTACCAACTTCACTACCCGTTCCACTGGTGGTAGGTACTGTAATAAAATAGGGAACTTCTTCTGTAACATATTGATCACCGCCAATCAGATCATCATAATCAAACAAGTCACGGTGATGATTAACCCTGAGCACAATTGCTCTTGCAACATCCATCGCTGCACCACCACCAATGCCAATGATACAATCTCTGTTGGTAGCTCTATAGGCATCGCCACCTTTTAACACATCGCTCTTCACCGGGTTTTTATGAATATCAGCAAACACCTCCACTGAAATAGATTTAGCACTAAGACTTTCAACGATCGCTTTAAAAAAATCCAGTCCGCCTACCATTGGGTCCGTAACCAACAATGCTCTGCTCAAACCATTCGCCCGCAAATGATCCGGCAATTCTTTAATGGCATTGGCTCCAAACCGAATGGTGGTTGGGAAATTAAATTGTCTTACTGTATTAAAATCTGTCATCATTTTTTATTTTTTATTCTTTATTTTTTGAGCCCGACTTTTGTATTTCATCCGATAGCTATCGGATGAAACTTCATTGGCGTCGCAGCCGATAGCTATCGGCTCTTGTACAGTTGTTTTTCATGGCAACGTAACGCATTCGGATGCAAGTTGCTTTTTAGTTGAGACTTTGTACCTAAATAATCTCCAGATACCGCTTCAATTCCCAATCCGTAACTACTTTTGAAAACTGTCTCCACTCCCACTCTCTTGTTGCGGTAAAGTGCTCAACGAACGCTGCTCCAAATAGTTCTTTTGCAACAGGCGAGTCTTTCATAGCCTGCGTAGCTTCCCACAAATTTTTAGGCAGCGTGCCATTCTTTATGTCTGCATATCCGTTACCAACAGTTGCAGGTGTTTTCAATTTTAATTTGTTGTTGATTCCATACAAACCAGCAGCAAGGCAGGCTGCCATCGCCAGGTATGGATTGCTATCAGAACCCACCACCCTTGTTTCCAACCTTGTAGAACTGTTGCCACCGGGCAAAGCACGCAATGCAGTTGTACGATTATCGATTGCCCAGGTTAAGGTAGTAGGCGCCCATGCACCTTCTACCAATCGTTTATAACTGTTAACAGTTGGTGCAAACATGGGTAATATAAATGGCAGGCAAGCCAATTGCCCGGCCATATAACTTTCCATCAACGCACTGATACCCGATACTTTCTTTTGATCGTAAAAAAGGTTTTGCTTTTTTGAATCTGCCCAAAGGCTTTGGTGAACATGGCCGCTACAGCCGGGTAAATTTTCATTGAACTTAGCCATGAAGGTTGCAATTACGCCATGTCTTTGTGCAATTTGTTTAACACCCGATTTAAATAGAACTGCCCGGTCAGCCGCCTCCAGAATTTCAGAATAGGTAATGGCAGCCTCATATACACCGGGACCGGTTTCTGTGTGCAATCCTTCAATGGGAACTCCAAATTTTTTGAGCAGGTCAAACAGGTCATTGAAATATTGATTCTTCTCAGCGGCACGTTGCATAGAATAACCAAACATACCCTGCGTAATCGGTTTCGCATCCCTGAATTTTCCGGCATATAATTCATCCGTATTATCTACCAGGTTAAACCATTCAAACTCCTGCGAAAAATACGGCGTATAACCTTTGTCGGTAGCCTGTCGGATGATAGTCTTTAATAAACTTCGTGGACAAACCGCCAGATCATTTCCTTTACTATCACGAAAATCGGCTAAAAAGAAAGGCGTATCATTCTCCCAGGGTATCTGGCGAAACGTATTCAAATCAATTACCGCCGTTGCATCCGGGTAACCAGAATGCCATCCGGTATATTTACTATTGTCGTAAGCAACATCGGCTGCATCCCATCCAAACACAACATTACAAAAGCCAAATCCTTTTTCAACAATGGAAACAAATTTTTCAAAACTGATCATCTTCCCCCGCAAAATGCCATCAAGATCTGTAACGGCCAGTTTTACTTTTTCCGCATTTTGTTCTGACAAATTGCGCAGAATACTTTCCTTTAATAATTGTTGGTCAGGCATTTTTTATTTTCGTTTTACAATAAAATGAAACCAAATATAAGCAAGTGCCAGTATAGCAAAAAAGATGAGCGATAATTTAATATTGAGTGAGATCATTGCAACCAGCGAAACCAATGCAATTGCCAATGCAACAACCGGAAATACCGGATACATCGGCACCCGGAACGGACGTTCCAAACCAGGTTCTTTTTTCCGTAATACCAATACCGAAATCATCGCAAAAATATACAACACAATGGCACCAAAACAGGCAATGGTGATGATGTCGCCTGTTTTTCCTGTAAACAATGCAATGATGCCAATGATCATATTCAACACCAGGGCATTGGCGGGAGTTTTAAATTTTGGTTGAATGCGCCCAAAGATAGTTGGAATGCAGCCCGTTTTACCAAATTCATAAGTAGCACGACTTGCAGCCAATATCAATCCGTGAAAAGAGGCTACCAATCCCATTAATCCAATCGTAATTAGCAGATGATACAACCAACCACTGTTACCGGTTATTTGAGCCAAAGCCAACGGCAACGGCGAATCAGAAGCCTCCGCACCGGGCGTTGCATAAACCACTTTTTCCCAGCCGCCCACACCAATGGAAGAGACAAATACAAGCGCACATAAAATAATCAACGTCAGTAATGCAGAGCCAAAACCTTTCAACACATTTCGTTGAGGGTTCACCGTTTCTTCTGCAACGTTGGCCACACCTTCCAGCCCCAGAAAAAACCAAATGGCAAATGGTGTGGCAGCCCAAACGCCCTTCCATCCAAACGGAAAAGCATTTTGTGTGAGATTATCCCAATGAAAATGAGGCAAAGTAATACCACTGAATAATAATAATTCAAACACCGCAAAGGCGGTGATGATTAGTTCAAAAGTAGCTGCTGCTTTTACGCCTGATATATTCAGCGCAGTAAAAAGAAGATAGGCTGTTATGGCAATGGAAGTAACTGAAAACTGCGGAAAAAAAATATGGAAATAAGCGCCAATAGCAGCAGCAATAGCGGGGGGTGCAAATACAAATTCGATGATCTGTGCCATGCCCGCAATAAAGCCGATATCTTTTCCCATGGCCCTGGTAGCATAATCAAATACGCCACCTGCCTTGGGAATAGCACAGGCCAGTTCTGTATAAGAAAAAGTAAAAGTTATATACAGGATAATGATAAAAAACGTTGCAATGGCAAGGCCCAAGGTTCCACCAACCGGCAGACCCAGATTCCAGCCAAAATACATACCTGATATTACATAACCAACGCCAAGCCCCCAAAGCATTATAGGGCCCAGCGTTCTTTTAAGATGAGGGGTAGCTTCAGTATTTTCTGTCACAGGTTTATTACTCATTGATCTTTTATTAAAAATAAAGATAATGATAACTAAGATTGATATAATTGCTGGAACTTAAAAGAAGCACTTGCAACAATCATAAAAACATCCTCAATAAATGGAAAATACGAATCCGATTACAAGTCATTTTTCTTCAACAATTCCACTGCATGATTGGCTGCCCTTGCAGTTAATGCCATATAAGTTAATGACGGATTTTGAGTAGACGTAGAAGTCATACATGCTCCATCTGTTACAAATACATTTTTACATTCATGCAATTGGTTCCACTCATTTAACAAAGATGATTTAGAATCTCTGCCCATTCTTACACCGCCCATTTCGTGAATGTCCAGTCCGGGTGCCTGTTTGCTGTCGGTTGTTTTGATATCCGTAAATCCTGCCCTGGCATACATTTCAGTATATTGCTCAAAAAAATCAAGGATCATCTTTTCGTCATTCTCATCATAGTCGATAGAAATTTTTAACAACGGAATGCCCCATTCATCTTTTTGCTCTTTATCAAGTGCAACGTAATTGTTCTCCTTTGGTATGGTTTCGCCCATGCATTGCGAACCAATATTCCACGAGCCCAACCCGGGCTTCATCAGTCCATCTTTCAATCCCTCACCAAAGCCTTCCTGTTTTGTATTAGTATTGCGGTTGGCATTAAAAGTGGTAGCATAGCCACGCAAAAAATCAGTCTCTTGTTTTCGCAAATTCCGAAACCGTGGAATGTAGGCACCCGAAGCCCGTCCGTTTTCTGTTTTAAATTCTAAAAGGCCATCATACTTCGCCGTTATCCTTGCCCGGTAGTTGTGAAAGGCTACATACTTTCCAAGTAAGCCATTATCATTACCGATTCCATTTGGAAAACGCTTTGAGGTAGAATTGAGTAATATCAAATTGGTGTTCAGGGCACCAGCATTTACAAAAATTACTTCGGCAAAAAATTCAACTACTTCTTTGGTATTGGCATCTATCACCCTTACCCCGGTTGCCTTCCCTTTTTCCTCATCATAAATAATGGAATGAACCACAGAATGCGGCCGCAGCGTAAGGTTACCCGTTTTTTCTGCCCACGGAATGGTGGTAGAATTGGCATTGAAATAACCGCCAAACGGGCAACCCCGCTGACATAAATTCCGTGCCTGGCATTGTCCCCTGCCCTGTTCAATATGTATGGGTGCTGGTTCAGTAAGGTGAGCGCAGCGTGCAAAAATTACATGGCGGTCTTTATATTGCTCACCCACCGTTTCTTTAAAATGATTTTCTACACAGGTAAGGTCCCAAGGTGGCAAAAACTCACCGTCTGGCAGCTCCTCCAATCCATCTTTGTTACCACTAATGCCGGCAAACTTTTCTACATAGCTATACCACGGTGCAAGGTCTTTGTAACGGATTGGCCAGTCTACTGCAAATCCATCACGGGCGGGACCTTCAAAATCAAAGTCGCTCCAGCGCTGTGTTTGCCTGGCCCACATGATGCTTTTTCCACCAACCTGGTAACCCCGTATCCAATCAAAAGGTTTTTCCTGAATGTAGGGATGCTCCTTGTCCTTTACAAAAAAATGCATCGCATCTTCTTTAAAAGCATAGCATCTGGAAATTGATGGATTATCTTTTGCAATCGCATAAGGCACCTGCCCACGGTGTTCAAACTCCCAGGGAAGCATGTTGGTAGTTGGATAATCTTTCAGATGTTTTACATCCCGGCCACGTTCCAGCAACAAGGTCTTCAATCCTTTTTCACAAAATTCTTTAGCTGCCCATCCGCCGCTCATACCGCTGCCGATTACAATGGCATCAAATGTTTTTTTGTTGTCTCCCATAATTATTTAAAATATTTGTTTCAATGATGTGTGAACCGATAGCTATCGGATGATGAAAGGTAACTGGTGAAATGTAAATGGTTAATTGAAAGTAGAAAAAACTTTTAGCCAGACATTGGTCATACGCTCACCAAGTTCCGATAGGGTCATTCGTCGCCAGTGAAGCTATCTTTTTACTACCCTTTTTCAGTAATGATCAACTCTAAAAAAGCAGATCATCATCAATGAGAATAAAAAATAAAATGATCACCACTCCGGCTATTTTCATAATCGCTCAATGATTCCTTCAGCTTTCAATATTAAACCGGCACACATCCTCTAAAATTACTTCCCGGCACCATCTTGTAATTCATCACATCAGTCATATATTCTTTAGAAGATGTAAAAGCCTGCAAGGTGTATCGTTTGGTGGTTTCATAAAAAAATACCAACTGCTCCGATAATTCCTTTTTCTTTTCTACATTGCTCAGCCATTCATTTTGTTGAGCTGGCGTACAATCTTTAAATGACTGGCCGTATTTATCTTTTGCCAACTTATAAAACTCCTTCAAGCCGAGGTTGAACTTAGTTTGCTTTTCAGGATCAAAACAATCATCTGCCATCTTCAACACAAACTCGTGCGCCTTGACCTCTTTGGCACCGATAAAATTTGTTTTGGGGATTATCAGTTCCGATAACTGCATCATCATATTTTCTTCATCACCACTCAGTGTAATGTTTTTTAATTTCAACAAGGGTTGATTCTGCTGCCCGCAGGATGGTAGTACAATGGCACCCAAAGAAAGTAGAATCACACTGTTAATGGCTGCTCTTCTGTTCATGTAATAAGTTTAAATAATGATGTAAACAACTGTAAATTGAAAATGCAATGAAACACACGGCACTATCCTTTCAATTTTTTTAAATAATTCATATTGTACTGCATGCTTTCCATGGCCGAACTGCTGTATTCTTCCTGCTCAATAAAAAAATATTTCATGCCAGACAACGATCCATTTTCGAGTATCTTTTTTATATCAAGTCCTCCTTTACCAAACTCCGTGCTTTCCTTTTTTACAAGATCCATATCCTTCAAATGCCAGAGGGGAAAACGCCCCGGATATTTTGCAAAATAATCAAGTGGATTGCTTCCTGTAGCCACTACCCAACCAAGATCCAGTTCCATACAAACAACGGCCGGGTCAGTGTTTTCAATCAACACATCATACAAAACTTTTCCATTCACCTTTTCAAATTCATAATCATGATTGTGATAACCGAATTTGATATTTAACTTTTTGCTGGCCTCGCCTGCTTTATTAAATTGATCGGCAACTTTTTTATAATTGTCCACGGTTTGTCCATCGCTCGGCATAGAGGAACATATAAGATATTCCTGACCGGAGGCCGCCGCATCGTCCAATGTTTGCTGCCATTTATCATCCAGGTGTATATGACCACTTCTTAGCGTCATACCTAAACCAGCACAAATTTTCTTCATTTCCGCAGGCTTTAAACCATAGTAATATCCCTTGGTGCTTCCGGCAGATTCAATTTGCTTTAAACCCAATGCTGCCAGTTTCTTTAGCGTGCCGGCTGCATCTTCCAGCATCTCTTTTCTTACCGTGTACAATTGAATACCGGGATTGCCACCCAATTTACCATTCACATCAAAGGATGATAATAGTGCGGTGCCAAGGGTAAGTTTTCCAGCGTTGATTAAAAAATTTCTACGTGAGTTCATAATTTATATTGAATGAGTGTATAATAAAATCTTGTATCTGTGGTTGTAATTTTACGACAAAAAAAGCATTTTGCGATTCTCTTAGTGTTATTTCTTTTTCAACCAGCCATTGTCGTTTAACCAATCTGTCAGCCGCAGCGGCCATGTCTTAATGCTATTCAATTTAGAATTTTTTCCCATATTAAATGCGTGATTTCCTTGCGACATTAGGTGAACTTCCACAGGCACGTTAGCCTTTCGATGCAACTGCAAAAGCTTCACGATTGGCTCCGAACAACATTCGTCGTTATTAGCCGCCAATAAAAAAGCAGGTGGAGCTGAAGGGGATACAGAATCGGGTACAGCCAACGGACCTGGATAAATCAGTACCTGAAATGCGGGCCGTGCCGTTAGCAAATCAATTGCATCTGGTTGAAAATAATTTTTATCCTTGTATTTATATGCAACCCAGCCTGCAACTTCGCCCCCAGCAGAAAATCCCATCACACCAATTCTGGCAGTATCAACCTGGTAAATACCTGCCATGCTTCTTACCAATCGCATAGCACGAAAAATATCCTGCGTAGGATGTTGTTGCAGATACAGAGAATTTTCCTGACGGAATAAACGATATTTCAATACAAAGGCCGTTACCCCAATGCTATTTAAATACAATGCAGCATCACGGCCTTCAGAATTGAATACCAGATTTTGAAACCCGCCGCCTGGACAAATTACCACCGCTGCACCGGTTGCTATTTCTTTGGGTGCTATAAATACTGTTATTGATGGATTGTTGATGGTATTAATCCACCAATCTTTCGCCTGCTCCGGTTCATTCTTTTTACTTTCAAAACCAGGAGCACCGTTTTTCCATAAATAAATTACGTTGGGACTATCCTGTGCTAACAAAAGTTTCATCATCAATAATGCAACAAGAAAAAGAGTAATATGCCTTTGATAAAAAAGACGGTTATTCATATTTGAAAATTATTTTTAAATAATATCAACAATCTTATTCGATGAATATAAATAAAAATAGTTTGCCGGATTCATCCAATGAAACATTAAGCTACTACTATTATTGAAGTAAACACTTAAAAGGAAGAAAAATAACACAATTGGTTAAGATAGTACCAGAAATATTTTGTTTCGGGCGAATTTCAATTTGCCGCAATTAGGTGCACGCCTTACTAACAGACTTTTACAATGGCTGGCAATTTTCTTAAAAGTTAGTATCCCGCTGAGGTTCATAACCCATGATTATAAAAGCAAACTTTTTTTATGTTGAATTTTATTGAATCACATTACTTGTGTGCTGAATTACTTTTTTGTATTTACTTTATAAAAAACATTTTCTATGAAAAATATATCCCGCCGTAATTTTTAGGAAATAGTTACAAAGCTTCCTTGGCAGGAACCGCTATATTTGCTTGAAGCAATTTAAACACAACATCAATGAAGCAAATTTTTGTACACCATGTATATTTTTGGTTAAAGAATACAGGAAACGTTGCAGACCGAGAACAGTTAGTGAAGGGCCTTAAAAAATTATCAAAAGCTACTACAATAAAAGATTTCCATATTGGTAAACCTGCCAATACCAATCGTGATGTAATCGACAGCTCTTATGCTGTATCCTGGATGTTGATTTTTGAAAATGGTGCAGACCAGGCAATTTACCAGACCGATCCGATTCACTTGAAATTTATTGAAGAGTGTGCTCATCTATGGTCGAAGGTGTTAGTGTATGATGCTGAAGATGCATAAATATCCAAATAATTTCAACTCAGGGAATGGAACTTATTACAACTAAGGTTATGGAATAACTGCCTTTATACAAATTCGAAATTTTAGCTTGCTTTAGTCTCAAATACTTGAACGATTTTCTTAAGCATTCCATAGAAAAGCAAGTGAGCGCCCGATAAATCAAAGTTGGAATCACACAAAAAACAAAGCTAAATCTTCAGACAATAAAATAAATTAAAATACGTTGAGGTTTACTTTGTGCGCTAAGGCATAAGCGTTACATTTGTCAGGATATTTCAACATTTTGGCAAATCACCTTAAGAAATAAACATTGAAAAAACTAATCTGGCTGCTGCTGGCTATTGTTGGCTGCACAGCCCCCAAAAGTTTACACCAGTCTGGCACCTACACCATAGAAAGTGTAGACAGGGACGTAGTAACATTTAAGGGTATTTCAGGCTCCTATCAACTTCCAGTAGATACACTTAAGATTGGCGATACCGTTAGAATGAATGTAATCCGGATATCAAGAGGCCGGGGAAAATAAAACAATTACCCAATCAGTTTTAAGGTAAGTATGAACAGTAAATGGTATTTCATCCAACACCACACGTTAGGTCGGGGGACCAATTGATCCGTCGTTTTATTATTATACAATACAAGTACTTTAGATATTTTTTCACTGACATTACTGCCACTGTTTTTTATCCGTAGCCAATCCCGTCAGGTAAATCTAAAAAGCTTTTTATTCAACGTTGTCAGCAGACCACAAAAAAAAATGAATCCTTCAATTTGGAAAATTATTGGCTTCAATAGCATGGATAAATAGACCTGGCTGATATATTGGTTCAATTCAATTTTAAATTGTTGACCGGTGCATTTTTAAATATTGCAGCAAAAACCTGCGAATAACGCTCGCAAACAATTGTTCGCTTTACTGCACCAATGATTATTGATCATTTGAATTCAAGACAAATGCCATTGGATGCAAATACCTGATCAATTAGGAGTAGAAAGGTTGGAAGAAATTTAATAAAAGTCCGAAACTGAGCAGACTATAAAAAAATATTTTCTTTACGCAAGAAACACCCCATTGATCATCACTTTATCAATCAGATTTGTGCCAAACGAATAAGGCAGGTAAGCCAGCGAATTCATTGGTTTGGTAAATATAAGATTCGCCTTTTTACCAATGGTAATGCTGCCCAACTGATCCCCCAACTCCATGGCATAAGCCCCATTAAGAGTCCCTGCATTGATGGCCTCTTCTGGTAGCATCTTCATTTGGATACAACTCACAGCTACCACCAGGTTCATATTGCCGCTGGGGGACGAACCCGGATTGTAATCAGATGCCAAAGCAATGGCAGCGCCCGCATCAATCAACTGACGTGCCGGTTGAAAAGTCATCCGCAAAAAGAAGGCGGCAGTTGGAAGTAAAGTACAAAGTCCGCCCCACTTCCGATTGGATAATAACTCAACATCCGAATTGGTGAGGGTTTCCAAATGATCGAGTGATACCGCATCAAGGCGTTGTCCTAATTCTATTCCCCCAATACTATTCAACTGATTCACATGCAGTTTTGGCTTTAGTCCATAAGCCAGTCCGGCCCTGCAGATGGTTTCAGTTTCTTCGGGAGAAAAGAAGCCTGTTTCGCAAAACACATCTATATAATCTGCCAGTTTTTCGGCTACTATCACAGGCAGCATTTCGTTGATGATAAGATCAATATAGCCCTGGTGATTTTCTTTAAACTCTAGGGGAAAAGTATGAGCACCCAAAAAGGTTGATTTGATCGTTAATGGAGAATTTGCCTTTAGTTTTTTTATTACACGAAGCATCTTCAGTTCGCCCGCTACCGATAAGCCATAACCGCTTTTTATTTCAATGGCACCGGTTCCGAGTTTACTGACCTCTTCCAGTCTTTTCAATGCTTCGTCATATAGGATCGCTTCAGAAGTATCGCTTATTTTTTTTGCAGAATTTAAAATCCCACCACCTCTTGCTGCAATTTCTGCATAGGTCAATCCTTTAATCTTATCAACAAACTCATTTTCTCTGGAGCCTGCAAATACGATGTGAGAGTGGCTATCGCACCAGGCAGGCAATACAAACTGACCAACAGCATCGATGATCACCTGCGGTAACTGCGGTACTTTTAACTCCAGTTCATACATTGGGCCATAATCTGCCACCAGGCCATATTCAATCAATAAAAAAGCATTCTCAATAAAAGGCAGGTCTGCCAGTTCCTTCCCCCTGAGCACATGAGTTTGTTCTCTGGTACCAATGAGTTGAGCGATATTTATAACGAGCGTGGTCATTGATTTAAAATATCATTTGAAAGTCTACAGGTTTTCAAAAACTTCTTTGCCAAATTTTTCCAACCCCGGGTCTCTTGCACCCATCAACAACAAAACGCAGCCCTCTTCCAAATGAGGTTGGATGGCGGTCACTAAATCAGTCCGGTTTTCTATAAAGAAAGCATTACTGCCCAATTGCTTCAAATCAGTTATCAAATCATTGGCTGAAATATCTTTTACGGCAGTGCCACCTGCATAATATATTTCACTCATCCATATTTCATCTGAGGGTCTTAATACCGCAGCAATATCTTTTACAAAATCATTTCTTAAAAACCTGGTAGGACCATAACCATGGGGCTGAAACCATGCAATCACCTTTGGAGCAATGTACTGACAGGCAGCAATAGACGCAGCGCATTTAGCAGGATTGTGTGCATAATCATCAATAACCCACACCCCTTTTTTTTGGCCCAATACCTGGTGCCTCCGGTAAATTCCTTCGTAATATTTCAGTGCATCGGCACAAACCTGAAGATCTACGCCCAATTGGTTGGCAACAGAGGTTGCGGCCAGCGCATTTTCCATATTGTGTTTACCAACTGTATTGATAGAAAACAAAACACCGGCGATGCTATATTGAATGGTAAATCCCGACTGATGAAAATCCTTAGCCTGGTATCCAGCTTCAATATTTTCATCGGTGCTAAAATCATGATTGGCATTAACCGATAACTTTTGTGATAAAGCGTTGGATTGGTTCACAATAAACAATTCCCTGGTATTGCTTTTAAACTGTCCGAAGATATTCATCAGCTCGGCAATCTCCTGGTGATCTTTATCAATGTTCAGCAGCAGTCCAACCTCCGGGTGATACTGTACAATTGAGCCATCACTTTCATCTGCTTCTATCACCAACCAGTCGCCGGCTCCCACTTCTGCATTGCCGATTTTGCCTTTTTTAATGATGCTAACCAAACCTGCTCCGCTGATAATGCTCGGCTGCAAACCAGCAAACTTCAGTATATCAAATAACATGGCGCTGGTAGTGCTTTTTCCCGATGTGCCTCCAATTGCAATGGTTCTTTTACTATTGGCAATTATTGCAAGTAATTCCGACCGCTTAATAATTGGGATGCCGAGGCTTTTTGCTTTTTGCACTTCAAAAACGGTATCCTCAACCGCCGTTGATACCACTACCAATTCAGTATGTTCATTGATGCCGTCGCCATTTTGCAGGAAACATTGTATTCCTGCGGCCTCTAGTTTTTCCTGTGTTTCGTTGTAAACATTTGGTGCAAAGAAACGATCGCTGCCCGATACCGCTTTTCCTGTCCCAGCCAAATATTGAGCAATAGCACTCATACCGGTGCCGGCTACCCCAATAAAAAAAAATGTTTTAAAATCGTTGACGCCTGCAATCATAAATAAAATAATTAATTAGCTAATCGTTGTATTGTGGTGCAGGGTGCGATACGCAAGAAAAAGGCTTACTGCCATAAATACACCACCCAAAAAAAAGGCAGCTCCCGCAAATTGCACCGGTGCTGTAGGTTTTGTAAAATAAGAAAAAAGGCTGGTCATCAATACCGGGCCGATGATATTGGTCAAGCTCATTACACTCGTTAAGCCACCCTGTAATTCGCCCTGCTCGTTGGCAGGTACCTGCCCAGAAATGATTGACTGCAATGCCGGTCCGCAAATACCACCCAAACAGTAAGGCAGTAAAAAAACAAACATCATCCAACTTTGAGATGCAAATGCAAATAAAAATAATCCAACGGTATAAAGAGCTAGTCCGACATAAACACTTCGTTTATTGCCCAGTATTGGATTCACCACCCGGATCAATCCACCCTGCACAATCCCAACCAGTAAACCAACTAGTCCTAATGAGATGCCGATCATTTTTGCTGACCAGCCAAATTGCTTAATGGTAAAAAATGACCAGGTACTTTGCACCGAATTGGCTGCCAGGTAAATCAGGAAAAAAGATACTATCAGCCCACTTACGGACGGGTATTTTTTAAACTGTTTTAATGCACCCAAAGGATTCGCCCGCTTCCAGTCAAAGGCCCTTCGATTTTCAACTGCTAACGATTCAGGCAACACAAAGTATCCATAAAGGCAATTCATTAAGCTTAAACACGCTGCCACTATAAATGGCACACGCACTCCAAACTCACCTAAGAATCCCCCAATTACTGGTCCCAGAATAAATCCTACTCCGAAAGCCGCACCAACCATTCCAAAATTTTGTGCACGGTTTTGAGGGGTGCTGATATCCGCTATATAAGCAGTAGCTGTTGTAAAACTGGCACCTCCCA
>Ga0209181_10000700_pt1 | contig 62033 bp, 57 predicted proteins | sample MAT05_FD_187208 | JGI IMG/M metagenome (GOLD analysis project Ga0209181, IMG submission 187208) | Freshwater microbial communities from Lake Fryxell liftoff mats and glacier meltwater in Antarctica - MAT-05 (SPAdes) (version 2) | ecosystem: Environmental > Aquatic > Freshwater > Ice > Liftoff...
ATCAATACTTCGGACAAATTTTGAGCAGATTTTAAGGCTCAAACCCTGATTCAACCGTGGGCGGGATCTTATTTTCAAAGTCAGGAGCAGAGCTAACTTTGAAAAAATAGCTCAATCCTGGAACTGCAAGCCCTGCAAGCCCTGTAGAATCGTTCAACAAACTGTCCGGACTATTGCTTTTTTGCAGCAGTCCTAAATCATTTGTGAGCTTGAGCGGTCTTGTGAGCATAGATCTATGGCATCCCCGCTCACAATCCAAATCGGATCGCAATAGCATCTTTAAGGTAGTTCCGCAGGCTCAAGATCTCCTTATCTCAGGATTACGATCACTTCTAATTCGATCCGGAGAGGCGATCGGGAATCTGTTAGTGTCTTTATTTTTTCGTCATCGAACAGGGAAAAAAGATTAGCTAAAAGTAGGGAGAATCAACCATTAAAAGAAGCCTCCCATGACCATCGCCGAACGAGAGCAACAAATTCTTCGAGTCAAAGCCGCCAGTTTTCAGCCTGAACTGGATGAGGCATTAGAACAAACACTGCGAACTGCGGTACTTGAGTCCGTCAAGACCACCGTAGAAGCGGCACTGGATGAGGAAGTTAAGGCAGAACTGGCGAAGTTGGTCGGAGATAGACCTCGGCGTTCGGGTTATTTTCAACACAGTATCGATACCCAATATGGGCATCTAAGCGATTTGCGGGTGCCGAAAAGGATTTCGACGCTTTGAATGGTGTCTCGCTCGTTGTAAAGGATGGCGTTGAGGAAGCTAATCAAGATGTCTTGGCTGTGTTTGAAGCCAAAGATTTTCTTGAAGGCGAAGTCGGTTTTGGGGTTGATGAAGACTCTGGGCATGGGGACAGAGGAGAACCTATGGCTCTTATCCTAACGAAAGGGCTAATAGTTTTGGATTAATAGTTCTTGTCCTGCGATCGCAACAGTTTGTTTGTAATTATTCATGCCGTATTGCAATGTCCATTCTGTGATCTTGGCGAAGCTAAACAACTGTCTAATCTCTGGGGAATCATCATAGGTTAATAGCCAATGGTGCTGACATTGCTGCAAGTTCTTGGCAAAGCGATCGTGGTCAAAGTTGGTATGTAACGAACCTTTGACTCCATACAGTTTAGATTTTGTCGCACTGAAATAGGGGGGATCAAGGAAGATGAAAACACTATCTCCTTCTTTAGATAATAAGTCTTCATAATCCCCAATCGTGATCTGAATTGATGTTAGACAGGCAGCGAGTTTTTGTAATCTGACGATCGAGGAATCGGTAAATCTCCGTTCAAATGCCTGCTGAGAATACCCGCCTGAATCAACAGTGCCAGAAAAGGTGATGCGGTTTAAGACAAAGAACCTGACAGCGCAATCGAACTCAGTGACGTGTGAATCTTTATGTGTCAAGTAGCTAAATAGCGCCCTACCATCAGGATATTTCTGTTTGATTTCAATAACTGCACCGACCAGCGATTTAATCTCATCTCTGGCGTAGCGCCAAAAACAACCTAAATCATGATTCAAATCATTAATCCAATAGCGATCGATTTGTTCACCTAGTAAGTGTTTTACAGCCAGAAACACAGAACCGCCCCCAATAAATGGCTCTCGATACTCCCTAATATTCGGGGGAATGTGGGGCAGAATTTGGTTAATTGCTTTTGATTTACCACCTGGATAGCGGAGGGGACTTTTAATCGAAGACATGGGGGTTCATCATGAATGCTGAGGGACTTGCGTCAAAACAACCGATCGCTCAAGGTCTCCGAAATGGGCAAAGCGAAACGTGCCCATTCTACCCAGATGGTGTCTTAATAAATTTCTAGAAAAGTTTATACCAGGCACCGGAAGGGCAAAGCATCCGGGCAATGATCTTCTGGTCGATTCAAGGGCTTGTCTGCCGGATGCTTCGCCCCTACAGGGGTAACATCTTTCTCGGAAATCTCATGGAACTGCAACTCTCTAATATCACTGACTAAACCATAAGTGCCACATCTGTCTGGCCAGCCCCGATCGCCCCAGAGTAAACCAGACCGCGCTGCATATCCAGCGTCAAAATTGCTCCATCTCGAATCACGGTAGCCGCATCCTTCACTCCCACAATGACTGGCACCCCCAAACGCAGCCCAATCACCGCTGCATGGCTGGTGAGGCTAGCGTCTTCCGTGATGATGCCCGCCGCCTTGCGAATCACATCCAGATAATCGGCATTCGTGCGCGTAGTGACTAGGATTTCTCCAGGATTAAAGTTCCGCACCTCCTGAATGCTGTTGGCGACCCTGGCTCGACCGCTCACCGACCCCTGCCCGATACCGATGCCCTTCCCCAGCACTGCCGTCACGACTTCCACCTTAATTAAGTCTGTGGAACCCGCCACACCTTGGAGCGTCCCTGCCGTCAGCACGACTAAATCTCCCTCGGTTAGCAGCCCCTTTTCCTTTGCCACATTTAATGCGGCTTGAAAGGTTTGGCCTGTGGATGGCAAATCTAGAACTAACAATGGTTTAACGCCCCACACCAGTTGCATTTGCCGGGCAACATCAACGTGGGGCGTGATGGCCAGAATGGGAGTTTGGGGCCGAAATTTGGAGACGTTACGGGCAGTGGCTCCGGTTTTAGTCAAGGTCATGATGGCGGCGGCGTGCAATTGCTCCGCAATCCGACCTACCGCTTGACTGATGGCATTGGGTACCGATCGCCCCGTATCGGTTTCCAGGGAACGGCTCCACTGCTCCTGCTCCGTTCGCACCGCAATTCGCGCCATTGTGGCCACGGCTTCCACGGGATATTTACCCACAGCCGTTTCATTGGAGAGCATCACTGCATCTGTGCCATCCAAAATTGCGTTGGCCACGTCAGAAATCTCTGCTCTCGTGGGGCGGGGACTGTGGGCCATGCTATCCAGCATTTGCGTAGCGGTGATGACTGGGATTCCCAGGCGATTCGACATTTTAATCAGGCGCTTTTGCAGAATGGGCACATCTTCAGCCGGCAGTTCCACACCCAAGTCGCCCCGGGCCACCATCACTCCATCACAGAGCGTCAGGACGGCTTCCATCTGCTCGATCGCCTCGTGCTTTTCAATTTTGGCAATCACGGGTACTTGTTTCCCCGCACTGGCGATTAATGACTTCACCTCCACAATATCCTGGGGGTTACGCACAAAGCTGAGGGCAACCCAATCTACGCCCTGGTCTAGCCCAAACACCAAATCCTTCCGGTCTTTATCCGTTAGCGCCTTAATTGACAGATAAACGCCGGGAAAGTTCACGCCCTTGTTGTTGGAAAGGGTGCCGCCGATGACGACCCGACAATGCAATTCCCGTTTTTGCCGATCGACTTCTTCCACCCGCATCTCAACCTTGCCATCATCCAGCAAAATCAGCGCTTGCTCTGGCACTTCATCAGCTAGCGGTTCGTAGGTAATGCAGCTAATAGACTGGGTTCCCGGAACCTGTTTGCTTGTTAGGGTAAATCGATCGCCCTTTTGCAACTCGATGGAACCCGTTTCAAATTTTCCCAGGCGAATTTTAGGCCCCTGCAAATCTTGGAGAATTCCCACGGGTTGATTCAACTCAAAGGAAATTTGGCGAATGAGCCGAATGCTTCGTAGGTGGTCGTCATGGGTGCCGTGAGAAAAGTTGAGGCGTAAGGTGGTTGCCCCCGCTTCAATCAGTGCCCGTAACACTTCAGGACTGCTTGTGGCAGGGCCGATCGTTGCCACAATCTTTGTCCGGCGCAGGGAGTTTTGCAATTGCATGGATCAGGTTTAGGGTAAAAATGCTTTGTTAGTTAGTCTCTCACACAGAAAGACCCCATCTGCGATCGGGTGCCTCATCTTCTATTAGGCATTCGTCCGTTGGGCATGAGAGTCCATTAGGCATTAGAGAATCATAGTCAAGAAATTGCTACCATTCTCAAAAAAGAAAGGATAAGTAGCCTGGTGCTACCTATCCTTTTCAAAAAAAATACCCTACGTCGATTGGTACTTAGCTAACGCTTGGTGGGTGCGAGGAAAGATCTGATTTTGATTTTTACCGCGCTTGAAATTAAATGAATACGATGAGCCGTAACAGACTGAACAGGAGGCTACTGATGAGCTTGGCGTTGCTCTGCGCTCATTTTGGAACTGCCAGCAAACTTTCTGAGGTCTAGTCCGGCTTCTTTGGCCATGGCTGCCAAGCCTTTTTGGTCGATCGTTCTGATGGCTTTGGTAGAGATCCGCAGTCTGACCCAGCAATTTCCTTCGGGCCACCAGATGCGCTTCCACTGGAGATTAACTTCTTGGAGTTTCTTGGTACGACGGTGGGAGTGAGAGACGGCATAGGCGTTGTTGGCCTTTTTGCCAGTGAGTTGGCATCTACGAGACATAGGGTGGCTCCGATCGGGGTTGAATTCAAAGTTCTCATTATACAGGATTCAGAGGACTAACACGCTGGGAAATCACCTGAGCGGGAAATTGATGGCGGGATCATTATTTCTGATAATTTGCACTAGCACTTTTAATTTCTCAATGTTTAGAATGAGAGCTTTTGGAACAGATTTGCAACTGGAAAGGTGAAACCAGGAACCACATCCTCGCCGTCCAGAGAGTCGATCGCTTTGAGCAAACGGTCGGGTTCCTGGGCAGAACGATAGACCAAAACGTAATGGTGAATGGGATGAATGACCCGAATTAGGCGAGCATCATTCTCGAAATAGTCCCCAATTTTGGTGTCAATTTCTTCGATCGTATTGGTGGGAGATAGGACTTCGATCGCTAGATCAGGCGCACCTTCCAGGAAGCCAGTAGGAATTTCTTCTAGTCCTTGCAAGCGCTCCTTAGCAAAAAATGAAATGTCTGGAGAGAGCTTATTGCCATTTTTCATTTTGAACGCTGTGCTGGAGTCAAACAATGCTCCCAGTTTTTTGGGTAGCACTACAGCAAATAAAGCAGAACTCAAGACGATCGCGACATAACCATGTAGTGCCCCCGAATTGCCCATATCGCTCAGTTCTCCATTCACAATTTCATAATGGTGTCCATCATCTGGAAGTGCCATAAATGCTTCATCTGTCCAGGTTTTCTCCTCGGATAGATTATCGATGTTGTTTTCGAGTGGCGTTTGTATCAATGTAGGCATGAGGTTTCTTCTAAATTTCTGTGTTGACTGGAGAGGGTAAGTTTTGGTGATATGTTACAGCGCACTTGCAACGGGACTGCTTGATTCTGCTTAATCCATGATCCTTAAACATTGAATCGGAAGAGCAACACGTCTCCTTCTTGCACCGTATAATCCTTGCCTTCACTGCGAACCAAACCCTTTTCCTTAGCGGCACCCATAGAGCCATTGGTCACCAAATCCTGGTATGCCACAGTTTCAGCCCGAATAAAGCCCCGCTCGAAATCGGAGTGAATGACTCCGGCGGCTTGGGGAGCCAGCATTCCCGCATGAATCGTCCAGGCGCGGGTTTCCTTGGGGCCTGTGGTGAAGTAGGTGCGGAGTCCCAAAAGTTCGTAGGTGGCGCGAATCAACGATTTCAGTCCGCCCTCTTCTACACCTAATGATTCGAGAAAATCCGCCCGTTCTGCTTCCGGCAGCTCCACTAGTTCTGACTCCACCTGGGCAGAGACCACTACCACCTGGGATTGTTCTTGAACGGCAACCTGCCGCACCTGTTCCACGTAAGCGTTGCCCGTTGCCAACTCATCCTCCAGCACATTTGCCGCAAAGATTACAGGTTTGCGCGTGAGCAATCCTAGAGGTTTGACTAACAATTCCTCTTCTTCATTTAGCTCCACTTGGCGGGATGGTTTACCTTCATTCAGGGCGGCACTCAAGCGTTCTAGGGCAGCGACTTCAACCTGTGCCTCCTTGCTGGTACGGGCTTGTTTGCGGGCGCGATCGATGCGTCGTTCTACTTGAGAAAGATCGGACAGCGCCAGTTCCAGGTTGATGATCTCAATGTCGCGTACTGGATCTACCGAGCCAGAAACGTGGATGATGTCGTCGTTTTCAAAGCAGCGCACCACATGGACGATCGCATCCACCTCGCGAATATTCGCCAAAAATTGGTTGCCCAGCCCTTCCCCTTGGCTTGCCCCTTTCACCAATCCGGCAATATCCACAAACTCCACCCGTGTGGGCACAATCTCTATGGATGAAGAGATTTTGGACAGCACCTCCAGCCGCTCATCGGGCACTGCCACAATCCCCACGTTGGGTTCAATCGTGCAAAAGGGAAAGTTGGCCGCTTGGGCTTTGGCATTGGCCACCACGGCATTGAATAGGGTGGACTTGCCCACATTGGGCAGTCCGACGATTCCGGCTCTTAGCATGGGACTTTGAAATAAAGGATTGGAAGGCTACACCCAAATTCTAAACGGGTGGGGGAATGGCTGCGGCATCAAATTCGGGGTGGGGTAACGCTATATTGATTGTCAAATCAGGGAAAACTCACCTAGGGAGCAAGTCGCGCACATCCGCAACCTGTCCCTTAACGGCGGCAGCTACCACCATTGCCGGACTCATCAACAGCGTGCGTCCTGACGCAGAACCTTGGCGGCCCTTGAAATTGCGGTTAGAGGAAGAGGCGCTCAGTTGGCGGCCTTGCAACTTGTCGGGGTTCATGGCCAGACACATTGAGCAGCCGGGTTCCCGCCATTCAAACCCCGCTTCCAGGAAAATCCGGTCTAGCCCTTCTGCCTCTGCCTGTTGTTTCACCCGCTCTGAACCGGGCACCACAAAGGCTTTCACGCCCTCGGCAACATGACGACCCTTGGCAAACTTGGCTGCTTCCCGCAGGTCGCTGATTCTGCCATTGGTGCAACTGCCGATAAAGCAGACATCAACCTTGGTGCCCTGAATGGGTTGACCAGGGGCGAGATCCATATATTGATAGGCTTCTTCAGCGATCGGACGCTCCTCATCCTGCAAACTCTCTGGAGTCGGCACAGACTCACTGACCGCAATCCCTTGCCCTGGTGTGATCCCCCAGGTTACAGTTGGGGCGATCTCCGCTGCATCAAACACCACCACATCGTCATAGACCGCATCAGCATTGCTCCGTAGGCTAGTCCACCATGCCACCGCTGGTTCCCACTGGTCACCTTGGGGCGCAAACGTCCGACCCTGGAGGTAATCAAAGGTCACCGAGTCGGGGTTGATGTAGCCACACCTAGCGCCTCCTTCGATCGCCATATTGCAAATGGTCATCCGTTCTTCCATGCCCATGCCTTCGATCGCACTTCCGGCGAACTCGTAGGCATATCCCACACCCCCTTTCACCCCCAACACTCGAATGATGTGCAAAATCACATCCTTGGCATAAACTCCAGGTTGCAAGGTGCCATTGATTTCAATTTTGCGGACTTTGAGCTTAGAGAGCGCCAAGGTTTGGGAAGCCAACACATCCCGCACTTGACTGGTGCCAATGCCAAAGGCGATCGTGCCAAAGGCTCCATGGGTGGAGGTATGGCTATCACCACAGGCAACGGTCATCCCCGGTTGCGTCAATCCCAGTTCTGGCGCGATGACATGGACAATGCCTTGGCTTCCAGAACCGACGTTATAAAACGTAATGCCGTGTTCTTTGCAGCTTTGCTCCAAGGCTTGCATCATCTCTTCGGCTAGGTCATCGGCAAAGGGGCGCGACTGATTTTCGGTGGGGACAATGTGATCCACGGTGGCGATCGTGCGTTCAGGGAACAGAACCGGTAGATGCCGATCGCGCAGCATGGCAAAGGCTTGGGGACTGGTGACCTCATGAATCAGGTGCAGTCCAATGAATAACTGGGTCTGTCCAGAGGGCAAAATTCCTACGGTGTGCAAGTCCCAAACTTTATCAAACAGTGTCCCAGTACTCATAATTTCTTACTCAATAGTCATCCACGTAGTCTTAGATTCTATCCCAAACCCAGCTTCAGAACTTCTTGAACAAAGGGCTGAAGCCGAATGTCGCTGACTTGAGATTTCCAGAACGGGTTATGCCAGGGAACGGAAAGGCGAAGCCTACCCCTTAGGAAGCAAGCAAGCTTCGACAACTTGACCGCTTTCGCTGAAGTGGACTAGCCGTAATATTTTCACCAAAGATCTAAATGAGTTCTACAGGACTTCATTAAACGCGAGTGGCTCGATTCGGTCCACCACGCTCCACTTCGCGAGTCTTTTTGCCCCGCCAGAAGAGGCGAACCGGGGTGCCAGAGAAACCCAATTGCTCCCGGAACTGACGTTCAATGTAGCGACGGTAGTTGTCGTTAAACAGCTTGGGATCGTTGACGAAAAGGGCGATCGACGGCGGTTGGCTGCTAACTTGGGTGCCGTAATAGATTTTACCCTGACGACCTTGGCGAGTCGTGGGGGGAGAGTGCCAGCCGATCGCATCTTCTAGGGCTTCGTTAATCACAGAAGTTGTGACTCGGCGCTTGTGTTGCTCAGCCGCCGTGGTGACCAAATCCAAGATTTTCTCCACCCGCTGTCCAGTCATGGCGCTGACGAAAATCACGTCCGCCCATTCCAGGAAATTCAGCCGGGATTTAACGTCTTTTTCGTAGTCATAAATCGTGTAGGAATCCTTTTCCACCGCATCCCACTTATTCACGACAATGATGCAAGCGCGGCCCGCTTCTTCCACCCGTCCTGCCAGTTTTTGATCTTGGTCTGTTACGCCATCCAAGGCATCGATCACGAGCAACACAACATCCGCCCGATCGATCGCCTTAAACGCTCGATTCACGCCAAAGAACTCTGGGCCATACTCCACCTGCTTCTTTTTCCGAATGCCAGCGGTGTCAATCAGGCGATAGGCTTGGCCACCATGCTCAACCAGGGTGTCGATCGCATCTCTAGTGGTGCCAGAAATCGGACTGACGATCGCCCGATTCTCTCCCACAAAGGCATTGAGCAAACTGGATTTGCCCACATTAGGACGACCCACGATCGCCACCTTAATCTCGGCTGAGTCTATAATTTCTTCTGCTGGTGGCAGATGGGTCAAGAGGAGATCCAGCATATCGCCTGTACCATTGCCGTGGATGCCAGAGATGGGAAGCGGTTCTCCTAGCCCCAGTTCCCAGAATTGCGCTGCTTGGGTGATGCCTTGGTCTGGCGACTCACACTTGTTGACTGCCAATAACACAGGGACGGGTTGCTGGCGTAACCAACTGGCGATCGTGGCATCACCGCTGGTTGGCCCCGTTTGCCCATCGACAACAAAGATGGCTGCACTGGATTCTGCCAGAGCCAGCATGGCTTGCTCGCGAATCAGGGGCAGAAACTCGGTGTTGTCATCAAACACGAGTCCACCCGTATCAACAACCAAAAATTCCCGATCGCACCAGAAGGCACGGCGGTAGGTCCGATCGCGGGTCACCCCAGGCTCATCGAAGACGATCGCATCTCTGGTTTCTGCCAGACGATTGGCAATCATGGATTTGCCCACATTAGGGCGACCGATAATAGCAACAACAGGGAGAGGCATGGGGCGATCGAACCTAGCGAAAAAATACTTCAGTCTTTCATTCTAACCGGGGTTCCCTAAATATGCTGTATTAGTGCTTTCTCTAAATGAATGGTAATGCGGACAAGATGCAATTAAACCTGCTTGATATAATTAAACCTGCTACATAAGTCAATTTTCTAATTGAGTAGTTTTAATCCAAGAAAATTACCACTTACGAGGTAAAATGGTACTTCAAATTCCTTCCTCTAAAACAGAACTAACCGTAACGTGGGAAGCTCTACCAGACAACTTTGTGCTACCAGATGACCCTGTGGAAAATATTCAACAGCCTCTCCTCGCCGCTGCTCTCACTGAAGCTCTTGGAGTCGCTGGACGAATTGAGCCAGAGATGCTCATCGGTTCAAACTTTGGATTGGTTGCCACAGTCAACAAAAAAATTGTCGTCAAAGCTCCCGACTGGTTTTATGTGCCTCAAGTTCATGGTGTAGCAGAAGGCACAATCCGTCGTAGCTATACATCCAACCTGGAAGGTGCGCCTGTTGCAGTGGTTATGGAGTTTCTTTCTAACGAAGAAGGTAGTGAACTGTCGCTGCGATCGACCCCGCCCTACGGCAAGCTTTATTTCTATGAACAAATTTTGCAAGTACCGACCTATGTAACCTATGATCCCTACGAACCCAGTTTAGAAGTTCGTTACCTGCAACAAGGGCACTACGTTTTGCAAGCAGCAGATGCTCAAAACCGGGTATGGATTCCAGAGTTAGAGCTATTTCTAGGGATCTGGGCAGGAGAACGACTGCGACAAACAATGAACTGGCTACGCTGGTGGGATCGAGCAGGCAATATGCTCCTGTGGGGTTCAGAACAAGCAGAACATCAACGCCAACGTGCAGAGCAAGAACAACAGCGGGCAGAACATCAACGCCAACGGGCAGAGCAAGAGCAACAGCGGGCAGAGCAACAGCACCAACGGGCAGAGCAAGAGCGCCAACGGGCAGAGCTATTAGCTGCTAAGTTGCGTGAATTGGGAGTCGATCCCGATCAATTAGGTTGAAGCAGGTGTAGAAATTTCATCTGAAACCTCAATACAACTTGTTATTGATAGGGGTCGGAATTGGGGATGTCTCTTTCATTTCATTTCCGAACCTTACTTGTGAAGAGCAGTACTTAAGTAAATTGTAAGGAAAGCCAGATCTATCGAGCGATTCACACGATGTCTGCTGAAACTGTTTCACGCTACGTGACTCGAAATACCAGAATTTTAAGTGGTGAGCCGATTATCACAGGTACACGCACATCCGTCCGCGCTATCGTGGGTTTATGGCGAATGGGCATCATGCCAGAGGAAATTCCGAACCATTTCCCCTTTTAACGTTGGCACAGATATTAGATGCATTGAGTTTCTACCTCGATCATCAAGTAGAGATCAATGTAGAGCGCCTTAAAATCACAGCTTTTTTTACTGGCATTTAGTGACATACTCCTCCTTCCAAGGGCATAATTTATAGAGAGATTAGTAAAAATTGAGACCGCTTCACTTCTTCGACTTGCGAGTAATTTATGACTGAAGCTGGGATTTTAGACCGTGCTAGACAGGGAGATGTAGACGCGATCGTCTCCCTAATGAATCAATCCTTAGTAGATACAGGGGTTACGGCCAAAGCAGCGCTTAAGGCGCAATGTTTGCAGGTGATGCTAGAGGGAGAGGACGTACCCGATCAATCTGCCTATGGCACCTTTGTGAAGACGGGAATTACCAACTTGGGCATTGAGACGATCGCTGCCCTCAAAGTTTACGGTCGGCAGGTGGGTCAAAATATCCCAGCTTGGACAGAAGAATTCCAGCTAAGGGCAGCCGCCGCTCTAGCCGAAGCTCCTCCAGAAATAAGTCCCACTCCAGCACCTGCCCAGGAAGCCGCACCCCCCAGCCCTCCAACCCCCGCAGAATCGGCAGCACCCCCCAGCCCTGAACAGGGCGGCAAAAAGAAGCGTCCTCCCGGCGTTAAAGACTTGGCGAAGCAGGGAGACATTGCTGCCCTGACCACGCTGGTTAACCGCACTGTTTCTCAAAAAGATATCAAGGCGCGATCGGTGACTCTGAACGATGGCTGCTTGGAAATTTCCCTGGAAGCTCAACAAACGCCAGACAAATCCGTCGTGGGCGTGCTGGTGCATCGGGAACTGTCCTACCTGGAATCTTCCTTAATTCAGTCCGTAAAGATTTTTGGCTATAAGGCGAGTAGCCAGGAATCAGATTGGATGGAAGAATTTGCGGCTCAACCCAGTTCAGGAGCACACGGATCGGGGGTGGAATTTGTCCACCCCAGCAAACTCCGTCCCCCTGAGCCTGTGGTTGAAGAGATTGATGAGCCTAATCTATCCGATAGCTCTAGTGCTACATCCTCCAGAAGCCATAGTGCTAATCACAGTTCTCGCATGGCATCCCCTGGCAGTCGCTCTGTGAGTTCTAGTCTAGTGCAAGATGCATCTGTGACGCGACAGGCGCATCCCAATCGGCAAGTCCTATCAATTTTGTGCCACGCATCGGCGTTGTTAGGAGGGTGGTTCTTTTGGCTGCCTTTAATTTTGATGATTACTTCTAGCGATCGAGTTGTACAAATTAATGCCCAGGAAGCCTGGCGGCTTCAGCTAAGCCTACTTATTTGGGGATGTTCTGCGTGGCTCATTGCTGGTTTTGTGCCGTTTTTCGGATTTATTATCTTCATCATCTCTGCTTGCTTAATTACTCTGATCGCTTGGATTTTACCGATCATGGCGATCGTCAAAGTCGCTCAGAATCCCGATGAACCTGCTTTATATCCTCTGGTGCATCGTCTATAGAGGTTTATGGGCTGTAAGCAGCGAGGCTATATTGCCATTGGGTGATATTAATTGGGATTGCCGATTGCCACTGAAAAAATCGGCGTTCTTCCATACCTGCTTGTGATACTCAGGGTGAGTTCAATCAGAATGAATTGGGGCATAGTGAATCAGGCATTCAGTATTTAACACTTAATTTCCATACATACTTCTTCCATACAAAATGCAAACTTTGTCGCCTTCCTCTGCCTGGCAACGGCTCAAGAAACGTGAGATTAATTGCCAGGAAGCGTTAGAGCTTTTGGTAGATGCCCAGGGCATGGTGAAGTTGCACTTGCTTGATCCCCAAGTTAGTTTCCGCTTCCTGCGGGAATTTCCCGATCGCGCCAGTTTGCCGCCCGTGATTCCGCTGCTGTTGTGGCGCAATTGTTACTACCTGGGCAGTCCCGTCACCTTGTCCTTGGATGAAATTCGGGGTTTGGCCGATCGCACCTTCACCGAGATCAAAATTATTCCGATCGCCGATAAAAGCTACCGTGCCTGGTTCCATACCAAAAATATGGACAGTAGCCAGATTAGTGCGACACCACTGGTTAATCCTTTGACAGGAGAGTTAGAACAGGAAGACATCAGCGAAGTTACCGAACTCTATCTCTCCAAGGCTGTTGACCAAATTAGCCGAATTAAGACGATTATTTCTGGCGCACTCCGTAACCGAGCCAGTGACATTCATCTAGAGCCAACGGCTGAAGGCTTGCGGGTACGTTATCGCATTGATGGCATTTTGCGTGATATCACAACTCTGCCTCCAGAAGTGAGCCGCCGATCGATCGTTGCCCTGAAGGTAATGTCCGACATGGATATTTCCGAAAGTCGTCGCCCCCAAGATGCCCGCATTGGCGAAAAATATGGGTCTGGGCAAGACACGGACTTGGGGTTAGACCTGCGGGTAAGTACCTTGCCCTGCATTGGGGGTGAGAAGGCGGTCATTCGTCTCTTGCCGAGGGAAAATCCCTTCACTGACATGCATGAGTTGGGCTTTACTCCAAAAACTCTCGCAGTTTATAAAAACTGGCTCCAGCAGCCCCAAGGCATGGTGATTTTTACGGGGCCCACGGGTTCCGGGAAAACCAGCACGCTTTACACCAGTTTGCAGACGATCGCCACCGAGTATGTCAACGTCGTGACGGTGGAAGACCCAGTGGAGTACGTTTTGCCGCGCATCACCCAAACTCAGGTGCATGAACCCGCTGGCATGACCTTTGCAGCAGGGCTGCGGGCCATTCTGCGCCAAGACCCCGACATCATTATGTTGGGAGAAATTCGTGACCACGAGACGGCCGAAACCGCAGTCCGGGCGGCACTAACAGGACATTTGGTGCTGACGACGCTCCACACCAACGATGCCATCAGTGCTATTCCTCGTCTGAAAGATATTGGCCCTGACCCAGGCTTAATCAGCGATGCGCTATTGGGGATCGTGGCTCAGCGCTTGGTACGACGGGTTTGCTCTGACTGCGCTGAACCCTACACCCCAACGGAATCTGACCTCAAGGTGCTGGGGTTGGAACTCGATCAGGCGAACCCTAAGAATTGGCGCAAGGGGCGGGGCTGCATCAAGTGCTTCAACTCTGGCTATCTGGGACGGGAAGCGATTATTGAGTTGCTAAATGTGGATGAAACGGTGCGGCAAATTATTTACGAAGGGACAATGACTCAACTTCATCGTTACCTGAATGAAATTAGCTTTGATTCGTTTCGGACGGCAGCGATCGTCAAAGTGACGAGCGGCATCACCACCGTCACTGAAATTCTGCGCGTTCTGCCCCACAGTGCCATGTACCGCAAGTCCCTCACAAATGCCTCGCCGACGAATGCTCAGTTGGGACATTTGCGGGTGCTGAATGCTGAGGGTTAGGGAGATTTCTGAGAAAGATATTACCCCTGTAGGGGCGAAGCATTGGGTAAGAGATCTTGAATGGCTGCACAGATTATTGCTCCAATGCTAAGTGCAAAGCACACGCTCCGCGAACGCCCTTCCGGTGCCTGGTATAAACTTTTCTGGAAATCTCCTAGACAGAAATTTGCAATCCCCAAACGCGGAAAACCCATCTAAACTAAAGTTGCCATCCACACCATTAGCTATGACTGAGCAAACCATTGAGCAACTAGACGCTCGTGACCTATTTCGCGCCGCCTACGAAAATCGCTACACCTGGGACAGCAACTTTCCAGGCTATACGGCTGATCTGGCGGTGACCCGATCTGGTGAAACCCATACGGGTAGCATTCGCGTCAACCCTGATTTAAGTGTTGAGGTGACCGGGTTTACCGATGAAGCCACGAAGGGCGCAGTACAAAATCAATTGCAGGGGTTGATTACCCATCGGCGGCGATCGTCCTTTGAACAGACCCACGGCAAACACGTTTTTAGTTTCGGGGACACCGATAGCGCTGGAACCCAAGCCATTTTGGTGCAGGGAGATGCGATGGGGTCGCACTATCGCTTGCGGGGGAAGGAAGTGTGCCAGGTTAGCCGCGTGATTGGCCGGATGCCGTTTACGATCGACCACCTGCAAAGTATTGACACCGGAGCCGGTTACCTCTCAGGGCAATACAACGCCGTTTTTCGCAATCCTGAAACCAACGAGGTGAGTGGCATTTCTAAGTACCACGACACCTACGAGGAAATTGGGGGCTACTACGTGCTGGCTCGCCAAGTGGTGGAAGCAGAAGAGCAAGGAAGCCCGACGGTGACTGACTTCACGTTTTCCAATCTGAAGCTGCTTTAGGGACTTGCAGATAAATAGTGTGTCTGCAAATAAATTTTGCACAGGCTCAGTTGAAAACCCCTGAAGCTGCGATCGTGGAAGCTTGCCCAGAGGTTTAGGGACTGATACTCCCTAGCTCCAACATGAAAACAATGGGGTAAAAGCGGTAGGATAACGGTAAAGCGTTCAATTATTTTCTTAAGCAAGGCAATTTATGTCTCAAACTTTGGAACTCACCCCTGAGAATGTCGAAAAGGTCTTGGACGACCTGCGTCCTTACCTGATGTCGGATGGTGGCAATGTGGAACTGGTGGAACTAGATGGCCCTGTTGTGAAGCTGAGACTTCAAGGCGCTTGCGGTTCTTGCCCTAGTTCAGCGATGACCTTAAAAATGGGTATCGAACGCAGATTAATTGAATTCATTCCTGAAATCTCTGCGGTCGAGCAAGTCGTATAGTGCGAATTGTGTAACGGCGAAGGACAACGAGTCATTTTAGAAGGCAAGAGGATTAAGCAGAACTTAAGACTTTTGCCTTTTAATTTTAGTTTGCGATTTAATAAGGAGATTTCCAAAAAAGTTCATACCAGGAAAGGTCAGGACGTTCGCGTAGCGTGTGCTTTGCACTTAGCATCCGGGCAATGAACTTCTGGTCACTTGAAAGGCTTATCTGCCGTAGCTTGCTTCCCGAAGGGTATGCTTTGCCCCTACAGCAAGACTATTGGATGTTATTTAATCCACGATCCTCAGCAGAACCTAATCACTCTGCCCTAGTGCAGGCTAGTAGAAATAACTGAGTAGCACTCAAAACTCAAAACTATCCCCCTAACTGGTCAGAAACTTCTGCCAAGCTGCACTAGTAACCCCCCACTCCCTACCCGTCCTATGGCTCATCCCCTCCACATTGCATTTATCTGGCATCAACATCAGCCGCTTTACAAATCAATGTCCGGTAGCTACCGCCTGCCGTGGGTGCGTTTGCATGGGATCAAAGATTATTTAGACTTGGTGCTGTTATTAGAGCGATACCCTAAGTTGCACCAGACCGTCAACTTGGTACCCTCTCTCATTTTGCAGATTGAAGATTATGTAGCGGGAGTGGCCTTAGACCCCTATCTAACCCTGGCTCTGACTCCGACTGAGCAGTTGGAACGGAGTCAAAAGCAGTTTATTGCTGAGCATTTCTTTGATGCAAACCACCATACCCTGATTGATCCCCATCCTCGATATGCTGCGCTTTATGAACAGCGACAAGCCAATGGGGTGGATTGGTGCGCTGAGCATTGGGAATTGGCAGACTACGACGATTTGTTAGCCTGGCACAACCTCGCTTGGTTTGATCCCTTGTTTTGGGATGATCCAGACATTGAACACTGGCTCCAGCAAGGGCAGGGATTCACCTTGGGCGATCGGCAACGAATTTATTCTAAGCAGCAGCAGATCCTGAGCCGCATCGTGCCCCAACATCGGCAAATGCAAGCTACAGGACAACTGGAAATCATTACCTCACCCTACACTCATCCGATTTTGCCCTTGCTGGCAGATACTGATGCGGGGCGCGTCGCAGTGCCCCAAATGCGGCTGCCAACCCAGCGGTTTCAGTGGGCTGAGGATATTCCTCGGCATTTGCGTAAGGCTTGTAATTTGTATCACGATCGCTTCGGTCAGGCTCCACGCGGGTTGTGGCCGTCCGAGCAGTCTGTCAGTCCCGAAATTTTGCCCTACATTGCCAAGGAAGGATTTAAGTGGATTTGCTCCGATGAAGCGGTTCTGGGCTGGACGTTGCACCATTTCTTCCATCGGGATGAGTCCGGCAATCTCTACGAGCCGGATGTGCTTTACCGTCCCTATCGCTTGGAAACTCCCCACGGAGACTTGGCGATCGTCTTTCGGGATCATCGCCTATCTGACCTCATTGGCTTCACCTACGGAGCAATGGAACCCGCAAAAGCGGCCACAGATCTGGTGGGACATTTGGAGTCGATCGCCCACGCTTATCAGGCAAGATACCCCGATGCCTCGGAGGAAGCTCCCTGGCTAGTAACGATCGCCTTGGATGGCGAGAACTGCTGGGAATTCTACGAGCAAGATGGCAAACCTTTCTTGGAATCTCTCTATCAGCAGTTAAGTGACCATGATGACCTGAAATTAGTCACTGTCTCAGAGTTCCTTGACCAGTTCCCCGCTACAGTGCCGATCGCTGCCGATCGCTTGCACAGTGGCTCCTGGGTCGATGGCAGCTTTACGACCTGGATTGGTGACCCGGCGAAAAATCGAGCCTGGGATTTACTCACCACGGCGCGGCACGTTCTAGCCAGCCATCCAGAAGCAACGGAAGACACCAACCCGGAAGCCTGGGAAGCCCTGTATGCCGCCGAAGGATCTGACTGGTTCTGGTGGTTTGGGGCGGGGCACACCTCCAATCAAGATGCCATTTTTGACCAGCTTTTTCGAGAACACCTCTGTGCCCTTTACCAAGCCTTAAACGAGCCAATTCCCATGGAGTTGTACCACCCGGTGGAAGTCCACGACACGAAGGGCGATCGGGCCCCGTCAAGCTTTATTCATCCAGTGATTAACGGCACTGGAGATGAGCAGGATTGGGATAAGGCAGGACGCTTTGATGTGGGTGGCGCACGGGGCACCATGCACCGCAGTAGCCCCATTCAAAAGCTCTGGTATGGCGTTGATCACTTGAATTTTTACCTGCGAGTTGACTTTCAAGCCAATGTGCGACCGGGGATCGATTGTCCCCCAGAGTTGAATTTGCTGTGGTTTTACCCAGGTCAGACAATGCATAACAGTCCTGTGCCGCTGTCGGATCTGCCCGATGAAGCGCCGCTAAACTATCACTTCCACCACTGTCTGGGCATTAACTTGCTCAATCGCGATACGTGGTTTCAAGAGGCGGGAGAGGATTACGAGTGGTACTCTCGCTCGATTCGATCGCAAGTGGGAATTAACGAGTGCTTAGAGGTTGCCCTGCCCTGGGCTGATTTGCCCACAAAGCCAGATTGGGCACTGCGCCTGATTCTCGTGTTTTCAGAGCAAGGCCGGTTTAGGGGCTATTTACCAGAAAACAGCTTGATCCCGATCGGGGTACCTTAGTGTTCTGTCAAGAAAATTTTGAGGAGTCGAAGACCCTCAAAATTTAACTCCAACTAACCTCCCGGCTTTCAGCTACCCGTCAATTAATGATTGACAGACTACTAATGGAGTGATGGAGTGATGCGTTATTAATTCCCGTAACATCGCCCCAATGCCCCGCTGCTAGTAAGATGAATTCATCCCGCCAAGACACCCGAAGAGTCCATGTCCCAGTCCACGATCGAATCCATTCTGCAAGAAAAGCGTTTATTCCATCCCTCTGAGGAGTTTTCTCAAAAGGCGCATATCAAGAGCTTGGAAGCGTACCAGGAGCTTTATGACAGAGCCAAGGCAGACCCAGAGGCATTTTGGGCAGAATTGGCAACGCAGGAATTGCATTGGTTTCAGAAGTGGGATACCGTGCTGGACTGGACAAATCCTCCCTTCGCCAAGTGGTTCGTGGGCGGCAAGATCAATATTTCCTACAACTGTCTCGATCGGCACCTGACTACATGGCGGCGCAACAAAGCGGCGCTGATTTGGGAAGGCGAACCCGGCGACTCTCGCACCTTGACCTACGCACAACTACACCGGGAAGTCTGTCAGTTTGCCAATGCCCTGAAACAGTTGGGTGTGCAGAAGGGCGATCGGGTCGGCATCTATCTGCCGATGATCCCCGAAGCTGCCATTGCCATGCTGGCCTGTGCCCGGATTGGGGCCGCTCACACTGTTGTCTTTGGGGGCTTCAGTGCTGAGGCGTTGCGCGATCGGCTCGTGGATGGGCAGGTGAAGCTGGTGGTGACGGCGGATGGCGGGTGGCGCAAGGATGCGATCGTGCCCCTCAAAGCGCAGGTGGATCAAGCTCTAGTAAATGGCAATGCTCCTGGGGTGGAATCGGTGCTAGTTGTGCGTCGCACCGGGCAGGATATTCCGATGCAAGTTGGTGGGCGGGATCACTGGTGGCACGAGATGCAAACCCAGGTGTCTGCGGACTGTCCCGCTGAACCGATGGACAGCGAAGATATGCTGTTTATTCTCTACACCTCTGGCAGCACTGGCAAACCCAAGGGCGTAGTCCATACCACGGGCGGCTACAACCTCTACACCCACATCACAATGAAGTGGATCTTTGACCTCCAGGATACGGATGTGTATTGGTGTACCGCCGATGTGGGCTGGATTACTGGACATAGCTATATTGTCTACGGCCCGCTCTCCAATGGAGCCACAACACTGATGTATGAGGGTGCGCCCCGCGCATCTAACCTTGGCTGTATGTGGGATGTGATCGAAAAGCATGGGGTGAATGTGTTCTACACGGCTCCCACAGCGATTCGCGCCTTTATCAAAATGGGGGAAGCCCTCCCCAATGCCAGAAATCTCTCGTCGCTCCGATTATTGGGAACGGTGGGGGAACCGATTAACCCGGAAGCCTGGATGTGGTATCACCGCGTCATTGGCGGCGATCGATGCCCGATCGTGGATACCTGGTGGCAAACAGAAACGGGCGGGATCATGATTACTCCCTTACCCGGTGCAATTGCCACGAAACCTGGCTCAGCGACGAAACCTTTTCCCGGCATTCTCGCAGAGGTGGTAGATCTGGATGGCAACACGGTGCCGGATAATGAAGGGGGCTATTTGGCAATCCGCTATCCCCATCCTGGGATGATGCGGACCGTCCACGGTGACCCCGATCGCTTCCGCAAAACCTACTGGGAACACATTCCTCCCCAAGATGGCAAATACACTTACTTTGCGGGCGATGGGGCCCGCCGGGACGAAGATGGCTATTTCTGGGTGATGGGCCGCGTGGATGATGTGATCAATGTGGCGGGGCATCGCTTGGGCACGATGGAAATTGAGTCTGCCCTCGTTTCCCATCCCGCTGTGGCAGAAGCCGCTGTGGTGGGCAAGCCGGATGAGGTCAAGGGCGAAGAAATTGTGGCGTTTGTCACCCTGGAAGGGGTGCATCAAGCAAGTGATGCGCTGAAAGCAGAACTCAAACAGCATGTGGTGAAGGAGATTGGGCCGATCGCCCGTCCGGGGGAAATTCGCTTTGCGGACTCTTTGCCCAAAACCCGCTCTGGCAAAATCATGCGTCGTCTCCTCCGTGGCCTCGTGGCGGGGCAAGCCATCTCTGGCGACACGTCCACGCTGGAAGATCGGAGTGTGCTAGATAAGTTGCGAGAAGAGGCTTGATTGGCGCGGCAGTAAAATCAATTATTCCGATTTTCTAGCCTCAATAGTGTAGGCTTAAATCTCGATCGTGGCTCCCCTCGATCGCTAAAATGATTGACGTACTATGCAGCTTGGACATGAATTCAGCACGTCAACTATTACAAAAGAAATACTGCGCTTGGGTAGCTCTGGGGATCTTGGGTGTAACCTTGTCCTCGCCTTGGGTGACTGCTCGCGCCAGCGAACCGGTACAGATTGCCCAAGCAGCATCCCAAAAGCGGGCAGAACAGATTCGGATTGCCAACGATCTGCAAGAAACAGGCAAATTTGCGGAAGCCGAGGCAGCGTTTCAAAAATTGGTGACAGATTACCCTGACGATGCCGTCTTGCGCTACAAGCTGGGGAAAACTCTCTCCAGCCGAAAAAGGTTTGAGGAAGCGATCGCCGCCTATCGGCAAGCTATTCGTCTGGATGCCAACTACGCCGTTGCTCACAATGCTTTGGGGACGGCCCTGGCCAACCAAGGACGCTTAGACGAGGCTATGTCTGAATTGCAGCGGGCGATCGCCATCAATACAAATTACCCAGACCCCCTCCTCATCCTCGGACAACTCTTGATGCAGCAGGGCAAAAAAGTAGACGCAGCGGCGGCCCTAGAGAAGGCAAAAACTCTATTTCAGCAACAGAACCGCTTCCAAGACATGAGAAGAGTTGAGCAACTTCTGCAAGAAATTAAGACTGCTGCCCCTGATCCAGCCTAGTAGTTTTGGACTTAAGTTCGGCTACCTTGGTTTGGGGGTGAAGGGTGGAAGGGTAAAGGGTGGAAGGGTGAAGGGTGAAGGGTGGCAGAAGTAAGTGGGTAGCACTCAAAACTCAAAACTCAAAACAATCCACCTAACTAGTCATAAACTTCTGCCAAGCTGCACTAGTGCAGGCTCACAGCCTTCGCCAGCAATTCTTGGTGAAGTAACGCTCGATCGATGAGGGACTGAATTTGTTCTCCCGAAATCAGATTGTCTTGTTCATAGCACTCGATCCAAGCGCGGCTAATGGCATCGGGGTCATCTGGCAGAGGAGTGCCAACTCCTGCGAGATCCCAGCCCGGCATTCCCAATTCATCCATCAGTTGGCTCACCTTAGGGTCGTAGCTGAGGGCAAAACAGCGAGACCCCTCAGCCGCCGCCATGATTAGCCCGTGGTAGCGCATGGCGATCGTCATTTTTACCCCGCGAAACAGTCCTTTCAAGGCTTGGGGGTTTGGCAAGGTGACAATTTGGCTGACCTGGGGGAGGTGGGGCTGGATGGTTTGGACGATCGGCAAATCTTGGGCAGGCTGAAAGGGCACCAGCAACATGTAGGCTTGGGTGACCTGTTGAAAATGAACCAACGCCTGGGTGAACGTGGATAGTCGCTTGGGGGTGAGTGAGGGATGCGCTCTGAGGGCCACAACAACTCTGGGAGTCGGTAGCTGCTCCAATTCGGGTACAGGGATGGAGTTCAGGGCCCAAACCGGATCAGGGGCAAGGGTAAAGGGAATTTGCCAGGTGGAGAGTAAATGAGCAGAGGCCCGATCGCGCACACTCACCGCTGTGCAATCCGTGAATGCCTGCTGAGCGATCCAGCGGGTGAGGGGGCGCTTGAGGGGGCCAATGCCCTGGGCCCAGGCGATCGTCTTTAACCCCAATTGTTTCGCCACCCCCATCAGACCGCCGTAATACAACGGACTTACCCAACTGGTCGCATCTTGCATCAAACTGCCGCCACCCCAAATCAACACATCTGCCCGCCGGAGCGCCTGCAAAACTGCTCCAGCCTGCATCCGTTCCACCGCTTCCACCCCCTGTTGCAGGGTGTGAGTTTCAGCCAAGTTTCCTGAAAGCACCACAGGCGTGATTTCAGTCGGAAGCATTTGCAACAGCGAAGCCAAGAGCGCCTCATCGCCGCCATTACCTTTACCGTAGTATCCACAAATCACTGCGCGCATTTCAGGTTGGGGTGAAGTTAGTCGCGAATCGCCTCTAGTTAATGGTTAGATTTAACGTAACTACCCAGGCTGCCAACTCAATGTCGAGCTTGCCCTCATCCCCCAGCTCCTTCTCCCAGTGGGAGAAGGGGAGCCGGATTGAAGTCCCTCTCCCTGGGGAGAGGGATTTAGGGTGAGGGTAGGCTGAGTAGTTACGATTTAACATACTAAGGCGATGTGCAACTTTCCCGAACCGCCCTCACCCCAACCCCTCTCCCCTTCTGGGAGAGGGGCTAAAACTGGGTTCGGCTCCCCTTCTCCCTAAGGAGAAGGGGCTGGGGGATGAGGGCAAACTTTAAGTTGCACATCACTTATATTACGCAACGTTTCCCCCCTGTTATCTATGCACGCCCTATCAATTCCCACCTGGATCATTCACATTTCGAGCGTCGCTGAGTGGGTTGTGGCGATCTGGCTGATCTGGACCTATGGCGATGTGACGCAAAATCGATCGTGGCGCGCCCTTTCCCTTGCCATGCTACCTGCCCTCGTCAGTGCCATGTGTGCCTGCACCTGGCATTTTTTCGACAATGCCCCCTCCTTGGAATGGCTTGTGACCCTGCAAGCTGCCACCACAGCCGCTGGCAACTGCACCCTCTGCGCCGCCGCTTGGTGGATTTGGCGATCGAGGAACCAAGGGATCAGCGATGACAAATAACCAGTGACACCTAAACACCATGTCCCAAGAAATTCTATTCGCCCTGTCTCTATTTCCTTATCTGGGATTTTTGTGGTTCCTAACGCGCTCCGGGCAGATGCCACAGTTGGCGTTGTGGGGATTCTACGGCACGTTGGTGTTTGTGGCGGTGACCATTCCCGTTGCGATTTATGCAAAGGTAACGTTTGATACATCCTTGGCGAACGTGGATGTTTTGCACGGAGGAGCGGAAGCTTTCTTAACGATCGCCAATATTTTGATTGTGCTGGGGTTTCGACAGGCGATCGTCCAACAGGGAAAAAACGAGAATTGAAGTCAGGCTCTCATAATCATTTCAGGCTGAGGAGCAGTGGTTGTTTTCAACCACTAGTTAGGTACCGTGGGATTCCATTAGTATTTCTAACGATAGATTTGGGTGAAACAGCTAGCGATCGTTACTCATAAACGTAAAAAATCATAATGAAATCCCCTAATTTTCTGTAGTCCAAAATACAATTAGGTATAGGGCACAGGGATAGGGAATAGAGATGACTACAACGAAAGTAATTGAATTGGGAGGGCAGTGCCGCGTTGATCTGCTAGCCTTAGTCAGAGAACGGGTAGAGTCAGCTTGGCAAAGCCTAATGACTGCATGGCAGTTGGTGCGGTTTTTGAATAGTGAAGACCCAGAACAGTGGTAGAGCGATCGACAAGACCACCGTTCGGAAAGATATTTAGGATCGTGGATCAAATAATATACAACGGTTCAAATGTAGGGGCGAAGCATTCGGTAAAAGTCCCTGATTGAGTTCTAAAGCTTTCGCCCGTAGCTTGCTTCCCGAAGGGTATGCTTCGCCCTTAGTAAATCTCGAACTTCTGGAACTTATTTAATTCCCGATCTTAGCAAGAAATTCAGCAAGAACTTACGAGACAAGGCTTACAAGGATGGGATTGACCTTTACGTTTCAATGTCAGTCTCAGTGCAGTGAAACTCAGGCTCGTGCAGGCGTTTTCTCCACGCCCCACGGCATTGTGGAAACGCCCCGTTTCATGCCAGTGGGTACTTTGGCTAATGTAAAAACCCTGACCCCCGCCCAGTTGTTGGCGACGGGGGCACAGATGATTTTGGCCAACACCTATCATCTGCATTTGCAGCCAGGGGAAGATATTGTCGAACGGGCGGGGGGATTGCATCAGTTTATGGGCTGGTCGCAGCCTATCTTGACCGACTCCGGTGGGTTCCAAGTCTTTAGCCTGAGCGAGATGCGCCGGATTAGTGAAGCTGAGGTGACCTTTCGCTCCCCCAAAGATGGAGCCACCATTCACCTCAGTCCTGAAAAATCGATCGCCATTCAAAATGCCCTCGGTGCAGATGTGATTATGGCCTTTGATGAATGTCCGCCCTATCCAGCTTCACGGGATGCTGTGGAACTTGCCACCGATCGCACCTATCGTTGGCTAGAGCGCTGCATTGCCGCCCATCAGCGATCGGATCAAGCCCTATTTGGTATCGTTCAAGGTGGGGTCTATCTGGATCTGCGGCAAGCGGCGGCCCGCGCTCTGACGGCGCTCGACTTACCCGGCTATGCGATCGGGGGCGTGAGCGTAGGCGAACCTGCCGAACTGATTCAGCAGATTGTCAAAGCCACCACTCCTCTGCTGCCTCCCCACAAACCCCGCTACCTGATGGGGATCGGTACTCACCGCGAAATGGTGCAGGCGATCGCCGCCGGGATCGATTTGTTCGATTGCGTGATTCCCACCCGCCTGGCCCGCCACGGCAACGCCATCATCCAAGGCAAACGCTGGAATCTGAAGAATGCCCAATTTCGAGATGATTTTACTCCTGTAGATGCAGAGTGTTCTTGTTACACCTGTCAGACCTTCACTCGCGCCTATGTCAGCCACTTGCTCCGATCGCAAGAAGTTCTGGGCTACACTCTACTCGCCATTCATAATGTGACGGAGTTAGTTCAGTTTACTCAACGCATCCGCGCCGCCATCTTGGGCGATCGATTTGTCACTGAATTTGCCCAGTGGTTACGTTAGTCTGAAAGTAACGACCGCTAATAAGATGTTTGTAAATACAAATTGCACCCCGATCCGCCCCCTTTTCATGTATGCCCGAAAAGCTTTAAGGCCTGAATTCTGGGGGACTTTGAACAAGAATGGCTCGAAAGCCCCCCAGAATTGGGGGGTTGGGGGGCGAGTGCAGAACTACACGCTAATTTACAAACATTTTCTGAAGGTAACGAACGATAAATGTAACAAACGAGGGAGGTCTAGCACATGTTTCTAGTGACAGGAGCAACAGGTGGATTGGGGCGGCGAATTGTGCGACTGCTCCGGGAACGAGAGCAAGCAGTGCGGGCGTTTGTGCGGCTTACCTCTCGCTATGCGGAACTGGAGCAACGCGGAGCGGATATTGTCATTGGGGATTTGGAGCGAGAGCGAGATCTTCAGAAAGCCACCCGTGGCATTCAGTATGTCATCAGCACCCACGGTTCCAATGAAGCCAATGACGGCAGTGCCCAGGCGATCGATTACCAAGCAAACATTGACCTGATTGACTACGCCAAGGACGCTGGTGTTGAGCATTTCGTGTTCGTCTCGGTGCTAGGAGCCGATCGCGGCTATGAGGATGCCCCGGTTTTCAAAGCCAAGTACGCTGTAGAACGCTACCTCCAGACCAGCGGCTTACCCTATACCATTCTGCGTCCGTCGGGTTTTGCCTCCAACCTATTGCCGCTGGCAGAACGGTTTCGGCAAACGGGCACTTACCTGTTGATTGGCGACCCCAAAAATCGCTCCTCGATCGTCAGCACCGACGACCTAGCCCAAATTGCCGTGGATGCAGTGACGGTGGCAGGAGCCAGAAACCAGATTTTGCCCGTTGGCGGGCCACAAATTCTACATCGGGAAGATGTCGCCTCCATTTTTGGGCGGGTCTTCAACCGGGAACCGTTTCTGATCAATGCACCGATGGGGGCGATCGATGTTGTGCGTAACGCTGTAGGCTTGTTCAATCCCCAGTCCCGTGAAGCTTTAGGTACTCTGCGAACCCTCCTAGCCAACGAGTTCTTCTGCACTCCAGCCGAAACCGATCGCCTGGAATCTATGTTTGAGATGAAGCTGGAGTCTCTAGAAAGCTTTATTCGTCGCTATTTGAGCGTTTAACTAGAAATTAGCCCTACCTATATCTGAAAGACACTCTAGGTAGAGACTAGGACAAATATAATGAAAAACTTAATTGTGCAAGACAAAATGAGATCAATTTATTTTGTCTTGATGCAGGCTGACATGGAGTAAATCAAGTGCTTACCCAGATCGAACTAAGAAACTTTAAAAGCTATAGATCTGGCACTTTGCACCTTGCATCGCTAACGGTATTAATTGGAGCTAACGCCTCTGGAAAAAGCAATGCGATTGAAGTCTTACGCCTATTATCAAGAATTGCAGAGGGTGAGAGGTTGAGTTTTATCAGCAGTCCTCAGAAGCAAGATGAAAATATTTTTAGAGGTGGGGTAGGAAACCTTGGATATCGAGGTGCTGAGTCTTTTGGCATTTCCTGTGTAACAACGGAACTAGAGTGGAAATACTTCACAATTGATCTTAGCCTCGGCGCTGATGGTGATCTCCATGTAACAAAGGAAAAGATCACGAGTGATGCTTCAACAGTTGCTCTATACGAGATAACCAGCGAACCTCAAGGTGCCGGAAGCGATGTCTTTGTTACCTATAACAATTTTGCCCGAGGAGGCAAGAAGCCAAACATTGTATGTAGTAGCCATATGGCAATTTTTACGCAGCTTTTAAGTGATATTCGGTTTCGTCCAGAAAACCCACAAAGCCGAAAAATTATTCCTAAAGTTGCTGAGACCTATGTGCAATGGTTAAGCAGCATTGTATTTCTTGAACCTGAGCCAAGTTCAATGCGCTCCTATGGCCACAAAACAGATAAAGTCCTCAAGGAGCATGGCGAAAACCTTTCGGGCGTGATCTACAATCTGTGCCGCGATTCAGCAGTAAAGGCATCTTTATTAAAGTTTGTCCAAAGTCTTCCTGAACAAGATATTGAGGATATCAGTTTTATCGAAACTCCTCGAGATGAAGTGATGTTGCAGTTGACTGAAACGTTTGGAGGTACTTCGACCAAATATGATGCAGCCATACTCTCAGATGGCACCTTACGAGTACTTTCTATCGCTGCTGCAATGCTTTCTGCCCCAGAGCAAAGCCTAGTTGTGATCGAGGAAATTGATAATGGTGTGCATCCAAGCAGGGCAGCAGATTTATTAGAACGCATTTCCGGGATTGCTAAAAACCGCAATTTGCGTGTTTTGATCAGTAGCCACAACCCCGCACTCCTTGATGCCCTACCTGACGATGCCGTTCCTGAGACCGTTTTCTGTTACCGAAGTCCCCAGGATGGATCGAGCCAGCTAGTCCGATTACGGGATATTCCTGATTATCCTGAACTAATCGCTCAAGGATCTGTAGGGCATCTAATGACCCGTGGGCTTTTGGAGCGCTTTGTTAAGCAGCATCCCGAATCTCAACAAAAGAAACAAAAAGCCATGGACTGGCTGGCTTCTCTCAGTGCGCGGGGGGAGTCTGAGTAATGGGAGCGGTTGCAATTGTTGACACTTCCATCTTCTGCAATGTATTGGATATTCCCTGTATGAATGGAGAAAGGGAAAAAGTGCTGAAAGAATTCAAAGAGTTTCTGGAAGATGGAATAACTCTGCTTTTGCCTATGGCTGCGGTGTACGAAACTGGCAATCATATTGCCCATTTGAGTGATGGGAGTCATCGCCGCCGCTTTGCTCAAAAATTCGTTGAAGAGGTTAGACAAGCAATCACGGGAGAAACTCCCTGGCAAGTTATGCAGGTTCCATCCACAGAAGAGGTTGGAGAGTGGTTGAGCGGATTTCCTGATTCAGCGATGCGCGGCGCAGGGATGGGAGACCTTTCTATTATCAAAGAATGGGAAAAATTTAAAAGAAAGGTACCCGATCGCCGTATTTTTATCTGGTCTTTAGACAGCGACCTTCAGGGATACGATCATTCCCCTTAAAGTCCTGATGCTGATAATCCTGGCACTTTTTGATAAAAAGCAGCGATCGGCCCCTGGAAATCGACGCTGATAAAATTCACCATTTCCCCCTCACCATAGGTTTGGGCAGTCCAAGCACCATCCTGACAGCGAAAGCACTCAACCTGTCGATGGGATTGGTTGATCAGCACGTACTCTTGTAACGTTGGCAGGGTGCGATAGTCGGCAAATTTCCCGCCCCGATCGAACGCTGCTGTAGACGCAGACAGCACTTCGACTACCAACATTGGATAAAGAATAAAATCTTCGATTGAGGTAATATCTCGTTCATCGCAGGTAACGACCACATCGGGGTAGTAGTAGCAGTTCGCTTCCAGCAGCCGCACTTTGGTGTCTGCGGTGAGGACAATGCACGGGGTTGAACTCAAGTGAACATGCAATAGACTTGCTACGTTGCCCGCAATAATCACATGGGGATTTTTTGCCCCGGTCATCGCATAGACTTGACCGCTCCGGTATTCGTGCTTCACGGGACTGATACGCTCTCCCTCTAGATAGTCTTCTGGAGAGATATAGAGCGGATGGGTATTGGCAATCATTGCCCACCTCCTAGCTGCTGTAGCCCGATCGCCAACAACATGGCCACTCCCGCCCCAATCAGTGTATTGAAGACATTCACCAGTTCATTGGTCAGCCAGTCGAACCGGGATTGCAGCGTTGCGCCGATGACACTCTCTAAATTCGTGGCAATGAAGGCGGCGATCGTACAGATTCCTACTCCTACAGGATCGATTAGCCCAACGGCCCAGCCTACAAGACCGATCGCCACCGAGGCCACAACCCCCGCCAACGTTCCCTCCAAGCTGACGGCACCCTCCGTACCACGAGGAACGGGTTGGAATGTGGTAATCAGGAAGGTGCGTTTGCCGTAAGCCTTACCCACCTCACTGGCACAGGTGTCGGAAAGCTTAGTACTGAAGCTGGCGACATACCCCAACGTCAGCAGCGGCACGAGTTCTCGCCCCTCCTGAAGATTGAGCAGGGAAATCAGCAGCACTCCCCCCGCACACAGCGCCCCAACGAGGGCTGATCCCCAGACATTTTCGGGGCCCCTCATGCCCTCGCGGTTTTCTGCAATGCCCTCGGCGGTTTTCTGCGCCATGCCAATCCGGGTCACCCCAGAGCCAACCAAAAAGTAAAACAGCACAACCAGGTAGCCCCGCCAGCCTAAACTGCCCCACACCAACACGCCCAGAAACCAGGCGTGGAGCAGCCCAGCGGGGGTGAGGAGTTTTTTAGGTGCAAACCACGCGATCGTTCCCAGCACTGTATTGAGTCCGACCGCGACAGACCACGGAGTCAGCAACAAACAAACTGGCAAGAGGCAAGAATCTGGCATGGCAACACCGTAGGATGATAGTAGGCATAGATTAATTTTGACTCGCACTCCTTCCATGACTCAGGTTTTATTTCACCTAGCATTTCCGATCGCCGATATTGCTGAAACAAAAGCATTTTATGTCGATGGCTTAGGGTGTGAAGTTGGGCGGGAGTCTGCTAACTCCGTGATCTTAAACCTGTATGGTCACCAACTCGTGGCCCACATCACCCACGAACCCCTGACTCCCCAGCGTGGTATTTATCCTCGACACTTTGGCTTGGTATTCACCAATGAAGCCGATTGGCAGGCTTTGTTAGAGCGGGCCCAGCGCCAAGATTTGTCCTTCCACCAAACTGCCAGAGTGCGGTTTGAGGGGTCGCAGCTTGAGCATCGCACATTTTTCTTGGCAGATCCCGCTCACAATTTGCTGGAGTTTAAGGTGTATCACCACGCCTCAGCAATTTTTGGCGATCGGGATCACGGACTAGTGGGCGATGCAGAGGAGGTTGCCTCCCCAGCTTTGGTCATGCAAGAGCCATCCTAACTTGCATGATGTGAAGAGGCGATCGGTAGTGAGTCAGAAGCAATTTCAGCTAACGTTTTGGTCACATTAAGCAACTTTTAAATCACAGGAGTAAATGGTTATGGTCATGGATCGATTAAGCAAACTCTTTAAATTTGGATCGTCTGAAAAAGATGCCTCTCCTACCCCAAAAAATCGTAAACGTAATGGATTCTTCATGGAACTGGATGAGGATGATGCCTCCACACCAGCAGCCACCGATCATGTGACCGAAGCCACGGCACCTTTGCAAGCTGAACCTGTAGCCCCACAATCCCCTAAGCCCTTAGCCGTCGTTGCGCCCGTCAGCACAGAAGCTAAGGCAGAAAACGGTAAAGAAACTGTCTCCCCTAAGCCCGTGAAAGCAAAGTCTGCAAAGCTCACCGAGCCAACGCCGACTCCCAGTGAGCCTGCTAAAACCCCCGACGGCATGACCTTTTCCCCTAATTTTCTACTGTCACCTAATCAAAATGGGGGTCGCCGTCGCCCTGGACCCAGCCTGAATCCCTTTATGGACATGGCAAATCAAGTGCAAACAACAAAAGAGGAGTAGCCGATCGGAGCTTCAATCAGTCCAAAGCTTACATCTAATGTAGAAATCGGGGTTCTCAATCCAAGAGAAGGGGCTGGACGTAACCCTTTTCGTCAACCCCCCGGTTTCTGGGTGTTCGTTGAAATAGTCTCACTTCACATCAGCCATCTTCCAATTTTTATCTCTGCCTGATGAAGTAGCCGCCATACAAACTAAAATTTTGATTAAGAAAAGTCTTTAAATTCAAATAAATGCCCTACCAGGGGATTGTTCAGTCAGGATGAAACCGCTATAACTCAGCTTGTTTCCTACACTGACCTGTGCCCCCGCATGAAAGCCTTTGTTTATCTTTCCCTCGTTTTATTAACCCTCACTGCCTGTAGCGCCCCTGAAAGTGCAGTTGTTTCCCCTACTCCTTCAGTCACGGCTCCCGCTACACCCGGCACTGTTTCTACAGAACCGAAGAAACTTTTGGTTGTGACTACGGTTGCTCCCCTCACTAATATCGTGACCAACATCGCGGGCGATCGGGTTGAGGTGAAAGGCATCGTTCCCGAAGGTTCCGACTCCCATACGTTTGAACCCCGTCCCTCTGATGCCGACCTGTTGCGGCAGGCTAACCTGATCCTGGTTAACGGACTGTATTTAGAGTTGCCAACACAAAAGATGGCAGATTCAGTCAAGCCAAAGGATACAAAAGTTTACCAAATGGGTGACAACACGATTACCCAAGCTCAATGGATGTTCGACTTTAGCTTCCCTAAAGATAAAGGCAACCCCAATCCGCATTTGTGGGTAAACACCAAATACGCTGAAGCCTATGCCAAACTGGCAGCCGAACAGTTGACCGCCCTCGATCCTGCTGGCAAAGATTACTACGCCACAAACTTAAAAAACTACCTGGCGCGGCTCGACGAACTTGACAAGGTGACCCGTAAAGTCGTGGCTAGCATTCCTGAGAAAAATCGCAAACTCCTCACCTACCATGACTCTTGGGCTTACTGGGCCAGGGAATATGGGTTTGAAGTCATTGGAGCTATTCAACCTTCGGACTTTAATGAACCCTCTGCTAAAGACGTAGCCGGACTGATTGACCAAGTTAAACAATTGGGAGTGCCGGCAATTTTTGGCTCAGAAGTTTATCCCAGCAAGGTGGAGGAGCAGATCGCGGCTGAAGCCAAAGTCAAAACGGCCAATACAGCGGATGATGATTTGCCTGGGGAAGGGTCGGCAAATGCCATGGAGAACAAAAATCCTGAGCATACTTACATTGGGATGATGGTCAACAATCTGAAAATTATTGCGAGTAACTTAGGGGGGAATCCTGCCTTGGTAGATGGCTTTAACACTGCCAATGTTGTGGGACCAACAGCAGTGACTGCAAATCCAACCCAGTGATCCCCGATCGAGCCTCGCTCAAAAACCAAACCTAAAACTCTGGATGCAACCCATACTTGAAGTCGAGCATTTGACCTGTGGCTACCAAACCAAACCTGTTTTCGCCAATGTCGATTTAGCACTTTACCCTGGTCAACTGTGTGGACTGGTGGGCCCCTCTGGCAGCGGCAAAAGCACCCTGATCAAAGCCATGCTGGGATTGGTGCCAGCTTGGGCAGGAGAAATTCGGTTTCGGGGCAAGCGGCTCAAAGCGGGGACTCCCCTCGTGAACGTGGGTTATGTGCCCCAAGTGGAAACCGTGGACTGGAACTTTCCGGTGACGGCTGAGGAAGTGGTGATGATGGGACGCTATCGGCAACGATCGCTGTTTCCATGGCCCTCCAAGCGCGATCGGCTCGTTGCCAGGGACTTGCTGAACCGAGTGGGAGTGGAGCATGTGGCGCACCAACCGATCGGGGATTTGTCTGGGGGACAACAGCAGCGCGTATTTCTGGCCAGGGCGCTCATCGGTGAACCGGAATTGGTGCTTCTGGATGAACCCACGAGCGGCTCAGATTTGCACATCCAGCATGAACTGCTGCACCTGTTAGCGGAACTGAGCCAACAAGGGTTATCGATTCTGATGTCTACCCACGACCTTAATTCCGTGGCGACCCACCTCCCCTGGGTGATTTGCTTCAATCACGGCTTAATTTGTCAAGGACAGCCCACAAAGGTATTTACGCCCCATACCCTGGAGCAAACCTTCGGGGCCAAAATGCTGGTCATGCACCACCACGATCGCGTCTTGATTTCCAGCGATGCTACAACCTTGCTCCACGAACTGCGGAATAACCTGCCAGAGTCACTGCTGGAAAGCGATCGGACTCCCTAGAACTAGCCTTAAGGGATATCTGAATCGTCGGCATGAATTGTTGCCCGAACCGCCCCCTAACCCCCAATTCTGGGGGAACCAGAATGCAATTCAAATTGGGCACTTGAGGCAAATACAACGCGATCGGATTTCCTAGAATAATCAAAGCGATATGCAACTTAAAGTCTGCCCTTCTCCCCCTTCTCCCTAGGGGAGAAGGGGAGCCGATCCAAATCTTAGCCCCTCTCCCCTTCTGGGAGAGGGGTTGGGGTGAGGGCGGTTCGGGAAAGTTGCACATCACCTAAGTCTCAAAGCAAGACCCGAACCAGTCCAAAAACAGGTTTATTTCCATGGAATTTCTGCTCAAACCTTTTCAGTACGAGTTCTTTAGCCGTGCCATTGTCATCAGCATCATGGTGGGGCTGCTCTGTGGCGTGATGGGGGTCTACATCACCACCCGACGCATGAGTTACATCGCCCATGGACTCTCCCACGCCATCCTAGGCGGCGCAGTGCTGACCTATGTGCTGGGACTGAACTTTTACATCGGCTCTGGAATCTGGGGATTCGCCACCGCCCTGCTGATTCAATACCTCACAGGGCGGCGCATTTATTCCGATGCCGCGATCGGCATTGTCACCACGGCCAGCTTTGCCCTCGGTGTCGCCATCATCAGCAGCCACCGGCGCTTTAGCCAAAATTTCGAGGCTGCCCTGTTTGGCAATGTCTTGGGGGTTTCCCAAACTGATTTGTGGGTAGTGACTGGCGTGACGATCGTGCTGTTGTCCCTGGTGTTTGTCTTCTATCATCCGCTACTGTTCTGGTGTTTCGATCGGGAAGTCGCCCAAGTACATGGAGTGCCCGTCTTTGTGATGGATACCCTGTTTGCCTTGATGCTGGCCACCTTGCTAGTCGCTACCCTACAAATCCTGGGCGTGACGCTCATTATTTCTGCTGTCGTGATCCCAGCGTCGATCGCCCGCCTCCTGAGTAACCAATTTGGAACCATGATGCTGCTTTCAGGCGGCTTAGGAGCTATTATTTCCTTTGTAGGAATTTATCTTAGCTATCACCTAGATATTGCCTCTGGAGCCAGTGTCGTTTTGCTATCAACCCTCGTATTTGGCGCAGTTTTAATGGGAACCTGGCTACAACGCCGCCGCCAGCGTTATCTTCCCTCCCTAAAGTCCGATCACCTTTAGAAAAAGTCTGCGCCACAGTCTGTTCTATCGAGTTCCAACCTTATCAACCTTGGGTTCTAGTTGATAGGTCATCGGAGGGCGAGTCTGATGGGGCGACCGCACGATCGCTCGGTTATTAAACTCATAATTCTGGGCCAGCAACCACAACCATAGAGCCGGATAGCGCGACTCTAAGAACGGCTGTAGCCATCGGGTCAAACCTGGCAACCAGCCCCCGATTGCCCAGCCAATCAGGGCATTCAGCGTAAAAGTGACATAGCTTTTTACCCAGTGAAAAATGTCCCTCGCTCCCGCCAGTCGCCAAATCCAGACTAACAGAGACGGATTTTGATAGGCTGCCTTCAACGCCAGCACATTAAATGTCACCCAATCGATTCGATCTTTAATAAATCGCTCAGCCACCGCAGGACTTCCATCCGCCAGAATCCCAAAAAATGTGTTCAACATAGCGTTGATTTGTTGCGGTGCCAGGAATTTTCCCGTTGGCACCATCATGCCCTTGGAAAACAGCCAGGTGACCGCCACATTACTTTGGTAGGCTCGAATCTGGCTCAGGTGATTGGCTTTGAGTAGGTCATGCTTCAAGGCCGTATCAAGCAAATCTGTCAGCCGCCGCAAATTTCTGACCAAGGAGCCAAAGCCAGTGAATACCAGCGGAGATTGGAGGGAAGCGGCATCCCCGATCGCCACCACCCGATCGAATGCCACTTGGCGATCGGTGGCACTATTGCTAAAGTGCCCTGGAATATAGCCGAATGTAGCCTTGCGCCACACCAGCTTCTCCATATCACAGCGCCGATACTCTGGCAGAATCGTGAAAAAGTCCTCATACATTTCCAGCAACGACCCTGGATTCTGGGGATGCACCTGATGGTAGTGAAATAGGTAAACTGTAATTTCCTCACCTCTACCCGGAAATAGCTCCCAGATTAATTGTCGTCCCCGCGAAATATCCCCATGACTATGCAGCACATCCCCATAGTTGGCATCCCAAACCCCCGGCTCAAATCCAGAGGCAATACACGCACCCACCGTCGGGCAAACACTGTCGAATGCCCGTCCCCCGTTTAGCTGCCAGGCGATCGGCGAAGCAGTTCCCATCGCATCCACCACCAACCGTCCTGCCACAGCCCGCGTTACATGGGTAGGCAAATGTCGTACCTGCACCACAACCGACTCTGGGCGAACATCGGCACAGATAAACTCCGTTTCATCCCAAATCTCCCCTCCGGCTGCCCGCAGTTTTTCACCACATACCTGGAGCAACTTCTCCGCATCCAGCCCCACATTCAACACCGTAGGCGTGTGCAGCACCGCTGCCTTTGCCTGAGGAGGGTTATTCGCGTCAAAGAATTTATTAAAGCCGTCTACATACTCTCTGGCAATGACGCTTTCAAATTCGGCTAGGGTAAATAAATTCAGATCAATCAGGCTCTGAAATTCATCGCGAGAGATATTCCACTCGCGGTTCATCCGACCAAAGGGCAATCGTTCAATCAGCAATACCCGATAGCCTAAACGAGCCATCACTGCGGCATGGATGACTCCCAGCGCCCCTCCGATGTAAATGAGGTCATAGGTGGCAGGAACCCGATCGCCTCCTAGAGTGGATTCTGGGACATGGGCAATCACCTGTTTGAGCGGCTGAGTTCGACCCGCTCCCTCTCGCCAGCGCTGCTCCCACCAATAAACTCGTGTCAAGTCGTACTCACCATTGGGAATTTTTTGAAAAAACTTGGCGGTTAAAGGATAGTAGGGAGCGAGGGCTTCAAAAATCGAGTGATGCGCTAAATCGATCGGCGGTGGAGTCGGGTACTGATGGGGAAAGGCACCCCTTAGATCCTGAGTCAGTTGCTGTAAAAGCTGCTGTTCCCGTAAAACCGGGCGATCGGCCCACCGAAATACCTTTAAATAGATTGTTCGTTGCAGACTCCACACAAAAACAGAAAGCTCTGGCACTCCCTCCATAACCGAGTCTGAGGCTGTTTCTGGAATTTCAGCACCCTGAGCGGTAGTGTCCTGAGCATTATTGGCAGCAAACCTCAGCCGAATTCCTACGGAGGTGGCAACTTTTTCCCCAGCAACCGGATTGAATTCCTGCTGTAACCAGGCTTTTACCAGAGCTATGTCTGGAGTGGGGATTTCTAAATAAAGAACTTCTTGCATTCCAGTAGTGTAAACTCCGCTGAATGACCTATCAAGGTAGAATCGATCGCTCTAAATTGCGCTATAGTTCCCATTACATAATTGCATAAGAAACTTTACAAGCTTCTCATTTATCAACAGTTCGGACATTTTTGCGATAGCTAGCCCTCATCTCCCAACCCCTTCTCCCTTTTTGGGAGAAGGGGAGCCGGATTGAAGTCCCTCTCCCCTCTTGGGAGAGGGACTTAGGGTGAGGGTCTATACTGGCTGCACAACAGGGTTCCCAGCACCTCTACAAAACCTGTCCAAAGTACTGATTTATCAGGTTCTAATAACCTACATCAATTTTTATACTTAATTAAGGAACGCCCTATGAACCATCCTATTCCAGCAAGTTCTCAAGAAATCGTTGAACTTTGCTCCCAACCCATCGACGGTGAGTTAGTAGCCTCTGCGATCGCAGGCGTAATTCAATTAGCCCACTCCCAGGGACGCTCCTTAGAAGATCTTAAAGCTGAGGTACTGATGGAGGATAGTCTGCTGAATGCCGAGCAACGCTACTGGCTCAGCAACATTGTGTCCCAAGCGTGGCAGGGTTTATTATATCCCCAAGATAGATTTTAATGTGAGCTGAGTTCTGCGACAGCGACTCTGATGCTTGCCCTTACCTTCCCACTAAGGAGTTGCAGTTCAACAAAACACCATCGGGGCAGGATGGACAAAGCAAAGTATGTCCATTTCACAGGTCTCGATCGGCAATTTATGGTCGGCAGTTCATTTTGACGCAAGTCCCTAACCTGCCCATCAAGGCATCAAGATTAGAGGTTAAGATATATGAAGCATGTAAAGAATTGTATGCAGTGCTTGAAATTTTAGAGATACCGTAAAATGAACCAACCTCAACCGAACATTGCACCCAAGACTCTCGTCCCCAACCTGGAAGAGCCGAAATTTGGCTTCAATGAGTATGCAGAACGCCTTAATGGACGAGCTGCCATGATTGGATTTACGTTGGCTTTGGCGATCGAATATGTCACAGGTCAGGGAGTATTTGCCTGGTTAGGAATTCAGTAGTTCGGTTATCCCGTTCTAAGCGAACTACTTTAGAGTCAAATCCCAGAGTAGAATAGTCGAGCATGATTCTGAAGTCTGAATCCTCCGATTAAGGTAATACCTCGACGAGAATCAATCCTTTTAGAAGTAAGTCTGGTTTAACTTGGAAAATTGCAGACTGAGTGTAAACTTCGATATGGGTCTGAAAAAGCAGGCGCAGAGTCGGAAAATATATATAAGACTATCGAGTAGATTCTAATGAATGTGATGTGGTCTCGATTTATCAGATCAGCGTATCGTAAAGAGCCAATCTCTAGTTTTGTTCTGTTAGTTGGGGTAGCAGAGGCGGTAAACGGAGGCTTTCATTCAAGTTGGTCTTTAGTCACATTCGGCTTTGGCACAATGGGTGTAGCGATCGCTCTGCGTTGGTGGAAGCTCCAACATCGCCCGATCGAACCTGTGGAACGTGTCCCCGTTCGCTACCTGCCCTCTCGTTCCTCCCGTCCTCAGCTTCCTGCAATTAACACCATTTCCAAGCAGCACCCTCCTACGTGACTGGATAATAAGTCTTAGGTATTGAAAATCAAGTTGTAGGTGCAGCAATCCTCGCGCTTCATTAGGGTTCTGCTCTGTGTTTTTTGTGGCATTGATTTGGTGGATTAACGGAAATAAATCTGTGGAACCTACATTCTCTGGCTCTACGTTACGTTGTTTAAAGTTTTTGCACCGATCGCCAAACCATTGAAGCCACTGATGTAATCTAAGGATTAATTCAGATGGTGGAACAATTAGCCATGCTACTGAAGCCCATCACCTGTTGATGTTGTAAAACACCCTGAAAACTTGCCCCGAAAACTTAAAACTTTGAGAATTAGTAACCCTAAGAGTTAAAAACTCTGTTGGTCACTCTAACCGTAGTTTTATAAACCTATTTTGTAAGACTATTTGAATTCACTAATTTCTCAAAGACTAATCTAAGAAATAATTTGGAGCCTTTATTCGATGTCCCACGCCGTTAAAATTTACGATACCTGCATTGGTTGTACGCAGTGCGTCCGTGCCTGCCCTACTGACGTTCTAGAGATGGTTCCTTGGGACGGTTGCCGCGCCGCTCAAATTGCCTCATCGCCTCGGACTGAGGACTGTGTTGGATGTAAGCGTTGCGAAACCGCTTGCCCTACTGACTTTCTTAGCATTCGTGTTTATTTGGGTGCAGAAACCACCCGCAGCATGGGCTTAGCCTACTAGAACTCTGCTAAGCAGATTTTGAGGGGTGATAACTTTTTATCAAAACCCCATCGCTCGGCTGTGCAAGCTTGAGTAACACATCTAAGCGATAGATCAAAATTTCTTACTATCAATAGTTCGGACATTTTTGTGATAGCTAGCCCTCATCCTCCAACCCCTTCTCCCAGAACGGGAGCAGGGGAGCCGGATTGAAGTCCCTCTCCCCTCTTGGGAGAGGGATTTAGGGTGAGGGTCTACACTGTCTGTACAACAGGGTTGCCAGTACCTCCACAAAAACTGTCCGAAGTATTGTTACTATGATGCATTGAGATTTGTCGGGACACCTGACTTCTACTTTGCATCTACCAAAAGATTTGAGGGGAGATAGCTGTCCCCTCTTTTTTGTGCTGATTTTTCTGTTTTCCTCAAGCATTGCATAGCCCAATACGGATGTTAAGGTAGGGTGCATTCTCTTTTCACCTCTTAGGAGCGGCATCCATGTGCGGAATTGTGGGCTACATCGGTACTCAGGCAGCTAGTGGCATTTTGCTGGAAGGGCTACGGAAGCTAGAGTACCGGGGTTATGACTCGGCGGGGATCGCTACAGTTTTTGAAGGCGAGATCCACTGTGTGCGGGCCAAGGGAAAGCTCCACAACTTGCAAGAAAAATTAGAAGGGGCAGAGAATCCAGCCCGTGTTGGCATTGGACATACGCGCTGGGCAACCCACGGCAAACCGGAGGAATACAACGCCCATCCCCACATGGATACAGCGCTGCGGATTGCTGTCGTGCAAAACGGCATTATTGAGAATTACCGCGAACTACGCGAAGAGTTGAAGGGGCGGGGACACCAGTTTCGATCGGACACAGATACCGAAGTCATTCCCCATTTAATCGCCGACTTAATGGCGGGGAACACCTTGTCGTTTCTAGAGGCAGTACGGCAGGCAGTGAACTTGTTGCGTGGAGCGTTTGCGATCGCTGTCCTTTCTGCGGATTACCCCGATGAGCTATTGGTGGCCCGGCAGCAAGCCCCAATTTCCATTGGCTTTGGTCAGGGAGAATTTTTCTGTGCGTCGGATACCCCGGCCCTCGTTCCCTACACTCGCGCTGTGCTAACCCTGGAGAATGGAGAATTGGCGCGGTTGACCCCACTAGGCGTGGAGGTTTACAGCTTTGGGGGCGATCGGCTGAAAAAAACGCCCCGCACCTTGAGCTGGAATCCAGTGATGGTGGAAAAACAGGGCTTCAAGCACTTCATGCTCAAGGAGATCTACGAGCAACCGGGAGTGGTGCGGGCTTGCTTGGAGGCATACCTAAATGATGCATGGACGGCTACTAATGATAGTCAGACATCCCCCATCACTCTCGGTCTCCCTGAGAACTTCTACGCTGACCTAGAGCAAATCCAGATTGTGGCCTGTGGCACCAGTTGGCACGCGGGTTTGGTGGGCAAGTATTTGTTGGAGCAACTGGCGGGAATTCCGACCGTTGTCCAGTATGCCTCGGAGTTTCGCTATGCTCCAAGACCAATGACAGCCAACACATTGACGATCGGGGTCACTCAATCGGGCGAAACGGCCGATACCTTGGCGGCCTTAGAGATGGAAAAGCAACGGCGATCGGGTCAATCTGCCCCCTATGCCGCCAAATTACTCGGCATTACGAACCGCCCAGAGAGTTCTTTGGGATATCTCGTCGCCCAAATTATTGACACCCATGCGGGAATTGAAATCGGGGTGGCAGCCACCAAAACCTTTGTGGCGCAGTTGGTGGCATTTTACGCGCTGTCGCTGGATTTAGCCTACTACCGCCGCACGCTACCTTTGGAGCGATTAGAGCAACTCCTAAATGGATTGCGACAATTACCCGCCGAGATGGAGTTGATTCTGGAAAGCCAGGAACGTTACAGCGAAGACCTAGCCCACCACTTTACAGAAACGCAGGATTTTATTTTCTTGGGGAGAGGAATTAATTTCCCGATCGCCCTGGAAGGAGCCTTGAAGTTGAAGGAAATCAGTTACATCCACGCTGAAGGGTATCCTGCTGGCGAAATGAAGCACGGCCCGATCGCCCTGCTGGATGCCAAGGTGCCGGTGGTGGCGATCGCCATGCCTGGCACAGTCTACGAAAAGGTATTGTCCAACGCCCAAGAAGCCAAGGCGCGAGATGCCCAACTCATCGGCGTAACGCCTTTAGATGCCCCAGATTCCAGCGAGTTCGACCACCTTTTGCCCGTTCCGGCGGTGGATGAGGTGTTGTCCCCATTGCTGACAGTGATTCCGCTGCAACTGCTGGCCTATCACATCGCCGCCCATCGCGGACTAGATGTAGACCAACCCAGGAATTTGGCGAAGAGCGTTACGGTTGAGTAGACATACCGTGTCAGCCCATAAATTTTGTGTCGTAATAAAAAGGTCGGTTAATTATTATTGCCGATCGTTACTGATTAAATATTGATTACTCACTCGGTGTAGCACTCAAAATCACCCGATCGCGTCCATGCTCCTTAGCCTTATAAAGCGCCTTATCAGCCGCTGCAATTAGCAAAATCGGAGATGCTGAACCGCCGTAAGCAGGCAGAACACTGGCCACACCTAGACTCAAGGTAACGTAGGGACAGACCACCGACTTTTTGTGTTTCATGCCCAGCCCCTTCACCGCAGATCTGATTTCCTCAGCAATCTGCATCGCCCCTGTAGTGGGTGTGTTGGGCAAGATCACTGCAAACTCTTCTCCCCCATAGCGGCTGACTAAATCTCCAGGACGGGTCACCGTTTCGCGAATTGCCCCCGCCACTCGCTGCAAGCAGTCATCTCCCATCTGGTGCCCGTAGGTATCGTTGTATGCCTTAAAACAATCTACATCACACAGGACAAGTGAGAGCGGCGATCGTTCCCGTGCTAACTCCTGCCATTTCTCATCAAGGTACTGGTCGAATTTTCGGCGATTAGCCACCTGAGTTAAGCCATCCTGAGAAGCCAATTGAACGAGTTCCTGGTTAGCTTCTTTCAGCAACAATCTTGCTTGCTCCAAAACTTGAGATTGAGCTACCAAAAGTTGGTGAACGTCCAGTAATCTATAGGTTCCAGCCTCTAGCTCCACCACGATCGGCTCATAGAGAGAGCTAGATCTGCGCTCTAGCGATCGTTGTGCCGCCTTCACAACAGACATATTCCCTGAGAGGACAAGGAGTTCTTTACGGGTGAATTCGTAGAGAGAGAGTAGAGGGCGCTTTCGGAACAAATCTAAGCCATAGGGACGACTCATCTGCTCCCGAAACCGGCGGCGAGAAATCATCCCCAGGAATTTATTCTCCTGCATGAGCAAAACTCCTGGCAGGAGCGGGTTACCCTCAAACACGGACATCACTTCTTCAGCCGAACATGAGGACTCAACCTGAAAGTTGTGAAGCGCCAATTCTCTCAGAGTAGATTCAAGGGATAAGTTTCCCTTAAAAACGTCTAGCAACGGTGGAACCAATGTTACAGAGGATAAGACCATGTGTGTCAACTAAACCTTGCGTCGGTTTGAATGGTAGAACGCACACGCTAAAGATTAATTATGCTTTGCTACTAGAGTAGCTAATTAGGCTCAGGAACACCTAATCTTTGGATTAACCAAAGGTTAATTCTTGATTAATTCTTCGTTGACTTCCATAAAGTCATCTATGGGGCTTTGTAGGGTATTGATTTCCGTAGGGTTTTGCAGGGTATTGATCAATTAATGCCATCGACTTCTAAGAAACTGTTCGTAAACACAAATTGCGCCCCGATCCGCCCCCCAACCCCCCAATTCTGGGGGACTTTCGAGCCATTTTTGTTCAAAATCCCTCAATTCTGGGGGATGTAGGGGGCGAGTGTAAAACGACACGTTAATTTACAAACACTTTCTAATGCTATCGACATCACAAATTCGGTGGGCTGCTCGGTTTAGATGCGGGAAGAGGGACAGAATCCAAGGCTATTTCTTCCATAGAAGACTCTGGTAACAAATTAAGTAGAAAGGCTTGGAGCCTCATGCGGTGAATATAGGGCCATCCTCCCTCTGTTTCTATCTCTCTCAGTAAACTGTAAAGTGCTTGCCGATTGTCTGGCAGAGATTGCTGAAATAATCCGTCGCGAATTTCTTGATGCAAGCTTTCCAGTGTCCGCAACAAGTGCAGCAAGAGTAAACAGTCACCTTGGTGGCTGTGGGCAAAGCTACGGATAGCTTCGTCGATCGCCTCTAGCTGATTCTGGGATGTTTCTAACTCAAAATTGGGACTGCTCTGCATACCACTCAAAATAGGGGCTGAATCGATAGTAGACTGGTCTTACAGTAATTACACAGCAATTAAGTACTAGGTGAAAGGAAACCAAAATTTAAGTTCTATTATTCCACCATAGAAACTTATACATCAGCAATTTATACAGTCGTATTAAGGTCTCGTAGAGGTAACCATGAAGTATCGTGTTTTGATTGTTTCACTTTTGGCACTCTGTCTCAGTGTCTTGACCGCTTGCAGTGATGCTGCGTCGGCCACAGGTCGTGAATCCTTGACCTACGAACAGATCCGAGGAACGGGGATCGCTAATACGTGTCCTGAAGTTACGGCAACGACCCGCAGTGCAATTCCCCTTGATGCTGGCAAGTCCTATACATTAACTGGCTTGTGCCTCCAACCCACCGACTTCTTTGTGAAGGAAGAGACTTATAACAAGCGCCAGAAGGCAGAATTCATTACAGCAAAGCTAGTGACGCGTGAAACCTCTACCATTGATGCAGTCTCTGGCAGGCTTGAGTCTGATGCTGAAGGCCGTCTGAGCTTTGTTGAGGAAGATGGGTTTGATTTCCAAGCGATTACCGTGCAGTTACCAGGCGGAGAGCGCGTACCATTTTTATTCACAATTAAGAATTTGGTTGCCCAAACTCAGTCACCGACAAACAGCATCAACACGTCCACTGATTTTGAGGGCACGTTCAAAGTGCCGTCCTATCGCACCTCCAACTTCCTAGACCCTAAAGGTCGCGGTCTCACTACGGGCTACGATAATGCTATTGCGCTTCCAGCTCAGGCAGACAGCGAAGAACTGTTGCGTGAGAATGTGAAGAGCTTTGAAGTAGGACAGGGGAAAATTTCCTTGCAAGTAACCCAAGTGGACAGCAGCACTGGTGAAATTGGGGGCATTTTTGTGAGTGAGCAGCCTTCGGAAACTGATATGGGTTCACGGGAACCTAGTGATGTGAAAATCCGAGGTCAGTTCTATGCGCGAGTTGAGTCTGTTTCTTAGAATGTCGTTGCTGGTTTTGTAGATTGGTTTTGTATGAGTAGGGGCGATCGTCAGTCGCCCCTATTTTGCGTTTTAGGTAGCTGAGTGCAATTAAATTAAAGACGATTTTGGGGGTGGAGGGGGTTCCACCCCCTGCCTGGGGGCAACGCCCCCACTCCCCTTCTTACAATTAATTACACCTACCTACTTAGAATTAGAGTGTGACGTATTATTTTTTCACATATTAATGGAACGGTTATGCGCTACTCACTGATGAGCCGATTTCAAGGCGTTTTTCTAGGGTCAATCCTGGGAGAACTGATCGGTGTGGGTTGTGTAAAACAAACTCAACCTGAACTGCAACGATCGCTCCTCGGTGGGGTGACCGAACTTCTGAGGAAAGGACACGCTCAGCAGGAGATGAGGTGGAGCAGGGTAGCTCTGCTGGGGGCGGAGAGCCTAGTGCGTTGTGGGCAACTAGAGATCGAGGACTGGAATCACGAGTTGGCTGTGCAAGACTTGCTGCCAATGCTACGGGGTTCACGCGGATCTGAAGTCGCGATTGGCACTCTCCCCATTGCCTTGTTCTTTCATGAGCATAAAATGAAGGGAAAGCAGGTGCTAGAACCGGTCTTAACCAGTTGGCAAGGGGCGACCCATTCCGTGGTTCCCCATGTCCTAGCCTATGTAATCATGCAAGCCTTGCAAGAACAATTGCATCCACACACGCTAATTTCGCAGACGATCGCCCACCTCCAACAAGTCCCAAGCTTAGAGGTAGGGGCGATCGTGCCCCTACTGCTACAAGTTCAGGACTTATTGCAAATTGGCGCTGGGTTATCAGCCCTTGCCCCGTTATATGCCGATCGGTCTGATGAGGCAGCGATGGCTCTGTCCTTCTATTGCTTCCTCAGCACTCCTGACTATCCCACGCTGGCGTTTCTCAGGGCTGCCCAAATTGGGTACCAGCCTCAGTCCGTTTGTGCCTTAGTTGGGGCATTGATGGGGGCATATCACGGGGTTATGGGCTTCCCGGCAGCATGGCGTTTATCTCTTAATCAGGGTTCTGTGCCTGGCTCTAGTGTTGCATCGGGGATTTCAAGCCATGCAGCCCTAAATCTAGGCGATCGGCTATTTGCAACATGGTGCGGCATCTACAATCCAGCAACTCCCCTGCTCAGTCCTGCTACGGCTGTTGCCGCTCCCGGTGTCATCAGGCCTCATGTCTCAAAACCCATTTGATTTCACTGGCAGTGGGCTAGGCGGACAATCAATCCTTCAGGCTACCCATCAGCGATCGTGAGGCTTTTCCAACAACGCGTCAAGATAGAAACCTCTACAAAAATAGGGTGAAAGCCGCTCTGGTTATACCTCTTGTCCTATTTTTACCCACGTTAAAATAGAGGGAGTTGCAGAGAAAGCGAAATGAAAATCCAGTCGTCAGTGTTAGTCCATTTAGGTTACGGCAAGTACGTGCGATCGGATCAGGTAACTGCGGTGATTCCCGTTGACGAAGATCGGGGGCCAGGGCGGCGAACCTTTGTGCATATGCAGGGACAGACTGAGCCGATCGTGGCTTCTAGGGCAGAAGACACACTCATTCGAGACCTAGTGCAGGAACCACGGGAGGTCATTCAGTCTCGCCAGCAGCAGGAGATCCTACAAGATTTGCTTTCCGAGTTGGGAAATGTCAACGCCACAGTGCGTCGGATTAGCCGCGACGAGGGGGGACTGGATTTGGAGCGTTTAGAGCGTCGGATTCGACAAGTTTTGGAAGATTAGGGACTTCCCTCAAAACTTGGGTAGGATGGGCAAAGCGAATCGTGCCCATCTTACTCAAATGGTATTTTATTAAACCGCAACTCCTTAAGCTGACTCTGGCTTGGGTAAGGAGGAAGGGTGTAGCAGTAGTTCCGCTGTAGAGCGCTTTTCTACCATTTCTTTGGTAATGATGCAGCGAGTCACATCCTTGCGAGACGGCAACTCATACATCACATCCAGCATCAGTTCTTCCACAATACCCCGGAGTGCCCTGGCCCCCGTTTTACGACGGTAGGCTTCCTGGGCGATCGCCCGCACCGCGTCAGGACGGAACTCCAGATGCACATTATCCATGTGCATGAGCTTTTGATATTGCTTCACCAAAGCATTCTTTGGCTCCGTCAAAATTGCCGTCAGGGTATCTTCATCCAGGGGTTCTACCACCGCAGTGACCGGAATTCGCCCGATAAACTCAGGGATCATGCCAAACTTTACGAGATCGTCTGGCTCCATGTGCTTGAGGGTATCAGCGGCTCGCTTCTCCCGTGATTGAGGAGTGTCACCCGCAGCGGGATCAACTTCAAAGCCCAGAAAATTGCGCTTGCCAATGCGTTGCTCGATCGTCCTTTCTAAGCCGACAAAAGCCCCACCACAGATAAACAGAATATTACTCGTATCAATTTGAATGCAGTCTTGGTAGGGATGCTTACGTCCACCTTGAGGAGGCACGTTGGCTACGGTGCCTTCCAACATTTTGAGGAGCGCCTGTTGCACTCCCTCTCCTGAGACATCTCTAGTGATAGAGGGATTTTCACTTTTGCGCGCAATTTTGTCGATTTCGTCAATGTAAATGATGCCGCGCTGGGCTTCTTCCACATCTAAATCGGCGACTTGCAACAGCCGCAGCAGAATATTCTCCACGTCTTCACCGACATAGCCCGCTTCGGTGAGGGTGGTTGCATCTGCAACTGCAAACGGCACATCCAAGATTTCTGCAAGGGTTTGGGCCAGCAATGTCTTGCCGCAGCCTGTCGGCCCCATCAGCAAGATGTTGGACTTTTGCAACTCCACTGCATCTTCTGGGTTTTTGCTGTTCGCTTTACTTTGAGCAAAGCTAAGGCGCTTGTAATGGTTGTAAACTGCGACCGACAATACTTTTTTCGCATCATCTTGCCCGATCACATGCTCGTCTAAATGCTTTTTGATTTCCCTAGGTTTAGGGATTTGGCTGAGATTTATATTGGCAGAGCGGGCTTTGCGCTTTTCCGAAGGCTGATCCCGACGAGCAGAGGGTTGAGCCTGGGCAGTGCTTGAGTCGAATAACTCCTCATCCAAAATTTCGTTGCATAGGTCCACACATTCGTCACAAATGTAAACACCTGGCCCGGCAATTAATTTACGGACTTGCTCCTGAGACTTGCCACAGAACGAACATTTTAGATGAGAGTCATACTTGTTGTTGGCCATATCTGCCTCATGATTTCAACACAGGAACCGCTTCTCCTGGAGTGGGTAGGAACTGTCTAGAGATAACCTGGTCAACCAGACCATAGCTCTTAGCTTCATCAGCAGACATAAAGAAGTCGCGCTCAGTGTCAGCTTCAATCTTTTCTAGGGATTGACCTGTGTGGTGAGCGAGGAGTTCATTCAGCTTGCGCTTATGATAGAGGATTTCTCTTGCTTGGATCTCGATATCTACTGCTTGCCCCTGCGCTCCTCCAAGGGGTTGGTGAATCATGATCCGGGCACTGGGAAGGGACATGCGCTTACCCGATGTGCCGCTGGCTAGAAGGAATGCTCCCATGCTGGCTGCTAAACCAAAACAGATAGTAGCAACATCGGGTCGAATTTGCTGCATGGTGTCATAAATCGCCATACCTGCGGTAACAGAACCGCCCGGAGAATTGATGTAGAGCTGAATATCTTTTTCCGCATCTTCAGCATCTAGGAAGAGCAGTTGAGCAACGATCGAATCTGCTACGGCATCATCCACCTGCGTTCCCAGAAACACAATGCGCTCTCTCAATAGGCTGGAGTAGATGTCAAATGCCCGTTCTCCTCGTCCTGACTGCTCTACCACCATTGGTACAGCGTTGCTAGGAGTAGTTGCAGAGTAGAAATCTACAGAATTCAAGCTAGTGATGGCGTAACTAGGAGACTGAGAAATAAGCATAAGGTTCAAACATCAATAATGGTAGGTGACTACTCTCAACTCTGATTTCTTCTGATGGAAGCAGGATTCTGCCCTCATCTCAGAATCTTGCTTAGCTAAAGTGCCAGAGATAAGAAGTAGACAGAGGGAAGAAGTAATATGCGTCTATAGCCACATTATGCCTCAACTCATCTAGAACCGTAGGGTGAGGAAAATTTCTCTCAGCCTCCTGACTAGTTTTCTAGAAAAGGTAAGGCATTCGATCGTCCAATCTCCTACTCAGCTTCCTCTTCTGACCCCGCAGAGTCAGCCACAGCTTGAAGCGACTCAATTAACTCTGGCTCTGTTTGGGATTCAGAAGCATTAGTGGTTAGGATGTCTGCATCAGGCTGGGTGGCTTCTGGGATAGTTTCTGGGATAGTTTCTGGGGTAGTTGCGGGGGAGTCATCCAAATCAGAGGGGGCGAGGATTGCGGGGGCGCTGGCTGCGGCATCTGGCAGAGCATCCTCTAGTTCTTCATCAGATTCTTCCTCAGAGGACAGGGAACCAGCGGGTACTGTTTCGATCGTCCACCGTTCTTCCAACCAAGCCAGAATTTTTTCTCGTAGTAGATCTTCTTCGACAACCGATCGCAGTCGGGCTGGATCTACATCTCGATCGCCATATTGCTCAACCACCTCAGCCACCCGTGCTTTGAGGTCAGTGGGATCAACTTGGAGCGATTCGCGCTTAGCAATCTCTCCCAAAGCTAGCGTCCGTTTCAGGCGATTAGCGGCTTCGGGGCGGGCTGCTGCCCGGAGTTCGGGAATGGTTTCAGGAGTGAGGAGGCGTTTGTAGTCAACGCCCTGATTCTGCAAGTTCATTGCAGTTTGGGTAATCAAATAATCAACTTCTTGGTCGAGGAGACTAATGGGCAAGTCTACTTCAACTTGATTTTGCAATTGCCTTAACAATGCCTGCTCTTTGTTAGCTTTGAATCTGCGCTCTGCATCCTTCTGCAACCTGGATTCCAGCATCTCTCTGAGTTCTACCAAGGTTTCAAATTCACTAATATCTTTGGCTAGATCGTCGTCAAGATCAGGGAGTTCTTTTTCCTTCAGTTCGTTCAAGGTGATGGTAAATAGTGCATCCCTTCCAGCTAAATCCTTTTGGAAATAGTCTTCGGGAAACTTGACGGCAACTTCCCTGGTTTCATCAGGATGCATTCCCAAAATGCCATCTACAAAACCGGGAATGAATTTATCTTCACTCAATTCGACTTGAAAGTCTGAAATGTCTCCACCAGAGATTTCTTCTGGATTTCCCGCTTCGTCGAAGACTTGCCCCTTGAAGTCAACTACTGCCACATCCCCAGTTTGGGCAGGGCGGTCTTCCACAGGAATCAGGGTGGCCAGACCACTCCGCCGTTCTTCTAGGGTTCTATCAATCTCACTGGGGTCGTAATTAACCTCTTCAACCTGAATCGTCAATCCGGTGTACTGGTTGAGTATGACCTCTGGCTGCACATCCACGGCTACTAAGAAAGTTAGGGCTGCTCCTGGATTAAATTGACTGAGCAGTTCCTCAAAGGAGGAACGAAGTTGGTAGTTGCCGATCGCTGCAATTTTTTCTGTGTCGATCGCCTGCTGAATTCCCTTCTGAATTAAGTCTTCCAGGGCTGCGGCCTTAATGCGTTGCACCCCAACTTGCTGAATCAGCACATGCCGAGGAACTTTACCAGGACGGAATCCGGGAATCTTCATTGAGCGGGTGTACTCTTTAACCACCTTTTCGTAGGCTTGCTTGGACGTTTCTGCGGGAACTTCAATTTCCAAACCAACCTGGCTGGCGGGAAGCTTTTCTTGAATAACTTTCATCGAATCTATAGCCATGAGTGCAATTAGCTATGTTAACGGATTCTGAATGGATCTAGATAGGATATGTCAAGTGATTTCACAACCCTGGGCTGATCACCCCTCAAATGAGCGCTATATTTTCCGGCTGTAAAGTAAGGAACAAGGTCTGAGGTTAGAGGGTCTGGAGGTTTGCTGACTGATGATTTGCTGGTTGATGATTGCCGTAAGTGACACTCAGCGTGTGGCTAAATGATGACCGACTCATCCCGTGAATGGTGAACTGCGAAGCCAATTGGACTGAAGGGATGGTGCGGTGAGGTTGCTTGTCGATCGCCTTACCCTACATCCAAAACGCTGGGTTATGAGAAACTTGTATCAGGGACAACCTTAAGTTTTAGGCTGCAAATTTAAAATCTAGGGCTAGATGTCCAAAACCATCCCTAAAAATATCCCTTAGAGATGGCAGAATCTTAATTACTCTGCCCTCTGGTTTTCTGATGAATCTTGCAGACTGCTACCGAATTTTAGGATTAAGGTCGGGGGCATCCTTTACCGAGATTAAGGCTTCTTATCGCCGTTTGGCACGGCAATATCATCCTGATATGAATCCTGATGATCAGCGTGCCAAGGATAGGTTTATTACGCTGACAGAGGCGTACAGGTTTTTGGCGAGTGTGGTGAAGCCCACGGCAGAAGAAGCAGCGGAGTTCCGGGCACGCCAATCTCCAAGCCAGTCTCCAAGCCAAGCTCCAGAGGCTGCTCCGTCAGATGTTCCCGACAGAACCACGAGTCCTGGGTCTCCACCCAAGGTCAAAATTACAACTAAGCCAGTGCAAGTTCAGTACAATCCCAACCTGTCGGAGTCCGATCGCCAGTTAAAGCAAGCCTCTTACGAGCAACTACAACAATTTTTAAAACTTCGTCGCTTTCCCAGAGCAATTGCTCTGGTTGAAGGATTGGCCCAACGCATTCCCCAAGACCCGGAAGTGCGGCAATGGCAAGCGATCACCTATCAACGATGGGGGCGGCAACTGGTGGACGATCGGCAACTAGACAAAGCCCGGCTCTACTTAAAAAAAGCATTGCGGACTGATCCCCACAATCGCTCTCTCTGGGCTGAAGTGGAGAAGGATTTCCGCCGCATGGAGCAAGTCTATTAACCGAACTGCCGCTCCGCCCCACACCATCCCAGTTACTTCACGAGACAGATTCCGCCCACAGAAACTGTGCAAGCGTCCGCAGGTTTGCTCGCTGGAGCCAATTTATCAGTGCTGGGGTTGTACACGTACTGTCCAGCCGTCACCACACGGTTTGGCGTGGCGCAGTAGATGTAGGTTTGGCTGGACTCAGGAAACGAGGCGACCACCAGATTCGTGCGGTCTGGGGGACAGTTATCCAAGACCCTTAGCCCGTAGGCATCTTGTAACAGGGTGCGCCTAGGGTCGTTGATGGGGGTTGAGGTGGGTTGGGCGAGCGGGGGCGTTTGGGCAGTGGCATCGGCAGGCTTCAACTCATCCCGCCCAATGTCGTAGCGATAATTTCCCGCACTGACAAAGCGATTGGGAGTGGCACAGTAGACGTATTCCCTGCCGTCTTGGGGGTCTAGGGTGGCGATTCTGGCGATCGAAGTTGTGCTGGCAGGGCAGCGATCGAGAACGGTCAATTGCAGCCTTTGGGCAATCAAATCTCGCCGGGGATCAATCAAACTAATGCTTCTAGACGTTTCATTGTAAACATACTGTCCGGGATCGACATCGCGGGTGCAGCGCTCCTCAGCCCCAATTTTAATTCTGGACACATTGGGCACGCCGCAGCCAATGATATTCAGGCGTAGCACATCACGCATCACCTGGTCTGCCTGGGGAACTTGACCCACGGGCTGTCCTGTGGCGGGGGCACTCAAGCCAGCGATCGACAAGGTGTATCTACCCCGTGTATTGTTTTGCCCGATCACCAGTAGCCTGTAAATTCCCGCTGTGGGGACACGATACTTGAGCAAACCCAGGGTGGCATCATAGGCGACTTGTTTCCCAGTTCCGGGTGCAAGTAAGACCAGAACGGGTCTCAAACTGCTGCCGTCCTCCGCATCCACTGAAATTTCGATCGCATCACCCCGCTGGGCAGCGAAAGTATAGTCTTCTCCACGCGCCGTTTGTGTGGGAGCGCCCCGTTTAGATTGATTACGATACTTCAAATTGGGAGATGTGTTGCGAATAAAGCCGCTAAGGTTATCCCCCTCTTGTAATAAAGTAGCTGCCAAGACTGAGGGAACGACTGCACTCGCCACCATGCCAGCAATGGCGGCGATCGTCACAACTCGATTCAAAACGATACGGCTATTCATGCTTAAAAAAATCCTTTGCGAATAAATGGTCTCAACTCAACATTTTGAGCAGTAGTGCAGACCCAAAGCAAGGGAGTTATGTTCCTCAGAAATGGAATACGTCTGAAAACACTCTCCCTGCCTTTCCCCATTGCATATTTTCCTTAAAAAGGAATATCATCCAAGTTAGGCGGAGTGGTAGCAGTGGACTTCGATTGAGACTTAGGGCTGGACTTGGGAGGAGCATCTGTTGCCGTGGGATTAGCCGTCTTAGTCTTGGCGCTGGATGAACCATCGCGGGTGCTGGCGCTGGGGGTGGCAGTGTAGGTCGCGCCATCCTCATGGGAGGTGGACGGAGTGGATTGGGAGGAGACTGCTCCGGGTTCCAGGGGATGAATTTTTTGGGCAGTCAATTCGGCCCGCTTTTCCTTAAAGCCTTCGGGACGATCGATCGTATTCATGCTTAGCCGCCCTTCAATCACGATCCGATCGCCCTCGTGGTAGCGCTCCTGAATTTCCTGAGCCAAGTTACCCCAGCCCACCACCTTCAGTGTTGCGGGAGGATCTTCAGGTCGTAGCCCTGGAAACTTCACCAGCATTTCGGTGATCGCCTGGTTCTCAGCGGTGTAGCGTAGTTCTGGGTCTTTAATAATTTCTGCTAGCAAGACGCAGCTATTCATAATCGAGACTCTCCAAGCTAGGGGTAGTAAGGACGGTAGACGCTGTTTTAAGAAGATTAATTTCACATCATCATATAATCTCTGCTGACTTTTGTTAGCACAAGAACAGAAGGAGATTGATCTGGATAACAATTTTCAATAGTTCGGATATTTTTGCGATAGCTAGCCATCATCCCCCAACCCCTTCTCCCGTTCTGGGAGAAGGGGAGCCGAATTGAAATCCCTCTGCCCTCTTGGGAGAGGGATTTAGGCTTCGACGTGAGCTTCGACATGAGCGCTCAGCCGAACAGCGCTCAGCCGAAAGGTGGGGGTCTATGTTGGCTGTACAACAGGGTTTTCAGCACCTCCACAAAAATCCGAAGTATTGAGTTTTGTGATGTATGGTTAATGGTACTATTATACTACTTGGTGGATTCTATAAATTGTGCTATTCCTCGCATCGGCAACACAACTATTCTCTATCCAGTGCCTCGCGTTTTCTCCGAGCAGGTCTACGGGAATTAGACTTGCGCTCAGATTGACGCTCAGTATTTTGCCCCCGCAATTCGCGGCTCACTTCTACAAACGTGTCGCGCTGCAAACAGGGATAATCGCTCACCCAAATATTCTGGCTGGGAATATAAATGTCTGAGGTTTTGGCAACGCGACCTAAATCAGCCTGGTAGGACATGAGTAGCATTTCGGCGGGTTGACCCCGCACGATCGCCTGATGATCTCGCTTTAAGGGAACCTGTAGCCGTGTCGAGAAGCCCAGTTTGTCTCCCACCTCCAGGTTCAAGCGGCGCTCCCGATTCTCGACAATGACCAGTTCTCCGCGCTTGTTGACGGTTTCTTCTTGACCAATTAATTCTTCGGTCACAAAAACATCTGTCACTCGTCCGCGCCAAAAGCCACTGTAGGCATATTTGCGAGATTCAATATTTTTTAATGTTGCCCAGAACACTGGACCCCAGAGCCAGTAAAATCCAGCCGCACTTCCCACAACTAAGGTCAGAGCGCCTAGTCCTTTGCCGACGAAATTATTTGCAACTAGGGCGATCGCCGCTCCCACAACCGAAAACAGCAAGCGTCTCAGGAAGTCAGAAAACTTGCCCCAACAATATTTGTATTGCGGCCCTGTGGCCGTCAAGGGAATTAATTGTTCAAATTTCTGACGTGTAAGAGGAATTAACATGGCTAAGCGTTGACTAGTGATTTGTCAGTTTTCAATTTGTGAGTCTGGAATTGGGTTATAGGATGCCTTACGTTATTCTATTTTGACAAGCATTCCTAAAGTTGAACTATGTAACTGCCAAGATTAAACCTGACTCTTCAAATGTTCACATTTGCGAACTTACTTCACAAAACTGGGGCGTACAACTACGGATTTCGAGTTAGAAACTTTAAGATTCTCTTAGCAAAAGTTGCGTGGTTGTGGCGAAGTTTTCTAGGCGTGAACATTGCATCATTAGATTAATTCCTAAGAAGACGCTTGGAAGGATCAGGCAATTAGGGGGCAACTAATTTTGTTTGGTTTTTCTGTTTAGAAAAGTGTCTTTGGTGGAAAATGCCTGACTCCGGGGGCTTATGGAGTCAGGCATTTTTCTTGGGTACAACGAAACTTCTAAATGGCGAACAAAGGGCTTAAGGAGATTTTTAGAAAAGCTTATACTAGGCACCGGAAGGGCGAAGCATCCAGGCAATGACCTTCTAGTCGATTCAAGGCTCTGTCTGCCGGATGCTTCGCCCCTACAGGGGTAACATCTTTCTCGGAAATCTCCTAAGCCTCTTGTAAACGTAGAATCGTGACTTGTGTGATAACCTGCTCACCCTGCCAAACCTAAACGGGGCTAAGCTCCTTGTTCACATAGAATCGGCGACCCATAAAGCATTATCAAATGCTTACTTCTCACAAACTACAAAATCTTTTCTAATCCATAGACCAGGGATTTAAGTTGAAGCACTTTGCGAATTGCTAGCAACACGCCGGGCATGTAACAGGCCCGATCGCTCGTATCGTGGCGTAGGGTATACAGTTCTCCAGGGGCACCAAACATCACTTCTTGGTGAGCAATTAAGCCTGGTAACCGAATGCTGTGAATCCGAATTCCCTCCCCTGCTAAACTGCCCCGCGCCCCTGCCAGTTTTTCCGTTTCTTCCACGAGAGGCGGATTATAGGTTTTGCCCAATTCTGCCAGGATCTGCGCGGTTTGGAGGGCAGTACCGCTGGGAGCATCGGCTTTTTGATTGTGGTGTAATTCAATGATTTCCACATGATCAAAATATCGCGAAGCCTGGATCGCCGCCTGTTGTAGCAATACCATGCCGATCGAGAAGTTGGGAATTATGAGGCAACCCGTACTGGCTTTATCGGCGAATTCTGCTAGCCTTTGCAGTTGAGCGGGGTCAATGCCAGTGGTGCCAACGACGGGACGCACACCGTAGGCGATTGCCGATCGCACACTGTCATAAACTGATGACGGATGGGTAAAATCCACCATTACCCCCAATTGCTTTTCCTGAGCCGTCATCGCTAGCATAGGTTCAAAGTCGCTCATGATTGGAACTTCCAGGGGAGCAATTCCCGCCAATTCACCTGCGTCTTTCCCCTGATGTTCGGGGTTGCGATCGATCGCTCCAATTAAGTTCATATCGTCAGCTAGGGCAACTGCTTTGATCACCTCGCGCCCCATTTTGCCTGCGGCACCATTGATCAGCACGGGAATCGGAGACTGATTTGTCATAGTTTCAGGGATTCAGTAAACAGTGATCCATTATCGCGGGTTACCTAGCCATTGAGTCGTTAAGGAGCAGGAATTAAATAACTTGCGGACGTTAGCGACTTGGTAAGGGCGAAGCAGTCGGGCGAAAACCTTTGAACTCAATCATGTCCTTTTGCCGACTGCTAAGTGCAAAGCACACGCTACGCGAACGCCCCTACAGCACGACTGTTGTGTATTATGTGACCCACGATCCTCAGGAAACCTTACACTGGCGATCGGTTCGTAAAATAGAATTCTTGGGACTGAAGTTTGGGCAAATTAGGTTGTTACGCCGTCTTTTATTGGACAATTTTGTAGAACCTGTCCCGCACAAATTTACTGAATTAGCCAAATCCCATTCAAACCATTAGCATTGCAAATGTCAGACGACCTCATTTCTGCCGCCAAACCTGCGATTCGACCCAAAGACTTTTTTGTCGGAGTAGGTTATCCATTTCGTGCCTTCAATCTGCTGCGGCAAACTCCTCGGTTGTGGAGCTACATTGTGGTTCCAGGATTCATTAACTTGGTTGTAGGAATTGCTCTGTACCTAAGTTTGGTGATTCCAGGTTGGCGAGCGATCGGACAACTGGTATCAGATTTGCCTGTCCTGTTGTCGCAACTTGCCACCAAAACACCAGAATGGTTAGCTGGTTTTATTTTATGGCTGGCAGGTGGAACCGCCGCCGTAGATATCCTCCTGCGAGTTATATTTGCAGGCAGCTTACTGCTCCTGACTACATTTTTGTTGGTGCAGTTTGGGGTAGTTCTGGGTGCGCCCTGGTATGGAAAGCTTTCAGAGGAAATAGAACTGATACAGCGGGGGCAATTGCCGTCGATCGAGGCGGGAGTATTGTCGGTTTTTCGAGATGTGGGCCGATCGCTGCTGTTTGAGGTGAAAAAGCTGCTCTTCGCTCTCAGCTTGGGACTCTTGGTTCTACTATTGGGACTAATTCCTGGCATTGGTGCATTTTTAGTCACAGCAGGAGGATTGGCATTATCTACAACCCTGATTTGCTTGGATTTCCTCGATTCAACAATGGAGCGTAGGCGGTTGAGCTTTCGAGCCAAGTTGGGTGTAATTTTTCGCAACCTGCCTACTACTGCTGGCTTTGGACTCATTTGTCTGGGTTTGGTCAATATTCCGCTGCTGAATCTATTGACCATTCCCATCTGTGTTGCCGCTGGAACGTTGCTGTTCTGCGACCAGGATTAGCGCTCACATTTTGAACGATGCATCTTGAACGATACATCTTGGATAACTCAAGCCTTGGAGGATGGCTTGAGAAAGAGCCAGCTTACGAAGAAAAAGGATGCGGTAGAGAGTTGCACAATATCGATCGCTGAGAGATAGCCATCGGAAAATGTGGCGATCGTCCGATCAGTGATGCCAAAGACCCAGGACGACAGTCCCAGCACCCAAATTCCATTTCTTAAGGTGTTCAAAAAGGCGTTCAAATCAGATGTTTGCTCGTTGGTCATTGCCCCAGTCCTCTGACTAAAGATCTATGAAATGCTAAATGAGGACTCTTGCACGTTTCCCCATCCTGTGCTTATGCGAACTATGTTAAGAAATATTTGAAATACTTGCAACTGATCCAAAGATGTACATTGGAAGTCCGGGCACATGTTGCCGTTGGGAATATTGCCGTTGGGAATGTTGTAAAAATCGGTGTTTGCGGCTCAGCAAACCTGGGGTGAACCACAGTAAATCGTTATCGTAGACTGCGGGAGGCGAATACCGTAACACATCCCTCTGGTTAACGATGGGTGAAGCTACCGCCAGCTTATCCAACGATCGGTTGATTTCACTGTGAGTCCCTAACTGCTGCTTAAACTAGCTGGCAGAACCGAACCACTTGTGCTTGGACTTCGGCAATGTTGCCCCAGTTGAGGTGTGGAAATCTTCTTGGACTTTGTGGCTCAAGCGCTTTGAAACCTGCCGCACAATTTGGTAGAGGAGCCGATCGCCTGTTTTCTGAACTACGGCTTCGGGTAAGGCGTGGATAAACTTAGGAAATTGGATGCGAACCACCAAGTCCAAATGCCACTTTACATGGGTCACGGTTTCCGCTGCCAACTCGTCAGATTGCTCCACAAGCTGCATCTCTGACTGAAAATCAACATCGTACCCGGGTGGAGTGTAGTTGGGAACGGGAATCGTCTCGATGCGATAAACTCCTTTTTGGGCAGGGAGGAGATTGAGTCCAATTTTGGGTTCGACATCGTAGCCAAAGGCTCCAAAGCGGCCAATGACAAGGGCGTATCCATTGGCTCCGATCGGCTCCACTTTCATGGGGTGGGCGCAACGGTGGAACCACTCAGCATGGGCATCTAAATACTTGGCAACGGTCTCCCGATCGCCATAAAGCTCCATAGCCCCAACGAAGTGGGTATGAAACTGAGTTACACTTTCAGCCACAAGGGTTTCAGGTTCTATAGTATGAGAAGAAACGATCGCCAAATCACTTGGATTAGTGTCATTCGAGTTAGGGTCGTCTAACCGATCGCTCAGGGATATCTCCAACGATTCAACGAGTTGATAATGCTCAGATTTTAGCTGCATGAACCGTTTCCTAAGTTGCTGATGGTGTAACTAATTGTGAGCCTGCGGGTAAATCTGGATGGAGGAAGAAATCGATCGCTCTAGAGTCTATCTCGCTCAGATCCATGGAAGAAATCAAGTTACAGGATGACAGGTGTAAATTGTTAACCGCATCTGTTCCTAAAGCCTGTCTTATGGATGATTTTCATTCAGCATACCTTGCACTCTGGGAACACACTATGCTCAAGATCACGGAATTATTGATTCAGCCCGTCCAAATTTGGCATTGTTCAGTACTTACCCTGATGAGAATGCTACTTTGGCTGCTGGTGTGTGAAAGCATTTTTTGTTAGATCTATAACTAAAGATTATTGAGGGGACGCTATGAAAGCATTTGTGGCAGGAGCAACGGGCGAAACGGGACGACGAATTGTGCAAGAGTTAGTGAGACGTAATATTCCTGTGCGGGCACTGGTACGAGATTTAGACAAAGCAAAGGAAATCCTCCCGCCTCCAGTAGAGTTGGTGCTGGGGGACGTTTTGCAGCCGGAGAGTTTGCGGGAGGCGATCGCAGACTGCACGGTTCTGCTCTGCGCGACGGGTGCCAAACCCAGCTTTGACCCCTCCGGTCCCTACAAAGTGGACTACGAAGGCACAAAAAACTTAGTCGATGCTGCTCAGGCAGCGGGGATTCAACACTTTGTGTTTGTGTCTTCCCTCTGCGTTTCGCGATTCTTCCATCCGTTAAATCTATTTTTCTTAATCTTAGTTTGGAAGAAGCAAGCAGAGGAATACCTTCAGCGCAGCGGTGTCCCTTACACGATCGTGCGTCCGGGTGGATTGCTCAATGAAGATAACACCAAACCCGTGCTGATGCAGGGCGCTGATACGCTCTTTGAGGGCAGCATTCCTCGGACAAAGGTGGCTCAAGTTAGTGTGGAAGCGCTATTTCAGCCCGAAGCACGAAATAAAGTTGTCGAAATTATTGCGTCTTCAGAAGCTTCTCAGAAACCATTAGAAGAACTTTTTGCTACCGTTCCTTAACAACTTCACTTTGGAAAGGTTAGAAAAGGCCCTCTATCTTAGGTATGATCTTAGAATTGCAAATTCTACCTTCTGTGCTGTTTGGATAGTCGTCTGGGGACAATCTCACGTCTCTACTGCTGTTTGGAGGGAGGCTCGATAGATATTTGAAGCATTGGGTGCAAGTTGCTCGGTTACAGATTTTAAGGTTTAGCAACGTTTCCTAACTGCGTGTCTCGAAGTGCCTAAGCAATAGGGTCATGACAGTGGGAGAGAGGCGTTCGCAACTCTGTGATGCTCCCTACTTGGCTCTATGCCTTTACGCCGTCGGAAACAGAAATTATCAGACAATGCTTTACAAGGAGAGGCGCTACGTCTCTTTGTGCTAATTTTGGCTGCGATCGGATTGGCTCTATTCCTCCTGCCCTCTGCTGTCCAACGCACTTATATTCCCAACACAAATAATTCAATCCCGCCTCTGGTGATGCAGGGAGGCGATCCGTATATTCGTGCCCTAATGCGAACGATTTCAGTGAGTGAGGCGAATGACCCTCTGCCCTACGGATTGTTGTATGGGGGCACTTATACGGATAACTTGAGATCCCATCCCGATCGTTGCATTCTGATTACAGGTGGGCCGAACATCGGCAACTGTACGACAGCGGCGGGACGCTACCAGTTCATTACAACCACTTGGTTAGAAAAAGCCGATAGCTATCATCCCCAGCCATCCCGATTTTTAGTGTGGAAATCCTATAGCTTTGAGCCAGAATTTCAGGATACGGTGGTTTACCGCTGGCTCAAGGACTCCCAAGCATGGGGAGTTGATCTATCCCAACTTCTACGGGCGGGTCAGGTCAACGAGGTGCTAAAAGTTCTCTCTGGTACGTGGACAAGTTTGGGCTATGGCATTGAGGATAACTCTATGACGAGTGCATTGCCCAAGGCCTATCAAACGATACTGCGGGATGAGCTAAAGCAGGAAAAGGCGAACAAGAAATTGAGGTAGGGGCGGTATCAATTAAATTTGGAGAGTATGAAGACCTTTGTTGACTGGCTCTCTTAGGTTTCTGTTGAGCAGTGCCGCTTGTCAACAAGAGTCCTTGGCACTCTCAGACTTTTGTGGGAGGGAAAAGAGTATCGAGGGATACTCTCTCACTGCTATTTCAGCATTTCTTCTAATTTGTTTTGGTTCCACAGGGATTGGTAAATTCCAGGCTGTTGGAGTAGCTCTGCGTGGGTGCCTGATTGGGCAATGCGGCCGTTGTCCATCACGAGAATGCGATCGGCTAGGGCAGCGGCGGAAAGCTGGTGGGAAATGAAGACGACGGTTTTACGTTGGGTGCCAGCGGAGAGGTTTCGCAGGATCTGAGTGGCGGTTTCGTTGTCCACGCTGGAGAGGGCATCGTCTAGCACCAGGATTGGCGCATCGACCAACAAAGCGCGGGAGAGGGCGGTGCGTTGCCGCTGTCCTCCAGACAAAGTGATGCCCCGTTCTCCCACGATCGTCTTGTACTGTTGGGGAAAGTTGAGAATTTCGGGGTGAATTTGGGCTTGTTTTGCCGCAGATTCCACTTCTGGCTGTTCCGCAGCGGGATCGCCGTAGCGAATATTGTTTTTGATCGTGGTGCTAAAGAGGAAGCTGTCTTGAGGGACGTAGGCGATCGTGCCACGCAAATCGTGCAGCTTGAGGTGAGTAATATCCTGGCCATCCAGAAATAATTGATCGGGGGCAATATCTAGCAACCGGGGGAGAGCATTGGCGAGGGTGGATTTGCCAGACCCAATGGGGCCGACGATCGCCACGGTTTCTCCTGGCTGGAGCAAAAAGTTGACATCCTGGAGGGAGGGAGTTGTGGCTCCGGGGTAGGTGTAAGTGAGGTGGCGCGCTTCCAACTGTCCCTTGACCGTTGTTAGCCCCACGGCATCGGGTGCGTCTTGAATCTGGGGTTCCACTTTCAGAATCGATTCAATCCGATCGATGCTCACTTCACCCCGCTGATAGGCCGTGATGGTGAACCCTAATAACGCAGTGGGAAACACCAATTGCTGCACGTAGAGTAACAGCGCTAAAAAGTCGCCTACGGTTAGAACGCCTCGGACGATCGCGTCTGAGCCTTGCCAAAGTAAAATCAAGAAACTCAAACTAGCGATGCCAATCAGGGTTGGAAACAGAATATTTCGCGTTTTGGCCAACCTCAGGTTGGCATGGATCAGCCGCTGATTCATGATGCGGAAGGCGCTGCGCTCATTTTCTTCTTGAGCGTATATTTTAATCAATGCGATGCCACTCATGTCTTCTTGAATCAGTTCACTGATATTGGATAGTTCTTCTTGGACGTGCATCTGCTCCGTGCGGAGGCGCTCACTAAATAGCTTTACCAACACCAGCATGAAAGGATACACGGAAATGACGAGTAAGCTAATCGGTGTATTGATTCTGAGCATCGCTGGCAGTGTCAAACTGTAGGCAAACACCGTATTGGCGAGGCTTAGTACCGCAAAGCCCACTAATCGACGAATATTTTCCACATCACTCGTGGCGCGGTTGATCAAATCTCCAGGGGTGTTGACCGCAAAGTACGCTGGCTCCATCATCAACAGATGGTCAAATATTTTCTGCTTCAAATCAAATTCGACCTGCCGACCCGCGCCAAATAGCAAAACCCGTGACAGCATCCGAATGCCCCACATAGCCGTAGCCAACACGACGATCAATAGTCCTTGGAACAGCACTTGCCGATAGTTAAAGGGTGGCTGTAGATCATCAACAATCTGACGAATTAAGAGGGGAATGGTGACCGCTAGGACGTTGACGATTAATAGGGCGGCAATGCCTGAAATAACAACCTGTCGATGAGGACGCAAGTAGGCAGCGAGCTTTTGCAGTCGGGACTGGGCCATGAGTCAGCTAGTAAAGGGAACGGGTAGAACAGCGGAGAAGGCGAATGCTCAACCGGCGTTAATGGCCGATCGCAGCGGAATCGCCCTTTCCATTATTACGGTTACGTCTTTAAGACGGGGTAAACCTAGTGCAGCTTGGCAGAAGTTTCTGACCAGTTAAGGGGATAGTTTTGAGTTCTGAGTTTTGAGTGCTGCTCAGTTATTTCTACCAGCCTGCACTAGTGTTCTGCCAAGAAAATTTTGAGGGGTCGAAGACCCTCAAAATTTAACTCCCACTAACCTCCCGGCTTTCAGCTACCCGTCAATTAATGATTGACAGACTCCTAGTTAATCATTCGTGGTAATTGCTCAACTAGGGTTGACAGAGTAGGGAAACCCGATAAATTGAAGAGATGACAGAACTCCCCGACCTCAAGCAACTAACCTCCGAGGACAAAGATGCCCTGATTGAAGC
>Ga0209181_10000701_pt1 | contig 61991 bp, 40 predicted proteins | sample MAT05_FD_187208 | JGI IMG/M metagenome (GOLD analysis project Ga0209181, IMG submission 187208) | Freshwater microbial communities from Lake Fryxell liftoff mats and glacier meltwater in Antarctica - MAT-05 (SPAdes) (version 2) | ecosystem: Environmental > Aquatic > Freshwater > Ice > Liftoff...
GCTTCGCAGCCTCGCGGCGACCCTGGCCATGCGCGACATCGAGCTCGGCGAGATCGCCTGTGCCATCGTCGACCACGAGGCGTGGCGCGCGTTCGGCTATGCGTCGTTCGACCACTGCTGCCGCGAGCGCATCGGACTTGGGCCAAGCAGCGTCGCCACCCGCGTCGCGCTCACCCGCCGCTTCGGCAACGTGCCCGAGGTCCGCACGGCGCTTGCCGCCTGCCGCATCGCCTACGAGTCCGCTGCGCTCATCGCGCGGGTAGGCGGCCCGAACAACGTGCATGCCTGGATCGAGCGCGCGACCCAGCGTACCGTCAAGCAGCTCCACGGAGACGTAGATGTGATTGAGTTGTTGGCGTGCCTCGAAGGTCGCAGCCCGTGCACGTTCACCCCGCCCGATGACGACACCCGCGACGCCGTCGACGACGTCGAGCGCTCGGTCATCGCCGCGATCACTGGCCTCACAGAAACGCCTCCGAGCCAGACGTCCGGTGACCTATCCGCACCCACCCCCGAGGCAGGTCCGACGACCCTTCACCTATCATTGACCGAGTCCACCGGACGCTTGATGGCCTCGCGCGGTCAACGCGCAACCAGGCGCGTTGGTTCGTCTTCGACTCACCGAACATCGCCAGGTGGCGCGCTGACTTTCGCGCTCGGATTCTGGCGCGCCCTCGATCGGCTGCACGGACAGGTGTCCGTGGGCGCGCCGTTCGTGCCATTCCTCGTGCGGGCGGTGCTCGACACATGGCGGGACACGACCGCGGGCCAGGTCGCTTATGCCGATGTCTACCTGCGCGACCGTTGGCGCTGTGCTTCCCCGGTTTGTCGCAGCAGAAATGTGACCCCACACCACATTTGTTTTCGTAGTCACGGCGGCGGCGAAGAACGAACCAACCTGATTTCACTGCGCGAGCGCTGCCACCTCGAGCTCGTGCACCACCACAAGCTACGTGTCTCCGGCCACGCCCCAAACGGGCTGAGGTGGCAGGCCAGCGGCTGGGCCAGCGGGCGCGCGCTTGCGGCAAGTGCCCCCTCATCTTGAATCACACCCGATGCCATTGGGTGTCTCGAGATGAGGGGGACGACCCTGAGAGAGCCGGTACGGCCCTTTGCGGGCGATACGGCGAGGAAGGCGGTTGCGATGGCAGTGGATCACGGCTGGCCCCACTTCATCAAGTTCTACGGCTCTCTTCTGCAGACGACCGCATGCGGGGTTGTTGAGCCAAGTGCCCCCTCATCTTTGAATCACACCCCAAGGCGGCGTTCGGTCCCGACGATCCCTCCGTCCAGCTCGTCGCAGGCCGCGTCAAAGGCCTCCTGAGGACAAGCGACGTCGACGAAGTTCTGGACGAGCTGCAGCCACGTTCCTTCTTGCCAAGAACGCACCAGCCAAAACTGCGATTAAGACGTCGAAATATAACCGGCCAATCCGAGTTGTAGTCTTCCCATTTGCCATCGGTGCAGAACCACCTCTCGAGAATGCCAATCGTGACGATATCGGCTTTGGGAATCTCGGCGAGCTCGACGGGGCGGCCTGACAGATGCTCTCAGCGGGCATGAGGGCGCCATCTGCTTTTGATGACGTGATGCGGCGCGCGGTGTCCATCGCTGCCCTCGTAGCGCGCGGGGCAAACGCGCTCGTTCTCGTGCCGAATCTGGCATACGCCGGGTCGATGCGGTGGCGCGCCAGACCGGGCACTTCAAGTTCTACGGGGACAAGGAAGCGCAGCCGGTGCTCGACAAGGTCGCGCCCCTGGCGGAGGCGCACTTCAACCAGCTCTGCGGCTCCCTCGGCGCTTGCGACAAGGACGTCGGGCCGATTGATGTGTGGCTCGCGGGCAATGCCGAGGCGCTCGCGGCCAACTTCAAGGGCATCAGCGCGATGACCGCGTGCGCCGCTGGGGTCGCCTTCCTCGACGACCAGCGCGTAATCCTGCGCGCGCAGCCGGGTGCGTCGATGACGGTGCTGGAGGCGTTCGATCACGAGCTGTGCACGTGCTCGCGCGTGCGCACGACACCGCCGAGGCCCGGCCGGTGCCGCGCTGGTTTCGCGAGGGGGTCGCCATCCGGCTGACCGGCGAGGGGCTCTTCAAGCGGCTCGAAGCCGCGCTGCATGCGGCCCCGAAGAAACACCTGACCTACGATGAGCTGACGGCGCAGTTCCCGGAGAGCGGCGCGCTGGTCGACATTGCCTACGCGCAGTCAGCGCTCATGGTGAAGCGCGCGGTCGACGAGGGCGGCGTGGACCCCGTGGTCTTCGACGAGGCGTTCGACAAGCGCCTCAGGAAGAGATCGGGACGGACGACGAGGACCTGCCGCCGGAGCTCAGGTCGGAGCTCAGGTCGGAGAAGCCGCACGCCGCCGACAGCGCGAATGGCTGAGACATGCTCGGGCGGCCATGGCGCTTCCCCCCGGGTCGCCCCTCTGTTATGGCCTTCGCGTGCGTGCTGCTGCTCTCGCCTTGACGCTGCTGTTGTCGGCCTGCCCCGAGCCTCCGTTGCGGGTCGGCACGACGCTCGACCTGCGCTTGCCGTCGACCCGACCGTCGCCGCGGATCCCGCTGGTGCCGATGTCGCTCGCCACCCAGAAGGACTTTGACAGCCTCGAAGACCGCTACATCGGGCGGCGTGACACGGCGCCGTTGCTGGCGGCGCTCGACAAGATCGCCGGCGCCGCGAAGCCGGGTGAGCGGGCCGAAGACGCGCTCTTGTTGATGCGGCTCGCGGTGCTCTATCGCGACCAGGACCAGGCCAACCGCGACGAGCAGACCGACCGCGGCTACCTGCAAAAGGCGCTGGCGCTCGGCACACGGCTTCGTAGCGAGGCCCCGGGGAGCCCGCACACGCTCTACCTGCAGGGCTACATCCCCTTCGCGTACCTCGGCGGCAGCCTCGAGAGCGCGATGCTGGTAACGCCCGACGCGCGCGAGTTCGCGACCGCGTGCCGCGACCAGTGGCGCCAGTTGCTGGTGCACGAGGCCACCTACGATGGTCCGCACACGCTCGACCACGGGCGCATCCAGGGGGTCGTCGCGGCGCTCGACGCGGCGCTGGCCGAGTACGACAAGACCCCGCTGGTCACGACGCCCGCGGTCGGTCCCGTTGCCGGCGTGGTTGCGAGCCGCCCCGAGGTCGAGGCGATGAACCAGCTCACGCGCTTCGAGACGTCGAGCGACGGCGACCGCAAGACCCAGTGCCGCGACTGGGACGCGGGCCGCGCCGCAGTCAAGGCTGACGCCCCGCGCTCGCCGCTCGAGCTCGAGCTCGACCTCGCGTGCTCGACCTTCCTCGGCGGCGTCGACATCGCGCTGCCGCTCATCGTGCGGCTGCGCGACAGCGGAGGTCCCGCGTTCGACGCCTGCAACGCGCTCGTGCGCCTGCGCGCGCGCAGCGATCCGACGCGCTTCGAGCTCGCTCTCAAGGCCACCGACCTTCGTTGCCCCTGAGCCGCGAACCTCTCAGAGCACGTTGCCGACCAGGATGAACGGCGCCCAATAGTACGGGTGGCGCCAGCCTTTGAGCGCCGCGTCCAGTGGCTCGGTCGAAGGCGCGCTGGCGGGTTGCCCCGGCAGTGTCAGCGGCTTGGCCCGGGTCGTGCCGGCGGTCGGCAGGAGCTTGCCGGAGAGCAGCTCGAGCTGGGCGCTGCGCAAGGCCGCGAGCTTGGTCGGAGACGTCGCGTGGAGCTGATAGAAGCGGCGCATCAACGCGCTGGTGCTCTGGTCGGCGACCGGCCACAGCGAGGCGAACACGGCGCGCGCGCCCTTGCGCTGAGCCAGCACCGCGAAGCTCTCGACCTCGGTGCCGTCGCCTTCGACGTCGCCCGTGGCGGTGTTGCAAGCGGACAACGTCAAGAGGTCGACGCCCTGGAAGACGTTGGGCAGGCGCTCGAGCTCGCCGACCGAGAGACGCGCACCGTCGCCCAGGAGCAGGTAAGACTCGTCCTTGTCGCCCGGCTGGAACGAGAAGTGACTCGCGAGGTGCACGACCGGCCAGCGGCGCGACAGCTGGCCGAGGAGCAGATCCTTCGTGAAGGCGCCGTCGAGCGCCTTGAGGCCCGGCAAGACGCCCTTGGCGACCGCCACGCCAGGCGCGTCGACCAGCCCCGCGAGCTCGTCGGCGACCGCCGGCAAAGCAGGGAACGGCGGATACGCCGCGGTGACACCCAGCGCCAGCATGCGCCAGTCGTGCTGCGGCGCGTCCTTCATGCGCGCCTTCGAGGCGGGCGTGAAGACGGCCATCGGCCAGCGCTCGATCGCGTACTTCGCACCATCGTACAGGGCGCCTACCGGCACGTAGCGCAGCGACCGATCGAGCGACCACAGGATCACCTTGGCGTCGGCCTGCACGAGGTCCTGCGCGATGGGGGCCAGCAGCAGATCATAGAGCTCCTTCGCGGCCGGGCGCGGGTCGCGGGTCGGGTCCTGCAGCGCCTGGCGAAAGGTCGCTACGAGGCCATTGACGAGGCCCTCGTCGATGCGCACCGTGCGCGCGACCTGCGCGTCGGGCGACACCACGATGAGGTGCAGCGCCTTGTCGCTGACCAGCGTGTAGACCGCGACGTAGCCCTGGCCGAGGTCGGCGAGGTCCGGCCCGATGCTGGTGTCTTCGGCGAGACCCTCGAGCTTCTTCGAGCGCTGCAGCGCCTCGCCTTCGCTGGCGATCGACGCGAGGAAGTCGGAGAAGCGCTGGTTGGCGGTCTCCATGCCCTTGCGGAGCTTCTCGAGCGCGGCCTCCTCCTTCGCGTCGCGCGGCCACTTCGCGGCCAGCGCGCTGTAGTCGCGCCCGAGCTGCATCACCTTGTCGGCGGCCTCGCTGTAGCGCTTGTCCAGGGTGCGTTCGGCCGCCGTCAGCGGTATGCCAGCGGCGGCCGGCCCGGCAGAGCGGGTGTACTGGTTGACCTCGTCCTCTTTGAGGAGGCCCAGCACCCGCTCCGCTTCGATGAGGCGGCCCTGCGACACCAGCAGGTGCGCGAGCGCGCGGTACGTGCCCGCGCGCGTCGCCAGGAACTCGCGCGCGGTCTCGGCGTCGACCGCGCCGGCTGCCTCGCGCACCTGCTCGTGCGCAGCGATCGCGAGCTTGCCGTAGAGGATGGCGACCGCCGGCTGCCCCATCTGCTCGGACACCGCCATCAGGAGCGACAAGGTGATGCCCTCGCCCGCGCGGTCGCCGAGCTCGCGGCGGATCGCCAAGGCCTCGTGGAAGTCCGCGAGCGCCGCGTCGAAGCGGCCGGCGATGACCGACACCGCGGCGTCGGTCTGCTCGACGATCGCCTCGAGCACGCGGCTATGCGCGCGCACCGAGTTGTAGCGGGCGCTGTCCATGAACGCCTCGGCGGCGGGCTGGTCGCCACGCGCCAATGCCAGGCGCGCGAGCTGCACGTCGAGCGTCGCGAGCGTGTGATAGTCGTGCGTCATGGTCAGCGCCTCGGCGAAGTACGCGGCGGCCTTGTCGTTGTTGCCGCGCGCGAGTTCGGCGACGCCGAGGTTCTCGAGCAGCACCCCGACCCCGCCCATGGAGAGGAGTCGGCGCTTGCCCGCGAGCGCGCTCTCGAGCTTGGGGATGGCGCGGTCGAGGCGGCCGAGGTGCAGCCAGGTGACGCCGATGTTGGCGTCGACGACGGTGAGGTTGGTCGTGTCGGCGACCTTGGCGAAGGCCTCGTGCGCGCGATCGAGCAGCTTCAGCGACTTGTCGAAGGCGCTGCGGCTCTGCTCGAGGAGCGCCTCGCTGTTCAAGCTGCGGCCGAGCATACGCGGGTCGTGACAGCGCTCGGCGATGGCGCGGACCTTGGGCAGGAGTGTCCGCACCGTGTCGCTGTCGCCCTCTTCGATCGCGAGATCCGCCATGCCGAGGAGCGCTTCGGCGCCGATGAGCTGCACGACGCAGGCGGGTTTTTCGACCGTCTCGATGGTCGCGAGCGCGCGCGAGAACCAGCGTGAGGTCTTCTGGAGGTCGCGCTCGCTGTAGAAATAGAAGGCGGCCTCGAGCTCGAGCGAGGCGCGCACGAAGGGCGGCCCGAGCTCTTCGGCGCGGTGCTCCATGACGGCGTAGCCAGCGTCGCAGGTGTCGCCGCGATAGACGCCGCCAAGGCCCGTGACCATGCCCTCGCCCGGGCTTTGCGGACCGCTGGCGCTGAGGTTGCCGCGCGTCGAGGCGATGCTGGTCAGGCCCTTGGCGCCGATGCGGCAGTGCGAGCTGGAGCGCTTGGACCAGGCCGGGATCTGAGGCGCGTCGGGGTCGAGCGAGCTGGCGAGCTGGCAGTCGAGGGCGTAGGTCGACAGCGTGAACGGGACCGTTCGGTTCAAGCTGAGGAGGCGCGACAGGCGGCCAATCGTCGCAGCCGTGCAGCCCGCCTCGCGCGGCACCAGGCGCTCGGCGACCGCGACCGCGACGGTGTACGACCAGGGGACCTCGGCGTCGGCGCGCGCGACCAGGGTGTCGATGTCGGCGCTGGGGCTCGTCGCGGCGATGTGCTGCGCGCGAATGAGCTCGCCCGCCAGCGCCAGCGTTCCCATGTCGAGGTCCTCGTACCAGGTCATGTCGGCGCGCATCAGCTCGGTCGGCGGCAGCTCGACATCCGCCAGCAGGTCCGCGAGCGCGTTGCGCGGCGCCATCAAGAGCGGCAGGTCGGGGCGCACGCTGCGCGCCGCCACGTACAGCGTCTTACGATCCATGATCCACAAGGTCAGCTCGAACGGCGCCTCGGACTTCGACTTGCTGCGCACGCGCGTGAGCCGCCCACCGACGAAGTAGCGCGTGTCGCTGGCGGCCTGGGCGGACAGCGGCTGGGGCTGGCCGGCCGCGTCGAGGGCGAGGCCCAGCGGGACGTGCGAGGGGTCCATGTCGAGCGCGTGGACCAGCAGCTGCGACAGCGCCAGGGCCCGGTCGGCGTCGCCCGCGCGGGCATTGCGGACCTCAATCGGGAACACGAGGAAGTCGTTGTCGTCGTCGAAGTGCCGCTGCGCGAACCAGTCGTCAGCGGGCGGTGGCGTGCGCTCGGGCCGCGCCATTGCGAGCGGCGGGAAGGCGGCGGCGGCGCGGCGCTCGCAGGTCGGAGCGAGCGGGGCACTTCCGCAGGCGCTGCCGAGGGCGGCATGAAGGGTCAGCAAGAGCGCTGCCCAGGCGAGTGCGCGAGACCCGAGACGACGCTGGCGGAGCATGGACATCAAGCCTCGACGGTGCGGGGGCGAGCGACTATAGAACTACCCGTGAAAAAGCGGATCTGCATCATCTCAACCGGCGGAACGATCGAGAAGACGTACGACGAACTCGAAGGTGTCCTCGAGAATCGCGTGGCGGTGCTCGACGTGATGCTCGCGTCGCTGACGCTGACGCACCTCGACATCGTGCGGGTGCCGCTGATGAACAAGGACAGCCTCGACATGAGCGAGGGGGATCACTCCCTCATCGCGCGCACCGCGGGTGCGATGGCCGAGGCTCACGATGGGGTGATCGTCGTGCACGGGACCGACCGCCTGACGGTCTCGGGCGATCGGATGGTCGCGCTGCTCGGGACGCCGCACGTGCCGATCGTGCTGACCGGGGCGATGCGCCCGTTCGAGCTGCGGCGCAGCGACGCGATGCAGAACCTGACGTCGGCGTTGATGGCGGTGCAGCTCCTCGAGGCAGGCGTCTGGGTCGTGATGCACTCGACCGCGCTGCGCTTTCCGGGGGTCATGAAGGACGTCACGAAGGGCACGTTCGTGCGGGTCCCAGCCCCCTGATTTGCCGAGCAGGCGAAGGCGAGGCGAGGCGAGAGCAACCAGAAGTTCGCCGAGCAGGCGAAGGCGAGGCGAGGCGAGATGCGACCGCTCGTGGGCCACTATTCGGTCCCAATCGCCCGTGCTAGGGACGGGGCATGCAGGTCACTCTCCAGCCGCCCACCCCCTTCGACCAAAGCATCCTCTGGCGCTTCCATGACGCCTACTTCGGCGCGCGCGGCATCGATGCGTGGAACCAGGGCGAGGTGCCGTTCTACTCGACCTCGAACTACGCCAGCGCCAAGCAGCACGCGGGCTTCCTGACCGACCTGGTGTTGAGCCAGCTCGAGACGAGTCGGCTTGGCGAGAACGAGGAGATATGGGTCCTCGAGGTCGGCAGTGGTCTCGGCAGGTTCGCCGCGAACTTCCTGCGGGCGCTGGAGATCGCGTGTGGTCAAGCCGGCGCCGAGGTGTTCGAGCGGATCCGCTACGTGCTGTCGGACTACTCCGAGCGCAGCTTGCGCGAGGCGTGCGCGACGCGCTCGCTGGAGGCGCACGTCAAGGCGGGGCGGGTTATCCCGGCGCTGTTCGACCTGCGCAATCCGGGCGGGCTGCACTTCCTGGATGAGGGCGTGAAGCCGCCGAACGCCGGCTTCGCCAACCAGTTCCAGATGGTCATCGCCAACTACGTCTGCTGCGTGGTGCCGCTGAAGAACCTGCAGTTCAAGCAGGCCGAAGGCTGGTCGGAACAATGGGTGCGGGTCGAGACGAAGGTCGCCGACGACGCGGCCGTTCGACCTGCGGCCGAGATCATCGACGACATGCTCGCGACGCCGACGCGCGAGGGCATGGTCAAGAGCCTGAACATCCACTGGGAGTGGCGGCCGCTGCCGCTCGAGACGGTGTATCCCAAGGCGCTTCATCGGGACGTGCTGGCGGCGATGGTCAACGGGCTCGGTGACGCGACCGTCGGCTATCCGCACGGCTTCGTCGACTTCGTCGAGGGCGCGGGTGCGCTGCTCGCGCCGGGCGGTGTGGTGCTGGTCAACGACTACGGTTCGATCGAACGCAAAGAGCTCGCGGGCCTGTCGGAGCGCAAGCCGCAGATCTACGGCAACTCGCTCGCCAACTCGATCAACTACGCGGTCTTCGACGCCTTCGCCGAGGTCACCGGCTGGCAGCTCCTGCGCAGCAAGGACAAGCTCGGCTCGTTGCACAGCGCGGCGCTGCGTCCCGGTGGGCTGCCCTGGACCGAGCGCGAGGAAGCCGGCTTTCGCAAGAACTACATCGCCTGGCGCGGCGGCGACGACATCCTCGACTTCACCCACACGGCCCGCCTGTGCGCCGAGAAGAAGGACTACGACCGGTCGCTGCGCTATTGGCGGCGCGCCATCGAGCTCGAGCCCGAGAACCCCGACCACCACTACCGCGCTGGCGACGTCGCGATCGATCTGGGCCAGTACGAGATGGCGGTCACGTTCCTCGAAGAGGGCCGCGGGCTCGCGGCCGGCGAGACGACGCTCGACTTCGAGTTCCAGCTCGGCCGCGCGACCTGCCTCGCGTCGGACTATCCAGCGTCGATGGCCTGGTACGAAAAGGCCCTCGAGAAGGAAAACCACCCGACCACCTGGACCAACCTCGGCGTGCTCTACGAGAGCGCCGACCGCTACGCCGACGCGTATCGCTGCTTCAAGACCGCGATGGACGTCGACCCGAAGTATGCCCGCGGGCGTGAGCGCATGCAGATCCTGAAGGACCTCCTGTGGCGCCGCAACGTCGAAGACTTCGAGGGCAGCGCGGGCGCCAAGGATCCCCTGCGCGTGCTCGAGGACAAGAAGCCGGCCAAGGAAGCCAAGGCCGACGAGACTGCCGAGGCCGACGAGGAGTCGGAGGACGAGGACTCGGACGACGACGAGGACTCGGACGACGAGGAGTCGGAGGACTCGGATGACGAGGAGTCGGAGGACGAAGAGGAGTCGGAGGAGGAGGAGTCGGAGGACGAAGAGTCCGAAGACGAGGACGACGAGGAGTCGGAGGACGAAGAGTCCGAAGACGAGGACGAGACCGCCGCCGCGTGACCCGCGTCAGGTCGCCGGATGGACAGCGGCCCAGTGCTCGGCAATGTCGAGCCGGCGCGCGACCCAGACCCGGTCGTGCTTTGCGATGTGATCGAGGAAGCGCTGCAGTGCGCGCGCCCGCGCTGGCCGTCCGACGAGCCGACAGTGGAGGCCTACCGACATCATGCGCGGCCGGTCCGCGCCCTCTTCCCAGAGCTGGTCGAAGGTGTCTCGGCAGTAGGCGAAGAAGTCCTCGCCCTGCGAGAAGCCGGCGACCGTCGAGAAGCGCATGTCATTGCAGTCGAGGGTGTACGGCACGACCAGGTGCTTCGTGCCCGGGTCGCGGCCCGGCACCCAATACGGCAGCTCGTCGGCATAGGCGTCCGAGTCGTACGTGAAGCCGCCGACCTCGAGCATCAGGCGGCGCGTGTTGGGGCTCATGCGGCCCTGATAGAACCCGAGCGGGCGTGAGCCGCAGATGCGGGTGTGTACGTCGACCGCATGCTGGATGTGCGCGCGCTCGGTCTCCGGCGCGACGTTCTGATAGTCGATCCACTTCCAGCCGTGGGTCGCGATCTCGTGCCCCGACGCGAGCATCGCGTGTGCTACCTCGGGATAACGCTCCAGCGCGGAGGCGACCGCGAAGCTGGTGAACGGCAGGCCACGCTCGTCGAACATGCGCAGGAGGCGCCAGAAGCCGACCCGCGAGCCGTACTCGTAGATCGACTCCATGTTCATGTGGCGCTGGCCGACGAACGGCGTAGCACCCGGGATCTCCGACAGGAACGCCTCGGACGCCGCGTCGCCGTGCAAGACGCAGTTCTCGCCGCCCTCCTCGTAGTTGAGGACGAACTGCACCGCGACGCGCGCCCGGTTGGGCCACTGCGGGTCGGGTGCGTCCTTGCCGTAGCCGCGCAGGTCACGCGGATAAGGGACAGCCTCAGCCGATTCGAGGCCCGTAGCCACGCTCAAACGCGGCGGCCAGCGTAGCGACGACGCGCGACGCCGGCGACCAGCAGCGCGCCACCGATGAGCGCCAACGAGCCCGCATCGGCACCGGCGCAGCCACTGTCGCTGCGACCACTGATCGCCTGGCCGGGGTTGCCACCGGGGTCGATCGGCTCGGTCGGCTCAGTCGGGTCAGTGGGCTCGGTCGGGTCAGTCGGGTCGGTCGGGTCGGTCGGGTCAGTCGGGTCGACTGGGTCAGTGGGGTCGACCACCACCGGCTCGTAGCAGCTGTCCTGCAGGTCCCACACCCGCACGTTGTCGAGCGCCGCTTCCGACAGGCTCTGCGGCTCGACGTCGCGCGCCGTGAAGCGCAGGCGAATCGCGGGCGGCAGGCTCGGGACTACATCGAGGATGCGGAACTCCTTCTTCTTCCACTCCTGGTCGTTCGAGATGTCGCTGTCCAGCGAGAGCCAGGTCACGCCTTCGTCGGGCGACAGCTCGACCGTGAGCACGTCGTTGTCCTCGGCGCTGACCTCACCCGCGACCGAGTTGAAGTCGAGGCCGGTGCGCCAGGTGTAGTAGCTGAGGCGCGGGTCGGTGGTCTCGGCGAGCGAGATGGGCGGCGACACGATCGAGCTGGTGCCCCCGTCGAGGTCGTTGCCGCCGAGGCCCTGACCGCGCGCGGCGCCGGTCACGAAGGCGCGGCCGTTGCCAGCCACGTCGCTCTCGGGCTGGGTCTGGAAGTCGAGCCCGAGCTGGCCCGCGTTGACGCCGGCTGGCACGCTGCGCTCCCACATGCCGGACTGGGCGGTGTCCTCGCCGTAGGCGTTGACCTGCCAGCCGCGGTCGGTCGAGAAGTCATCGAAGAACACATACTTGTAGCCGACCGGGAAGGTGACCGAGGCCAGCGCGCTATACTCGTCGATCGACGCCTGGAGGCCCGCGACGACGTCCTGACCGCAGGTCGTGTCCTCACCGATGGTGACGACGAACACGTCGTCGAAGGTCTTGCTGGTACCCGGCTGGAGGTCGTTGACCGTGATGGACGGCGTCGCGACCGACAGGTCCTGGCCTTCGGGCAGCGACAGGCTGATGGTCGGCGCGGTCGCGGTGCCACCACCGGAGTTCTCGATCGTGAGTGAGATGGCGACGGTCTCGCCCGGCTCCGGCATGGCGTCGCCGTCGCCGACCAGCTCACGCGCGCTCTGGTTGGTGATCTTCAGCGCGGGGCGGTCGCACTTGGCGGTGACGCGCGTGCACATCGTGCCGCGGCCGTAGGTCCACTCGCTGAACTTGGCTTCCCAGTTGGTGCGGAAGGCCTCGATCTGGGCGAGGTCGGCGGCTGCATCCTCGGCCGTCTCGCCGGGCCTCGTGACGAGCACGATGGCCATGCGGAAGTCCTTCTGCGCGTCCGTCACACCCGGGCGGCGCGCGCCGCTGCCGGCGACGACGTCGGCGATGGTGATGTTGGTGCGGTCGCCGCTGATCTTGGCGCCGACCGGCAGCACGTCGAGGGCGTCGACGGTGTTGTTGCGGTAGCGCGCATTCTCGATGAGGAAGAAGTCGGGCACCTCTTCCGCGCCGTAGAGCCCCATGCCGTAGAGGTCGAGGGGGCTGTAGCCGGACATGTACTCCTGGCTCGTGAACGTGCCGTCGCCGTTGTCGCGCCAGAGGTTGCCGTCCTGCACCGAGCCGTCGGCCTGCAAGAGCGACGACCAGTGGGCGCCATCGCGGCCGAGCATCGCGGCCGAGGTGGTTCCGTCCGGGCGCTGGAACTTGAGCTGCGCGAGCCAGCGATGCGAGAACTCCTGGCCCATCACCGGGTACACGTAGTTGTTCGCGTTGCGCACGTTGTTGTAGTAGCCGATGTCTCCCATGTTCAGGAAACCTTGCAGCTTTCCACGCGTGCCCGAGCCCCAGAACGTGCGCTGGTCGTAGCGCGTGTCGCCAAGCCCGTAGGTGTCCTGGAGGATTGGTACGTAGTACGCGAGGCCCTCGTTGCCGTAGTCGACGAAGCCGGTCCACACGACGATGAAGTCGAACTCGTCGCCGAACTGCTTGATGAAGCGCGCGCTGATGGTCGCTGGGTCCTGGCGGCCGTTGTCGTAGCGCAGGCCGTACTGGCCGTTGCCGAAGTCGCTGACGGTGTCGGCGTCGCCTTCCAGCACCGCGACCTCGCCGACGACGCGGATCGGGTCGCCCGCAGCCATGCGCGGCGGCATGAAGACCGGCGCGTCGAGATTGTAGGTGCGGCCTTCACGCAGGAGCGCCGCGAGCGACTGCTGCGACGGACGCATCGTCGAGTTGTGCATGAAGTCGCGCAGCGTCGGGGTCGGCAGCTTGGCCTGCGGCACCTCCGGAGGCGCGCCATAGGCGGTCGCGAAGGGCGGCACGAGGATCGTCAGGAACGACACGAGACCAAGGTAGGACGCCAGACGCCGCATGGAAACCTCGCTGAGCCGTGCCAGTCAGAGGTGCCGGTCGAGCCGTTGGGCTAGACCGCGCATCCTCGTCCGGTCGACTAGCCGGACACTGACACCTATTCCCCTTTTGCCGATGGGGGTCAAAGAGGTTCTCTATTCTGAACCCAGGATGGAAACTGACGCGAGATTCCAGGTATTTGCGCCGTGATTGTGCAGGTGGAAGAGCACCTGTTCGCCGGCTGCAAAGGCGCGCGGAGGGGTGACGTTCTGGATGACGAAACCGCCCGTGCTCGGGATGGCGAACGTCTTCTGCCAGAGCGCCTCACCGCCCATGCGCAGCTCGACCAGGGCTTGGCCGGCCTCACCCAGGAGCGGCCCGAAGAAGAAGATCACCTCGAGCGTGTCGTCGGCCGCGACGTCCGCCAACAGCGGCTGTTCGAGCGTCGGCCAGTTGCACAGCTCGGTCTTGATCTCCAGCGTGCCCGCCTCCTGCAGGATGCCCGCTTCGTCGCACACGAGGCCGGCTGGGCGCTGGGCGAAGAACGGGTCTTCGTCGTCCGGCACCCGCACCCACGACGTCGAGTCGACGAGCGCAATCGGCTCCACGAATACCTCGGCGCTGTCCTCGGCGACGTCGGTCGACTCGTTGGCGCTGGCGTCTGCGACATCGATCGCGACGTCGGTCGCGATGTCGGTTGGGGAGGTGTCGCGCGTGTCGAGTGCTTCGGGCGCGTCGACTGTGTCGCGCACGTCGACAGCATCGCGCACGTCGACTGGCTCGAGCGTTGCCTCACCACAGGCCGTGAGCAATACGAAGCAGGTGAGCAGGCGGCGCATCGCCGCGCAGAGTGCACGCGCCCCGGGGTCAGCTCAATTCAATTCCGAGTGCGAAAGGCAGCGTGTCGAGCGGGCGACGTTCCGTGAGTCGAAGACCAACCAACTCGCCTGCTTGCACGCTGGCCGCACGAGGTCATCAATTCGCTGCAGCGTAGGGCGCGACCACGACGGCGCCGAGCGGTGCCTGCACCATCTCCCAGACGATCTCTTCGGGCAGTCCGGAGAGCGTGCTGTACCCGGTCGAAAATCCATTGCCGCCATTTATCGGATGCTGCGTGCAGACGAGGTTGCCGTCGCTGTCGGTGAGCTTCACGTCCGCATGGATGTAGGGATAGCTGACGTTGACGCCGGCCAGCGCGGCGTTGATGTCGCCGGCCGAGGCGGTCGCGCTCGCGCGCAATGTGCAGTCCTTGGCCGCGAAGCGTGGGGCCAGGGGATCGCTGTCGTCGCTCGGAGCGAGCGCGATGGCGACGCTCCAGAACAGCTTGTCCTCGGCGACGAGGTTCTCCTCGCCCATCGTAACGTCGGCTTGCGCGACGACGCCCGCTGGGTCTTCCTCGAAGACGATGTCGGCCTGGTCGACCGGCACCGATGAGTCGTCGCTCTCGCCGGCACAGTCGATGACGACATCGGACATGTAGAGGCGCGTCGTGCCCTCGTCGCCGGGGCCGGCCGAGCACGAGATGGCGAGCACCACGGTCGGCAGCCTGGTCCCCGCGATGTCGCGCACGAGGCGGATCACCGGGTCGTCGCCGACCTCGGGCGTCGCGTTCGTGTAGCGGCAGTCGACCTTGGCGGCGCAGAAGATGTCCTGGAACTCGACCACGATGTCGAAGAAGCCGCTGTCGCCCTGGCGCAACACGGTCAGGTCGAAGGCGACCGGCGTGTCGACGTTCTCGCGACAGTCGAACGTGGCGGTGCAGCCGGCGGCGCCGCACGGGTTCTGCCAGTCGCTCGTGAGCGCTACGTAGCTGCCGGCTTCGATCGTGTAGAGCCCGTCGACCCAGAGGGTCACGTCGTTCTGCACGCCGGGTCGTTCGGGGTCGGAGTCGGCGTTCACGCTCGCATCGCAGGCGCCGACGTAGGTGATCTCGCCATCGCCTCCACTGCCATAGCGGTCAGAGCAGATCGTGGCGGTGTCGCCGTCACTCGCGGCGAGCGCGGGGTCACCGAGCGCGAACACGACGTCGCTGGCACCGCGCACGCGCACGTCGTAGCAGGCCGCGTCGATGCCGCTCAGGTGCAGCGCGCTGACCGAGAGTGCCAGGCCCTTCGCGGCGGGCGAGGCGGCTTCGTCGGCGCAAGCGACCAGACCCAGGATGGCGATGCATGGCCATGACCAAACGAGCATCACGAGCCTCCCGGTAGTAGACAAGGCACTTCGAGGGACCACTCAGACTGGTTCCAGAGGCGGCAGTCGCCATCGGGCGCGAGACGGTCGCAGTCCCACGCGTCGAGGTCGTCGTTCATCGGCCACACGATGATCGCGCCGAGCTGGATGTGATCGACATTACTCACGAGCAGGCCGATCGCGGTGACCCCACTGGTGGTGATCTGGGCGCAGGTCTTCTCGATGTGCATGTCGACCGGCACGGGCGGATCACCTGGCGCCGAGTTGGTGATCCACAGTTGGCGCTCGGTCATCGGCTCGGGCTCGTCGTCGGGCTCGAGCGGGAACCGGGACGTCGTGTTGAATCTGAGCTTCGCCACCTGCGGATGCTCGTTATTGATATTGGCGATGCCCGTCAGCGGCTCTTCCCGCAGGAGAATCACGCCGTGCGAGGCCGGCAGCACCGTGCGATCGGTCTCCGAGGGCAGATCGTGAGTCGCCGATGCGAGCACCACCCGCTCGACCGAGGTCAGCTCCGGCGCGCCCATGTGACAGTTCCAGCCGTTGTCGGTCCACTGCATGATCGCGTGCCACTTCACGGCGGGCGAGTGAGGCACATGCTCGGCACGACGCGTGCCGTTGTTGTCGTCCATGTTGGCGAACGCGATCGATCCCCAAGCGTTGAGCTCGCAGAACCCGAAGGTGGCCGGATCGTTGCCGCTCGCGGGCGTCTCGCTCGCCTCCTTGAGCGGGCGCATCAACGTCGCCGAGTTCGTGTAGACGTCGCCCTGGTCGGCGGCCTCGCTCGAGAAGAAGAGGTGCACGCTGTCCTCCGGGGCGACGAGGATGCCAGCCGGCGGGTCCCAGGTCGTGCGATCATTGAGCAAGCCCGACTTATAGCAGCGCAGATCGGGGTGATACGAGAGCAGCGCGTCCTGCGGCGTCGACGACGGGAAGCCGCACGAGAAGCCGGTCACAAGCGTCGGCCCACGCTCGAGCGTGTCCGGGTCATGGAGAAAGCTGTCCTCGCACGAGAGCTTCGCGCTGCAGGAGACGAAGCGCAGGTTGACCCCGCCCTCGAGCCAGCACGGGTTGCCTAGCGGGGGATCGCCGAGCGCATGGCAAAAGTCGAACTCGATCGCGAGGTCGACAGGGGCTGCGACGATGCCGATCTCCTGGCTGACGTCAGGGCCCTCGGGCGCATCATACGGCGCTGCGCAGGCCGTGATCATGGCCGCGAGCGTCAGGCTCGGCGCTGCAATGCACACCAAGCAACCGACAACTGAGCGTCGCCCGCCTCGCACCAAACACACTCCTAACCCGCAGGGTCGAATGACGGTCCTAGTGGACTGACCGAAGCTTAGCAGCCACGGTCAACCGTGGGAAGGAGCATCACGTTCATCGCATGCCTTCGAGAAGCCACACCCCGAGTGTCATCCCGTGCAGGGCGAGCCATCCGAGAAAAGGCGTCCCGCAGGCGGCGACGAGGATTGGCCAGGTCTCCCAGCCAGCGCGGTCGATGCGCGCGTAAACCACGCCGAACCATGCGAGCTGGGCGGCACCGACTAGCGCGGCGAAGCTCATAAAGTAGAGGTACACCTCCACGAGGCCGCTGCCGCGGCCAGCGCCGAAGATGGCTCCTTTATCAGTACTCAAGAGGGTCGCGCCGATGCCGCCGACGACCGCACCCCAGCACGCGCCAACCGCCAGGAACAGCACGACGAGCAGCGGCCACGGAAGGTCGGTGAGGCCACCCGTACCGCCCGCAGCTTGCGCGCGGCCGCGAAACGGGCGCTGCAACGCTCGGCCCAACACTGCCCCGGTCAGCGTGCCGGCCACCGTGGTGGCGAGCAGCGTCGGCCAGCCGAGCAGCGTACCCGTGATGAGGAACGGTGCGAGGAATGAGGACACACCACCGACGACCGCGAAGTCGCGGGCCCACGATGCCGGGCGCGGCGACTCTTGGTGCGGCGCGTCCGGGGCGGCAAAAACGGGATTCAGGGCTTCTTCGATCGAGCTCATGGCGACCTCCTTGAGCCATCGATACGCCTGACTCGAGCCGTGTCGTCCCCCGATCGCCGCGAGCGGTCGCGAGCTGGGATCCAACGGTCGCAGCGGCGGGTCGGCGTGTGCCGCCGCGGCGTCGAGCGCGGCACGAGCGCTCGCGACACGCACCGAACTGAGCTATCGTTTGCCGGACGATGATCGCGCCTGCCCCCGAAACGCCCATCCAGAAGCTCGACGTCGATGACCTGCGAGCCCTCGCGCGCGGCGAACAGCAAGCGCTTGCGCGCATCTACGACCGACACGCGCCGGTGCTGCTGGCGCTCGGCGTGCGCCTCCTCGGCGAGCGCCGCGAGGCCGAGGACATCGTTCACGACTGCTTCGTCGAGGCATGGCGCCACGCTGGCGAGTACGACGCAACACGCGCGAGCGTGAAGACGTGGCTCGTCTTGCGCATGCGCTCGCGCTGCCTCGACCGCTTGCGCTCGGCCGGACACACGCGGCGCGAGTCGATGACCGGGCGCGAAGAAGCGATGATGCGGATGGCAAGCAGCAGTGGTGGCGACATCACCGCGTCGCCCGAGGCCGACCGCGTCGACGCCCATCGCCTCAAGGACGTTTTGGCCGGACTGCCGCAAGACCAGCGTGAGGTTATCGTTCTTGGCTTCTTCGATGGGCTCTCCTCCAGCGAAATCGCCAGTGAGCTTGGAATTCCGATCGGAACCGTCAAGTCGCGCGTAAGGTCAGCGATGATCAGATTGCGTGCTGCTCTGGGGATCGAATCGAAATGACAACGCGCCGCTCAGACTCCCAATGGTTGAACGATCTCGGCGAGATCGATGCCGACCTCGCTGCGGAGACTCTGCTGCTCGGGCTGACCGGGATCGCTCCGAGCGAAGGCGCACGCAACCGCCTGCTCGCGGCGACGGGCGCTGGCAGACTGCACCGCTTCGCGCAGGCACTCGCGACCCTCCTCGACGTGACACTCGACAAGGCGCGGGCCCTCCTCGACCGTGCGATGGAGCCGGCCGGCTGGGAGTCGGGCGTGCTGCCCGGCCTCTCGACCTTGTGGGTCGAAGGCGGCGCGACCGTCGCTGGCTGCATTCGTGGCTTCATCCGCCTCGAAGCGGGCCAGACTTTTCCAGTCCATCATCACCTCGGCGACGAGCAGGTGCTGGTCCTCGAAGGTGTGATGGTCGACTCGGACGGCACGGCCTATCACCCGGGTGAGTACCTGCCGAAGACGACGGGCAGCGAGCATGGCTATCACGCCCAGGATGGCGGTCCCGACCTCTTGACCTTCGCGGTCGTGAGAGAAGGCATCACCATCGGCGAGATGGTCGTCCGCCACCCGGACTGAGTGGTCGGGTCGGCGGCGTTGAAACCGCTGCTGTGAGCGCGGCATTAACTGCTCATGTTCGGTCCGCGGGAATCCGACGAACCCAACCGTGGGGCACGGTGACGCGGTCCGAAATGATCGCATGGCAGTGCCGCGGGGCACGAGCAACGAAGACGCGGGGGCACGATGGGCGCCAAATTGCCTGTGAGCGCGGACTGGGAACTCGACTTCGGCGACGACAACGTCGTGCCGATCCAACGTGCCGCTGGCCGCCGGGCCGCGGATACGCAGCGCGGCATTCCGCGGGTCGTGCCGAGCAACGAGCTCGAGGCGCCGGTTGCCGAGCGACCGCTGAAGCGTGCGCCGCCAGGTTCGGTCAGCCCGACCTTGCCGATCGGCGAGGTGCGCCGCCTGCACTCGACGACTGGCTCGCTGGCCGCCTCGCGCCCCGGAGGAAACCCCTGGGGCACGCAGGAGTGGTCGCCGTCCGAGCGATCCGACCCGCCGGCAGAGCCGAAGGCGAATCGGCGCGTCGCGGAGCGCGAAGGCACGCAGGAGTGGGCGCCGCCTGGTGCGGGTGCGCGCGTGGCCCAAGCGCCTGCGCCGCAGTTCGATCCGCAGAGCGAGACGACACTCGAGTTCGACTCGGCGAGCCTCGCCTACAAGGCCGGGCGTCCGCGCCGTCCAAACCATGCCGACCTCGACTTACAGCAGGCGCGGCATGACGACCCGTTCCATCAGTCCGCGCTGATCGTTCTCGCCGAGCAGAACTCCGAGCGTTGGCAGCCGTGGGCCGCGTTCGCGGTCAGCGCGCTTGGCGCCGGAGCGCTGCTGGTCTGGTTCCTCGTCTGAGACTATCGTGCGCCGGTGAACGCACCGACCGCCTGGAACGCCCTTCGTAGCTCTGTCGCCCACACGCCGAACCTGCGCGCGATGAGTGCCTGGCCGCCGCTCGGTCATCACGCCGCAGCCTTCGCCAATCCCGACCGGATGGCCGTGCTCGCCACGTTGCACGGCCTCGCCGCGAAGCCGGCACGCAGCGCGACAGTGCTCGAGATCGGCTGCGGCGATGGCGCCAACGTGATCTCCCTTGCCGCGCTCTACCCCGCGGCGCGCTTCGTCGGCCTCGATGGCTCGGTCGCGGCCATCGAGAAGGCGCGCGCGCTGACGGCCGAACTGGGTATCCTCAACCTCGAGCTCGAGGTCGTCGACGAGGGCGCGTTGCCATCGCCGTCCGCGCGGCTCGAGTCAGCCGACTACATCATCGCGCTCGATGTCTGCTCACACCTCGATGCTGCCAATCGCGGTGCGTTCTTTGATGCGGTCGCGCGCACGTTGGCGCCGGGCGGCACGGCGCTCATCGGCTTCGACACGCTGCCGGGCGCGACCGACTTCGAGCCGCTGCGGGCGCTCATGCGCTTCCACACGAAGAGCGTCGCCGACCCGGCCAGCGCCGTGCGCCAGGCGCGCGCCATCGTGCACTGGCACATCGAGCGCATCGCCAACCTGCACGGCGAAGGGCGTGTACCGGTCCTGCGGGTGCTCGCGGCCGAACTCGAGCGCATGCCCGACGCGCAGCTCTTCCGCATCCTGCGCGAGGAGACCTATGCGCCGCTGACGCTGGTCGACTTCTCACGCGAGCTCGAGGCGGTCGGCCTCAGCTGGCTGACCAACGCGCGCCTCGACGAACCGCGCAGCGGCGACCTTCCCGAGCCCCTGCGCGAGCTCGCACGCGGTGGTGAAGCGGTGCGCCGACAGCAGTATCTCGACTACTTCCTGATGACCCGCCGCCGCACGAGCATCGTGTGTCGCGCCGACGAGCCGATTACCCGCGAGGTCTCGCCCGACGTGTTCCGCGCCTTTTCGATCGGTGGCCGCGTCGCGCGACGGCATATCCTCGGCGTGGGCAAAGGACCCGAGCCGCTGGTCGTGACCTCGTCGGTGGGCGAGACGATCTTATCGGACAGCGCGACCCTGCTCCTGACCCTTTTGTCCAAGCACGTGCCGAGCGCTGTGCCGGTCGAGCAGCTCGTCGCGCATGTCGCGCCGCAGATCTCCGCGGAGGCGGCGCTTATCGCCATCGCCGAGCTGTGGCGCGCGGACGTGGTCGAGCTGGCGCTTTGCCCACCCGCGGTCGCGCACGAGGCTTCCGCCGCGCCACGCACCGGTGCCTTGCAACGAACCCTCGCCGCGGGGCTGCTGGAAGACTCGGTCGAGCAAGCGAATGTGCCATCGTTGTGGCATCGCGAGTGGCCGCTCGACGGCGCCGAGATCGCCGCGCTTGCGACGATGGACGGCACGATCGCGAGCGCTCACTTCGATCCTGAGACCCTCCGGAAGCTCGTCCACAAGGGCTTCCTCTCGCCTTGAGGTTCAGGGTGTCTCGCGAATGATCGGCTCGCGCCTGAGCAGGAACTCCTGGATCGCCTCCTGCGCGGACGCGGACAGGTAGGTGAAAGCGATACCGACGCCGCGTGAGAGGCCATCGACCTCGTCGCGGATCCAACGCACGGCACCACGCGCTCGCACCTCGATGCTGCCCGGCAAGGTGAAGGCGATGTCGACCTCGGTGCCGAGTGCGAAGGGCTCGTCGGTCGCGAGAAAGAGACCGCCATCCGAGATATTCTCGGTGTAGCCGGTGAAGAAGTTGGACTTGCTATGCAGGTCGATCGCCGTCTCGAGGCGGATGCGCGGCTTCAGGCGGCGCGGATTGGTGGCCGGCTCAGCACCCGCGCGGACCGCCAGATCCGCGGTGATGGCGCGGATCCGCTCGAGCCTCGGGCGCACGTTGATGCGTGGCTGTTCGGCGAGACGTACGAGTGACTCGCGCGCCTCGTCGCTCAGCTTGACGCAATCGCCGAGCTCGATGGTGAAGCGCTTGAGGTCGTCGCGCATCGCCGAGACCACCCAGATCCGCGCGCGCAATGCATCGGCTCGCGTCTCGAGGACGCGCACGCGATGGCTCTCGAGTGGCACGCTTGGAGGCACCGTTTTGCGCAGCGCGACCAGCATCCCGTCGAGCCCGGTGGCACCGCGAAGCTGCTCTTCTTCCATGCGCATGCGCACTTCGCGCAACGCTCCCGAGACCTCGATGGCGTCGCTCTCGGCCTCGGCGATCTCGCGCGCCAGCTCGTTGTCGGCGATGCGGGCCTCGTCTTCGAGCCGCGCTACTTCTTCTTGGGTCACTGCCTTCATTGCGTTCCCTCGGGTCAGCTCCGCATCAGCTTGCGCAGCGCGGCGCTCCGCTCCGGCCGCGGCATACGCCACTCGGGCCGATAGCCGAAGAGCTGGCGCGGCTCAGCTGTCGCAAAGCCCGTCTTCAAGACCTCGAAGTCCTCGAGCGTGAGCTCATAGGGATGGTGGTGGCCGGTCGCATGGACGAGCCACATCAGCTCTTTTCGTAGCGTCACGATGAAGTTGGCAAGCCGCGCGCTCTTGTCGGTCGGATCGAGCCCGCGCATCAACCAACGATTGTGCGTCGCCACGCCGGTCGGACACATGTCGGTGTGGCACTGCTGCGCCTGGATGCAGCCGATCGCCAACACCAGTGGTGCGGCCCCGGTGCCGCCCTCGCCACCATCGATCTGGATGAAGTCGACGCCGCGACCACTGCTGTCCATGAGGCGCGCGAGGTCTTGCCAGAAGCCGAGCTCGCCGACGGCGGACTTGATGCCGACCGGCAGTCCCGTCGCCTGGGCGATCCCCTCGACGGAGTCGAGCAGCGAGTCGGCATCCGAAAAAGCGGTGTGATGCGCCGGCGAGATCACGTCCCTGCCGACCGGCACACCGCGAATGGTCGCTATCAGCTCATTGACCTTGGCCCCTGGCGACACGCCGCCACGGCCGGGCTTGGCGCCTTGTGAGAGCTTGATCTCGACCGCGCGCACATTGAAGCGCGCGACCTTGTCGAGCAGCATCGCCATGTCGAAGCGACCCTCGTGCGTGCGCGCGCCGAAGTAGCCGGTGCCGAGCTGATAGATGAGGTCGCCGCCATGCGCATGGAACGGTGAGATCCCGCCTTCGCCCGTGTTGTGGAGCGTGTTCGACAGCTTGGCACCACGGTTCAGCGCCTCGATCGCGTTGGCCGAGAGCGAGCCATAGCTCATCGCCGAGATGCTGATGACCGAGTCGGGACGGAACGCCTTGGTGCGTCCACCCGCCTCTCCCCAGACCTTCGCGCACGGCACGAAGTGGAGCGGATCGACCGTCAGCGGGTCAGGCACCGGAAACGTCGCGTGCTTGATGATCAGGTGATTGCTTGCCGACTCGAGGTTGGTATCGGTCCCGAACCCAAAGTAGTTGTTCTCTTTTTTTGCCGACGCATAGACCCAGCGGCGTTGGTCGCGTGAGAACGGACGCTCCTCGTCGTTGCCGGTGACGATGTACTGGCGCAGCTCCGGGCCGACCGCCTCGAAGAGGTAGCGCAGGTGCCCGATCACCGGGAAGTTGCGCAGCACCGCCTTCTTCGTCTGCAGCACATCATAGATGGCGACAGCGGTGAGAAATACGAGCAGCGCGATGAGCGCCCAATCACCCCACCCCACAGTCAACCTCCATGGGATCCTCGAGCTCCCGGGTCGGACGAGGTGAGCATGCCCCGGCATCGCCACTTCCGCAACGCGCACGCCAACCGTGCGCCCGCGCATACGGTCGCTCAGAGTCCCGCGATGACCTCGGCCGCGCGCGCCCAGCGGCGGGCGAGGTCGCGGTCTCGCACGAAGGCGCCGATGACGCGTCGCTCGGGCAGCGAGAGGCGTTCGTAGGCAGCCGTGATGGCGCTATTCGAGCGACCATCGAGGATTGCGAGCCAGTTGTTCGCCCAGAGCCACGTGTCACTCACGAATGTGCGGCGCGGCAGGCCATCGAGATCCATCGCCTCGGGATAGAGGCCGAGGAAGTGACGTTCGAAGAGGCGTGTGATCGTCGGGCGTAGGTCGACCAGCTTCGCCTCGACCCACCAGTCTGCGAGCCGCCTGCGCACGAAGCGCCTCTCCTCCGGGGTGAGGTCGGCCAGCGCCTCGGCGGTTCGATCGGGATGGAACTTCACCCACGACACCCACACCAGCGCCCACACCAGGCGATGCGCTTGATGCGAGACGGCGTCCTGCACCTGGATGGCGATCAGCGTGTCGAGGAGCGGCAACTGCAAGACACTCGCGATGCGCGAGAGCGCCTGATAGGCGTCGTTGCCTTCGAGTCGATCGTGCCACGCGACGCGCCGATAGCAGTCGAGCGTCGGCGGCTGCGGCGTGCCGGTATTGAGCCGCCACTCCTGTGTGCACTCGTCGCTGAGCGTCGGCAGCAGCGGATCAGACTGGCCGTCATTGGGCAGCGTGAGCATGTCCGGCACCGGGTCCTGCGTACGCATGCGGCCATCCCCGAACGGGTTGCGCAGGTTGGTGTCGACGCGCGCCTCGACCGGCGGTGATGGCTCGTGAAAGGGACGCAGCGCCTCACCGGCCTCGACCGCGTCGGCCGGCAGCATCGGGTCCTTCCAATGCGGCCGCCGCAACCCACCCTTGAGGTCCTCGTGCTGCGCGCGCGCCTCCATCACCGGACCGACATCGATGGCGCCCGGTGAAGTGCGTCGCAGGACGGTGTTCTCGACGGGACCGGTCGGCTCCGGTGCGGGCTCGGTCGTTGCTGCGACGGCCGCAACCTGTGGTCGTGACTTCGGCTTCGGCGTGCGCCAGAGCCTGTCGTCGACAACCAGCCGGCGCTCGCCACCAAGCCGCACCGTGTCGTCGCACACGGGCTCACTCGGCCCACGCTCCGGCCCGAGCTCGAGGTTGGTGAGGCAGCGGCGCTCACGGATCGTTGTCTCGATGATCAGCTCGCCACGATTGTCGCGCGCGATGAGGACCTCATCGGCGATACCGTCCCAGCCTTCGAAGAGTCCCGCCAACGAAGCCCGGACGCGCGGCTCGCGCAGGAGCCGGTCGATCTCCTTCGGGGCCAGCTGACCCTCGAGCTTGTGGCGCATCAGCGCCTCGATCGCGGGCTCGAGCGCTACGTCTGCAAGGCGCGCCTTTGGAATGCCTGGGTCGGGCGCCGCCCGCACCTCACCCGCGAGGCACGTAAGCGCCACAAGCGTCGAGATGGCGAGGGTCGTCCGCACAGCGATCAGTTGCAGTAGGAGTCGGAGCCGCGCAGGAACGCCTTGCACGCATTGGTCTCGCAGTACGAGTCGGAGCCGCGCAGATACGCTTTGCAGTCGCCGCTGTCGCAGTAGCTGTCGGAGTTGCGCAAGATTGCCTTGCAGTCGCCGGTCTTGCAGTAGCTGTCCGAGCCGCGCAGCACGGCCTTGCAGTCGTCAGTATCGCAGTACGAGTCCGACCCGCGCAGGATCGCCTTGCAGTCACCGCTTGTGCAGTACGAGTCGGAGTCGCGCATGATCGCCTTGCAGTCGCTGGCATTCCAGAACCGGAAGCCGACCTTCTTGACGTCCGGCTTGCCGCCCATCGTGATGGCCGGCGAGGCAAAGGCGATGAGCAGCGCGATGAGTTGCAGCATGTCGGGCTCCTATCACTGATTAGACGGCAACGTGGCGCCCATACGTGCCCCAGTCCCCTCCTATTCACCACGAATTTCTGATTGCTCTCGCCTCGCCACGGCTTCGCCTGATCGGCGAATTTCGTGGGCGCCCTTCCAGCGCGCGATCTCATAGCTGCCGAAGCACGAGGCACCCAGATAGGCTGCCGAAGCACGAGCCACGCCAGATGGGCTGCCGAAGCACGAGCCACGCCAGTTGGGCTGCCGAAGCACGAGCCACGCCAGATGGGCTGCCGAAGCACGAGCCACGCGAATTCGCGAAGTGGGGCGCCCGCGGGCTAGGAGCCGCAACGAGGCCAGCCTCATAGGCTGCCGAGGCGCGAGCGACGACGCCCCCGGTTGCCCCACGAGCGAATTCAGACGCCGAAGACGAGGCCGAGGTCGATCCCAGGTACCGCGTTGCGATTCTCACGGAGGAGCCCGCGCACGGCGTTACTGAGACCCGTCTCGATCATTGTTCGGGACATGCCCCGCACGATCTCCGGCTCGGCCCGACCACTGCGCGCGGTCGCCTCCATGCCGACTTCGAGAGGTACACCACCCTGGGCGAGCGCGACGCCACCAGCGATGAGGCGGAACAACGACTCGATGCCGGCGCCGGTGCCGAGCCCGCCGAGCATCTCGAAGTTCTGCACCGTCACGGCCCCGCCCGGAGCGATGCGCAGGCTCTTCAGCTTGGCGATCGCCTCGCCGTCCTTGATGAGCTCGATCGCCTCGGAGCGCACGCTGACGCTGTTGATGCCGGCGGCCATAGCCGCGGCCTGCGGATTTCCCGCGGCGAGAATGCGCGCGAGGTTGCCGCTGCCAGCGATCGAGACATCGAACTGCCCGCCTGCGGCGATGCGAACGCCAGCACCGTCGGACGCCTGGAAGAACGGGGTACGCATCGCGAGCGTGGCGCCGATCGTCGGGCGCGAGATTTCGGTCGGCGCGATCGCCTCGCCGCCGCCGCCGCCGGCCTCGGGCAACGAGTCGAAGTTCGCCTTCACGCGCATCAGCGTCGACATCAGCGCGCGATCGGTCATCGGGTTGTAGCCCGGCCGAGCCATCGGGCTGCCCGCGATGGCGCGCGTGATGAGGTCGACGACCTTCTCGCGGCCGGTCGCGGTGCAGTCGAAGCCGGTGCCACTCTTGCCAAAGCTGGCCGAGACACCGCCCGTCGCGAAGTTCACGTCGGCACTGTAGAAGTTCATGTTCGCGCCGGGGAACTGGACGTCGAACTCGAGCGGCGGGCTCGTGTGGACGTGTAAGCCCTCAGGCGAGGCCTGGATCGTGACCGACGTCGCCGAGTCGGTCGTCGCGTCGTAGAGCATCCCACTCGCGAGCTTTCGATGCGCGGGCAGCGTGAAGCTGATGCGAGCCGAGCGAAGGTCGACGTTGTCGGGCACCTGTTCGGCGACCGACTCGTCGCGCTGGACCGCGGCACCCGCGGCCTTGCGCTGAACCGGGGCATCCGGAGGTGCCCCCGCGGCCGGCGTCAACATCGCCTCGCCCTCGGCAAAGCTCGCGCCCCGAAGGCCACTCTTCACAGCCCCCGATGCCGACTCGGAGCCGCCTTCTTCCTTACGCTGGACGGGCTGAGCGCCAGTCTTGGTGTCACGTTGATCACGCGCTGCTGCAGTCATGATGCACCTCCGAACCGGACCCGGCGGGCAAGGTAGCCTATCGCCCCAACCCGTCACAACCTCGGGCGCTGGCCGTGGTGACAACTTCGTTAACCTGGGGAATTCGCCGAGCAGGCCACGCCGTGGCGAGGCGAGAGCAATCAGAAAATGCCCCACATCAACGAATCAACCGAACGTATTGCCGCCGCCCCCGACGCCGCCGTCGTTGTCCCCGCCCTCCTTCCAGCCACCGCCATACTTGGCGCGCGTGGCCTTCTCCTCTTCGTCGAGGCTGTCCTCGGGATCGGCAGGCGGGCGACGCGGGCCTTTGGGTTGGGCACCCGCTTTGGCAGTGGGAGCTGTTGCCGCAGGAGCTTTGTGATTGGCGTGAGGACTGGGCGCGTCGGCCTTGGCAGGTTCTTCGCGCTTAACATAGCCGAAGTCGGCGGAGCGGAACAGCTTTCGGTCTATGCGCGGATCGCCGGCGGATGGCTTGCGACCGCCATCGAAGTCGGCATTGCGATACGTCGACTTGCCGTCCTTGCCATCTTTGCCGTCCTCGACATGGCCGTAGTCGCCGCCACGATACGGGGTGCGAGCAGTTGTCGTCTGCTCGGGCGCGACCATCACGCGCATCGTCTTGCCCGTGAGCTTCTGCCCGTCGAGGCCGGTGATCGCCGCCTCGGCGTCGCCTGAGTCGCGGAACGTGACATAGCCGAAGCCGCGCGACCGTCCGGTCTCCCAGTCGATCGCGATGCGCGCCTCGTCGAGGTCACCGAAGGGCGCGAAGACCCTCATCAACTGGCCTTCGCTGACACCCCAGTCGAGCCCTTCCACCAGTAGACGCTTGGCCATGCCGCGACACTCCGACCGCATCGCCCGCGCGTGTGGGGCGTCTGCGTTATCCCGAGACGCGGCCATTGGAGCACGCTGGCCCGCGCATGAAAAGGGGCGAGCCGAGGCGTGCCGTAATCCCCGGTCAGTGCTTGCAGGCCTTGCGCGACATACGCAAGTTCACGAGGTGCGTCACGGCCAGCGAGATACCGCCTAGGATGCTCGGCACGCGGCCGGCCAACGTCTCCTCGTCGAGGAAGTGGCCGAGGCCGAGCAGCAGGATCGCACCTGCGAAGCCTGCGACTACCCGCATATCGTGGTGGGCGCGCCAGCCCGAGCGGGCCGCGAAGACGGCACAGACCGAGGCGATCCCTACGATCGTGAGGTCGAAGTGATGGTCGCCCAAGAAGCCGAGGCCGAAGGCCGGCAGCACGCCGAAGAGCAGCGGCACGGCGATGCAATGAATTGCACAAGCGAACCCGAGGAAGGCGCCGAACCGGTCGACGAGGCTGTCCGGATGGGTGTGCGTGTGCGCCTCGACACGGGGCGCAACCTCGCCATTGGCGGGGATCTGGAGCTGCTGCGGGAGGCTGTGCTGCATCTGGTCTGAGGGCTTCTCACACCGCGCCTGCAAATGCAAGCGCGGTGCAATAAGCCGTTTCACCCGCAGCTGGCGCGTGTCACGCGCCGAGGTTGGCGGCGACGAAGTCCCAGTTCGCGAGCTTGTCGACGACGGTGCCGATGAACTTCGCGCGGTCATTGCGGTAGTCGATGTAGTAGGCATGCTCCCACACATCGACCGTGAAGAGTGCCTTGACGCCGTGCTTCATCGGGGTGTCAGCGTTGCCGGTCGCCATCACCTCGAGCTTGCCGTCGCGCGAGACGAGCCAGCCCCAGCCCGAGCCGAACTGGCCGGCCGTGGTCGCCGCGAACTTCTCCTTGAAAGCCTGGAAGCTACCGAAGTCACGCACGATCGCTTCGGCGAGAGCGCCAGTGGGCTCGCCACCGCCACCCGGGGTCATGCAGTTCCAGAAGAAGGTGTGGTTCCACACCTGGGCCGAGTTGTTGAAGAGCCCGCCCGACGACGACATGATGATGTCTTCCAGCGACTTGTTCTCGTTGTCCGTACCAGCCACGAGCTTGTTCAGGTTCGTGACATAGGCCTGATGATGCTTCGAGTAGTGATAGTCGAAGGTCTCGGAGCTCATGTAGGGGACGAGAGCGTCCTTCGCGTAGGGGAGTTTGGGCAGTTCGAAGGCCATGGGATTCGCTCCTGATCGGGCGGCGGTGGCGGGCGAGGATGTGCCCGCGATACGGCGCTTGTATAGCGCGCCCTCGATTGGGCGCAATGGTCAGCGGGGCAAGGTGCCGACCACGTCCCATAGGACCGTCGTGAGGCCGAGCAAGAGGGCGAGGACGAACGCGATTCGGCCTTTCGAGAAGCGGTTGGCGCGGCGCACTTCGAGGGTGCCCGAGGCGGCGCGCGCGCGGATGTCGTCTGTAGAGATGCCGCGGAGCGTTCCGGGATCGACCGAGCGCACGGCGACGCCGAGCGGGTCTTCATCGGGGATGGTGTCGTCGGAGCCGTAGGCCGCCTTGTCGGGGTCGAAGCTAGCAGCGACGCGGTCGGTCGAGGCGTTGCTGATGCGGCGCTCGACATCCGCGATGGCGGTCGCGAGCGCGATGCCGTCGGCGTAACGCTCGGCCGGGTTCTTCGACAGGCAGCGCGTGAGGATGCGGTCGAGCCCGCCCAGCGCCAGATCTTCGTTGTCGCCGAGCACCTTGAGTGCGCTCGGGATCGGGGCGAACTGGTGTTGGTACGCGAACGCGGGCGCGGTCGGACCATTGAAGGGAAGGCTGCCCGTGAGGAGCTCGTAGAGTGTGATGCCTGCGGCGTAGACGTCGGAGGCCGGGCCGACGTTGGCGCGTGGGCCACCCGCTGAACTCGGCGCGACCTGCTCGGGCGACATGTAGGCGAAGCTCCCAATCATCGTGCCCGCGACCGTGAGGTTGGTCAGCGCGGCACGGCCCATCTGGAGGTCGACCTGGAACGCGCGGGCGATGCCGAAGTCGACGAGCTTGAGCGCCTCGCGACCCTTCGGGTTGGCGACCACCATCAGGTTGCTCGGCTTGACGTCGCGATGGACGAGCCCAAGCGCGTGAACGACGCCGAGCGCCTGGCCGAGCTGGTGGCCGAGACGTAAAACGCGCGCTGGAACGAGGCGACCTTCGGTGAGCAGGACCTTGTCGAGGGTCGTGCCGTAGACGCGCTCCATCGCGAAGTAGATGCCACCGTCGGGCAGGTCGCCCGAGTCGTGGACGCGCGCGACGAAGGCCGAGTCGATGCGCGCCGCGAGCTGCACCTCGCGCCGAAATCGCGCCCGCATCTCGGCATACTCGCGCGGGTTGCTGCTGACGAGCGCGGGCTCGACCGGCAGGATCTTGAGCGCCACCTCGCGCGCGGTCGACCGCTGCCAGGCGCGATAGACGATGCCCATGGCACCCTCACCGAGTCGGCTCAACAGGAGGTAGCGACCGTCGATGAGGGTCCCGATGCGCGCATCGTCGAGGTCGGATAACTCCAGCAACCTGGCGTGCTGCGCGGTGGCGCAGCGCACCTGGTCAGCGGGATATCGCTTCAGACAATCAGGGCAGAGCTTCAGAGGCTTTGGAAGTACCACTTGCCGCCCTCGAGGCCGAGGGTGAACGGCACGGGCATCGCCGTCTCCTCACACTGCACGAAGATCTTCTTCGACTGCGGCGAGAGATCGTCGGTACGGGTCACCTTGATGGTGCCGTCCGCCTTGACGCAGTTCTTGGCGCGGCGCTGGGTGGCCGGCAGGTTGTACGTCTTGAGCGACTTCTTCGAGTTGTCGCTCAGACACAGCGCGCTGGGGCTGCAGAGCTTGCCGAGCCAGTCATCCCACTTGTTGTCGCGGATGAGCTTGAGGCCTTCGAGCAGGGTCGTCTCGGGGTTGACGGTCGGGGTCTCTTCCTTCGCGAGGGCGCTGCCGCCGAGGAGGAATGTGGACGACAGGGCGAGGAGCAGGGTCTTCATTGCGGGTCTCCATGCTGCAAGACGGAGGCAGGCGATTCACAGGTTCGTCGCGAGGGTGACCGAGGCCAGTGCTTCAGCTTCGCGAAGGCGGCCCGAGATGCCTGCCGGGGGCCAGCTCGAGAGGCGGTCCCGCCCCTGGAGCGGCGCGACTGACGAACCCTTCGATAGCGGATTCATTCCGAGCCGCCAAAGGAGAACACAAAGGTAATCCGTCGGCAATCGCACGGGCAATGGTCCGTCCGAGGCCGGCCTCAAGCCGGTCAGGGTACGACCATCAAACGGCGCACACGACCGCGCGCGTCGCTCAGCACCAGGCCGAGCGGCATGCCAAGACGCGGACAGCTTGCGAGCCAGGCGTTCTCACCGAGGTCGGTGACGCCGCGCGAGCTCAGGTGGTCGCAGCCGCAGGTCCATGCATCGAAGCTTCGGAGCTGGGCCGGAGGCGCGCCGAACAACAGCACGGCGGTGTCGATCGCCGGCAAAGGCGGGTCGGCGAGCGGCGGCAGGCTCGTGCGGACGAGCGTCTGCGAGCCCTTGCGGCAGATCGAGATGTCGCGGGTCGCGTTGCCGTCATCGAAGCGATCCCAGCCCGCAGGACACGCGCCAGGAGGTGAGGCGAGCGGGCCGAAGGTGGGCAAGGGGGTCGGTGCGGTTGCGGGCTGCACGCTGCACTTCGGGGCGCCCGCGAAGGGCGGTGTGCTCGGGAGGCCGACGAGGCTCGCGACGTAGCGATCGAGCGCCGGATTGGCGACGAAGTTGGGGCGTGCCGCGGCGAGGCGAGTCAGCCAGGTGGCGCGTGTCGGGTCGCTTTCGGTGGGCGCGGGCGAATCGTCGAGCCACTCGGCGAAGCGTGCCAGCGCGACGTTGCCATCGAGGTTCTGCTGGACGGTCGGCGAAGCGCGCTTGGCGTTCTTGCGGGTCGACTCCGACAGGCTCTTGGCGAGGCTCGCTTCACCGGCGAGCAGGGCGGCGCACGACTTCGCGCTGGCCACCGCGAGTGGTGCCGCGCCGAGCGCGCTGGCGCGTTCGATCAAGCGACGGGCGCGTTCGATGGCACGGCGTGCGGCCTGGCGGCGTGCTGGATCGGCACGCACGCGACCTTCGTAGACATCATCCGCGAAGGCCCCGTGGCTCGGGTGCACGGTGCGACAGACGAGCGGCTCGAGCGGGGCTGGCAGGCGATCGAGAGCATCGAGCCAAGGCGCGGACGCGGTCGCGTCGGACAACAACGCGAGGGCATGCGCCAGCGTCACCTCGGGCAGTGGGATCGAGTCCTTGTCGAGCCGCTCGTCGAGGCGACCGAGAAAGCGTGAAGCGGCGCCGCGCTCACCGACGAGCGTTAGAGCGAGGCCTGCCTGGTAGACCTCCTCGAGCGCGTCGAACCAGCCGAATGCCTGGTCGAGCGCGGCCGTGCGCGCCTTGATGTCGGAAGGCCGCACACGAAACTCGGTCTCGAGGAAGCGAGCGACGGTGCCAGCGCGCGCGAGTGCCCGCGGATCGAAGCCGGCGACGGCGGCAAAGAAGGCACCGCGGAAGTCGGCGCGCCGCTCGGGCTCGCCATCGCTCGGGCCGGCCCCGTTCGCGGCATCACCACCGAACGCCGCGGGGCAGCCATCGACGGTGAAGTCGTTGACGCGATGACCGAGCTCGTGAGCCAGCACGAACGCGAGGAAGTCTTCACCGAGGCCATTTGCGGTGCCGCCGAGCGAGATCGGATTGGCGGCGTAGACCGCCTCGAGGAGCGTGAACGGCACGTAGATGATCGGCGGCGTGCTCGGGCAGATCCAGGCCGCCGGAGGGTACGGACGACCATCCTTCTCGACCGCTTCGGGAGCCAGTAACACGATGCCGGTGGTTCGCTCGGTGAGCGCTTCGACCGGCTCGACGAGCTTGCCCCAGACCGCCAGCGCGGCCTGGGCCAGTGGCTGCGACGAGGCAAGCCGAGGTGCGGAGGCGAACTGCTTACATGGCCCCCGATCGACCCGCATCGCGCCCGCGAAGCCGTCGCCACAACGACCACCTGGAGCGGGCGTCGGGGACAGCGCGACCACAGACGACGTGCTCGCGAGCAGCGTCACGAGCACGATCGCTGTGCGCACGACGCGAACGAGCATGGGCATCGGGGGGGACATCATCGAATCGAGAAGAACGCATCGCGGCGGGCGATGTAGTCCGCTAGTCCCTTCTCACACGCCTGGCGATCGGCAGCATCGACCAGGATGGCCGCGCAGCCACTGATGACGCGCTCACGCCGCGCCTCCGCATCGTCAGGTGCTTCGAGGCCGAGGAGCGTCCGGTCGCTGAGGTTCTGTGCGAGCTTCACGTCCGGTACGGCCGGTGCGGACTTGTCGGCGCGAGGTCGCGACAGATCGATCACAGCGCCTATCAGGAAGCCGCGGTCATGTGCACTCGGTGGGGTGGCACCCGCGAAGCCGAATCCCCCGGCTGGCGCGATGTCTTCGACCAGCAGGGTCGCGATGCCTGCGTCGACGTCAGGCACTTTCGAGCCACCGCTCAAGACCAGGAAGATGGCCGCCGCGGCCGCGAGCACAATCGACCCGATCAAGGCGATGCGGGTCGTGCGCGAGGCCTGGGTTGGGACCGGTCGCGCCCGAATCGAGTCCGCAACGGCGCGGGATGGCCGCGCGGCGTCCGCGACTTCCTTGTCTCTGGCGGCGACTTCGTTTGCGCTGCGAACTCGCGCGGCGTCGAGCGAGCGGACATTGTCGCCGCGGGCCGCGTTCCAGTCGATTCCGCCCTCGCGGCGGCGTGTGATGTCGTCGCGCAGCACCGCGAGCCGCTCCCGCGCGAGCGTGCAGCCACCCGGTGCGAGCGCAGCCTTGAGCTGCTCGTGGGTGAGCGCGAAGGCGTCGAGCCAGGTTGTGAAGTCCGGTCGTTGCGCCGCCTCGGCCGCGATGAGCCCGGGGTCCTCGTCCTCGTCGCCGAACAGCCACGCGATGGTGCGCTGCTCGAGTGCGTCGACGTCGCTGCCGTCCGGCGTCGTGTCGGTGTGTGAGTCGCTCATGCCGGTTCTCCTGGGTTGCGAGCGAAGGTGCGCGTCAAGCGGCCCATTCGGCGAGCGAGCCGCGCAGACGATCGAGCAGCTTTTTCAGCACGTAATACGGAGACTTCGGGGGCCATCCGCACTTCTTCTGGGCGGCCGGCACGCTGTCGGTTTCGAGCACGCTCGTGATGAAGCAACGCTCTTCCGGCGACAAACGCCCAAGCTCTGCCTTCACCGCGGTCTCGCGTCGCTCGCCGAGCAACGTCTCCTCCGGATCGACCTGGGTCGGATCGACGCGCGCCTCGAGGCCGCGCGACGGACCATCGTCCGCCTTCGGGTCGTCGAGCAGGGCCGCCTTCTTGCGGCTCTCGTCGATCACGATGTTGCGCATCGTGCGCCACACCAGCGCCATCAGTTGGTTGTGCGGTCGCTCGCGAAGCGACGCCTCGTCGTAGTTCGACAGGATCCGCGACAGCGCCTCCTGCACCAGGTCGTCGGGCGACAGCGCCCCCTCGCGATGCCGGCTCGCACCCGCGAGCAACATGCGCGCACGCGATTCGAGCTCGAAGCGCAACGCATCGAAGAACTTCTCCGCCCCGGCCGGGGCGGCGCTGGAGGTTGGCGCAGAGGTCATCGATGAGTCTCCCGAGCGTGCTGGTCTCGCGTGCGCCGGCCGCGACGACCGACCACACACCAGCTGCTTGCGCCACGACGGTGGTCGCCACGACGCCAGCGTGCGTGCGGCGCACCATAGACCCGGGGATTGTGCCTGTCATCCATGCCTCACCTCGACGCCCATCGTTCAGAGAGGGCGTCGGAGGCTGAGACGAGACGCGATGCCCCGCTCAAAATCCAGGTGGCACGGTCCGGGTCGGCGAGCTCGTGTTGCTGACGCTCGACTTCACGGGGCTCGTCGCGCCGTCGTTGTCACTGCGGGTCAGCGTCAGGTAGGCGACCAGCGCGAGGATCAGCGCGGCGAGGCTGAGCGCACTGTAGACCACGCGCGAACGCCGCGAACGTACGACCATCGCGGGTCGTTCGGATGCGGCGGCAGTGGACACAGGCGAGGGCGCGAGCGGCAGCGGGCTGATGCCGACAGGATGGGTCGGCAGTTGGCCGAACGCTGCGGGCTCGGGCACGGCACGCAGCTCGAACTCGGTCGGGAAGAGCTTGTGCCGCTTCACCGGCACCATGCCGACCGAGGCCCGCAGGGCGGAGCGCATCTCGGCCGCGTTGCCGAAACGAGCACTCGGGTCCTTCGACATCGCGCGTTGCAGCACCGCCACAAACGCGATCGGCGCCATCACGACCGGCGGCAGCGGCGGCGCGGTCTCGTGCAGGTGGCGGTGATAGACCTCGTAGCGGGTGCGCGCGCGGAACGGCAACTGACCGCCGACCATGCGATAGAGGATGATCCCGAGCGCATAGAAGTCGCTGCGGATGTCGGGCTCACCGCCGAGGATCTGCTCGGGCGCCATGTACTCGGGCGTGCCGCAGATACGGTGTTCGCCGGTGACCTCGCCTTCGAGCTCGGGCGCTATCGGGTCGTCATCGGGGAAGAACGGTCCGAAGCGTTCGGCAGCGCTCGGCCCGACGAGACGCGCGATGCCGAAGTCGAGGATCAACACCTGCTCGGGCGTGCTGCCATCGGCCGAAGCCGGGGTGATGAAGAGGTTCGCGGGCTTGAGATCGCGATGCACGATCTCGCCGGCATGCGCGTGCTCGAGGGCCGCGAGGACCTGGTCTGCCAAGGCGACCGCAACTTTGGGAGTGACCGCCTTGGAGACCGACAGACGCGTCGCGAGCGTCTCGCCAGCGAGCAGCTCCATGCTGACCCAGGCGAGCTCGCCGTCTTTGCCGTGCTCATACACGCGCGCGATGTTCGGGTGTTGGAGGCTCGCGGCGAGGATGGCGCCGCGCTCGAAGCGCGCCTGCTCTTGGGAATCGTTGGTGAGCAGTAGCTTCAAAGCGACGCGCTCGTCGCGCTTGGGATCGTAGGCGACCCAGACCGAGCTGCCGGCCCCGCCGACGCCGAGCATTGTGTCGACCTGGAAGCGTCCGCCGATGCAGTGGCCACGGCGATCGGCCACGAGCTTCCAGCCGTCACCAGGACAGCGAAGCCGATCGTCAGGCCAGGCCGCAAGACACCTTGGACACAACACTGGGCACCCCGGTGGGGAGAATCGGCCGCCTGTCGGGAGGACTTGAGGCCTTTTCCGGGCCGCTTCCGATCAGTTGGAAAGGATTGTGCTACCCGCACACGACAGAGGCCAGAAAGGCCTCGCGGCTCGGTTACCGGAAGTCGCCGATCAACTGGAAGGCGCTCCAGAAACGCGGGTCCGCGAACGGCCTCTGCCCGTCGATGGTGGCATCGAGCGTCGTGAGCTGCGCGTCGCGTAGCGCCCCGAGGGTGTCGCGACCACCTGCCGCGAGCGCCTTGTAGAATGCCTCGACGAGGAAGCGGGTGGCGCGGTCATCGACGTCCCAGAGCGATCCGATGAGCGTCGGAACGCCGGCCATCGCGAAGCCCTCGGCCAGCGACAATGCTTCGAGATCAGAACCGCCGGCCTCGGTGGCGGACTGGCAGGCCGACAGAAAGACCAGCGCGACCTTGCCGCGCAGGCCATCGAGACCCGCGATGCGGCCCACGGTCAGGCGACCGGAGGCGAGCAACAGCGAGCTGTCGAGTGGATCGTGCGCGAGGGTACCGTGGGTTGCGAAGTGTACGATACGATGATCGGACGAGAGCGCCAGGAATCGCTCTTCGGTCGCCTCGGCCCCGCGCAAGATGGTCGCACGGATCGCCGCGGGCATCCGATCGAGCTCTTTGCGAGCCTCGGGCAAGCTGCCGTCGGGGTCGGCGAGGCCCAACACCGGGCCGAGCACCGCGAGCTTACGCGGGCCGGCGAGGAGCGGCGCGAGCGTGCTCGCCGAGGCGATGGCGAGGCGCCAATCCTGGATCGCGTAGCGCACCGGCGCGCCGAGCGCGGAGGAGACGAGCGCCGCGAACGGCACCTCGAAGAGAGGCCCGTGCGGCAAGAGGATGATCGTCGACGCTGAGCGCTCGGCGGGCGGCAAGAAATCAGCGACCGGCGCCAGGAGCCACGCATACAGCTCGCGCCCGAGCGGCTCGGCGAGACGCGCGTCGGTCGCAAGCAACTTGCGATAGCGCCCGATCGTATCGCTCAGCTCGGTCGCATCGATGGCGACTCGCAAGGCCGTGATCGGTGCGAGCGTCGTCGGCGTCTCGGCCGTCGGCAGCGCGGCTCGGCCCGGGTGCACGACGAACAGATAGAGCGCGTCGCTCGTCACGAAGTACTCGACCAGGATCGTGCCCTTGGGAAGTCTTCGACGGTCGGAGGCGAGGCTCGTCGGGTCGCGCGCGAGCGCCTTCCAGTGGGCGGGATATTCCTGCTCGAGGCGCTGCGCGAGGGGCGCCAGCTCTGCCTGTGAGGCGGCCGCGAGCTTGATGAGCGCAGCGTGCGCGAGCGTGTCGCGCTGCTCGGGCGTATCGGCGTCTTCACGCAAGCGCGCCTGCACGGCATCGGTCCGCGCGCGCGCATCGGCATAGCGGGCGAGGTCGGCGGCGAGCGCTGGATGCGCGAGGGCGCGAAGGCGATCGAGGTCAAAAGTGCGGGCCTCGGTCGCGGTGCGCTGCAGCTCGAGCAGCTCGAGCGCGTCCTCGTGCCGCCCCACCTCGAAGAGCAGATCGGCGGCTTGCTGGAAGACGGCCTGCGTCTCGTTGCGCCCGAGCGGCAGCGTGCCACTGGCGAGCGACTTCGCGAGGACGTTGGCCGCGATCTGTGCCATGCGCGCAGCCTCTTCACGATGGCCGAGCGCGAGCTCGACCTTGGCTTGGAGGTGGGAGGTACGCGCGAGCAGATCGTCGAGCTCGATGCGTGTCGCTATCGTGGCCGCCTCGGCCAGCACCAGACCCGCGGCCTTCGGGTTGCGGGTCTCCAGGCGCGCGGCGGCCAGCGCCAAGAGCGCGCGCAGGCGGGTGACGTCACGGCCAAGCGCTGCGGCGACACGCGGACCATCGCTGACCAGCTCGAGGGCGCGCGCCGCGGCGCGTTCGGAGCGCGGCCGATTGACCTTCCTGGTGGCGACTCCGCGCGTGCGCGGTGTGCGCGGCGAGAGCTCAGCACTCTGGAGCAGCAGGGCTTCCGCGAGGTCGATGCGGGCGCCCAGTGCGTCGCCACTGGCGCCCCTTTTCTCGAAGCGGGCCAAGGCGTGCTCGAGGGCTGTGAGCGACTTCGCGAGGTCGCCACCGAGGAGGAACTCGGCGCGTCCGAGATCGGCATCGGCGCGCGCGACGGCGAGCTCGTCATTGCCGCGCAAGGCCGCATCGCGAGCGGCCGCGAGCCAGGTGCGTGCGGCCGCGAGATCGCCTTGCGACAAGGCCAGCGAGCCGAGCTCGAGGAGCGCCTCGCGCTCGGCCACACCATCGCCGTCGTCGACCGCCGCGGCCAGCACTTCGCCAGCCTTGCTGGCAGCCAAGGCCAGCTCGGAACGAAGGCGATGGATGCGCACGATCGCCATAGCGACCCGACGTGCAGCGGGGCCATCGTTCTGCTGCGTGAAGCCGGCGGCCGCCTCGTCGAGGGCGGCGCGCGCGTCGGTCACCCTGCCCTGCTGGATCGCGACCAGCCCGAGCTGCTCCTGGGTGCGGGCAACGCAGCGATCGTCGTCGAGCAGACGGCACTCGCGCAGGTGGGTGCGCAGCGTGAAAGCGTAACTGTCGAGGTACGTTCGCAAATCGGCCGCGAGCGGCGCGAGGTGGAGGAGCTCGCGCACCGCATCCCGACTCGGTGTCTCACTGAGGCGCGCGAGCAGCGCTTCGAACGCGCGGATGCGCTCGGGGTTGCCGTCGCGGCGCGCATCGAGCAGTCCATCGACAATGGGTTGGTAGGCGTCTTTCTGGAGCCCCGAGGTGAGCAATGCCTCGCACTCGAGGAGCGCCGCAGCGAGCATCTGGGCGGTCGCTCCGATCGCCGTGAAGACGGTCCGAGCCTCGCCCGCCAGCGCGCGCTGGGGCTTTGCATCGCCGCGCACGCGCGCCTCACGTGCATGCGTCAGCAGCAGCTCTGCCCGCACGCCTTCACTCGCCTGCTTGGCGAGCCCCACGGCAGCAGCTTCGCCATTCGCCCGCGCGTTGGCCCAGGCCTCGTGGAACGCACCATCGGCGAGCAATGCCCGCGCCAGCTCGAGGCGCATGCTCGCGATCTGCGCTGTGCCGCCGAGTGTCGCTGTGATGGCCGCACGCGCCGTGAGCACTGCGAGTGTGCGTGCGCGTTCCGGTGTTGCGGCTTCCATCGCGATGCGCGCGGCTTGCAGCCGATCGGCGAGCGGGAACAGATCGGCACCCACGGGCCGCGAGACCACCGGACGCGCGATCGCCCAGGCGGCGTCGCGATGCAGCGCTGGAAATGACGCGAGACCCGGCAGCTCGGCCATCGCGATGCGCTCGAGCCCGACCTCGACGAGCGCGCGAATCCGCCGCAACAAGATGCGCGCGGTCGCCTCGGAGCCATTCGCTCCGACCGCGGCGAGCGCCTTCTGCGCGCCTGCCAGACGATGCACCGCCGGCGCGACGAGCCCCAGCTCTTGGGTCTTGCGGCCGAGGCGATCGGCGTACTCCATCGCGTCGTCGAGCCTTCCGCGCGCAGCGGTCGCGCGCACCATCGTGAACGTCATCGCGACGCTCTGGCCCGCCCCCATGAAGGCCGCCGAGTAGGCGTCCGACCAGCGGCCGAGCTCGGCGAAGAACCAGGAGCGCTTTGCGCGCACCGAGACGCTTTCGGGCGCGAGCTTGATCGCCTCTGCAAACAGCGCTTCGGCGAGGGCCGTGTCGTCAGCTTCCCCGACCCGCTCGGCGAGGTCGGCGAGCGCTCCACCGCGCGCTTTGCAGCCAGCCGCCACACAGGGTGCGGGCACGTCCTCGACCCGCGCCGCGAGCACGATGCGCTCGAAGTCGAGCTCGCCGACCTCGTGCGCCGCGGCCGCAAGCGCCTCCAATTCGTGCGTTCCCGCCTCCGGCTCGCCCATCGAGCGCGCATCTCCGCGCACGGTCACGAGCACGTTGCTTGCGTCCTCGACGCGATGCTCGCGGAGCGCTGCGACCCCGCTCGCGATCGCCTCCTTCAGCGCGAGACGCCTGGCCGCGCGTGCGAGCCCCAGCTCGGCCTGGCGCACACTCGCGACGTCGCCGGCACCTTGCGCGAGCGTGACCGCGTTGCGCCATGAAGCGACCGCGCCCTCCCAGCCGCCTTCGTCTTCCAATGCGCGCGCGGTGGCGATGTGCGATGCGCTGTCAGCGTTGGGCTGATTGCCGCCCTGTGTGCCGCGCGTGCGTGCGAACACGTACCAGCGCTCGAGTTCGGGATCGGGTTCGCGACGCTTGCCACGCGCCTTGATGAGCTCGGCGAAGTGACGCTCGCACTCAGTCCAGCGAGCCGCGCCGCAGAGGCTGTAGCCGAGCTGGAGCTTCGCATCGTCGACGCGATAGTCGCGCACGATGAGCGCCTCGAACGCCATGATCGCGGTCGGGTACAAGCCGATTATCGCGAGCGCGCGGGCCCGCACCCAGGCAGCCGCGTCATCACCAGGATCGCGCACGAGCGCCGCGTCGGCACGCCTGATGGCGCTGACCTGATCGAGCTCCACACGCAGCGTAGGATCGCCCGGCAGGAGCCGCAGGATCTCGATGAGGCGCTTTTCCGAAGCCTCCCACTGCTGCTGCCGCAACATCTGACCGAGCTCGATCTTGAGCGTGACGAGCTGCCGCTGCGTCTTCACCTCGGGTGCAGACGGCGCGCCACGCGCAATCCACGTCGCGAAGATGTCGACCAGCCGGAAGCTGTAAGTCGTGTAATTCCAGGGCTCGGAGACGACGTAGTCCCAGAAAGCGGTGAGGTCGCGTTCGGTGGTGCTCGCAAAGATGTCGCCGAGCAGCCGCCCCTTGTACGCACCGCTGTCGATCGGCGTGGCATAGACCCCGCGTGCGAGGTCCGCGTGGCCATGGATCTCAGCGAGCATCTCACGCATCACGCGCGCAGCTGTGCCGGGGTCGGCGAAGAAGTCGCGCAGGATGAAGAAGTCGCGGTCGAGCGCGAGGTTGCGCGCACCGATGTCGAGCGTCGCGGCCCAGAACAGCGCCGAATCGCGCAGCGGCTGCTGCGCCTTTGGCACGACAAGCGACCACGTGACGTGATCACCGAGCTTCGGCGACTGCTTCACGTCGCGCAGCCGCAAGAGCGTCGTCGTTTCGTCGACGCGCTCGACATCGGCCAGCGCGATGACCACCCCGAAGTCGACCGGTGGGTTGTTCCGATCAGGTCGCGGCGCGCCGCGCGGAGAAACCACGAGGTTCTTCGCGTCCGCCGGGAAGTGGTCCTTGCGCCCGTGACCGACCACGATGTGCGACGGGTCGGGAACCGCGACGACATGTGTCGAAGCGGGAAATGGCTCCGCTGTTGGTGCCGCGTGCGCAATCCAAGACGGCGCCAAGAAGGCGACGAGGCTCAGGACAGGCGCGATGGAAGCGGGTTTCATGCAGTTCTGGCGGCTGGGCTGGAGACGAGCGCGGCGCTCTGGTAGCAGCTCCGAAGTGCTCGCTCGCACTGGACGAGCGCTGCGTGAGACGGACGAGCGACCGCCAAATCGAACGCCGTCCGAATTCTTCCCTGTATATAACGATGGCTGCCCTGCCGCCTGTCTGGAGAACGCGATGTCACTTCTCACCCGCTCACGCGCGCTCGCCCTCGCTCTCCTCGGCACGGCCACACTCATTGGCTGCGGCGACGAGGTCGCGGGTGTCGGTCCCGACGTCATCGCGACGCCCGACGTAACGATCCCCGAGACGAGCGAGACCAGCGAGACCTCACCCGAGACGGTCGAACCCGAGGGTCTTCGCGTGACCGCGCTCGACCCGGCCGAAGGCTCGACCAGCGGGCTCCAGGAAGTGCACATCACGGGCGGCGGGCTCCTCGACGTGGTTGAGGTGTTGTTCGGAGACACCGCCGCGCTCGATCCGTTCCCGGTGAGCGATCGTCTCCTCGTCGTGCTCAGCCCGCCGCGCGCCCGTGGCCTCGTCGACGTCACGGTCGTCACAGCGACCGGCGAACGCGCGACGCTACCGCTCGCCTACAACTACGCCGACGCGGTCCAGCTCACCGCGATCGAGCCCGTCAGCGGCCACTGGCTCGGCGGCGAGCGCGTCACGGTGTACGGCTCCGGCTTCACCGAAGACGCGGTGGTGCTGGTCGGCGGCCGCCCTGCCCTGCAGGTCGCGCACATCGACGACAACACATTGAGCGCCGTTACACCCGAGGGCCTGCCCGGCAAGGTCGACGTTCATGTCTCGACCGGCGAAGGCGTCGGACGCCTCCAGCTGGGCTACGAGTACGTCGGCGAGACGCTGCCAGTCTCCAGCGCCGAGATCGACGCCGTCACGCCCGAGCACGGACCTGTGGCCGGCGGGACCGCCATTTCATTGAGCGGGAGCGGCTTCAAGAGCGGCGCGGCGGTCCGCGTCGGCGCCCTCGCGGCGACCGATGTCCGGGTCGAGAGCGCGACCCGCATCACCGCGAGGACGCCTATCGGCAGCCCTGGCGCCGCCACCATTCGCATTATCCAAAGTGGTGCCGCGAGCGAGCTGGTCGACGGCTTCGTCTACGATGGCCCGCCCGCGGTCTGGGTCGTCGACCCGCCGCAAGGTGCGGTCGCAGGCAACACGCGCGTGTTCGTGCGCGGCCACGGCTTCCCGGTCCGCGCCGCGGTCGACGTGCGCTTCGGTGGCAATCTCGCGAGCGATGTCCGGGTCCTCGACGACCGCACGATCGAGTGCCGCACACCGGCTGGCGTGGTCGGCCTTGCAGCGGTCGAGGTCAGCGGCGGTGGCGTCACAGCGACGCATCCCAGGGGATATTCGTATTTCGATCCCGCGACCACGCCTGGCACCTGGGGTGGCCCCATCGAGGGCAACCTCAATGTCACCGTCCAGGATGCACAGGCTGGCACACGCCTCGCGGGCGCGCTGGTCGTACTCGGGCCGAACGTGCGTGGCGCGTTTCGTGGCCTGACCGATGCCAACGGCCAGGTGACGTTCAGCGGCGATGAGGTCGCGCAGCTCACGGGGCCGCAGACGGTCACGGCCAGCGTCACCGGCTATCAGGTGTTCCAGCTCGCGGGCTTCAATGCGCAGAACGTGACGCTGCCACTCGATCGGATCCCTGTGTGCTCGGATCTGTCCGACATGCCGTGCGAGCAGGTCACCGAGCCACCGCCCGTCGCGTTTCTCACCGCGCACATCGACGGCTCGGACAAGGGTCCAACCATCCCATTCGGTGAGTGCCGCGACTGGCGCGACGCCCCCAATGGCCTATGCCATGCCTGCGCGGTCGACGAGGACTGCGACGGCGTCGCCCCCGACGCAGGTGGTGTCGTCGGCGAAGGTGGTGCCGGTGTGGCCAAGGCGATCTGCCGCGAGCTCGGCAGTGAAGGTGCGTTCTGCAGCTTCAAGTGCACGACCAACGCCGAGTGCACGGGGGGCTTCGTGTGCCTCGACCCGACCGGCGCCGACCGCGACCGACGCTGTGTGCCGCCGCCGGGTGAGGCCGCGGTCTACTGCGATCAGACCGAGACTGACATGTTCGCGAGCGACATGATCAGCTACCCCGGTATCCGCGTGCCGGCCTCGAGGACGTTGCAGGTCGGCATCCACCTCGGCGACTTCGCGCTCTTCTGCTGGAGCGGTGTCGAAGTGCGTGGCGACTTCCGCCCGAAGTTCCTCGGCGTGACGCGCAACCTCGGCGCGTACAACGACGGCGAGAGCGTCGAGACCGAGGTGAGCATCGACATCCCCCTCACGCAGCGCGTCGAGATCGAGGTCGAGAAGCCCGCCAACGGCGTCTTCGGCCAGGAGCTGACGGTCGTGCGGACCGCACTGAACCTGGGCGGCGACGGGGTGCTCGCGTTCCCGACGCGGCGCGGCTTCTTGAGTGACCACTTCGTCCTCTACGTGCCCGAGGCCCTCACCGGCGAGCTCTACGATGCGACCTGGGAGACCTACGCCGAGGTCGATGTCGCACCTCTCAATGGCGGCTCGGCCCTTTACGATCGCGGTCTCGACCACCTCGGGGGCGACATCGACTACATCCGTGACAATGGCGCCTGGGGCCCGTTCGACGCACCGAAGATGACCACGCGTGCGCTGGCGACCTGGCAGGACGGCGGCGGTGTCGAGACGGTCGTCGCGGTGGGCCAGAAAGGCGCCATCCTCAAGCGCTTCGGCAACACCTGGGCGTACATGAATGGGGCGACCGATCGCGAGCTCATGGCGCTGGCCGTAGCCCCTTCGGCCGAGGACGAGCCGACGACCAACGCCATCGCCGTCGGCCAGGGCGGGGTCGCAGTGCACTGGGACGGCTTGCGTTGGCAGGCCCAGGAGACCAACACACCGGCCACCCTCGAGGCGGTCGCGTTCGGCTCAGAGACGGTCGCCTTCGCTATCGCTGGCCCGCACATCATGCGTTGGGACGGGACCGCCTGGACCTTCGTGCACAAAGCCAACGCAAACCTACACGGGCTCGTGGCGTTGTCGGCCGACGAGCTTATCGCTGTCGGCGACGGTGGCACCGTCGTGCATGGTGAAGGCGCGAGCTTCAGCGAGACGACCAGCGGCAACGGCAACGTGTTGCGCGCGGTCGTGCTAATGGCAGGCGGGAGCTACATCGCGGTCGGCGATGCGGGCACCACGCTGCGCTCCGCAGATGGCAGTCAGTGGAGCCTGGAGACCTCCGGCATCGACTACGACCTCAACGCGGTCTGGACGCGCGGTGACGACGTGTGGGCGGTCGGCGGCCGCGGTACCATCATGCATCGCGACGCCGCGGGTGAGTGGTCCGACGTGTCCGTCCGCACGACGCGTGGCACGCTGCGCGCAATCGCCGGAGCCGGCGAGCGCATCTTCGCCATGGGCTCACACGAACTCGTGCTCGGCCCGCTGCTCGGTGTTCCGGAAGACCTCTCGCCCGCGCCCGGTGGTCAGCTCACCGACTCGTTGAGCTGGACCGCGCGCCCGGGTCTCGACCCTCACTTCAGCGTGATCGAGTCCGGGAGCCAGGTCGGCCCGTGCTCGGCCTGCGGCTTCCTCTTCAACATACCGTACACCGAGTGGCGCACCGTCTTGCACGGTGACCTCTTCGAGGCGCACTTCCCGAACTTCGCGGGCACCGCGAACACCGAGAGCCTCGGCTCGGGCTCGAAGGTCCTGACGCTGTATCGAGTGCGTGCCGACGAGAGCTTCGACTTCGACCACACCGCCACCACCGGCTTCTTCGGCGGCACCTGGCGCGCGTGGTCATGGCGCACCGAGGGCTTCTTCCGATGACAATCCGCGATTGATGCCACGCAGACCCTCGTCAGTAAGGCGCAGCGGTTCGAATTGTTCGAGTTTCTTGCCGCTAGACGATAGCGGGTCAACGCTCATCTCGGGAAGCCACCGAGAGATGCCGATGCTCGCCGCCGTCAACAGCTCAATTGCCCCGCTCCTCGTGCCACTCATCATGTGCCTTGTGTACGCGGGGCTCGTCCTTCACCGCGGACTGCGCGGGCGCAGATCGAACGACCGGCGCTGAAGACCGCGCGACCACTTCCGGCAGTCTGACACCACAGCTGGCGCTCTGGCGGGAACTCAGTGGTGGCGTCCTCGACCCTGAGCCTGCGCGGCATCTTCGCGCGGTCGGCCGACGAGTTCATCGCCGTCGGCGAGAGCGGCACCATCGTGCACGGCCAGGGCGCTGACTTCAGGGAGACCAGCGCCGGCACGGGCAGCGCCCTGCGTGCGGTCTTGCGGCGCATCTCCGGCGACCTGCTCGTGGTCGGCGTGGAATGCATCGTGCGGCGCTCGGCCACTGGCGCCGAGTGGTAACTCGTGGCCTCAGACACAGCCTACAAACTCAACACGGCCTGTCCGTGCGCACCACCTGCGGAACCCTGCGAGGCGTTGCGGGCGCGTGCGAGCGCATCTGCGAGATGGACTCGCACCGTCTGGTACGCGACGAGGAGAGCATCGACATCGACCACACCGCCACCACCGGCCTCTGCGCCGGTACCTGGCGTGCATCATCCTGCGCAGCACCAGTACCTCGCTGCTCGTGCCACTGATCGCGTGCATCGTGTGGGCGGGACCGGTTGGCACCACGGCCTGCGGGCGGATCGGGACGACAATGCCTGAGGGGCGCCGGACGATTGAGCGCCTGTCGGCCGCGGGTTGCAGTGGGTCGGGCTCACTCGCTCCCCCAAACACACGCGGACTGGCATCAGTGGCGAACGGCTGCACGCTGAGGACCGCATGAAAGGCCCAAGGCTTGTGCCGCTACTCACGCTCGTGTTGGGCGTTGGTGCGTGAGGTCACCTTAAAAGCCGAAGGGCCGGCGCTCCGATTTGAGCGCCGACCCTTCAGTTTAGTCCAGCCTTGGCTGTCCTTAGCTCAGATCACGGGACGCACTGATCACCCGCGGGCACCGGCTGGCTGGCATCCTTCGAGTTGCCGCTGGTGTCGCTTGCGCTGATGTTGATCGTGGAGTTCACGCCGCCCGTACCAAGGAGGGGATTGATCCCCGTGGGCACGGTGCACTTGAACGTCACAACGCTGAGGGGCGGGAAGTACATCCACTCGGCCGCGATGTGATCGAACATCGTGACACCCAGGGTGTTCCAGCCGTTGGCGTCCGTCGTCCAGTTCGGCCAGCCGTCGGCCGGGGTGTACCAGGTCGGCGCATAGGCGGTGTACGCGGCAGGCGGCAGCAGTGGGTGGATGTCGGTTGCCGGGACGGTGTTGCCCGCGATGGCCGTGTTGCCCGCGAGAGCAGCGCAAGTCACGTTGGCAAGAGGGGCCGAGCTGCCACCCTGACGCACCGAGATCGTCGCCGGACCACCGAGACGCTCACGGCTCGAGGGCATGTCGGTGGAGATGTCGATGCCCGAGAACCCGAAGACGTTGAAGGTCAACGCATCGTTCTCAGCGCCGTCGCAGAAGTCATTGACACCTTCGGAACGGCTCACGCCGTCAATGATGTCGGCGGTGAGGACGTAGACGAGCAGATCCGGGGGAATCGAGTCACTCACTTCGAGCGCCGCGCTGTACGGACCGCAGAGCGGGGCGACGTCCGAGCCGACCGAGCCCGTGCAAGCACGAACGCGGAAGAAGACGCTCTCGCCATCGGCGAACGGGAGATTGCCCGCGGAGCAGTACGCCGGAGCGTTGGCGCCGTTGCAGACGGTTGCCGACAGGTCCTGACCGAGGACGGTGAGACCGGCACGAGGAGCGTTGTTAGCCGCAGGCCCAAGGACCGTATTGGCGGCGACGCAGTCATCGCCAGCAGTCTGCTGGCAATCCTCGCGGACCTGCCAGAGCAGGTAGTCGTCAATCGAGCCGTCTTCGGCCGAAGCGTAGAACTCGTACCAGCGAGTTCCACCGCCGACCGTGCCGGCAGTCGCGCCCTGGAGGACGCTATTGCGCAGCTGGACAGTCATGTCACTGCTGTCGACCAGGTTGACGAGGAGCAGCGTCGGAGCCGCCGTCGGGGCGGTCGGCGGAGCGGTGACCGGCGTGGCCGTGCTGAAGCAGAGCTGCGGCACGATACCGGCACCGGGCGCCGGGTCGTCGGCGTTGCCACCCATGTTGAACGACGTGCCACCAACGTTCTCGGACACGTCCGAGTCGTTGACTGCGTCGCCGTTGCTGTCGATGGCGATAGCCGACGTGACCTGGTAGCCGATGCAGTAGACGCCACCCGGCTGCTGCAGGGTCTGCAGCGGGAGCAGGGAGAGCGTGATGGTGTTGCCAGCGACAGCGGTGGTCGTGGCCACGAGGTCGTAGTTCGAGGTCGCATTATCGTCGCCGCCGGGGCCGCCAGTGTAGCGGTACAGACGCGCGAAGTTGCGAGCGTGGTAGACCCCGAGGTCCGGCGCCTCGGTGAAGGTCAACGAGATCACGCCGTTGGGGGCGAAGGTCGTCGAGCCCTGGAAGTCACCGCAGTCGATCTTGGTCGAGCTGATGTCGCAGTTCTCGAGACCCGACGGGTTCGAACCGGGGAACTCATAGTAGCCGTCCTTGTTCGAGTCGGTGTAGGTACCCACGGTCGTCGACACGAGCGTGATGTGGCCTTCCGTCGTGAACGTGATCGGCGCCGCCTGCGTGTAGATGCCGTGCTCGGTGCCGCCGCAGAAGCCGCCGTTGCCGTTCGGGTACATTTCCTCCGACTCGTCGGCGCCCTGCCAAGTATGGTCACGGCTCGCCGCAGCGTAGATCTTGAAGGTGACGGTGTAGTCGCGATCCGGCGAGAGCTTGCCATCGGGGTTCGCGACGATCACGCGGCCGTCAACGACACATGCGGGGTCGGCCTCGCACGCGTTGTCGGAGAGTGCTTCCTTGGTGTTGGCAACACTGAAGCTCGGCCACGTCACGACACCGAGCTCGTCGACGAGCTTGATGATGTTGCGGTCGTCGGTCGGGTCCACGGCGGTCGAGAAGTCGAGCTTGATGCTGTTGTTGTAGTTGGCGTTGGCACGGTCACCGAGGTTGTCACCCGTGAAGGCGATGCAGGCCGGGGCCGCAACGACATCGAAGGTCAAGTGACCCACCGCGACGCCGAGGCCATCGGCGGCGGCGACGACGTAACGCACGGTGTAGGTGCCAACCGGGAGGTTAGCGGCCGGGTTCACCGTGATCACAGCACCAGCGGCGGTGACGGTTGCGTCGAGGATCAGACCGAACTGGTCGTAGTCGACCGGGAGGCCATCATCGCCTTGATTTCCTTCGTTGTTCTGCTGGGCGTCGTCGTTCTCGATCGTGACCTTCGAAAGGGCAATGTTCACGTCCTTCGAGAAGTTCATGACGATGTTCTGCGCGCCGTCGGTCGTCTCAAGCGCGCCGTATTCGCAATTCGCCGCCGGGCGAACGGAACCCCCGCACAGCTCCGGGCCTTCGCTCTGCATACCGGTATGGCAGACCCACCCGTTCCCGATGCAGCTATACGAACCGTTGTTCATCGTGACGACGGGGAGGTTGGCGTCGATAAACTCGAGCGTCTCGCTCTCTTCGCAGAAGTCGGGCGAGAAGTCGGTACCGCTAGCGGTGTCGTTCTCGATCGACGAGGCGACGGTCCAGTTGAAGCGGTACTCGCCGGTCGGGACGAGACTGTCGGTCGGGTTGACGATGACAGTGTTGCCAACAACTGACGAGGTGAAGGTCACCGGCACGAGGACCTCGCCGTTCAGGTCGCGATCCGGATTCGACTCGCTGTGGCCGGGGTAGGTCACGACGCGATAGAGTTCGAAGGCGCTGTCGGCGAGGTTCGGGGCCATGTTGCAGGCGATCACGAAGCTGTCGTCGGGCCCGAAGCACAGGGCTTCCGGCCGAACCAACGAGCAGATGATGCCGTCCTGGGTCACGAAGTCCTGGCGGTTCCACTCCGAGCTGTAGCAGGCGTTGCCTTCGACGTTGCAGCAGAGGTCGCCGCCGCCGTCAACACCGGTCGAGTTTCCGTCTTCGTCAACGCTTCCCGAGATCCAGTTGTATCCCTGGTCGTCGAGCGCCGACTCGCAGTTGTGGACGTGGACCGCGTAGGAAGCCGACGTGTTGAGCGCCTGGGCCGGGGTGAAGGTCGCGGTCATGTTGTCATTCGACCACACGAGCACGCCCGGAACGCGGTAGTCCATGCGGATGCGATCGCCATTCTCGAAGGCCTTGGCGTAGGCAAGGTGGATGTCGCATCCGGCGGTCTTCATCGAGCGCGAGAAGGTCATCTCGATCGGCTCCGACACGTCGAAGCCACCGTAGAGGAAGTCCTCCCAGTTGTTGGCGACGATGAACGGCGGGTCGAACTGCGGGGTGAGGAACACCTCGACGTTGTCCTGCACGAAGACGTCGAGCGTCTTGAACACGGGGCCCCACGATTCGTAGTCGAAGCCGTTGAAGACGCTCGGCATCACGGTGATGCGGACGCCGATGGCGCCGGTGTTCGGCAGAGCGGTGAACTCGTAGCGACCGTCGGCGTCGGTGACCGCAGTGAAGCGGTCGGGCGAGATGTCGACACCCGGGCAGTTCGTGTAGTCGGGGTCCTGCATCGCCGTGCAGTCGCCATCAGCCTCGCAGCCCTGGGCCATCGGCGGGGCGTTGCAGAGGTCGCCGGTGCAGCCGCAGAGGTCGCTGAAGTCCGCAACGACCATCACACCAGCAGCCGGGGTGACTTCCTGGTCGTTGAGGTACCAGAGACGGCCGTGCTGGGTGCCCGTGAACGGGAAGAGGTCGATGTCGTGGACCTGGTTGCACTCCTGGTCCTGGTAGCCCACGTCGCCGTAGTACCTGCCGTACCCACTGCCGCCCGCCGAGCCATAGAACAGGTTGCACGCCACGGTGACGTCCCCGAGGCGGCGAATGGTGTGCTTACCGTCGGCCTTAGCGAAGGTGATCTCGAAGTGGCCCGGGCTGAGGTTGTCGAAGCTGTAGTAGCCGAGCGCGTCGCTCGTGGTCTGCTCGACCTGGCCCATGTGGATCAACGTCACCTGCACGTTCGCGAGGCGAGCGTTGGTGATGTAGTCGGTGACCACCCCATGGATCGAGCCGAGGTGCTCGACGGTCGGGAGGCACGTCGTGCCACCATTGAGGTCCGACACCTGGCAGCTGAGGCCCAGGTTGCAGCCGCCGGCCGCGTCGCAAGCGCCGTAGAGGCCGCCGACGACGATCGGCTCGCACTTGCCGAGGAAGTTGCAGACGAGGCCATCGTCGCACGTGCCGTTCGCAAAGCAGAGGCCGCCGTCCATGCCCGGGGCGACGGTGATCGTGCTGTCGTTGTCGACGCAGGTCCCCAGATCGCAGACCAGGCCACCGTTGCAGGTGCCGTTCGGGTAGCACGCTTCGTCGAGCTCGCCCGTCTTGGGCTCCGGCTTGACAGCGCACTCAGCCGAACTCTCGTCCGCGCTGGTGGTCACGACGCACTCGAGGCCACCATCGCAGGTGCCATTCGGGAAGCACGGCGCGCCGACGGTGCCGACGTCGCGGCGGCTATCCACCTCGCAGACGGTCCCAACGCAAAGCAGGCCATCACGGCAGGTGCCGTTGACGAGGCAACCACCGCCGAGCTCGCCATTGGCGATGCCCTCGACGCACGCGCCGTTCTCACAGTTGAGACCGGGGTTGCACGTGCCGTTGTCGTAGCAGACACCGCCGAGGAGACCCGGGTGCGGCACCGTGTTCACGGCGCAGAGCAGGTCCTTGCAGACGAGACCATCGTAGCAGGCACCGTTGCCGAAGCACGGGCCACCGATCGTCCCGACCGGGAGGCGCGGGTCATCGGCGCACGTCGTGCCGTTGCAGGCCAGACCGGGGTTGCAGGTGCCATTGTCATAGCAGGCCCCGCCGATCGTACCGACCTGCTCGGCCGCAACGCAGATGTTGCTCTCCGCGGCGCTTTCGCAGGCTAGCCCGGGATTGCAGGTTCCGTTGGGATAGCACTTGCCATCAAGGCTGCCCGTGGCAGGCCCTGATCGTTCATCAGCACAGCCTGTCGCGCTGGCTAGGGCGACAAGCGCCACCAGGGACGGCAGGCGTTGTATAAGGACGTTGGGACGCATCTCTTGTCTCTCCTTGGTGGTTCCGCCACCGTTACTTGATCGAGCCACTATTGAGATGATGGACATGTCACACCTCAAAGTCCGGGGGACTTTTAGGGGAAAGCACCGACTGGGTCAAGCGCTTGGGGAAGGATAGATGCCACCATGAAGACGGTGATATCATTTCTAGCTGGGTACGCAAGTTGAGCCGCGTACGAAATCTGACGGTGCGCTGGTGAGTATCGCGGGGTCGTTCGTGCGGACGCAATAGGCCCCCGCTGGGCCGCATGGACGAGGGTCCGGGGTGTGTTCGAGGGGGCTCGGAGGAGAGCCTTCGGAGGCCGTTGAGAGCGCAGCGGCGGAGCGGTCTCGGGGAGGTCTCGTTGGGCCGTCGTTGAGGGTGCGAGGTGGGTGCGAGTGAACACGATGGCGCGCGGATGACATGTACCATTAGTTCTATGAGCACGTTCATGCATGCGGTTGTGAAGGCCTTCGACAAGCGCGCCCTGATGAGCGACCAGATTCGGTCGGAGTACTTGTGCGACTCAGTCGCAGCAGAATGGATGCCTCTGAGATCGGAAACGCGCTCGAAACGGTCCCTGAGGGGACACCGGATGACGGCGACTCGCCCGACTGGGCAACATGGCGCAAACCGGCCCTCGTGGAGGAACCAAGTTGCGTCTGAAGTCGAGCTATGGACGAGTTCAGTCAGAGCTCCCTCGCCTGCCCCTCTTATAAGGGTACGTTGCGCGCATCGCGAACGAGTGGAGGTCCGAGGCGATAGGATCACTTCACATGACTTTCACCCCGGCCGGGGTGACCTCGTGATGCCATGAAGCGCTTGATGCTGGGTGAGCTCGGGGATAGGCCCAGGTGAGTTAGTTGGCCAGGGTCGTGGACCGGCGATGAGGCGAGAATCCCGCGTGCGGTAGCTTCCCGAACACATAGGTATTCGTGCCTCTGGAACAGCTCGCGATGCTGTGATACGTCCCTCGCAGGTCCGCCTGAGAGGCCGGACTGGAGCAAAGTCACCACGAGATGCGCGACACACGACAAGAATCAGGACAGGTGCGGCGACCTTCGCTACACTGCGCGCGCCGCTCGGAGTGACTTTGACGACCGGCGATGGGCGAGCCAGACTCGGCCGCAGAAGGTCGCACCAATTAGGCGACCGTCACTTACACGCGACAAGCAGGAGACACTGATGAAGATCACCTTGGGACGGCTCGGAGGCGCCTGCTGCGCGCTGCTCGCGGCCACGGCGACACTCAGCTCTGGTCAGGCATGGGCCGGAGAGGGCGACAAAGGGCTACCGAACACCGAAGTGTATTTCGGCGCATTCGGCGGCCTGCACATGGTGCTCGGCGAATGGGATCTGAGCTACTTCGCCGACGAGGGTATCTCGCCAGAGAGTTCGGTGGTGTTCGGCGCGCGTGTTGGCCTTCAGGCCACCAGTTGGTTCGCGATCGAAGGCGAGCTCGGGTTCGTCCCGTTCGTGCTGCCCATCGACGGCGGCGGTCTGGCGATGAACTGGACGGCGAGCATGCTGTTCTCGCCGATCGACTTCAAGTTCTCGCCCTACGCGATGATCGGCTTCGGCATGTACCACTCGGCGTACGGCGATCTCGGTAAGGACGCAGACTGGGAATTCCATTACGGTTTCGGCCTTCGCGCGATGATGTCCGACTGGATGGCGCTGCGCATCGAAGGGCGTCACATCGTGACCGACAGCTACACCATCGGCTCGGCGAGCAACGTCGAGTTCACGATCGGCGTCGACGTCTTCCCGTGGAGCTTCACGGAAGAGAAAAAGGAGGTCGACTATGATGGTGACGGCCTCATCGGTAAGGATGACGATTGCCCGATGATCGCTGGCCCGGCCACGACCCGTGGCTGCCCCGACTCGGACGGCGACGGCGTGCGTGACTCCGAGGACCGCTGCCCGACCATGCCCGGCCTGCCCATCAACCAGGGCTGCCCGGACACCGACGGTGACGGTGTCTTCGACGACATCGACGAGTGCCGCACCGTTCCTGGCGTGCCGGAGCACAAGGGTTGCCCCGCGCCGGTCCAGGACTCGGACGGCGACGGCATCCCCGACTCGGAGGACAAGTGCCCGACCATCAAGGGCGTGAAGGAAGCGCAGGGCTGCCTCCCGACCGAGTTCGACAAGTTCGCGGGCGCCGTCGAGGACATCAACTTCGACACCAACAAGGCGACCCTGAAGCCGAAGTCGTTCGCGATCCTGGACGAGGCCGTCAAGCTCCTCGTCCAGTACCCGACCATCCAAATCGACATTCATGGCCACACCGACAACCAGGGCCCCGACGACTACAACATGAAGCTGTCGGATGACCGCGCAAACTCGGTGCGTCAGTACCTGGTCGACAAGGGCATCGACCCGTCGCGCCTCTCGTCGCGTGGCTTCGGCGAGAGCGAGCCCATCGCGCCGAACACCACGGCGGGTGGTCGCGCGAAGAATCGCCGCACGGAATTCAAGATCCGCGCGAAGTGATGACCCTCGCGTGAGCGCCCCGACAGCGATGCTGGGGAACACGTGACAAGACCAAAGGCCTGCCTCGCAAGAGGTGGGCCTTTCGTCTTTTCGAGGTATGTGCTCGATGGCTTGGCACAGCGCTCGGATGCCACGCCACCCACGGTCCAGGTGGTCGCATTGCACCGGACGGAGATGATGATGTCGATAACGCTGCGTGTCGTGCTCTTGCTGGTCGCGCTCGGCGCGCTCGGCGCGTGCTCGCGGGAGACACCGCCGGCGGTCGAAGATGCCGCGACTCTGAAGCCCGAGGTCACGCCGGCAGGCGTCGATCTGCGCACGCTCGAGCTGGACGAGGTGCCCTCGAAGGGCGCGTTGCCGGGCATGTGGGTGCGCTGCGCGTGGGGCTTTTTGAGCGATGGAGAGCGTCGCTACGATGCGTGTCTCGAGCGCTCACAGACGTGGGTCGATGTGGCGGACGATCGCGTCGCGCTGGTCGTTGTCGCGGCCAACGCGGAGGACATCGAGGTCGAGGGCAAGAAGCAGCGCTTCGTCGATGGTCGCGCGCGCATCGAGGTCGATCTGCGCGCGCTGATGGCTCGTGTTCCCGCGGACGAGGTGGCGGACGAGACGCGCCTTGGGCTGCAGGTGCTCGTGCGCGGAGACAACGTCGTAGCGGGTTCGGTCGAGCTGGTGACGCCGCGCGTGATCGATCTCTTGAGAGACGTCGAGAAGACGCCGCTCGTGTTCCCCCAAGAGGAGCTGCGGCCCTTGCCTGATGTGCCGCTGATGCTGGTGCTCGGGCCCGGAGCCAAGTTCGTTCGGGCGGCCCCGACGGCACCTCTGGCGAAGATCGACGTGATAGCGATCGACCATGGTGCGACGACTCCCCTGCCGCCCTGTGAGGGCAGCGACAAGGCGCGGAGCATGCGGCCGGTGGTTCTCACGCTGGTCGCGCGGCAGACTGGCAAGGTGCTCGGAGAGCGGCGCTGGCCGGGCGCAGTGGCGGCGTGTCGCGAGGGCGATACGAATGCTGTGCCCGAGCCGACACGCGACGAGATCATGGCCGGCGTGCTCGCGGTGTTGGCCGCGGGCAAGCCGAGCCCGTGGGTCGAGTCGGAGGTCGCGAGCGAAGCACTCCGGACACTCGACAGCAGTGGGCTCGAGGCCGATCTGAAGGCGCGGGTCGATGCGGCCGAGCCCAAGAAGGCGGCGGTGCATGCCTTCTGGCGGCTCGCGGGGCTCGACCCCAATAGCCTCGAGAAGGATGTGGTGGCGCTGGTCGGAGCGCCGACGACGCGTACCTCGCTCGAGGCGGGCGACGGCGGCGAACGCGTCTTGGCCCAGTGGCCTGGCGGGCTAGCCGTGGTCTTCGAGGGTGGGCGTGTCACCAACCTCACCTTCAGTGGTGCAACGGCGACGAAGGCGTTCGGTCGCGAGAGCGGTGTGCCGGCCGTCGTGGGTCAGGATGTGTCGGAGCTGCTGGCGTTGCTCGGTCGACCGAGCGCCATCGAGGGGATCATGGCAACGATGGTGATGAGCTGGGTCGTCGAGGCCAGCGGCTGGACGCTGTCGGTACAGGCGGAGATGGCTAGCGATGGAGCCAACGCACCGCGCTGCTCGACCCTCGGGGTGAAGTGGGCGCGGCTGGCGGGTGACCCGGCGCTGACGGCGCGGCTGGGGTTCGATCCGTCACGGCTCGCGCCGCTCGACCCGGAGGTGATCAAGCGCCTCGCGACGTTCATCGGAATCGGTCCCGAGACCGACAAGGCGGGTCTCACCAGGGCCTTCGGCAAGCCGACGAACATCACCCAGAGCGCGGGTGGCATCGAGTCGTACGCGTTCGGGACCAACCTCGGTGCGCTCGTCGATGCGGCCTCGGGGAAGGTGATCGAGATGTGGATCGTGGGCGCGGCCGGGCGAGATACTTTGAAGTCAAAGCAATTGGACGACCCGCTGCTGATGCACATCGGACGGCCGCTGAAGGATATCGCTGCGGAGCTGGGGCGACCGACCAAGATCGGCGACGGGTTCGCATCGTGGACCGTCGAGGCCGGACCGCTGACGATCTATCTCGAGGTGCAGTGTGCGCCCGCGGGCAGTGGTGTGTGCAACGAGCTGGACGTCGGCTGGTTGAAGTCGACCGAGTAGCGTTCAGCGCAGTGAGTGACGGACGGTGGGCGGCAGTGGGAACGACTTGAGGATGAGGTCGTCCTGGCCGCAGATGTCGCCGAAGCCGAGCGCCAACGTCAGGACGAGCTGGTCACCGACCCGCACGGCCTGCAGCACTTCGCCGTTGGCGGGGTTGGGGCAGTGGCCGTCGGCGACGTCGGTGCGGTCGCACCACTCGAGCGTGCGCACGCCGATCTTGCCGAGCGGGTAGACCTCGGCGGGGGTCTTGCGCGCGTCGAAGAGGCGCGCGGTGACGATGCTGCGGCTCGGTGACAGCTCGATTGCGAAGCCTTCGAGCTCGCCTCCGAGGAGGACGAGAGAGGCGTATAAGCGCAGGGTCTTGCGGGTCACGCAGCGCACCTTGACGAGGTCGGCGAACGACTCTGCGACGGACGCAGTCGAGGCTGCGAATGCGCTCGAGCGATCGGGGCGCAGGTCGGGCAGGCTGAAGGCATGGACCTGACTCGGAGCCGCGGGACCACAGCCCCCTACCCTGCCGGGGCTGCCCGGCTTGTCGAGGTTGTCGCTGATGCGGAACATCAGCTGGTCGCCAATGCGAGCGACCACTCCGAAGCCTCCGGGTGCGAGCGGCCCCGCACAGGCGCCGGGCTGACCCGCGTTGCCGACATAGGCGGGCGGCAAGGCCGACAGGAGGGCCGGCGGCGCGCTGGCGGAAGGGGTCGCGGGGACTTCGAGGGTCGACAGCAGCGTCAGGAGCAGGCCGAGCATGGGCACCTCGCCAGCAGGAGGTGACGCGAAGCGCGGGCCCTCCGGAATGGAGAGATGTTCGGGGGAGCGCCGCAGGCGGGCAAGTTTCTGATTCCGCGTGCGGGCAGTTGGGCCTAGACTCCGCGCCGCCATGCACATCGTCACCTGGAACATCAACTCGCTCAGTGCGCGCAAAGACTTCGCGGCCCGCTTCCTCGACGAGGAGAAGCCCGACGTCATCGGCCTCCAGGAGCTCAAGCTCGAGACCGACAAGGTTCCGCGCGACCTCTTCACGAGCCGCGGCTACGAGGTCGCCGTGTTCGGCCAGAAGAGCTGGAACGGCGTCTTGCTCGCGGCCAAGTCACCGATAAGTGACGTGCAGACCGGGCTCCCCGCGGGAGACGGCGGCGAGTCGCGGCTCATCGCGGCGACTATCGGCGGCATCCGCTTCATCAACGTGTACTGCCCGCAGGGGCAGTCGGTCGAGTCGGAGAAGTTCCCGTATAAGCTCGGGTTCTACGACGCGTTGGGTGACCTCGTCACCGCCTCGGACCCGAGCTTGCCGCTGGTCGTGATGGGCGATCTCAACGTCGCGCCGGCACCGGAGGACATCTACGATCCGATTGGGTTGGCCAACGTTCCGAGCTTTCATCCGCTCGAGCGCGAGAAGCTGCAGCGCATGCTGACGTGGGGCCTCATCGATGTGGTGAAGCCGCACATCACGCCGGGAACATTCAGCTTCTGGGACTATCGCGCGGGCGACTTCCACAAGGGCAAGGGCATGCGCATCGACCACATCCTGGCGACGAAGTCGGTCGCGGAGCGTGTCGTGAAAGCCCAGATCCACCGCGACTGGCGCAAGAAGAAGGAGGCGCTGGCACCTTCGGACCATGCGCCGGTGTCGGTCTGGCTCGAGGACACGCTATGACTCACGTGCATGGACCCGAGTGCGATCATGCGTCGCACGCAAGCCATGGAAACGTGGGTGTCGAAGCGCTGGACCCGTACACGTTCGGCGAGACGCAGACCTGCTTTGGTTGTGGGCCACACAACCCGCATGGACTGCAGCTCAAGTTCGAACGCGAAGGGGACGCTGTGCGTACGCGCTTCACACTCGGCGCGGGCTACGACGGGCCGCCGGGGATCCTGCATGGCGGGCTCCAGGCAATGATCGCCGACGAGGTCGCGGGCTGGACGCTGCTCGGGCTGAAGGGGCGCATCGGCCTTACGACCTCGATGCAGGTGCGCTACATCCAGAGCCTGCGGCTGGGTGAAGAGATCGTCGCCGAGGGGCGCATCACATCCGAGGGCGAAGGGGTCGCGACGGTGACGGTGTGGCTCACGCAGGGTGAACGCAAGGGGTGCATGGTGCGAGCGAGCTTTGCGATGGCGGACGTGGCGAAGATGCAGGAGGTCCTGCAGGGACCGCTGCCGCCCAACTGGGATCGGTTCTTCGGTGGTTGAAGCGCACACGAGGAACCTGTTCGAGCGGATTGCGGGACGCGTGCACTCGACCGAGAGCCTCTTCGAGGTCTTCGTCGAGTGGGTGACGGAGCGCGGGTTCGAGCTGTACCCGGCGCAGGAGGAGGCGATCCTCGAGATCCTGACCGACCATCATGTGCTCTTGAAGACCCCGACCGGGTCGGGCAAGTCGCTGGTCGCGGTGGCGCTGCATGCGCTGGCGCTGTCGCGTGGGCAACGCGCGGTCTACACCTCGCCCATCAAGGCGCTGGTCAACGAGAAGTTCCTCGACCTGTGCGAGGTGTTCGGTCCGGCGCAGGTCGGCATGATGACCGGCGACACCAGCGTCAATCGCGACGCACCGGTCATCTGCTGCACCGCCGAGATCCTCGCGAACATGGCGCTGCGCGAGGGCAAGAAGGCCAACGCGCACTTCATCGTGATGGACGAGTTCCACTACTACGCCGACCGCGAGCGCGGCTGGGCGTGGCAGGTGCCGCTGCTGCTGCTCGAGAAGGCGACGTTCCTCTTGATGTCGGCGACGCTCGGCGACACGACGGAGATCGAGAAGCGCTTGCTGACGCTGACGGGCAAGCCGGCGGTGTCGGTCACGTCGTCGCATCGACCTGTGCCGCTCGAGTTCGAGTATTCGGAAGAGCCGCTGCACGACGCGGTGGCGACTCGCTCAAAGTCGGGGAAGGCACCGATTTATTTGGTGAACTTCACGCAGCGTGAGGCGGCCGACGAAGCCCAGAACCTGATGAGTCAGGACTTCACGCCCAAGGAGGACAAGAAGAAGATCGCCGAGCAGCTGCCGGGCAAGCTGTTCGATACGCCCTACGGCAAGGAGATGCAGCGGTATCTCAGACACGGTGTCGGGCTGCATCACGGTGGCCTCTTGCCGAAGTATCGACTGCTGGTCGAGAAGCTCGCGCGCGCCGGATTGCTGCGGGTCATCAGCGGGACGGATACGTTGGGTGTCGGCGTCAACATCCCGATCCGCACGGTGCTGTTCTCGAAGCTGTGCAAGTTCGACGGCGACAAGACCCGCCTCTTGTCGGTGCGCGACTTCAAGCAGATCGCGGGGCGCGCGGGACGCAAGGGCTTCGATGTGCGCGGCTATGTGGTCGCGCAGGCACCCGAGCACGTGATCGAGAACAAGCGGCTAGAGCAGTCGGCGCAAGCCGCGGCCAACGAGGGCAAGAAGAAGAAGGTCGTCAAGAAGCAGCCGCCCAACAAGGGCTACGTGCCGTGGTCGGAGGACACGTTCAAAGGGCTGGTCGACGGCGTGCCGGAGCCACTCGAGTCGAGCTTTCAGGTGACGCACGGCATGCTCATCGAGCTCGTGCAGCGGCGCGACAATGCCTACGTGAAGGGCGGAGGCGTGCGGCGCTTGATCGAGATCGTGGGGCTCTGCCACGAGTCGGCGCACGGCAAGAAGATGCTGCGCCGGAAAGTCCGTGAGCTGTTCCAGGGGCTACGCAAGGCGGAGATTCTGCAAGTGCGAGCGGCCGAGTACTTCCGCGGCAAGGAGGTCTTCGTCGCGGAGAACCTGCAGACCGACTTCTCGCTGATGCAGGCGCTCGGCCTGTTCCTGGTCGAGGCGATCGACACGCTGTCGCCCGAGAGCCCCGAATACGCGCTGGACGTCGTGAGCTTCGTCGAGGCGATCATCGAGGAGCCGACGTCGATCCTGATGCGGCAGCTCGACAAGAAGAAAGGCGACCTCATCGCCGAGTGGAAGGCGGAGGGCGTCGAGTACGACGAGCGCATGCGGCGCCTGGAAGAGGTCACCTGGGACAAGCCCAAGGCCGACATCCTGTACGAGCTGTTCGACCGATTCTCGGAAGCGCATCCATGGGTTGCGTCGATGAACGTGCGGCCGAAGTCGATCCTGCGCGACATGGCCGAGCGCTACATGTCGTTCAACGAGTACGTGCGTGAGCTGGGCCTCGAGAAGATCGAAGGCATGCTGCTGCGCTACCTGTCGGAGGGCTTCAAGACGCTCGTGCACACGGTGCCGGTGAAGGCGCGGACCGACGAGCTCATAGACCTCATCGCGTTCTATCGCACGGTGCTGGCGCGCGTGGACTCGAGCCTCATCCAGGAGTGGGAGCGGCTCATGTATGGCGAGGAGCAGACCGCCCTGCCCGAGCTCGCGGCGCCGCTCGACATCACCAAGGACAAGCGCACGTTCAAAGCGCGGATTCGATCCGAGCTGCATGCGCTGGTGAAGGCGTTGTCGCTTGGCGACTACGAAGAGGCGGCGTCCCTGGTGCGGCAGACCGACGAGGAGGTCTGGACGGCAGGCCGCATCGAGGCGGCGCTGGGCGACTTCATCGCGACGCATGGGCGGGTGGTGTTCGATCACACGGCACGCCTTGCGGACAAGACGCAGGTCACGGCCGAGGGGCGACACGAGTTCGTCGTGCGGCAGGTGCTGGTCGCGCCGGTTGACCGGATTGGGCCGCTCGCCACGGCCTTCGGCCTGCTCGCTGATCGTGCCGCGGCGGAAGCGGGCGAGGACGAGGTGGATGCGGACGCGTGGATGATCGAGGGGCGCATCGATCTGCGCGCGGACACGGCCCCGGAAGGCCCGATGATAAGCCTCGTTCGGATCGGTGTCTGAAGCGGGGGACCCGTGCTTGCGTTCGGGGGGCGCTGCCTATAAGAGGCTCGCTCATTCGCGGATGACGGCCTCGTGGCGAGGTCGGACGCGTGTGCTCATGGGGGTGCGACGATGGTGACGATGCAGGAGAAGGTGAAGCTCTCGGGGTTCAACAACCTCACCAAGATATTGAGCTTCAATCTCTATGACTTCGCCATCGCCATGACTGAAGAGCAGCGCCAGCAGTACATCGCCTATATCGATGAGCGGTACTCGGCCGAGCGCATCAAGGACATCGCGCGCGAAGTGTGCCGCATCATCGAGGCGAACATCCTGATCGAGTGCGTGCAGAACTACGACCCCGTCGGCGCCTCGACGATGACGCTGATGAGCGACATCAAGGGCGGCAAGTGGGAGACGAGTGACGGGCTCGGCGCGGCTGTCGAGGCATCGGCGGCGGGCGTCTCGGGCAGCGCTGTCTCGGCTGGCGCTGCCGTATCGCCTTCGGCTGGCGCTGCTGGCGCCGCTGTTGCGATGCACCTGGACAAGAGCCACATCACGACTCACACGTATCCCGACGCCAGCGGCCCCGACGGGATCTGCACGTTCCGGGTCGACATCGACGTCGCGACCTGCGGTGAGATCATCCCGCTCAAGGCGCTGGAGTACATGTTCAACGCGTTCGAGTGCGACGTGGTCTACATCGACTACGTCGTGCGCGGGTACACCCGCCTCGAGAGCGGCAAGAAGATCTACAACGACCACTACTTCAACTCGATCCAGGACTTCATCCCGCGTGACGTCCTGAACCGCTATGTCTATCGGCAGGACGTCAATCTCGCCAACGACAATATCTGGCAGACCAAGCTGATGGTCGGCAATGTCGGACCCGAGAACTACCTGCTCGACCCGAAGGACATCGCGCATCCGGACCTCGACCAGAAGATGCAGATACTCCGCAGCGAGATGCGCGAAGTCTTTCATCTCACCTGAATTCGCTCGCGAGACGTGCGGGGCCGGCGTCGCTCCCTCCTCGGCAACCTATGAGGTTCGCCTCGTCGGGGCTCCTGGGCCGCGCACGCCTCGCTTCGCGAATTCGCTCGCGAGACGTGCGGCCGGCGTCGCTCCCTCCTCGGCAACCTATGAGGTTCGCCTCGTCGGGGCTCCTGGGCCGCGCACGCCTCGCTTCGCGAATTCGCTCGCGAGACGTGCGGCCGGCGTCGCTCCCTCCTCGGCAACC
>Ga0209181_10000702_pt1 | contig 61969 bp, 43 predicted proteins | sample MAT05_FD_187208 | JGI IMG/M metagenome (GOLD analysis project Ga0209181, IMG submission 187208) | Freshwater microbial communities from Lake Fryxell liftoff mats and glacier meltwater in Antarctica - MAT-05 (SPAdes) (version 2) | ecosystem: Environmental > Aquatic > Freshwater > Ice > Liftoff...
CCCGGCTCGTCGCTGCGGTCGGGGCGGTCGGGGCGGTCGGGGCGGTCGGGGCGGTCGGGGCGGTCGGGGCGGTCGGGGCGCGTCGCCACCGGTGGGCGAGGTTCGTCGCGGTCGTAGCGCGCGCCGCGCTGGGTCGGCGTCCAGTTGCGGGTCGGCAGCTCGTCGACGGTGTCGGCCTCGCCGCGGTCGAAGGCCTCGACCTCGCTGATCGCGTCGGCGATGGCCGGCACGTCGAACAGCTCGGTCAGCTCGCCGGCGCGCGCGGCCTCCATCACCGCCTCGCCGAGCGCGGCCAGCGCGGTCTCGCGGCGGCGGTCGCGCCGGACGTCGTCGAGGCGAGCTCGTCCTTCGCGGGCGCCGCGCTCGAGGACGTCGCGCACCACGCCGGCCTGCGCGAGCGTGGAGCGCACCAGCGTGCCAAGGGTGCCACGAAGATCAGGACCAAAGCCGCGCGGGCGGCGGGACCGTGCCATGGCGCGATTATCGACGCGGCGGGCGCTGGCGCCAAGGGTTGGCCTGATCTACCGTCGCGCCACGTTGCCAGGGGAGCCGACCGTTCGTCGCCACCGGTGGCCCTGGCTAGTCGTTGGGACTGCGCTGGCGGCCTGTCCCGGCACCATGCCGACGCCGGCCGCGCCGCCGGTGCGCAGCAAGGTCCACCTGCGCGCGTTCACCGAAACCGCGCCGGTCAGCCAGGTCGCGGCGGTGGGCGGCTTCGTCTTCGCCAACAAGGGCTCGACCCTCGAGCGCTGGTCGGCCGACGGCCAGGTGCTCGAGCTGTCGTCGGTCCACGGCCTGCCTGGCGCCCACGTGCTGGCCATCGCCGCCGACCCCAAGCGCGGCTGGCTGTGGATCGCGACCGACGGTGGCCTCGGCTACTACGACACCAAGAACGAGTCCTTCGAGTCGATGCGCGGCAGCCCGCTGGCGACCGAGCTCGGCTTTGGCACCCTCGAGGTCGCACCGGTGTCGGCCAGCGGGCCCGGCGCCGCCGACGCGATCGTGGCGCCGCCTTCCACCCCGGCCGCACCGCCGCGAGCGATCGCGCTGGCCGCGGCCACCGACGGCGGGCTGTGGATCGGCCACCCGCGCGGCCTGTTCTACGCGTCGCCCAAAGGCGGCTGGACCTCGACGGCGATCGCCGATCCGGTGACCGCGCTGCACGTGGGCCGCGACGGCTGGCTGTGGATCGGCAGCGACCGCGGCCTCATCGGCCGGGATCCCACCGGCAAGACCTTCCCGTTCGGCCCGGCCCAGGGCTGCGAGGTCGTGACCGTGCGCTGGATCGCGGCGGCGCCGGGCAGCGGCGTGATCGTGGTTGGCGAGGACTCCAGCGGCCGGCAGCGGGTCGCGATCAGCCGCGGCGGGCCCTGGGCCTCGTACAAGCTGTCGCCCAACGTGCGCTGGAACGCCCCCACCAGCTTCGCCGACGCGCTGGTCGTGATGACCAACGACGGGCTCTACGCGGTGCGCGCCGGCCCAGCGCCCGGCCCCGAGCCGCTGTCACGCGATGGCGCGCGGCTGCTGTCGGTCAACAGCGGCGGCAAGGACGTCTTCCACGTCACCCGGCTCCCGGCGGCCTTGCCGTCGGGAGCGACCACCCTGGCCGCCACCGAGCGCGAGCTCCTGGTCGGCACGCAGGAGCTGGGCGTGGCCCGGCTGCCGATCGAGGCGCGCCAGCCCATCGGCTGGTTGCGGCGAGCCGCGATGCTCGACGGCGCCGGCTCGCTGACCGTCCTGTGTCAGGCCAAGGACGACTGCTGGCTCGCGACCGGCGCGCCCCACGCGTGGCGCTGGCGCGGCCAGAGCTTCGCCCCGGCCGGTCCGCCCGACGACATCGTCCTCGCGATGGTGCGCGGCACCGGCGGGGTGCTGTACGGCCTGCACCGCAAGCCCGACGCCCGCGCCATCGAGATCAGCAAGATCGAGGGCGAGACCTGGACGCCGACGGGCATCCAGCTCGAGACCCCCGGCCCCGGACCCGAGGTGAGCTTCGCGCGCATCGCGCCGGGCGGCCTCCTGTGGGTCGGCCTGCGGTACCGCGACGAGGGCGAGCTGCGGCCCTGGGGCGTCGCGACGATCGATCTCGATCTGGGCGCGGTGGCGTACCACCACGCCAGCCTCGATCCCGGCGAGCGCAAGAAGGGCATCTTGCCGGTGCCGGTCGGGGTCGTCGACGCCGCGTTCCTCGGCGAGGACGAGGTGTGGATGGCGAGCCGCCAGGGCGCGGTCCGCATGGTCGGCGAGACCGTGACGGTGTGGAACGAGGGCATGCAGCTGGTCAGCGAGCTGCTCAACGCGGTCGCGGTCACGCCGGGCGGCCTGGTGTTCGTGGCGTCGCCCGACGGCGTCGGCACCTTCGACGGCGAGCACTGGCGCTTCCCGGCCCAGCTGCGCTTCACCACCAACGACCTCGCGCTGGGCGCCGACAGTCGGCTGTGGCTCGCGACCGACCGCGGCGTCGCGATCTTCGATGGCAAGAAGGTGCGCCGCCTCGACGTGCGGCGCGGCATGGTCGAGAACCAGATCCTCGACCTCACGATCGACGAGTTCGGCCGGGTCTGGACCCGCGGCCCGCGCTCGCTGGCCGTGATCACCCCCTGAGGCATTCGCCTTGGCATCCCGGACGCCGCACGACCAACCGCGCGCGGTGGTCGTCGCTGCCGCGCCTACTTGACGACCTCGACGCTGTCGGCGGCCTTGGTGCGAAAGGTCGCGTCGATGTAATCCATCAGCTCGAGGAGGTTGGTCTCCATCCGGGCCAGTCCGCCGGCCGGCGCGTCCATGTAGAACGTGCCGCCCTCACACTGATCGCCGACCACCGGCACCGGCACGGTGTCGACGTTGGGCCGGCACCGGCCGTCGACGTAGACGATGATGAACTTCTGGAAGCGCTGCGCGGCCGGCAGGTCCGACGCGATCATGTAGCTCTCGAAGACGGCCGATAGCACCACCAGATCGTCGGGCTCCTGGCCGTAGCCGTGGAGGAAGTACACCACCGGGTAGCGCCGGTTGGCGTTGGCGGGCGCGCTGTAGCCGGGCGGCAAGAAGATCGCGTACGGCGTCTCGCGGCCGGTGGTGGGCGGCGTGAAGGTCTGGCCCATGCGGATCTCGCCGCTGTTCTGCTCGTCGTCGCGATCGCCGGCGGGCATGCGGCGATCGAGCCACGCGAACACCGAGGTGACCCGGTTGATGACCTGGACCGCGGTGCCGACGTGGCGGCCGTCGCCGGTGGCGATGAGCGCGGGCGAGGCGTCGGGATCGCCGTAGCGGACCATGACGTTGTCGGGCACGTCGGCCCACGGCACCTGGGTGAACTCGTAGCTCGACTCGGTGCCGCCGCTGAGGGCCCCGAAACCGTCGTACACGCCGCCGGCCATACCGAAGCGGCCCATGAACGCGCCCATGCCGGCGTTGGCCGAGACGCCCGCGTTGAGGAAGTCGCGGATGCCGGCGTCCATCCAGATGCCGACCCCGCGACGCTCGGCTTCGGTCATTCCTGCCAGAATCTTTTCCGCGTCGCTGCGGTACCAGTTGACCAGGTTTGGAGACAAGGTCCACGCCCCGTCGCCCTCGCCGAAGTCGTAACAATCGGTCGCGGTCGGGCTCCACTGGCAGGTCTGGGCGACGCCGTCGAGGCCGACGTCCTCGTAAGGTTCGCCGTCCTGGCGGTCGTGATCGCCCTCGGTGCCGCGCGGGTTGCGCAGCGCGTGGTAGTCGTCGCCGCTGGGGTCGGGCTTGGTGACCGCGTCGTAGCCGGGCTCGTCGCGATCGGCCACGCCGTCGACGCCGACGTCGGCGAACGGCTCGAAGGGGTTGGTGACCACCGGCTCGCCGCGGTCGCGCACGCCGTTGCGGTTGAGGTCGACGGCGAGCAGCACCTCGGCCGGGTTGGTCTGGGGCTGGGCCGGGTCGAACACCCCGAAGCCGAGCGAGGCGTCCGAGTCGCCGCCGTCGCAGAACGTGATGACCGGGTACTCGGCGGTCGGGTTGAACTCGCGATCGTGGAAGTTGTCGAGCACGATCGGATCGGCGCAGCGGTCGGCGGCCGGGCGCGCGAGGTAAGCCAGGTCGACGCCGGGCGGCGGGTAGCCAAAGACCGCCGGGTCGGGGTTGTAGAGCGCCGGGTTCGACAGCGCGCGCGACAGATCGCGGGCCGCCTTCATGTACAGGTTGCGGCGCAGGGTCAGCCCGACGCCGTCGCCGTCCTGATACGTCATGTGCTCGAAGTCCGACGCGATCTCGAACTGGTCGATGGACGGCTTGCGCTGGTCGGCCGGACACAGCGCGCCGACCGGGCCACCGTCGTCAGGCGACGCGGTACAGAATCCGCCGAACAGGAAGTCGTTGAACATCGCCAGCGAGTACTTCATCGACGGGCCGGGCTCGCCGCCAAGGTCGCCGATGAAGTCGAAGCGGTCGCGGTGGCGCAGGCCGATCGACATCGCGGCGTTGCCGCCCATCGAGATGCCGACGATGGAGCGATAGTTGAAATGGCGGGTCTCGGTGGCGCCAGCGTCGGCGGGCGCGACGACCTGATAGGTGATGAGCTCGGGCGCGCGGAACCTGAACCGGGAGGCGTAGCCGTCGGCATCGTCGAGCGCGCGGCCGGCGACCGGCGGGAAGAACGGCGTGCCGTCGCCGACGTGCCGCTTGGCGACCACGCGCACGTGACGGCGCAGGCCCCCGGTTGGGAGCCGCGCGTTCTTGTACGGCAAGGTCAGCTCGAACGGACGATCCGAGGCGGCGCCGGCCGGCCCAAAGCTGACCGCCGGCCCGAGCGCGACGAAGCCGGCGGGCACGATGTCGTCGGCGCAGGCGATGGTCACCGCCGCGGCGGGGGTGGTGGTCGCGGCCTGGGCCCGCACCGCCGCGCCGGCAAGATCGGCCGCGCTCGCGCCGTCGACCAGCACGACGCCACCGGCGGCCAGCGGGCCCGACACGCCGTCGCCGCACTTGAGCTCGGTGGAGTGCCCGCCGGCGTCGTCGCCGCAGGCCGAGACCAACCCGAGCGAGATCGCGAGCACGAGGGCGAGGGCGAGGCGCATATGGTCGGCGACGTTAGCACTACGGCGTCACCCCCTCGGCGGCTGCGGCGCGGCGGCGCGGGCGCCTCGCGGCTTACCTCCTCGCTCGCTCCTCGACGTACAAGAGTACGCCTTCGTCGCTCGACTGCGGGGGCGCTCGCGATCCGCCTCGCGCGGCCACGCCTCGCTCCTCCTCGGAGGTGACGCCGTAGTGCTAGCCGAGGTCGGCCGCGATAGCGAGCCGTCGAAAACTTGCCTACATCGCGGCGACGCTCGCGAAAACTTGCCCGCCGCCATGGGCTCCCCGAATCTCGGGCGAGGTAAGTGATCAAGGTCAAGGCCGACATGCACGTCGCGCCGGCACTGCGCCGGTGGACGATCCGGGGCGCGCTCGCGATGCTGGTCGCGGGTGCGATCGCGTACATCCCGGCCGGCGGCGTCGACGATCGCGCGGGCCGGCTGCGCCGTCAGCTCGACACCACCCGGGCCGAGGCCACCGAGCTGCGGGCCGGCAACGCACTGCGGGCCGCCGAGGTCGAGGCGCTGCGCACCGACCCGTCGACGATCGAGCGCCGGGCCCGCGACGATCTCGACATGGTCTACCCCGACGAGATGGTGCTCCGCCTCGACGGGTTCGACGAGCGCGTGACGCCGTGAGGTCGCGCGCGCTGCGTCGCGCCGCCGCGGTGACGTGGGGACCGGCCCTCGCGCTGGCCGGCTGCGTGCTGGTCGCGTTCGGGCTGGGCCCGATCGATCTGCACACAGAGACGCCAGGACCGCGCGACGCGCTGAGCCTCGCGGCGATCGCGGTGCTGCTGGGCGCGGCGATCGCGCGCCGCCTCAAGTTCGAGCCGCCCAGCGCGCGGGCCCAGCGGGTGTCGTGGTGGCTCGCGGTCGCGCCCACGCTGGTCGACGTCGAGCTCGCCCTCGCGATCAGCGCGGGCACCGGCGCGCTGCTGGCGGTCACCGGCGGCGTGGCGTCGCCGGTCCACCCCCTGGTCTACGGCGTGGTCGCCTTTGGGCTCACGCTGCTGTCGACGCCAGGCGCCGCGGTCGCGCTGATCGCGCCGGCGGTGATCGAGGGTGCCTGGGTGGCCCGCGCCAGCGAGCCGCGCGCGCTGCTCATGCCAGCGGCCCTCCACGCCGTGTTCTTGGTCGCCGCGGCGGTCGCCCACGCGCTGTTCCTGCGCGGCCTGGTCGCGAGCCATCGCCGCCGCCGCGCGCTGCGCCTCGAGCGTGAGGTCCACGCCATGCACGAGCGGGCCCGCGACTACCGGCTGATCTCGGCGGCGCTGGGTCCGGCCAGCCGCGCCGCTCGCGCCCGCGACGACGAGGAGCGCCTGCTCGCGACCGGCGGCGTGTCCCTGATCGGCGACGCCACCGCCTGGGTGCTGGCCACGGTCAAGCGCTCGCTGGCCGCGCGCACCGTCGCGCTGGCCTGGATCACCGACGGCGACAAGCTGCGCCTCAAGGAGATCGTGTCCGATCGCGACGACCTGGTGGCGGGTGACCAGCTGCCCACCGCCGGCCTGCTCGGCGCGGTGCTGCGCGATCGGGCGCCGATCGTCATCGAGCGCGCCAAGGTCGGCCAGCTGCCGTACTACGACGATGCCTCGGTCGCCGACGGCGCCGCCGTGGTCGCGGTGCCGGTGCTCGAGGGCGCTCACCTGCGCGGCGTGCTGTGCGTCGACCGCGCGACCCGCTTCGACGACGGCACCGTCGAGCTGCTCCTGGACTCGGCCCAACAGATCGTGCGCGCGATCCAGGCCGAGCAGGTCTTCCGCGCGGTCGAGCGCGCCAAGTACGAGCACGAGCGGTTCTTCCAGGCCACCGCGCTCTTGGGCCGCGCGCTGACGCCCGAGCAGGTCATGGAGACCGCCTTCGAGGCGGCGGCCGCGATCGTCGAGTACGACGGCGCCGTGATCACGCTCTACGACCGCGACGCCGCGCGCCATCGCATCGCCGCGGTCCGCACCCGCGCCGGCACCGCACCGCTCCTCGACGCCGCCGCGCTCACCGGCGTCGAGTGGAAGGACAACGCCGGCCTGGCCGCGATGGTCGTGAAGAACCGCCACTACCTGCCGGCCGGCGGCGAGCCCCGCGAGGTCACCGCGCCGGTTTACACCCGCAAGATCAAGCTCGACGATGCCCGCTCGCTGCTGGTGATGCCGCTGGTCGCCGCCGATCAAGCGATCGGGACGCTCATGCTGGCGGCCCGCGCCGAGAAGCGCTTCGGTCCCGACGTGCGCGAGATGCTGTCGGTGATCGCGACCCAGGTCGCGGTGTCGCTGCAAAACGGTCTCCTCTACAAGCAGATGGAGACGATGGCGACCACCGACGGGCTCACCGGCCTGACCAACCACCGCACGTTCCAAGATCGCTTCGGGCAGATGATCGAGCGGGCCTCCCGCCATGGCCACCCCGCCGCGCTGCTGCTGTGCGACGTCGACTTCTTCAAGAAGGTCAACGACAACCACGGTCACCCGATCGGCGACGAGGTGCTGCGCCGCGTGGCCCGCGTGCTCGCCGACGTCGCCCGCAAGATCGACATCGTGGCCCGCTACGGCGGCGAGGAGTTCGCGGTCGTCCTCGAGAGCTCGACCGCCGAGCAGGCCCGCGCGGTCGGCGACCGCATGCGGCAGGAGGTCGGCAAGATCGTCGTCGACACCGAGCAGGGCCCGCTGTCGGTCACGATGTCAGTGGGCGTCGCCGCGTTCCCCGAGGACAGCCGCGATCGCGCCGCGATCATCGAGCGCGCCGACCATGCGCTCTATCACGCCAAGCACTCGGGTCGTAACCAGGTCGTCACCTACGCCCAGTTCACCGCGGCGCGCTCGAAGAAGGCATCGTAGTCGGGCGCCGGGCGATCCCGGCCATTTGCCATCCCGGCGGGGTTGCGCGGCGGCGAAGGACGACTCGAAGATCGGGCTCGTGGCCGTCAAGAACTACGTGCTCGACACCAACGTCCTGCTCCACGATGCCCGGGCGCTGTTCGCGTTCGAAGACAACAACGTCATCATCCCGATCTACGTGATCGAGGAGCTCGACACGTTCAAGAAGGACCAGACCGAGCTGGGTCGCAACGCGCGCCAGGTCGCGCGGCTCCTCGATCAATACCGCGCCGGCGAGGGCAACCTGTCGTCGCCGCAGCCCATGACCAATGGCGGCACGGTGCGCGTCGCGCTGGCCAAGAACCCGCCCAAGAACCCGAGCTACGACTCGCGCTCGATGGATCAGCGCATCCTCGAGATCGCCGCCGAGGTGCGCGACCACGAGGGCGCGGCGCCGACGATCCTGGTCACCAAGGACATCAACATGCGCATCCGCGGGGATGCGCTCGGCCTGCAGACCGTCGACTACGACACCGAGCAGATCTCGATCGACGAGATGTACCTGGGCCACCGCGAGGTCGCGAGCACCGCCGGTGCGATCGATCAGCTCTACGTCGACGGCGGCGCCACCCTCGAGCTCGAGCTGCACCCCAACGAGTTCGTGCTGCTGCGCGACGACCACAGCGGCAAGAGCGCGCTGGCCCGCTTCGACAAGGCGACCGGCCGCATCGTGCCGGTGCGCAAGCTGCGCGAGGGAGTTTGGGGCATCCGCCCGCGCAACAAGGAGCAGCACTACGCCCTCGACCTGCTGCTCAACGACGACATCAAGCTGGTCACGCTGGTCGGCAAGGCCGGCACCGGCAAGACCCTCCTGGCGATCGCCGCCGGCCTGCAGAAGGTCACCGAGGAAGACGTCTATCAGAAGCTGCTGGTGAGCCGCCCGATCTTCCCGCTCGGCCGCGACATCGGCTTTCTGCCCGGCGACATCGAGGAGAAGCTCAACCCGTGGATGCAGCCCATCTACGACAACCTCGAGCTCTTGCTCGGCCTCAACCGCAGCGACAAGAAGGAGGGCCGGAGCTACGCCGAGCTGGTCGACCTCGGCTTCGTGCAGGTCGAGCCGCTGACCTACATCCGCGGTCGCTCGCTGCCCAACGTGTACATGATCGTCGACGAGGCGCAGAACCTCACGCCCCACGAGATCAAGACCATCATCACGCGGGCTGGCGAGGGCACCAAGATCATCCTGACCGGCGACCCCTACCAGATCGATCATCCGTACCTCGACTCGTCGAGCAACGGCCTCACCACGGTGGCCGAGCGCTTCAAGGACGAGGCGCTGGGCGGCCACATGACCTTGTCGAAAGGCGAGCGCAGCGCGCTGGCCGAGCTCGCGACCCAGGTGCTGTGACCCGGCTGGCGCTCGTGGTCGCGCTCGTGGTCGCGCTCGCTGGCTGCACGTCGGCCCACGCCGACGACCCGACCGTCGACGTGCGCATCGCCGCCGACGAGACCCTCGAGCTGGGCGCGACCGCGTCGATCTCGGTCGCGATCGTGCCGGGGCCGGGACGATCGATCTCTCACGACGGCCCGATCCGGCTGGCCGCCGAGGCCGGTGACGGGCTGGCCCTGCCCCGCCGCCGCTTCGTGCGCCGCGACGCCGCGGATCCTGCCGCCGACGCGCCGCGCTTCGACGTTCGAGTGAAGGCGCGGGCGCCTGGCGATCACACCGTCGTGCTCGAGCTGCGGTTCTGGCTGTGCCAGGTGAAGACCTGCAAGCCGGTCGCGCTGCGCCGCGAGGTCGTGGTCCACGTCGCGGCGGCGCCGGTCGACGCTGGCCTCGACGCGCCGGTCGACGCCACTCCGCCGCTCGATGCCGGTCGCGTTGGCCCGCGCGTCAAGTAAGGTGGGCCGTGGCTGATCCCGCTCCCGATCCTGTCCTGTCACCAGCGCCGCATCTGCCGCGCTGGATCCTCTTCGCGCTCCTGGGCGCGAGCGTGCTCATCATGTGGCCGTACTGGACCTGGATCGTGCTGTCGGTCTGGATCGGACAAAGCGGCCGTACGCTGCAGCGCCCGCTGGCCCGCATCACCGGCGGCCGGCAGCGCGCCGCCGCGATCCTCACGGCGCTCCTGCTCGCGATCATCGTGGTGCCGATCGGCTTGGTCGTGATGACCCTGCTCTTTGACGCGATCGAGCTCGCCAAGCGCCTCCTGGCCTCGCCCCAGCTCAACGGCTTCTTCGAGCAGTTGGTGACGCCGAGCGCGGCGTCCGATAGCCAGAAGCAGCAGCAGCCCCTCGACCTGCTCATGCAGCACGGCGGCCGGGCCTGGAGCATCGTCGGCGTGGTCTTCGCGGTCGCGGCCGAGGTCGTCCTCGGGATGTTCATCTTCCTGTCGGGCACGTACACCGTGCTCGCCGAGGGTCCCGCCGCCTATCGCTGGCTCGAGCAACACCTGCCCCTCGATCCACTGGTCACCCGCCGCTTCGCCCAGGCGTTCACCGAGACCGGCCACGGGCTCTTCGTCGGCGTCGGCGGCGCGGGCCTGGCGCAGGCCATCATCGCGACGATCGCGTACGTCGTGATCGGCGTGCCCGAGCCCTTCGTCCTGGGGCTGCTGACCTTGCTGGCGTCGGTCTTGCCGTCGGTCGGCACCGCGCTGGTGTGGGTGCCGGTCTCGATCGGCCTGGCGCTCACCGGCCGCACCGAGGCCGCGATCGGGCTCGCCGTCGTCGGGCTCGCGGTCATCGGCTCGATCGACAACCTGGTGCGCCCGATGCTGGCGCGCTGGGGTCAGCTGGCGCTGCCGTCGTACATGATCATGGTGAGCATGTTCGGCGGCATCACGCTGGTCGGCGCGTCGGGCGTCATCCTGGGGCCGCTGGTGCTGCGGCTGTGCAAGGAGGGGCTGATGATCGCCCGTGACGAGCGCGTCGTGCCGACTGAGTGATATCCCTGGGGGCATGAAGCTCGCACTCGTCGTCGCCCTCGCCCTCGCCCTCGCCCTGGCCGCTTGCGGTAGCCGTCCCCAGGCCGCCGCGCCCATCGCCAACACCGGCACCGGCACCGGCACCGCGCTCACCGTCGAGGAGTCCGGCTTCTCCGACGGGGCGCTGTGGACCTGCACGATCGACGACTACCCGGCCCAGCCCTGCAAGCTGTCCAAGACCCTCGACGGCTGGCACCTCGCCAAGCTGCTCGGCTCGCAGCGCTTCAAGGGCTCGCTCGAGGCCACCAGCAGCCAGAGCCTGCGCTTCGTCGGCGAGTACTTCTGCCCGTGGGGCGACTGCACCATGCCGATGAACGGGACCTTCGAGGCCGACGGCGACAGCTACGTCGGCAGTTTCGGCGACGGTGCGATCTCGCTGCGTTACGACGCCGCGCTCGCGGCCGAGTGGGGCGGCGCCGGGTACGGTGGCCTCACCGGCGACGAGCAGTAGTCTAGTAACCGACGGCTGACTCATGCATCCGAGTGGGGGTCCGTGACGAAGGCACCCGCTAGCATCGTGACCGCCTCCACTCCCGAGCTCGACGAGGATCCCGAGCGCCTGCCGCCTGGGACGCCGGTGGGCGAATACCTCCTCGGCGAGCTCCTGGGCTCGGGGGGATTCGCGCGCGTGTATCAGGGCCGCCACCCGGTGCTGCGGTCGCAGGTCGCCATCAAGGTGATCACGCGGGCGCTGGCGCTCGACCCCGACGCGAGCCAGCGCTTCGTGCGCGAGGCGTTGGCCGCGAGCAAGATCGCGCACCCCGGCGTGGTCCGCGTCCTCGGGTTCGGCAAGCTGCCCGACGGTCGAGCCTATCAGGTCATGGAGCTGGTCGAGGGCCCGGCACTCGACGACTACCTCGCGGAGCACGGGCCGCTCCCGCTCGCCGAGGCGCTCCGCCTCCTCGAGGCCATCGCGGACGCCCTCGACGCCGCCCACGCGGCCGGTATCGTCCACCGCGACCTCAAGCCGGCCAACATATTGCTGGCGCCGGGCCCGGGGGGCCCGAGGCCTCGGCTTGCCGACTTCGGCATCGCCAAGGCGGTCGAGTTCACGGACGCCCCGAATCTCACCCGGACCGGCACCACGCTGGGTACGCCGGTGTACATGTCGCCCGAGCAGGCGCTGGGCCGACCGATCGGCGCCGCCAGCGACGTCTACTCGTTCGGCGTCGTCGCGTTCGAGCTGATCACCGGCAAGGTCCCGTTCGAGAGCGACTCGCCCCTCGAGACGATGATGCACCACGTCCAGACCACGGCTCCGGCGCCCTCGAGCGTGCTGCCGGGGCTGGGTCCGCGCTTCGATGCGGCGCTGGCGGCGCTGCTCGCCAAGACGCCCGGCGCGCGCCCACCGACGGTCGCCGCGGCGATGCGCTCCTTGCGCTCCTTGCGCACCTCGCCCGCGCCGAGCGCGGCCCGGCCCGGGTCCGGGCGGCGCTGGGCGATCGGCGCGGCGGTGGCAGCCTTGGTGGCCGCGTTGGCAGCGGCCGGCGTCATCGCGCTGCCCGACCGCAAGCTGGCGTCGGCGCCCCCGGCCGCACCCGCGCCGGTGGTCTCGCCGGTCCCCCCGCCGCCGGCGCTCACCAACGCGCCGCTCCCCGAGGAAATGGCGCAAGCCCGGTCGGCCGCGGCGCGTCCGACCGCGGCGGCGACACGGCCCGCGATCGAACGTCGCAACCTGGCCGCGCCGCGGCTCCGACCGGCGAGCGTCGCGCCCGACGCCGGCCTCGTCGGTGCCGGTCCCGCCGGCTCCGACTCGATCGAGATCCCCGACGACTACGAACCCTGAAGGAGACCCGCATGCCCCCGACCAGCTCCCGTACGATCTGGATGACCGCGATGGTCACGCTGGCTGGGCTGGTCGCGTGTGACGACCTCGCCGAGGTGCCGACCGGGACCTGTGGCAACCTGGTCGTCGAGGCGGGCGAGCAGTGTGACGGGCAGCCCAACTGCCTCACCAGCGGCGAGGCTGCGTGCCGCTTCACCTGCGCCCCTGGGGTCCGCGCATGTCCCGGCGAGCTGGCCTGCGCGGTCGACGGCGTGTGCGTGGCCAGCGCGGGCCGATTCATGTCGTACGACGACGCCCGCCGCTACGAGCTGGTCGCCGATCGGATCGTGGTCGGCGATCTCGACGGCGATGGCCGCGACGACCTGATCGCGGTAGGCGAGTCACTGCGAGTTCGTTTCGGCAGCGCCGACGAGCCCTTGCGAGCGTCGTACGAGAAGCCGATCCGTCCGCCGACCGGTGCCGCGGCGTTCGGCGAGCTCGACGACCGCCCTGGGCTCGACGTGGTCTTTCCGACCGCCGATGGCGTCTTTACCTTGGTGGCGCGCGGTCGCGAGCTCGAGGCGGTGCCCTACGCCAGCGTCGCGGCGCTCCCCGACGACTCGGCGGCCGGGTGTACGCCGTCGCCCGGCTGGGCGCTGTGCCGAACCGCCGATCTCGATCGCGACGGCCGGCTCGATCGGATCGGCTTCGTGGCCGACCGCGACAACCTCGCGATCGAGCTGGTGCGGGCCAGCGGGCCGGCGGTCGCGGTGACCATCGATACGCTCGACGTGATCACCGATCTCAGCACCGGCGACCTCGACGGCGACGGTTTCGGAGACATCGCGTTCGCCACCCGCTCGGTGGACGACCTGACCAGCGCGGCGGTGTCGGTCCTGTACGGGGCGCCGCAGCCCGACGGGTTCGTGGTCGCGCCGGTCACCACCGTCGATCGCGTCGACGGGGTCGCCGTGGCGGATCTCGACGCCGACGGGCTGGCCGACCTCGCGGTCGAGCGCACGTTGGGCGGCAGCTCGGGCGTGGCGCTCTACCTGGGCGATTCGGCGCGTGACCTGGCCGCGCCGTTTCGACTCGACGGCGGGCGCGATCAGGTCGACGTCCCCTACGCGGTCGTGGTGGGCGAGTTCGTCGGCGGCGCCGGCTCGGGCATCGACGTGATGGCGTACGCGCGCAACCCCGACGAGGGCGATCGCACGTACTTCTGGTGGCTGCGCGGCGTGGGCGCGGCCCAGCTCGAGCTCGGCGCGGTCGACCGGGTCGACGCCAGCAGCGTCAACTTCATCGAGGGCGACTGGCAGGTCGGTGACCTGATCGCCGACCAGACCACCGGCAACGGCCCCGACGAGGTGATCGGCCTGTCGCCGCAGGCGGCTGGGTGCAGCGGTCCGGCGCTGACCGCCGCGGTCCCTAGCGCGCGCTTCACCGCGACCGACCTGTTGCGCAGCGCCTGCCTGGACCTCGATGGTGCCGGCTGGCAGCCCGCGCTGATCGGCCTCGTCGACGGCGTCGACTCCCTGCGCGCGGTCACGCTGGCGCGACGCGACGACCTGTGGTGGCTGGGCGAGGCCGACCGACTCGACGACGCCACCACGTCGGGTTCGCTGGCCGGCGCCAGCACCGCGCTGCCCAGCGGGTGCCGTGACCCGCAGCTGTGGCCCCAGACCCCCGACGCCGGCACCTACCTGTCGTGGCTGTGCGACCGCGACGATGGCAGCGGCGCGACCCTCGTCGGGCTGCGCCAGACCCGCGGTGCGGCCGCGACCACGAGCGTGCTGGCGTCGGTGCCGACCGGCGCCAAGCACCTCAGCGGCGACTTCAACGGCGACGGCCTCACCGATCTGGTGGTGCGCCGAGGTCGCGACCTGGCGGTCTTGCTCCAATGCTCGACCGACATGGTGGGCACCGTCGCGGGGTGCTGAGTGGCCAGGTGGCTTGCCCTGCTCGCGGTCGGCTTGGCGCTCACCAGCGCCACCGCGCACGCCCAACCGGTCCTACCCGGCGTCGGGGTGCCACCGGCAAGCGCCGCCGCCCGGCTGGCGGCCCAGGATGCGTTCCGCGTGGGCGTGCAGGCCTTCCGCGCCAACCTGTTCGCGGTCGCGGCCCAGTCCTTCGAGCAGGCGTACACCTCCGACCCACGGCCCGAGACCGCGTTCTCGATCGCCCAGGCCAACCGACTCCAGTACTATCTCGACCGCCTGCCCTGGCGGATCCAGCGCGCGGTGCAGCTGTATCAGGCCTACCTGGCGGCGCTGCCGTCGGGTCCGCGGGCCGGCGATGCCGGCAATCGGCTCGGCGAGTTGGAGCCGCTGTTGGCCGAGCTACGGCGCCGCGGTGAGCTGGTGCCGTACGCGCCGACCGTGCGCACCCAGCTCGTGGTCGGCGCCGAGGTCGACCACGCGGCGGTCACCGTCGACGGGATCGCGGTGCAGCTCTGGCAACCGGTGGACGTGACCGCGGGCAGCCACCAGCTCGTCGTCGACGCCCGTGGCTATCAGGTCGAGCGCCGGCGGGTGGTGGTCGCGGCCGGCAGCTTCGTGCCGGTCGACGTGCCGCTGCGAGCGAAACCGGGCCTGCTGTCGGTGCGCAGCGAGGCGGGCTCCGACCTCTACATCGACGGGCGGGCCAGCGGTCGCTTGCCGGGACGACCGCAACGCGTGGTGCCGGGCGAGCACTTCGTCAGCGTGACCCGGCGCGGCCGGGAGTCCTGGAGTCGCGTGGTCCGGGTCGGCCGCGATCAAGAGGTCATCCTCGACGCTGCGCTGACCCCGACCAGCCAGCGCCGGATCGCCGGCTGGGTGCTCGGCTCCGCCGGGATCCTGGCGGCCAGCGCCGGTGGCGCCGAGGGCTGGGCCTACCTGGCGCGACGCGACGCCGGGCAGCTCGATCGGGCGCGCCGTGACCTGACCGCGACGCCCGCCGATCTGGTGCGCTACAACCAGCGCGTCGACGACGCCCGGCAGCGCCGGACCCTGGCCCTCGGCCTCGGCGCCTCGGCGGTGGCGGTGGGCGTGCTCGGCGCCGGGCTGTGGCTGTTCGATCGCGAAGCGCCGGGCACCAGCTCGCGGCTGGACCTGCAGCCGCTCGTCGGCCCCGACGAGGTCGGCGCCGTGGTCGGCGGACGCTTCTGAGTCAGGGCGCCGTCGTGGTCGCCGCGATGCGGGCGCGGTCCGATACCACCGCGCCGACCGGCGCCTCGACGGTGATGGTGAAGTCGGCGGCGTCGACGACCGGGATGCGGGCGTCGATCGGTACCACCACCTCACCCGCCCCCACGACATCGAACAGCCCGCCATCGATAGGGAACCGGTCGTCGCGCGTGCGGTCGAAGATCCACAGCTGATAGCGCGCGATGTGCGGATCGTTGGTGGCGAGACCGCTCAACCGCAGGTAGCCGCGCTGGGTGGTGCGGTCCCAGACGACATCGCCGGTCACCAGACGCCCGCTCGGGTCGGGCCCGCCTCGCAGAGCCCGGAGCTCGGCGTGGCCGGTCGAGAGCAGGCCGCGGCGCTCGCTGGCCGCGCTCGCCACGCTCGGGGCCCGCTCGGTGCGGCGCGGGCCGTCGTCGCGGGTCGCCACCACGGTCGCGACCGCCGCCGCGGCAGCCAACCCGGCGACGGCGACGCCCCACCGGCGCGCGCGCACGCCAGCGCCGCTCGGATCTTTGGCCGCGCGCACCGGCGCCGGCCGCCCCGGCAGATCGGCGGCCACCGCGGGCACCGACGGCGCGGTCGACAGCGACGAGGTCGGCGCCGCCGGCCGCGCCATCGCCGGGCCGCGTAGGGTGTCGGCCAGCAGCCGCTCGGCCAGCTCGGCCGGGATGGGCTCGGGCGCGATCAGCGCGACCGCCAGCGCCGCCGCCGCCAGATCCAGCCCGTCGAAGTCGGCCGAGTCGAGCGCCTCGAGCTCGGCGGCCCCGTCGGCCTCGAGGCCCTCGGTGGCTCGCTGCACCAGCAGCTCCTGCGCGCGCATCTGTTCCAGATCGGTGAGCTGTCGCTTCATGGGACAACCTCGGCGCGGCCTCGCGACAGCGAGGCTCGGATCGCCAGCAGGCCCCGGCGAACATGGGTCTTGACCGTGCCGAGCGGGATGCCGGTCTGGGTGGCGATCTCGCCGTGCGATAGCCCCTGGCAGGTCGCCATCACCAAGACCTGCCGCTGCTCCGGCCGGAGATGGTCGAGCGCCCGGGCCGCCCGCGCGGCGTCCAGGTTGACGTCAGGGCCGGTGGCCGGGTCGACGATGACCGGTAGCCGATCGACCGACGCCGCTTCGGGTCGCCGGCTGCGCAGGCGGCGCCGATCGATCAACCGTCGGCGCGCGATCATCGCGACGAACGTTACCTCGGCCGCGACGGTGGGATCGAAGCGACCGGAGCTCTTCCACAGGTCGAGAAAGATCTCCTGGACCGCGTCCTCGGCGTTGTCGACGTCGAAGCGACGAGCCAGCGCCCACACCAGGTTGCCGTACTGCGCGATGGCGGCGCGGGTGGCCGCCGGATCACCGTCCGCGACCCGCGTGAGCAACGCGACCGCCGGGGGCGGGGGCTTGGGCTGGGCGACCATCGGGACAGCCGAGTCTACCCACAAACTCGACGCCGACTCGACAGGGGCGGGCCCGCCGCGACGCATCGCAACGCCATCACGCACCAGCGCGAGCGAGCTTCGGGCGAGAGGAGCCACCGCAGCTGCCTTCGTCGGCACCCGCCCGCTGGATGCAACGAACCGTTGCTGCATCCAGCCGGGCCGCGATGGCGAAGACACCCCCGAATCATCGCTTGACCACCTACGAGGACTCCATCATGCGTATCCCGACCTTTACTCGCTTCGCCACCACCATCGCGGTCGCCGCGACGTTCACCGCCGCGCTCGCGGCCTGCGGCGACGACGACAACACCGCCAACCCCGACGCTCCGGCCGGACCGGTCTCGATCGTCGCGACCGCGCAGGCGACTCCCGAGCTGTCGACCTTGGTCGCCGCCGTGCAGTTCGCCAGCGACAACGGCGATCTGGTCAAGCTGCTGTCGGACCCCGGCACGCTCACGGTGTTCGCCCCGACCAACGCCGCGTTCGACGCGCTCGCGGTCGAGCTCACCGGCACCCCGGGCGCGACCGGCGCCGCTCTGCTGACCGCGGCCAACAAGCCGCTGCTGCGCACGGTGCTGCGCTACCATGTGCTCACCAGCGAAGTGCCGGCCAGCGCCATCCCGTTCGGGCGCGCCATCACCAGCGCTGAGGGCAGCGTCTTCAAGATCGACAGCGGGACCCCGCCGATCATCACCGATGGCCGCAACCGGACCGCGCGCATCACCGCCACCGACATCGAAGCCAGCAACGGCGTCGTCCACCTGATCGACAAGGTCATCTTGCCGGCCAACAAAAACATCGTCGAGACCGCCCAGGCGCTCGCCGCGGCCAACCCGGCCCAGTTCACGATCCTCGTCGACGCCGTGGTCGCCGCCAACCTCGCCGGCACCTTGAGCGGGACCGGCCCGTTCACGGTGTTCGCGCCCACCGACGCGGCGTTCGCGGCCCTGCTCACCGAGCTGGGCGTGACCCGCGAGGCGCTCCTCGCCGACACCGCGCTCCTCACGCGCGTGCTCACCTACCACGTCGTGGCCGGGCGCGTGCTCAAGGCCGACGTGCCGATCGGCACGCCGATCACCACCGTCGAGACCGGCACGTTCACGGTCAGCGCCAGCCTCCGGATCACCGACGAGCGCGGGCGCATGGCCGGCATCGCCGCGACGGACACCTTCGCGACCAATGGCGTCATCCACGTCATCGATCGCGTGCTCTTGCCGAACTGAGATCGCGCGGCCGGTCAGCTCCAGCTGGCGATGACCTCGCGCAGCTCGCCGACCCGGGCCTTGGACAGCGCGCCGACCGCGGCCATCACCAGATTCTCGGGCACGATGACCTCGCGTGCGGTTGCGACCAGGTCCTCGGGCGTGACCAGGTCGATGGCGGCGAGCCGATCGGACAAGGTCGGCGGCTGGTAGTAGAGCGCGGTGCCGCCGAACCAGCCGGCCATCGCGGACGGATCGTCGATCGAGGCCAGCGTCTCGTACCGGTAGCGGGTGCGGATCTTGGCCATCTCGTCGGCGGTGATGGGCTCGTTGCGGAGCCCGCCGACCAAGCCGAGGATCTCGCCGACCAGGCGCGGGAGCTTGGCGTTGGCGGTCGCGCTGGTGATCTCGAACAGCGCCGCGTCGGCCAGGGGCTCGATGCCCGCGCCGATCGAGTACGCGAGGCCCTTCTGATCGGCGAGCTGGTAGTGCAGCCGCGTCGACATGCCGTCGTCGAGCGCGCGCAGCAGCGCCACGAAGGACGGATACTTGGGATCGACCTCGGGCACGCCGCGGAACAGGATCGACAGGTTGGTCTGCGCGCCAGCGTCCTTGACGTGGCGCCAGCGCGCCGGCCCAGGCACCAGCGGCGCGGGGTCCGGGATCGCGAGCGTGCCGCGCGGCAGCTCCTCGAGACGCCGGGCCGCCTCGACGATCGCGCCGTGCTCGACCGGCCCGGCCACGCACAGGATGGTGTTGGCCGCGCCGTAGTAGGTCGTGAAGTGGCGCTGCACGTCGGCCGGGGCGAAGCGCTGCACGTTGACCCGCGGGCCGATGATGCGCTGGCCCAGCGGATGGTTGCCGAACATCAGGCCGCGGGCGATGTCGTCGACGTTGATCTCGACGTCGTCCTCGTCGTAGTCCTCGCTCATCTCCTCGAGCACCAGCGCGCGCTCGAGCTCGATCTCGCCGAAGCGCGGGCTGCCCAGGAGCTCGCGCAGGAGCTCGATGCCCTCGGGCACCTGCTCGGGCAGGAAGCCCATCGTCAAGAGCGTGTAGTCGCGCCCGGTCTCGGCGTGGAGCGTGGACCCCAGCCGCTCGATCGCGGTGTTGAGCGCCAGCGAGGTCGGATAGCGCTCGGTGCCGCGGAACAGCATGTGCTCGACGAAGTGCGACAGCCCGCTGTCGATCGGCGTCTCGAAGCGCGAGCCCACCTTGATGAACGCCGCGACCGTCACGGTATGGAGGTGCGGCAGCGCCACGGTCGTGACCCGCAGGCCGTTGCCGAGGACGGTCGTGGTCACCGGCGGATCGAGTGGCTTGTGCACGTCGCTGATATACCCGATCGCTGCCGTGCGTGCGGACGGGCACACCCGGCGTTGCTTGACGGGCCCCCGGCCCGAGGCCTATACCAAGGCGTGTTCAAGAAGATCGTCATCGCCGAGGACGATGACTCCATCGCGCACATGGTTGGGATGGCGCTGGGCGACGCCGGGTTCCTGTGCCTTCGCGCCTACGATGGCGAAGAGGCGCTGCGCTTGGTGCGCGCCCACGATCCCGACCTGCTGGTCCTGGACTGGATGATGCCTCGGCTCGACGGGCTCGAGGTCGCGCGCCGGTTGAAGAGCGACGTCATGTGGTCACGCACGCCGATCCTGATGCTCACCGCGCTGGCGTCGGTCGACGAGCAGGTCGCGGGACTCGAGGCCGGCTGCGACGCGTACATGTCCAAGCCGTTCGATCTGCGCGAGTTCGGGGCGCGCGCCAAGGCGCTCATCCGCTCGACCAAGCGCGAGCGCGATCGCAACCCGACCACCGACCTGCCCGGCTCGCGCGCGATCGACGCGTTCCTTGCCGACCTGCTCAAGAGCGGCAAGGTGGTCGACGTCGTCCACGTCGACGTCCTGCACTTCGACGAGTACGCCGACGCGGTCGGGTTCGCCAAGAGCGAGGATGCGGTGCGCGCCCTCGCCAAGCTGGTGCTCGACGAGGCCCGCAAGCAGTCCGACAACGGCGCGTTCGTCGGTCACCTGGGCGGCTCCGACTTCTTCGCGGTCATGCCCTCGGCCAGCGGCGAGCTGCTGGCCAAGGCGCTGGTCGGGCGCATGAGCGCCGGCCGCGCCGAGCTGTTCCCCGGCGACGCCGCGGCCAAGCTGGCGCCGGTGATCGCGGTCGCGACGTCGGCGGAGCTGCCGGCGACCGGCGCTGACGCGCTGGCGCGCCGGCTCGGCAAGGCGATGCACGCGGCCAAGCAGGCCGGCGGCGGGCACGTCGTCTGGGCAGCCTGACGCCCGAGGAGCCGGACGGGCCCGAGGGTCCGGACGTGGCGCGGGCCGACACCGTCGCGTCCGACGGCGACGCCTCGGCGTCGACCGGCAGCGCCGCGCTGACGGTGGTGAGCGGCACCCAGCTCGGCCGCTACCTGCTCGGCGACGAGCTCGGCGCTGGCGGCATGGCCACGGTCTATCGGGCCCGCGACCACCAGCTGCGCCGCGACGTCGCGGTGAAGGTGCTGTTTCCGCACCTGGCCCGCAAGGACGAGCTGACCCGCCGCTTCCAGCGGGAGGCCCGCGCCGCCGCCGGGCTCGAGCATCCCAACATCTTGCGGGTCTACGACGTCGGCGCCGGCGCCAGCGGGCCGTACATCGTGATGGAGCTGGTCCGCGGCCAGAGCCTGCGCGACCTGGTCGAGGCCGACGACGCGCTGCTCGCCGAGCTGGTCGCGTGCATCGGCGCGCTCTTGTGCGACGGGCTCGCGGTGGCCCACGCCGCCGGCATCGTCCATCGCGACGTCAAGCCCGGCAACGTCATGCTCGCCGACGACGGCCGGCTCCTGCTCGCCGACTTCGGCGTGGCGCGCCTCGACGGCGACGACTCGCTGGTCACCCGCACCGGCGCGCTCCTGGGCACGGTCAGCTTCATGGCGCCCGAGCAGGCCCAGGGTGACGCCGTCGACGCCCGCAGCGATCTGTACTCGGTGGGCGTCACGCTCTACCAGCTGGCCACGGGCGCGCTGCCGTTTCACGGCGGCACCGCCAAGATTCTCGCCGACGCGACCCGCGGGGCGATGCCGGCGCTGCGCCGCAAGCCCGCCATCGGCGCCGAGCTGTCGCGGCTCATCGGGCGGCTGATGGCGCCCGCGCCGGCTGACCGACCGGCCGACGCCACCACCGTCGCCGCCGAGCTGCGCAGCCTGGCCCGGGCCGGCGGCCTGGGCGATCCGGCTGACGAGCTGCGCGCCTTCGCCCTCGACCGCGCAGCCTATCTCGCGCAACGCACGCCGATCGTGGTCGCGCGCACGGTGGCTCGCGCCGAGGAGGCCGCCGCCCGCCGCGCCATCTCGACCGCGCTGGCGCTGTGCGATCGCGCGCTCGCCCTCGCGCCCACCGAGGCCGCCGCGATCGCGCTGGTCGCGCGGCTCACGCGAACCAACAGCCACCGTCGCGCGATCGTGATCGGCGCGCTCGCGCTCGCGGTCGCCGGCGTCGCGACCGGCGGCGGCCTGTTCCTCCGCGATCGCATGCGGGCCGCGTCGTCGGCCGCCGCGCCGGCCACGGTCACGGATTCGGCCACGGCCACGGATTCGGCCACGGTCACGGATACGGTCACGGTCACGGATTCGGCCACGGCCACGGTCACGGATCCGGTCACGGATTCGGCCACGGTCACGGATCCGGTCACGGTCACGGTCACGGATCCGGTCACGGTCACGGTGACGGTCCCGCCCGTCGATGCCGCCCGGCCCACCACCGATCCGCGCCTCCGCCTCGACGCCTCGACGGGCCGCGACGCCAGCCCCGCCATCGCACCGGCGCTCGTCGATGCCGCGCCGCCCCCGCCTCTCGACGCCGCGCCCGCCGCGCCGGTCCCCAGCCCGGTCCTGGTCACGTTCGCCTTCGACACCTGGTGCGACCTCACGATCGACGGCACCGCCCACGGCCGCGCCGACGCCTCGCCCATCCCGCTGCTTCCGGGCGGCCACCGCGTCGAGTGCAAGCAGGGCCTCGGCCAGGGCGCGTGGTCCGACACCATCACCGTCGTCGCCGGCACGCCGCAGCGCATCACGGCCTCCCTCCTGCCGCCCATCCTGGTCGAGAACGCCATCGCCGATGCCGTCGTGATCCGCGGCGTGCGGATCGCGCGCGGCGCCACCGCCTCGCTCCGGCCGGGCCGCCAGCGGGTCGAGATCGTGCGCGGCGGCAAGGTCGCCGCGAGCGGCTGGGTGACCCTGCCCCGCCTCACCCGCTGCACGCTGCGCGATACCCCCGAGCTCGACTGCTACCCGTGATTCGCGACACCGATGTCGCGCAGGCAGCGGGTCCGCCGCGACGCCGCCTGGGATATCGTCGGGTTGTGCGTGGCAGGCCCGTTGCAGTACGTCCCGGCATGCTGGTGGCGCGCTGCGTGATCGTCGGGTGCCTCGCCAGCGCAGGCTGCTTCTACGTCGACGCGATCAATGAGCGACCCAGCGCCGAGATCGCGCGCGTCGGCGACGGCGAGGTCTTCCGCGGCGCCGAGCTGGTGGTGCGCGCGCTCATCGACGATCCCGACCGCGACCGCATCGACCTCACCTGGCGGGCCCAGGCTTGCAACGGCACCGCAGGCGCGACCGGCACGCTGTGCGCCGCCGTCGCGACTGGCATCGATCCGCAGTTCAGCTTCGTCGTCCCCGCCACGGTCGAGGGCCGGCCCACGCTCAACGTCTCGATCGATCTCGACGTCGTCGACGCCCACGGCGCGACCGCGCGCCCGGGCCAGCACCTCGAGCTGCCGGTCGGCAACCGCCCGCCCAGCGCGGTCGTGCAGCTCGACGGCCGCGACCTCGACGGTCAGTTTCCGCCGCGGGTGCCACTCACCATCAACGCCCTGGGCGCCGACCCCGACGGCGACGCGGTCACGCTCACCTGGCAGCTGTTCCCGGCCACCACGTCGGTCCCGGCCGCGGTGGTCTTCGAGCCGGCCGACGTCCAGCCAGCCACCGGCGAGGCCTACACCCTCATCCCCGACGTCGACGGCGAGTGGATCGTCCGGGTCACCGCCGATGACGGCATCGAGACCCACGCCACCGACACGTCGATCCTGGTGCGTGCCGATCACGCGCCGTGCTTGGGTGCCAGCGAGCCGATCAGCGCCACCGTGGTCGCGATCGCGCCGCGCCGCTTCGCGGTGCTGGTCGTCAACGACGATCTCGACCCGTATCCGGCGCCACCGCCCGACGATCCCTACCTGCGCACCGCGGGCTTCGCGTGGTCGATGCGCAGCGCCGGCGCCGGCCCGTTCACGGCGATCTCCGACGCCGCCGCGATCGACTTCGATCCGGCGGCCTTCGCGCCCGGCGATCGGGTCGAGCTGCGGGTCGAGGTGAACGATCGCAACGATCGCTCCTTCGCGGCCTGTCCGATCGACGCGCCAACCTGCAGCCTCCAACCCCCGGCCCGCTGCCAGCAGCGCAAGACCTGGATCGTGGAGGTCCGATGATGCGCGCCCTGACCCTGACCCTGGTCCTTGCCCACTGCATCGCGCTGGCCACCGGCTGCGGCTCCGAGCAAGGTGGCGACGACGATGCCTGTGAGGTCACCGTCCAGCTCGAGCCGGGCGACGCGGTCGCGCCGGTGACCATCGTCGGGCGCGCCACCGTCGAGCACGGCCTCGGCGTGCTGGCCTACGAGTGGACCGTGACCCGCAACGGCCGGCCGGTCGAGGTCACCCCGCGGACGCCCGAGAGCCGCGACGTCGAGTTCGTCGCGCCCGAGGCCGGCGTCTATCTGGTGCGCGTGATCGTGCCGGGCTGCGACCAGTGGGACGGCGGTAAGAACGTCCGCGATCCCCGCGCCAACGAGAACACCGTGCGGCTGCGCTTCACGCCGGCGCCGGGCAGCAACCTGCCAGGCCAAGAGCGCATCGTGACCGTGCCGGGCGGCGCCGACTTCGCGGCCGGCGTCATCAACCTCGACGGCGGGCTCAGCGTGCCGATCGTGGTGCACGACGCCCGCGGCGCCAACGTGCCCAGCTACGTGCGGCTGACCTCGCGCGCGACGCCCGACGTGTTCGTCGAGCTGACCACCAGCAGCGCCGGCACCGACGTGGTGCGGCTCCTGCCCGGCCGCGCCGACGTGCTGGTGATCCCCCTCGACAGCGCCCTCGCGCCGCGCCGCCTCGACGACTGGGCGCCGCTCGTCGACAGCCTCGAGGTCGACGCCGGCACGGTCGCGACCGGCGTCGTCCAGGCACCCTCGGGCGCGCCGGTGGTCGGCGCGCGGGTCGCGCTGGCCGGCGACGCGCCGTCGACGATCGCGACCACCGCCAGCGACGGCAGCTTCACGCTGCGCTATCGCGGCGCGCCGCCGTCGACGCTCACGGTGGTGCCGCCCGCGACCTCGGGCCTGCCCCGCCTGAGCGCATCGCTTGTCGGGCTGGACCTCACGCAGCCGCTGACCGTGAGCTACGCGCCGGGCCTGATCGTGCGCGACCTCACCGGCACGCCGGTGCGGATCGACGGCGTCGCGGCCGGGGCCGGCGCCGCCACCATCGCGATCGACGTCGCGGACGCTGGCACCGTCGGCGACGGCACCACCGCGCAGCCCGCCACCGGCAAGCACCGCGACACCGTCGCCGTCGACGGCGCGGGGCGGCTCACCGCCTACCGCGCGACCGCGGCCCCGGGTCGGGTCTACCTGCGCGCCGCCACCGGCCCGGGGGCGGTCGTGCTCGTCGATCTCACCACCGCCGCGCCGATCGTCCTCGACGGCGCCGGGCCCGAGCCGCTGGCGATCACGGTGGTCGACGGCGCCGGCCAGCCCATCGCCGACGCCCAGCTGCGCGCCACGCTCACCGGCGACCTGGCCCACCTCGCCGCGCCCGCGCCGACCGCGACCACCGACGCCCTGGGGCACGCCACCGTCACGCTGGCGCCGGGCGCGATCTACCAGCTCGACGTGGTCGACCCCCGCCGCGATCACGCCGCGGCCCACCTGCTGGCCAGCGCCGGCACGTCGCTCGAGCCGATCGAGCTGGCCGACGCGATCGCGATCGACGGCGAGGTCCGCGCCACCGGCCAGAGCGTCGGGCTACCCTCGGTGGGCGTGACCGCGCTCTGCTATGCCTGCACCGGCCTCGACCGCACCCGCCCGCTGGGCGACGCGGTCACCGACCTCGGCGGGCGGTTCGTCGTCGCGGTCCCCGATCCCGGGACCGGGCCGTGAGCCGCGCGCTGGTCGCGGTCGCGCTGGTCGCGGTCGCGCTGGTCGCGGTCGCGCTGGTCGCGGTCGCGCTGGTCGCGCCAGCCGCGGCCGAGGCGCCCACGGTCGACCCGCCGGCCACCGTCGCGGTCATCCCGCTGCAGTCGGATCGCCGCCTCGCGCTCTACGGCCAGCCGGTCGCCAGCGAGCTGGCCAACGCGCTGCGCGGCGCCAGCTTCGACGTCGCGCTGGTCACCGAGGTCAGCGACGTGCCGGCCCGGGCCTGGCTGGTCGTCGACGGGCGGCTGGTGCGCATGGGCACCGCGGTCGCCATCGAGCTGCGCATCCGCGATCCCGAGCGCGCGGTCGATGTGGCTCGCCTGGCCGCCAAGGCCACCAGCCTCGCCGAGATCGATCAGGCCACCCGCCGGCTCGGCGTCGAGCTGGTCGCGACCCTCGAGCGCGAGCGCGCTACCCGAGCCGCGGCCAGCGCCGCCGCGGACGCCAGCGCCGCCGCCCAGCCGGTTCTCGCCCTCTCGACAAACCTGCCAGATTCATTTTCGCGCCACGCAACTGCGGTCCTGGTCGATCCGCGTCCGATCGCGCGGATCGCGGTCTCGGGTCGCTCGGTCCGCGATCGCAGCGGCGCCGACCTCGACGTGTCGGCGCTCGGCACGCCGGCCGCGACCGCGCTGGCCGCCGGTCTCGGCTATCGGACCGCGACCGGCCCCGGAACCGCGACGCTCTCGATCACGATCGAGCTCCTGACCTTGGCCGCCTCCTTCGAGCGCGACGTGCCGGTCGCGCGAGCCCGGGCCCGCGTCAAGGTCGAGCGCGCCGGTGCGCTGGTCTTCGATCGTGTGGTGCGGACCGACACCGTCGTCGGCAGCCGCGGCGATCGCCTCGACACCTTGGTGCGGCTGGTGGCCGCCCAGGTCACCGACGTCGTCGCGCCCCGCATCCGCGAGCGCCTCGGGACGCCATGACCCGCGCCGTCCTGGTCGCGCGCAGCGTCTCGGTCGGGCTCGCCACGCGCAGCGTCGCGCTCGCGCTCGCCGTCGCGGTCGCGCTCGCACCGCGCCCGGCCGCGGCCCAGCCCGGCTCCAGCGCCGCCGCCACCGCCGATCGCCTGGGCGCCGCCACCATCGCCGCCGAACGCGGTGACTGGGCCACCGTCGCCGAGTTGGTCGCGCCGATCGCCGACGACCCCAGCGCCGCGCGCGGCGACCGCGCCGAGGCCCACCGGCTCTTGGGCCTGGCCGCTCTCGACGCCGGCCAGTCCGATCGCGCCGAGACCCTCTTCCTGGGATATCTCAAGCTCGACCTCGACGGCCGCCTCGACCCCAACCTGTACCCGCCCGAGACCGTCGCGTTCTTCGAGGGGGTGCGCGGCAAGCACGCCGCCGAGCTGCGCGCGCTTCGGCCGCGCCCGCGCCGCGCGATCGCCCTCAACCTCATCCCGCCGGCCGGACAGTTCCAGAACCGCGAGCGCCCCAAGGCGTGGATCCTCGCCGGGCTCGGCGGGTCGCTCCTGGTCGCCAACCTCGGCAGCTACGGCCTCCTGCGCTCGTGGTGCGACGGCGACGACGGCACCTGCGAGGGCCACACCCGCAGCGCGCGCGTGCTGCGCAATGTCAACCTCGGCACCGGCCTCGCGCTGATCGGCCTCTACGCCTATGGCGTGTATGACGGCGTACGACACTTCCGGCGCACCCCAGCGATCACGGTCACACCAGTCGCGTTCTCCGACGGTGGCGGCCTCGGGTTCGCCGGGTCGTTCTGAGCCTGGTTGGGGGCGGGCGCCCACGGGCTGCGAGCCACACTGTGACTTCGTGTGACTTGGTGTCGTCGGAAAACTAGGGCCAGCTGACCCCTTTCGCGTTGTGCGGTCCGGAGTCGCCCGTTACCATCGCCGACGGTGCGGCAAGCAATACCCTTCGGGAAATATCTCCTCCTCGATCGGATCAGCGTCGGCGGGATGGCCGAGGTCTTCAAGGCCAAGAGCTACGGGGTCGAGGGCTTCGAGAAGGTCATCGCGATCAAGCGGATCCTCCCGTCGATGGGCGAGGATCGCGAGTTCATCAAGATGTTCATCGACGAGGCCAAGATCGTCGGACAGCTCGCCCACGCCAACATCTGCCAGATCTTCGAGCTGGGCCGCACCGACGGCGCCCACTTCATCGCGATGGAATACATCTGGGGCAAAGACCTGCTCCAACTCCAGAACCGCGCCCGCAAGCTCAAGCAACCGATCCCGGCCGCCATGGCGGCGTTCATCGTCGCCAAGGTGCTCGAAGGCCTCGACTACGCCCACAAGAAGCGCGACGCGCTGGGCCGGCCGCTCGAGATCGTGCATCGCGACTGCTCGCCGCAAAACGTGCTCATCTCGTACGAGGGCGAGGTCAAGATCATCGACTTCGGCATCGCCAAGGCGGCGTCGCGCTCGTCGAAGACCCAGGCCGGCGTGCTCAAGGGCAAGTTCGGCTACATGTCGCCCGAGCAGGTGCGCGGCCTGCCGCTCGACCGCCGCAGCGACCTGTTCGCCGCCGGCACGATCCTCTACGAGTGCCTCACCGGCGACCGGCTCTTCGTCGGCGAGACCGACTTTTCGACCCTCGAGAAGGTGCGCAACGTCGACATCCCGCGCCCGCGCGACGTCAACCCGACCATCCCCGAGGCGGTCGAGAAGATCATCCTCAAGGCGCTCGCCAAGGATGCCTCCGATCGCTACCAGTGGGGCAGCGAGATGGTGGGCGACCTCCAGCGCTTCCTCATGTCGCAAGAGCACGTCTTCACCGCGAAGACGCTCTCGACGTGGCTCAAGGAAGGCTTCGCGCCCGAGGTCGACCGCGAGCGCCAGCAGCACGAGTCGTTCAAGAAGCTGGGCCGCGAGGGCCTCATCGCCGGCGTGCCCCAAGCCGAGGCCAAGGTCGACCTCGTCGAGAACCTGGGCGAGGCCGGCAAGGCCGAGGACCCGACGATGCTCGGCGGCCCGAGCTTCGAGGACATGCTCGATGCGCACGGCAACGGGCTGGCCGCCGGGCCCGCGTTGGGCTCGCCGGCCGCGCGCGGCGACGCGCCCGAGGAGTTTGCCGAGGAGGCGCCGACCGAGATTTTCGGCGAGATCAGCGAGGTCGGCGAGCAGCCGCAAGCGCCGGCACCGCCGCAGCCACCGGTCGCGCCCGCCGCGCGCCGGCCGCCCAGCGCCAACCTCGGCAACCCGTCGACGCCGCCGCCCCGCCCGGTGACGCCGCCGGCGACGGCCGCGCAGCCGTCCCCCGAGGCGCCAAGCGCGCCGCTGCCGCCGGCGCCGCTGCCGCAGCCTGCGCAGCCTCAGCAGCAGCCGCCGCCGTCCAACGCGCGCACGATGCTCGGCATGACCGCGCCGGTGCTGCCGCAGTATTCCCAGCCGCCGGCCCAGGTACCGCCCGGCGAGCCCCAACCCGGCTATCCGCCCCAGCAGGCCTATCCCCAGCAGGCCTATCCCCAGCAGGCCTATCCCCAGCAGGCCTACCCCCAGCAGGCCTATCCGCAGCAGGGCTATCCCCAGCAGGGCTATCCCCAGCAGGCCTATCCCCAGCAGGGCTATCCCCAGCAGGGCCATCCGCAACAGGGCTATCCGCAACAGGGCTATCCGCAGCAGGCCTATCCGCAGCTGGCCTATCCGCAGCTGGCCTATCCGCAACAGGGCTATCCGCAGCCGCACTCACTGCCGCTGTCGGCGCCGCCGACCGGTCAGGGGCAAGCGATCGGCGACCAGCCCGAGGGGAACCCACCCAGCGCGCCCGATGGCGGTTACGGCGCGCCAAGCAGCCAGCCCGAGGCCTACGGCCAGCAGCCGCCTTATGGCAGCCAGCCGCCGGGATATCCCAACTGGCAGCAACCGCAGCCGGCGTATCCGTCGCAGTCCGGTGGATATCCCGCGCAGGCCGGCGACTATTCCGCGCAGCTGGGCGCGCCCGCCGCACCAGCGACCGAGCAGCCGGCACGTCGACGCAAGAAGCCGTCGCTCGCCAAGGACGTGATGATCGGTGTCGGCATCGCGGCGATCGTGCTCGGTGCCTTCGCGGTCGTGAAGTTCGTCGTGCTCGCCGACAAGGCCCCCAACACGCCCGCGGCGGTGGCGGCGGTCGGCTCGCTCGAGGTCGCGCTCGCGGACCAAGGCAGCGCCGAGGTCTATCTCGACGATCAGAAGCGCGGTGACGTCGCGGGCGGCAAGCTCGCGCTCGCCGACCTCGCGCCCGGCTCGTACCGGGTAAAGATCGTGCGGGCCGGCGCGGTGGCGTGCGAGAGCCAGGTCGACATCGTCGCCGGCGCTGCCAAGCAGGTGCCGTGCGAGCTCAAGCCGGACCCAGCCGCCGTCGCGCCACCGGTGGTCGAGGTCGATGCCGGTGTGGCCGAGGGCAGCGACGCCGCGGTCGAGCTCGACGACGCCGGGCCCGTCGATGCCGCCGCGGCGGAGGTCGCGACCGGCGCTGGCCCTGGCGTCGGGTCCGACCCGGTCGCGGTCGTGGTCGGCAAGAAGCCCGACCAAGAGCCCCACAAGAAGCCCGAGACCGGCAGCGACAACAAGCCCGGAACCGGCGGTAGCGGCGACCTGATCGATCTGGACGACAAGCCCACGACGCCGGCCAAGCCGACCATCGTCAAGCCCACGACCGGCGCGGGCACCGGCAGCGGCAAGCCCACCACCGGCGGCGGCAGCAGCGGCAAGCCCACCACCGGCGCGGGCACCGGCAGCAAGCCCACCACCGGCGCCCCGATCGGCGGCGAGGGTTACCTCATCGCGTACACCACGCCGTTCGCGGCGCTGTCGATCGACGGCGCGTCGACCGGCAAGAGCACGCCGATCACGCCGCGCGCGAAGATCGCGCTGACGCCGGGACTGCACAAGGCGACCTTCGCGGTCGGCCGCGAGAAGTGGACCTTCACCGTGAAGATCGAGGCTGGCAAGACCACCACGATCAGCCGCGATCTCCCCGTGACGCAGCCGTAACGTCGGGCGATGGACGGTCCGATTCAGCCCGACGTTGATGGCGCGCTCGTCGTCTCGTCGACGCGCGCGGCCTGGCTGGCGACCCACGGCAACCATCCGAACCTGGTCGGTATCCTCGGGGTGCACCACGTCGCGGCCGGGCCGCGCCTCATGATCGAGCACGTCGCCGGACGCGATCTCGATGCGCTCATGGAGGCTGCGACGCCCGGCCGCATCGGCCTCGGCGAGGCGCTCGCGATCGTCCGCGATCTCGCGCGCGGGCTGCACTTTCTCCACGAGCTGCGCAACGACAAGGGCACCGCGGTGCGCATGGTCCACGGCACGCTGGCACCCGAGCTGGTCGTGGTCGGCTACGACGGCATCGCGCGGGTGAGCGGGCTCGAGCGGCTGGCCGCGACCCGCGGCGCGCCCTGGCCCCGGCCCGAGTTCGCGGCACCCGAGCAGCTCGTCGCGGGCGCGGCGGTCGATCGCCGGGCCGACGTGTTCGCGCTGGGCGCGGTGCTCCTGCGGGCCGCGACCGGGCTCTACGTCGTCGACGGGGCGATCCCGGTGCCGACCTCGCAGGCGGTGCCCCACGTGTCGCAGCAGCTCGAAGACGTGCTGCGCCGCGCGCTGGCCCGCGAGCCGAGCAAGCGCTACGGCACCGCCGAGGAGCTGCGCGGCGCGCTCGAGGGCGTCGCCGTGCGCGAGGGCCTGATGGTCATGCCCGACCGGGTCGCGATGATGGTGACGCGGCTCCTGCCCGAGATCGCGCCGGCCGCGGCCGCGGTCGCGCCGCCGCCCCGCCCCGACCAGAGCCTGTGGGCTGGTGGCGCCAAGCCGGGCCCGCCGCGCTGGCTCGCGACGGACACCGTGGTCGAGCAGGCGCCAGCCGCCAACTCGAGCCCCTTCGACGTCGTGTCGGTCGCGGTGCCGCGGCCGCGCACGATGGCACCGTCGCCGCTGGTGCCAGCCACCAACGCGGCGGCCCCGACGATGGCGGTGCCGGCCCTCGCCGATTCGGGCCCGGTGCGCCGCGCGACGCCGGTCCCCAGCCGCACGCCCTTCGCCAACCCGCCGGTGCAGGCACCGATGGGCGCCATGGAGCTGCCGCTCCACCTCGCGATGCCGCTGGCCGCGATGATGATCTCGCCGGCGCCGCGCTACGAGCAGCCGGTGATGACCGACCGGGTCCGGCTCGCGGACCCACCGCGCCGGCGCTCGATCGTCAACGATCCGATCTTCTTGATCGGCGTCGGCATCCTGCTGTTCTTCGGCGCGCTCGTGATCGCGTACGTCGCGACCGGCTGAGCGCGCGCCTCGCGGATGCGCCGCTGATCTCGGCCGGCCTCGAGGCGATCGAGCTGCACAGTCGCGAAACACCCTCGCGACGAACGTGCAACAACGTTAGACTCACCGTGCTGATGTCTGCAACTCCGTCGCCGGCTGGTCCCGGTGCCTTCATCGTCTTCGAGGGCATCGATGGTTCCGGCAAGACCACGATCTCCAACCGCGTCGCCGACCGACTGACCGCCCGCGGCTTGCGCGTGGTGCATGTGCGGGCCGGTGGCACGCTGGCCTCAGAGGTCGCCGAGAGCATCCGCCAGTTCACGCGCGATCAGCGCAACCTCGGGCTCGCGCCGTTCACCGAGTTCTTGCTGTACGTCGCGCGCGAGCGCCAACAGCTCGAGGACAGCATCGCGCCCGCGCTGGCCAGCGCCGACGTCGTGATCGCCGATCGCTACTTCTTCACCGCCGAGGTGCTCGCGCGCTTTGGCCGCGGCCTGCCGCCCGAGCTGCTCGAGCCGGTGCTGGTGTCGGCGCGCAAGGACCTGGTCCCGACGCTCACCATCCTCATCGATGTCGAGCCGCAGATCGCCAAGGCGCGCCGTCGCGCCGACAAGATCGCGCGCCCGACCGTGCGCACCAGCTCGCGCAAGGGCCTGTCGGGTGCTGGCCTCATGACGCGGCTCCGCGACGGCTACCTTCAGCTCGCCGGCAACCATCCCGAGCGCTGGCTCGTCGTCGACAACAGCCGCAGCGATCTCAACCAGCTCATCGACGGCCTGGTCGAGACCATCGCGCAGATCGTGGTGCGCCACGGCGCGCCGGGCGCGACGCCGCTGCGGCCCACGCGGCCCGTCACCAAGCCGCGCAGCGCGACCGACGCGGTCGGCGTGTTCCTCGGCCGCGTCGACGACATCGCGGCCCGCGAGCCCGAGGTCGCGGCCTACCTCCTGGGCGGCCTGGCCGGGCCCGGCGTCGACGAGCGGCGCACCGCGATGGCGACCCGCACTCCGGCGATCATCGGCAACGGCCTGCGTGGCCTCGACGACGACGCGAGCTGGGCGCTGCGCCGCGCGCTGGCCGCGGTCGTGCCCGATCAGATCGCGCGCTCGCTGGGCGGGCTGGTCGACGAGTCGCCGGCGAGCTGGACGATGCGGCGCGAGCTGGCCGCCAGCTCGCCCGACGGGGTCGCCGCCTCCCTCGACGATCGCCACGAACCCGAGGCCTGGCGGCTGCGCCGCGAGCTGTGGTCGATCGCGCCGACGCCGGTCGTGCAGTCGCTGTGTCGCGACGATTCGCCCGACGCCTGGCAGCTGCGCGAGACCTGGCTCGCCGAGTCGGGCGGCGACGCCGTGCTGTCGAGCCCGGAGCTGGCGCGGGCCCTGGTCAGCTCGTTGCGCGGCCTGTCCTCGCCCCGGGCCTGGGCGCTGCGCGCGGCGGCGCGGCTGGCCAGCCCGGTCGGCGCGCTGCTGTCGATCACCGGCATCGACGACGAGCGCGCGTGGGCCTGGCGGCAAGAGCTCTTGGCGCGGGCGCCGCGGCCGGTGCTGCGCACGATCGATCAGCTCGATCACCCGCTGGCCTGGGACCTGCGCGAGCGCTCGATCGGGCTGTGCAAGGAAGGGCTCGACTCGATCTACGGCCTCGACGGCGAGCGGGCCTGGGCGCTGCGCGAGGGCGCGCTCGATCGCTGGCCGTCGACGGTCGTGAAGAGCCTCGGGCCGCTGGCGTCGACGCCGCGCGGCTGGGCCTTGGTCGAGCGCCAGCTCGCTCGCTACCCTGAGAATCTGTCGCTCCTGAAGCACGCCACCCATCACGCGCTGATGTACGGCCAGCACCGCGCCCCCGAGGCGCTGGCCGCACCCTAGTGACTCCTACCGAGGTCTCCATGCTCCGACGTTCGCTCTTCGCGCTGGCGTGTGCCGCGCTGTCCGGTCTGGCTGCTTGCGGCGACGACGCACAGATGGCCATCGACGGTGGCCTCGACGCCGGGCCGTGTACGACCCCGCGAGCCGAGCGCTACCTGCCGCTCGCCGTGGGCGCGACCTGGGCCTTCCGGGTGACCCCGTCCTCGGGCATCCCCGAGGACAAGAACAGCACCGTCGAGGCCTACGAGGACGTCGGCGACCGCAAGACTGGCATCCTGGCGTTTCGGGTGCGCACCGGGAAGCTCGACGGCAACACCGTGAGCTGGCAGGAGGACACCTGCACCAGCATCACGCGCCATCGCGAGAAGTCGCTCGATCTCGCCGACGTCGTCGACACCGATCAGTTCTACGTACCCGACAAGCTGCGCATCGACGAGACGCCGGCCCACACCACGCTGGGGGCGAGCTGGACCGTCTCGTACACCGAGGTCGAGGTCGACTCGACCGGCGCGACCACGACGCGCTCCAAGGACGAGACCTGGACCGTGCAGGCGACCGACGAGTCGGTCACCGTGCCGGCCGGCACGTTCACCGCGCTCAAGCTCAACAAGACGACCTCGGGCGCGGCCGACAAGACGTTCTGGTTCGTGAAGGGCGTGGGCAAGGTCAGAGAGCAAGGCGACCAGGTCGAAGAGCTCGAGTCGTACTCGCTGCCGCCGCTGCCGTGACGCGCCCGTCTATCCTGCTCAGTGGCATGCTCGCCGTCCTGACCACGACGGTGGCAGTCGCCCGCGCCCAGCCCGCGCCCGCGCTGCCCCCCGTCGAGGAGGGTGCCGACGAGACCGAGGCCGACGCGGTGAGCGCTCCCGTGCCGGAAGCCGTGCCTCACCAGAACCACAAGAAGGCCAAGGCCGCCGAAAAGAAGGTCAAAGCCGACAAAAAGCGGCGGACTGGCGACACGCTCGAGGTGACCGGCCGCGTCTTCGCACGCGGCACCGCGTCGTCGGAAGACAGCGGCGCGTGGCAGAGCGACCTCGGCCTGGCCAGCGCGCGCCTCGGGGTCGACTACCAGTGGCGCCAAAAGCTGCGCGCCGAGATCTCGTACGAGCTCACCAAGAGCTCGCTGCGCGACGCCTACGTCCAGCTCGAGCTGGGCCACGGCCTGCGGCTGCGGGCCGGTCGCTTCAAGCTGCCGGTCGGCGCCATCGAGCAGACCTCGGCGTGGACCCTGCCGACCATCGATCGCGGCATGGTCGCCGACATCCTCGCCGACGGCATCGCCGCGACCGGCCGCCGCAGCGCGCTGGGCTTGCGCTGGCGGGCCCCCGAGCGCGGGGCGATCCGCCCCAGCGTCGAGGTCGTCGTCGCCCAGCTCCGCAAGCTCGGTGGCGGCGATACCGACGCGCTGGTCGGCGACGGCGGCGGGCTCACCGTGGCGGCGCGCGCCGAGGTCCAGGTGCGGCGAAGGTACACGGTCGCGCTCACCGGCGAGAGCCGCAACGTGGACTTCGTGAACCGCGTCGAGCGGTTCTGGACCGGCTCGCTCGAGGCCGAGCTCGATCTGGCCGACGCCGGCTATGGCCTGCGGGTCTGGGGCGATCTGGTCGTCGGGCAGAGTCACTTCGCGCGCGCGCGCTACGGCGTGGCCGATGCGCCGTTCCTCGCCGGCCACCTCATCGCCGGCTACCGCCTGGGCGGCGCCGATCGCAGCAAGTCGTACGTCGAGCCGTACCTGGGCGTGGGCTGGTTCAACCCGACGCTCGACCACAAGCGCGACGACGTCAGCGAGGTCACGGTCGGCGTCGCCGGCGGACTGTGGAAGCGCTGGCGGCTCCAGGCCCAGTTCGCGTACCAGAACGCGAAGTCGGCCCGCCCGGCTGGGCTGCGGTTCGACAAGGACGTGAACGACGAGCTCACGATCACCACCCAGGTGAGCACAGCGTTCTGAACGCGCCTGTTACGATCGCGCGGCGATGCGTGTCGTCCTCGCGCTGGCCGATGTCGGCCTCGGCATTCCGCTGCAAGAGGCGCTCGAGCGGCTCGGCCACGCGGTGCGCTGGCTGCCAGCGGCGGCCGCGGGCCCGCCCGCCGACCTCGACCCGCCCGACGTGGTCGCGCTCGACGCTGACGGCGACGCGCCCGCGCTGATCGCCGCGGTGGCCGCGTGGCGCGAGCTCGATCCGCCGCCCGGGATCGTCGGCCTCGGCCTCACGCCGAGCGCGTCCAGCAACGCCACCGCCGCGCGCATCTCGCTGTGTACGCCGAGCGCGCCGCCCCGCGACCTGGCCGACGCCCTCGAGGGCGCCGCGGCGCTGCGCTTGGCCTCCGGCATGAGCCCGGCGCTGGCCCGCCGCGCCCTCGAGCTCGCCCCCGACGCCGACGACGCCGCGGTGATCGCGGCGGCCCGCACCGTCGAGGTCGCGCTGGCCCGCGCCGCGCTGCGCTGGCACGCGTCGGACTACGCGACCGCGACGCCACGGATCGCCGAGCTGCGGGCCGCCCGCGCGCTCGTGGTCCCCGAGATCGAGCAGCTGGCCCAGCTGTCCGGTACCCGGACACTCCAGACCGCGGTGCGCTCGGGCCCGCTCGACGCCTACGCCGCGGCCCGCCTGACCTGGGCGCTGGCCTCGATCGGCGCGCTGGTGTTCACGCCCGAGCCGCTCGATCGCTCGACCCCGCAGCGCCGCGCGCTGACCGAGCTGCGCGCCCACCTGCGGGGCCGCACCGAGCGGCTGGCCCGCGGCACGTTCTACGACGTGCTCGAGGTGACGCCGGCCGTCGAGCCCGCCGCCATCGACGCCGCTGCCCACCGCCTCGCGCATCGCTACGGGCTGGCCCACGCCAACCACTTCGATCTCGGCGACTGCGCGTCGCTGCTCGGCCCGATCTGGGATCAGGTCGAGCGGGCCCGCAAGGTGCTGGCCGACCTCGCCGCCCGCGGGCGCTACAACGACTGGCTGCGCGGTCGCTGGCACGAGCTGCGGACGGCGTGGGCCATCGACGCCAACGCCAGCCGAGCCGGAGCCGAGGCCTTCGCGCGCGCCCAGCATGCGCTCGGCGCCGGCGACGTCCACCGCGCCCTGTCGGAGGCCGCGGCCGCCGCGCGCCACCATCCCGGCCACCCCGACTACGAGACTGGCCTGGCCTGGGCCCGCTACCGCGTCGACGTGATCGGCGGCGCTGACCCGATCGCCTCGGCCCGCCGCGAGCGCGCCATCGCGACCGCCGCCACCTGCGGCGTCGGCCCCTGGCCCCGGGCCCTGGTCGCCCTCGCGCTGCTCTGCGTCGCCGACCGCGACCCCGACGCCGCGCGCTGGCACCTCCGTGAGGTCCTCGCCGTCGACCCCGACTCGCCGTCCGCCCGTCGCCTCATCGCTCGCCTGGGCGGCTGAGCAAGCCCCAGATGCCTGCCCCGCACCGTCGACGATTTGCACGGTGAGGCAGCGCCGGCGGTGGGCGCGGCGCGCTAGCGTCCGGCATGGCAGGCGGATCTCAGGCGGTCGTGATCAAGGCGCTGGCCGCGAACTTCGGCATCGCGATCGCGAAGTTCGTGGCGGCGTTCATCTCGCGGTCGGCGTCGATGCTGGCGGAGGCCGTGCACTCGCTGGCCGACTCGGGCAACCAGCTCTTCTTGCTGCTCGGCATGCGCAAGTCGATGCGGCGCGAGGACGCGATCCACGAGTTCGGCTATGCCGCCGAGCGATATTTCTGGGCGTTCATCGTCGCGGTGTCGCTGTTCACCGTCGGCGCGACCTTCTCGATGTACGAGGGCATCCACAAGGTGCTGCACCCGGCCGGCGCGATGGGCAGCCGCACCGTCGCGTACATCGTCCTCGGGGTCTCGATGGCACTCGAGCTGTTCTCGCTGTCGGCGGCGGTCACCGAGTTCCGCCACATCCGGGCCGGGCGCTCGCTCAAGCAGACCATCGACGAGGCCCGCGACGCCGTCATCATCGTCGTGTTGTTCGAGGACCTCGCCGCGCTGGTCGGCCTGGCGGCAGCCTTCGGCGGCCTGGCCTTGACCCAGGCCACCGGCAACCCGGTCTGGGACGGCGTCGGCTCGATCGTGGTCGGCGTGACCTTGTTCGGGGTCGCCTTCTTCTTGGCTCGCAAGACCAAGCACCTGCTCATCGGCCAGTCGGTGCCGCTGCCCCAGCGCGCCCGCATGATGGAGATCGTCGAGGCCGCGCCCGGCGTGCGCAGCCTGGTCCACCTGCGGACGATGCACCTGGGGCCCGAGGAGGTGCTGGTCGGCATGAAGATCGTCGTCGCCGACGACGTCGCCGCTCGTGACGCCACCAAGCTCATCGACGACATCGAGGCGCGGCTGCGCACCGAGCTGCCGATCCTCAAGCGGATCTACGTCGAGATCGGCGCCGCCGACGATCCGCGCGCGAAGCTCACGCCCGAAGCGTGAGCGCGCCCAGGTAGTCGCGCTTGCCGATCGCGACGCCGTTGTGGCGGAGCAGCGCGTAGGCGTGGGTGAGGTGGAAGTAGAAGTTGGGCAGCGCGTGCTCGAGCAGGTAGTCGGCGCCGGTCATGTGCTTGCCTTCCCAACGCGGCGTCGTGATCGTGCGCTCACCGGCGCCCTCGAGATCCTGCTCGGAGAAGCCGTCGACGTAGGCGATCGTGGCCCGCACGCGGGCCTGTAGCTCGTCGATCGTGGTCTCGGTGTCGGGGTTGGCCGGCGGGGTCTGGCCGGTGACGCGCGCGATCGCCAGCTTGAGCGTGTCGCACGCGGTCTGGACCTGACGCGCGAAGCCGAACTGGTCGGGCGCCAGGCGGAACGCGAGGAACAGGTTGGGATCGAAGGACTTCGCGGCCGCGGCGGCGGTGGCGAGATCGAGCCACTTGTCGAGCTGGCCGAGCTGCTTCTTCATCTGCTGGAACATGGCGAAGTACATGCGCGCGAAGCTACGCGATGGCGCCGCCCTTGCCTATCGACCGTCGTGACCGTTGCGCCAGGTCTCGATGAGCAGGTCGAGGAGCTGGTCGTGCATGACCGCGATCCACGCGACCGCCACGGTGGCGAGCCCGACCGCGATCACGTGCCCGAGCAGCCCCACCGTCGACAGTCGGGTCGCGCGAGTTCGCAGCGCGACGCCCGAGACCCACGCGATCGCCAGGCCGCCGCCCAAGATGACGTCGACCGCGCGAGCCGCCAGCGGGTTGCCGCCCTCGGCGACCAAGGCGATGCCGAACGCAACCGGCGCGAGGTACACCACCTCGACCGGCGGCGGCCACAACCCGCGCGCCGCCCGACGCCAGCTACCGGTGCGGCGCCGCAGCAGCCCGGCGAGCGCCAGCATCCCCAGCGCCAGCGCCACGCGCGCGCCCTGCCCGACCTGACCACGCCACTTCCGCGTCGCGATCTCGGCCAGGGCGCGGTCGCGAGCCCGCGCGTCGAGGCGACCGAGGCCGTCGAGTCCGCGCAGGAGCCGGCTCGCGGCGGCGAAGTCGCCCTCGTCGGCATAGAGCTGGGCTCGAGCCTCGCTGGCGCGAAAGCGCTGATCGGACGTCACCGCCAGCCCGATCGCGCGATCGAGCCAGGTCGCGGCCAGCCCGCGCTCGGCGATGCGGCCCCAGGCCTCGCCCAGCCACAGCGAGGCGTCGAAGGCCCGGGGATAGCCAGCGTTGCTGTCGATGAGCGCGCCGACCTCGCGCAGCACGGCGTGGGGATCCTCGGCGGCCGAGGCCGCGCGCACCAACCGCGCGTACTCGGAGGCGACCGCGTCCCACGCCCCATCGGCCCCGCCGGCCTCGATCAGCGTGGCGAGCCGCGCCGCCGCCCGCCGGGCCAGGCGCCCGTCGGGATGCTCGTCGACGACGCGCTGCCATAGCCGGCGCGCGCCGGCCCGATCGCCCTGCTGCTCGGCGAGGTTGGCGGCCTCGGCGAGGGCGTCGTCGGCCCAGCGACCGTCGGGAGCCGCGGCGGCCAACGCCTCGAGGGCGGCCCGCGCGCCCACCAGATCACCGTCGCCCAGGCGCTGCGTCGCCGCCGAGAACGCGGCCTGATCGGCAGCGTCGTCGGCCTGGGCCCCACCGACTGGGGCCAGCACCAGCGCGAGCGCGAGCGCGAGCGCGAGCCGGGTCACGGCTTGGTGATCGTGAACGCGTCGACGGCCAGGCCGGTCTCGTCGAAGGCCTCGACCTCCATCAGCTCGCGCCGGACGCGCAGCGCGGCCCCCGAGTGGATCGACGCCGAGACCTGGGTCCAGAAGTCGCTACCGGCCTCGTACAGCTCGGCGCCCGCGCCACCCGACACCAGGTAGACCGTGCCGGCGCCGGTCGGCTGCACCTGATTGGCACGCATCGGCTTGGAACGCTCGTAGTCGTGATCGTGACCATTCAGCACGATGTCGACCTGGGCGGTGTCGTAGATGGGCCCCCAGTCGGCGCGCAACTGGAGGTCGGAGCCGTGGCTCGTCGAGGCCGAATAAATCGGCCGGTGGTGATTGACGATCTTCCAGCGGGCCGAGGCGTTGGCGGCGAGGTCGGCCGTCAGGAACGAGGGGATCTTGGCGGTCAGGTCGTCGAGCTGCTCGGGCGAGTCGTTCACGACGACGATGTGGGCATAACCGTAGTCGAACGAGAAGTTCTCCTCGTCACCCGGCATCGCGAACTGCGAATAGAAGTTGATCGAGTTGAGATCGTGATTGCCGTGAACCGAGATGACCGGCACGTTCGCGAACAGCGGCTCGGCCAGGCCGAAGAATTCCTCCCACTCACCCTGCAGCGCGCCCAGCGTGACGGCGTCGCCCGAGAACAGCACCAGATCGGGCGCGCGGGCGGCGAACTGCTCGATCAACTGGGCCCAGACATCATACCCGTCGCGGCTGTCGCCGACCGTGGCAATGACCACCTCGGCGTCGGGGGTAGCCACGACGTCGGGCGCGGTGCGGAAGTGGTACGAGGGCGAGACGTGCCCGGCATCGGACACGACCTGATAGTCGTACCGCGTGTCGGCGGTGAGCCCGCAGATGTGAGCCTCGTGGATCTGCACCGCGGCGCCGTCGCCGAAGCCGGCGCGGTAGCTCCACGTGATGCCGGGCGCCTCGCGGTCGAGCCCGCCGCCGACGCCGTACCTCACCTTGCCGGCCTTGGTGGTGTCGTCGATCGTGCGCCAGGTGACGACCATCGACGTCTTGGGCTCGGCCCCGACGCCGAGGTGGACATGCTTGACCGTGGGGTCGAGCCCGACGAAGGCGTCGGCCTCGGGCAAGGCGGGCGCCTCGGCCCCGACGCGCGTGCTCATCGCGTAGGCGCAGCCCGGCGGGGTCAGCGTGCCGCCCTTGAAATCGGCGGCAATCACGGCGGTTTGGGGGTTGCCCTGCACGCAGGCGGCCGAGGCCACGCACGCGACGAACCAGACGCGGGAGGTGGCGGTGCGCATCATTCGATCCGGAGGGTCGCCTGCACGAGCAGGGTGTCGTTGGCGTAGGTGGCGTCGTTGCCGCCGGAGTCGAGGTCTTCGACCTCGATGACGTGCGAGGCCGCCAGCTGAAGCTTGAGCGAGTGGTCCTGCTGATACCAGTTGATTGCGCCGGTGAAGGTCCGCAGCGACTGGTTGGGATCGCCACGCCGGACGATGGGCACGGTGTCGTTGCGGTCGATCTCGTCCCAGCGCGCGCCGATCTCGAGGTGCTTGCGGAGGCGGTCGACCGGCACGAGGTACGACAGTGCGGCGACGATGCCGTTGGCGCGGTAGGCCGGGCGGCTCGCGTCGCGCAGCGCGTGGCGCACCTGTAGGTACTCGACGGTGCCCGACAGCCCGGCGTAGCCGAACGCGAGGTCGGCGCCCAGCGTGGTCTCGGTCTCGAGGCCGTCGCCGGAGTCGCGGGACTGCCGCGCCGCCGAGCCGGCCACTTCGAGGTAGTCGCCGGCCAGGTTGGACTCGGCAAGTGGAACGTCGCGACCGAGGACGGCGAAGCTGACCCGGCTGGCGTACAAGAAGCGCTGGTCGACGTTGCCGCCCAGGTTGCGACCCTCGCCGTTGAAGATGCCGCCGGCGATCTGGACGCCGGGCGCGTAGGGCACGTCGACGGTGGCGAGCGCGCCGATCTGTCGGTCGGGCGCGAGGCCGGCCAGTTCGGGCTTGTCGACGAAGGCCAGCTTGCTGTCCGACAGCAGGGTCTGGCGTGACACCGGGGCCCTGACCTGCCCGAGGTCGAGCCGCCAGCGGCCGTCGTGGGCGAAGCACGCGGTCGCGGTCACGAAGGCGTCGAGGAGCTGAAAGGCGGGCGTGAGCTCGGCCTCGAGCTCGGTCGAGAACACGACGTGGCCGTAGCCGCTCGCCGCGTGCGCGGTGAGGTGCGCGCGCCGGACCCGGAAGCCGTCCTCGTCGGCGGGCGCGACCGCGTCGTCCTGACGCGCGCGGAACTGCGGCTGGAGGTAGCCGCCGGCCTTGAGGACCAGCTTGCCGGCCGCGGCCGGCGCGTCGTCGGGGACGGGCCCGGCGTCATCGGCCGGCGCGTCGTCGGCGAGCGCCAGCGACGGCGCCACGATTACCAGCGAGCAGAGGAGCATGCGCACCGCGTGACGTTCCTACGCGAGCGCGAGCGGTGCAATCCGGTGGCGGTGCCAATCGCGGCGCAGCCTCGCGACGGACTCGTGACAGCTACAGGCGGGGCCCGCAGGCGCCGGTCGCGCAGTCGCAAGGCGCCGGCTGGCCGCCGACCTGGCAGGTCTGCGAGATCGAGCCGTCGAGGACGAACGTGCGGACCTGATCGAGCACGGCCTGGCGCTTGTTGACGCCCGAGTGGGTGCCGTTGTCCTCGATGGGCTGCGCGTTGGTCTGGGTCGGCGGCAGCGGCGTGGGATGCTCGTCGAGGATCGTGATGCCCGAGGTCAGCCCCGAGGCGACCGGCGGCAGGCCGTAGGGCTGCTTGATCGCGGGCGTGATGAGCGACAGGCCCATCGTGCGAGCCACGGTCTCGGTCGAGTAGTTGTTGACCAGGCAGTCGCCGATCGCTTCCCACATCAGGATCTGCTTGGGCGGCGTGCCCGGCAGCGGGTCGTTGATGACGCGCGACGCGGTCGTGATGGGATCGTAGGGCTCGAACTTCCAGCCCAGGAAGCTGACCAGGAGCTCGTACTGCAGCGGGTCAGGGTACGAGCCCATCGCGGCGCCCTTGAGCGCGGTCCAGGCCAGCGAGCGCTCGAACAGCAGGGTCCACGCGCCGCCCGGCACGCCGAGCGCGCCCCGGGTGATCTGGGGATCGTAGGCCATGAAGACGTTGCCCATGATGCCGCCCAGCGAGCCGCCCAGGTAGTAGACCTTGGTGGCGTCGATGAGCTCGCGTCCATCGATCTTGAATTGCGCAGAGGTGCGCATCGGGCCGCGGATGATGTGCTCGAGCGCGATGAAGTCGATGACCGACTGCGCGAGCTTCTCGGTGATCCAGTTGCCCTTGTTGAGGTCGTTGGCGGCCAGCGCCGCGACGGTGAGCTGGCGATCGGTGAGCCCGATGAAGTCGCCGCCAAAGACGATGTAGCAGTACTGATCGGCGACGGTCTGGAGGAAGCCGTCATCGAGGTAGTCCGAGCCCGAGCCAAACAGGCCGTGGCCGAAGATGACGACCGGGATCGGGCCGGTCGCGGTGGTCGCGCAGGTCGGGATGATCGCCGCGAAGTTGGCGTTGCGCTTGCCCTGCATGAGCGGCGCGCCGCTGGCGTCGCGGCGCATCACCGACGAGTCGTTCTCGCCGTCGGTGAGGAAGTCGGGCGACTGGAACGTGCCGATGTACGCCTTGGCCACCCGCGGGTTGCTGGCCGGCCGCTCCTGGGCGGTGAAGGTCAGGTTGGCGCCGGCGCTGCCCATCGCGGCCACGCCTTCGTCACGCATCGCGAGCAGGTCGGCGGTGAGGAACTCGTCGGACGCGGTGACGAAGTCCCAGGCCAGCACCAGCTCGCGCTTGTCGAGGCCGGCGCTGGTCGCGGCGGCGAAGATCGCCGGGTAGCGATCGCGGCCGAGGCGCGGGTGCTCGTAGGCGCCGTCGTCACGCAACGCCACGAACGCCTTGGGTGACTCGAGGACCACGCCGTCGACGTCCTTGAGCGTGTTGCGCAAGAAGACCGCGTAGCGGGTCGCCGGCTTGAGGCGGATGAGCGGGCGGATGATGAGCGCGCGCTGGATGGCCAGCTCGACGTTGGTGTCGATCTCGGCGAAGAACGGCGCCCGCTCGTTGTGGGTCATGTCCCACAAGACGATCGGCGAGTCGGCGGCGAGAGACTGCGCGGGATCGTCGGGGGGCGGCAGGCCGTCGCCCGAGATGCCGTTGGGCATGACGACCAGCACCGGCGCCGACGGCGGGAAGCCATCGAACCGGTTGAACGGCTCGACGGCGACCGGCGTGCCGTCGACGTTCACCGGCATCGCGGCCTGGGGCAGGTCGACCCGGAACCCGGTCGCGGTCGAGGCATCGGCGGTGAGGTACGCCGACGACGGCCACGGCATGAGGCAGGTCGTGCCACCGAGCGGGCTGCACTCGTCGGGGATCTGATCGGACGGCGGCGTGGTGCCGTCGTCGCCACAACCGGTGGCGAGCGCGAGCGTGACGAACGTGGCGAAGGCGAAGATCTGGGTACGGCGCATATGAAATCCCCCGGGCCGGCACGGTATCATGGGGCGTGCGCATCGCGGGTTGGCTCGACGGATGGCTCTATCGCCGCCCGTTCACCGGCGCGTCGGCGCGACGCTACAGCGCGCGCGAACGGCCCGCGTTCGGAGACCTCGACGACCGCCTGCTGCGGCGCTGGCAGCCCGACCTCGCGGCGGCCCGCGTCATCGTCGATCTCGGCGCCGGCCCCGGCACGGTCGGCGCCGCCCTGCGACGGGCCCACCCCGAGGCCTGCGTGATCGACGTCGAGCCCAGCGCCGACTTCGCCGCGCCGCGCGGGCTGCGGGTGCGGGCTCGCGCCGAGGCCCTGCCGTTCGCCACCGGCACCGTCGACGCCGCGGTGAGCGTCTCGGCGATCCGTCACGTCCGCGATCGCCTGGCCGCGCTCGCCGAGCTGCGCCGCGTGGTCCGGCCCGGCGGCGTGGTCTGGCTGGTCGAGCTCGATCCCGACGCCTCGGCGGCCCGGGTCCGAACCCACGCCGACGGCCTGGCCTCGCGCTGGCTGAGCGCGGCGTTCGGACCGCTGGTGGTGGCGACCGCGCCGACCGCAGCGCAGATCGCGGCCGCCGCCACCCGCGCCGGCTGGGACACCGTCGCGCGCGAGGACGATCTCCACCAGCCGGTCTACCTGCTGAGGCTCGGGTGAGCGGCCCGTGGCGGCGCGCCGCCGAGCTGCGCGCGCTGGTCGACGAGGTCGCGCCGACCCGCTGGCGCCACGATCCGGCCTGGTGGGGCATCATCGGCGCGGCCGCGCTGCTCGAGCCGCGCGGTCGCCGCGCCGGCGCGGCGTATCTGGTCTCGAACGCCGAGCCGAGCCACGACACCTTCATGGCCCTCGCGCGTCCCGGCCCGTCGACGCGCGCGGCGTGGATCGCGTGGGCGGTGTCGATGGCCCACGCCGCGGTGCGGGCGATCGCGGCCCTCGACGGCACCCTGCCCGGCCAGCCGCTGGCCGTCACGATCGCCAACCAGGCCGGCCTCGCCGCCCCGGTGCCGGTCGAGGCGCTGGCCCGCGTGGCCTTCGCGATCGGCGATCGGGTGTGGTCGGGCCGACTCGATCCGCGGGGGCCGGCCCACGACGCCGAGCTGGCGCGCGCGCTGGCCCGCACGCTGCGCGGCCAGCCCAGCCCGCTGGTCGCGCACGGCCCCCGGCCGGCGATCGTCATCGCGCTCGGCGACGATGACCCGGCCCGCGCCCACCACGGCCATCGGCGGGCCTGGGACGAGCGCGGCGGACCCTGGCTCGGGGTCGCCCGCGCCGACGGGCTCACGGTGGTGTCGACCTGCCACCTGGTCGTCGACGGGTTCGGCCACGCGCTGTTGGCGCGCGCGATCGCCGCGACCGCGATCGAGCCCCAGCTGCTGGCCGCGGCCGAGGTCGCGTGCAGCGCCGACGCGACCGACCTGCCACCGTTGCGATGCGGCGATGGCGAGCCGCTCGACGTGGCGTGGCGCCGGTTGCCGCCGCTGCCCGGCTTTCCCCAGCTGGCCTACGCGCTGGGCCGCGCGCTCCATCGCGAGCGCGGCGAGGCCGGCGCGACCTGCTCGCCGACGTTCCAGCTGCCGGTCGCGCCCGGCGCCGTCGACGACGGGGGCCGCTTCGCGCACCGGGTTCGCCCGGCGCTGCTTTCTGTCCGGTTTTCGGACGGTCGACCCGAGCCCTTCGACGGCTTCGCGGCCCGAGCCAAGCGCGCGGTCGCGCGCGAGGCCGACGGCGCCGGGCTGGTGTCGCGGCTCCTGGTCGGGCTCGCCGGGATCCCGCTGCCGACCGGGGTGCGGCGTCGCGTCCTGGTCGGTGCGCCATCGCGCTGGGCCGCGGGCCCGACCGAGCTGCTGGCCGGCGACGGCTGCCTGTCGCTGCTCCGCCTCGACCACGAGGCCCCGCTGATCGCGGTGTCGGCCCCGCCGCCCCAGCTGCCGCGCTCGCGCTCGTCGAGCGTGCTCACGGTCGTGCGCGACGCTGGCGGCACCACCGTCACCCTCGCCGCGGTCGGCCCGCGTCGGGCGGCTGCGCTCCTCGACGAATGGCTCGCGCTCCTCGCCGACTCGCCGCGCAGCTGAGGTTCGTCGCAGCCTCCAACCGGCGCGCCGTGACGCTCGCGGTCCCGCCGCATCGCTAGGCGTCGGCGTCGCGCTCGACGCGGGCGGTGACCCGCACCGTCGGCCCGTCGGGGACGGTGCGCACGAGGTTGACCTCGCGGACCCAGGGCGACAGCGCGGCGATCGCGCACATCGCGGCGGCGTGGGTGTGCAGCTCAGCGGCGACGGCGAGACGCGGACCGTCGTCCTCTTGGACCTGCACGTAGGGCGCAGCGCCGGTGCCGTAGGCGGCCTCGACCGCCGCGACCGCCCAGGCCGGCTCGTCGGCGAGCGTCACGGTGATCATCGGCACCCGCTTGCTCAGCTCGAGGTCCTCGGCGTCGAAGGCGGCGTCGAACCTGGCGCGGCCCTCGATGCCGACGTAGAGCGCGAGCCCGAGCGGCTCGCCAGCGGAGCCCAGCACCGCCGCGTCGTAGTGCTGCGCGATGCCGCCGTCGAGAGCGACCTCGACCGTGATGGCGTCGGCGTCGCCCCACAGGTCCCACGGCGCGTTCCACACATAGCCAGCCAGGGCGTCGAGCAGATCGCTCCAGGCCTCGCCGCCGGCCTCGGCGGAGACCGTGAACGCGTTGTGCAGCCGCGACGCGATCGCCGCGATGGGCTGGCTCGCCCACTCCGGCGTCTCGGCCGCGCCAAAGCCGAGGGGGCCGCCGGCCGCCATCAGCGACGGGTGGCAGGTGCGAGGCCCGCTGCCGAGCGCCACCATGACGGCGCGCAGGCCGGCGTCGTCGCCGTCACCGACCACCGGCTCGAGCAGCTCGTCGGCGCCGATCGGCAGGTACATCGACGCCTCGCCCTCGTCGGTGTCCATCGGCCCGAGCTTGACGACGTGGTAGGGCGGCGCGGTGAGCCGGCGGACGGTGTCGCGTCCGCTGCCACCGTGGCTCCGCTTCGAGGACGACCGCGCCATCGTCAGCTCAACCGTCGGCGCGCGGCCAGCATCTCGATGAGGTCCATCTTGGTGAGCAGCGCGAGGACGCGGCGGTCGGGGTCGGTGACCAGCGCGACCTCGCCGCGCTCGAAGATCGACGGCAGCTCGCTCGACGACGCGTGCATGGCGACGGTCGACACCTTGCGGACCATGACCTCGGCGACGATGGTCTCGGCGGTGACGCGGCCGCTGACCAGCGCGTGCAGCACGTCGGACTCGGTGAGGATGCCGGCGAGCCGACCTTGGTCGAGCACCGGGACCTGGCTGATCCCGCGATCCTTGAACAGCCCGGTGGCGTCGCCGACCTTGGCATCGGCGGCGACGGTGATGACCTCGCGCTGACCCAGCGCGCGCACGACGTCCGCGATGGTCCCGACCTCCCAGTCCGACTTGAGGAAGCCCTGCTGGCGCATCCAACGGTCGTCGACGAACTTCGACAGGTAGTTGCGGATCGAGTCGGCCAGGATCACGACGACGCGCTTGCCGGCGCCCAGCTCCTTGGCGACCTGGAGCGCGGCCCACACCGCCGAGCCCGACGAGCCCCCGACCAGCAGGCCCTCGTGCCGGATGAGCTGGCGCGCGACCCGGAACGAGTCTTTGTCGTTGCTCTTGATCCAGCGGTCGACCAGCGTGCGGTCGAGGACGTCGGGGATGAAGTCGTAGCCGATGCCCTCGACCTTGTAGCTCTTGATCTCGCCGGGGCCGGCCAGGATCGAGCCCTCGGGATCGACGCCGACGATCTGGGCATGGGGCACCTCGCGCTTGATCACGCGGGCCACCCCGGACAGCGTGCCGCCGGTGCCAGCGGTCATGACGACGGCGTCGAAGCGCCCGCCGGTCTGGTCGATGATCTCGCGCGCGGTGCCCTCTTCGTGGGCGCCCGGGTTCGACGGGTTAGCGTACTGATCGAGGATGTGCGAGTTGGGGATGACCTCGCGCAGCCGGCGCGCGACGCCGATGTGGCTCTCGGGTGCGTCCCAGGCCGCCTCGGTGGGGGTGCGAATGATTTCGGCACCTAACGCCTCGAGGACGACCTGCTTCTCCTGCGACATCTTCTCGGGCATCGTGATGATGAGGCGATAGCCGCGAACCGCGGCCGCGAGCGCGAGGCCGATGCCGGTGTTGCCCGAGGTCGGCTCGATGAGGGTGTCGCCGGGCTTGATGCGCCCCGACTTCTCGGCGTCCAGGAGCATGCGCACGCCGATGCGGTCCTTGACCGAGCCACCGGGGTTCATGAACTCACACTTGGCGACGACCTCGCAGGCGAGGCCCTGGGTGACCGCGTTGAGACGCACCATCGGCGTCTCGCCAACGCCGTCGAGGATCGAGTCGAGGATGTGATCGCGCGTGCTCATGGCCGCGCACTCTATCAGCGGGCCGGGCAGCCGTCTCACCACATGAGGCCACCGTCGGTGAAGCCCACCGCCATCGGGAAGCGCATCAACGAGGCTCGGTCGGGCGCCACGTGGGCGTCGCAGAACCAGCGCTCGCCCTCGCTGTCGCGGCGAACCTCGACGCACGCGGGACACTGCCGCACATCGTCGGCGGCATGGTCGGTGAGCTGGACGACGAGCGTCGAGCACGGCGCCTGGGCGAGGACGCGTTCAGCCACGCCACCGAGCCGCCGCTGCGCACGATGGCGACCGAAGCGGCCGATCACGATCACGTCGGCCTTGGCTTCGCCGGCCAGCGCGGCGATCTGCTCGGCGCTGTCCCCGGTGCGGGCGTGCAGATGGACCCGCCAGTCGTGGTCCGCGGCGTTGAAGGTAAGGAACTTGTCGCGGGTCAGGGCGACCAGGCGTTGCTTCTCGTCGTCGACGCTGGCGTCTTGGTCGTGGACCACCAGCAGGTGGAGCTCGCAGGCGTCGTGGCGCGCGGCGAGATCGAGCGCGTGCTCGAGCACCACCTCGGAGTACTCCGACAGATCGAGCGCGACGACCATCCGATAACGGGGAAACTCCGGCATGCCTGTCTGGCTGCATGCGACGTGCCGGCCGGATGCGCTGCCGATCGATGATGCCGCGACGTTCGTTGGGTTGCGGTAGGGGCGTCCGCGCCGATTCGCCACACCGTGGCAGCTGGACACAGCGCGAGCGAGCGCCTTGCGGGCGCCAGGCTCGGCGCGGCTCGGCACGTTCTCGCCGGTGCCCAGCTCAGTCGACCGCGGAAGGTCGGGAAAGACACCGCGCGCGGCGATCTGTGGCGTGTTTTATCGCGCCTTCTGGCACCATCGGCCGCGATGAACACGCGATCGATGGCGCTCTTCTTGGTGGCCGGCCTGGCTGGTGCTTGCGGCGGCAGCGGCGCCTCCGACGACACCCCCGACCTCGACGCCGGGCCCGGCCTCGACGCCAACACCGGGACCTGGAAGTCGCTCATGGAAGGCGACTGGTCGCTCGCCCCGGGCGAAGAGGGCTACTTCTGCGTGTACGCGACGGTGCCGCGCGACATGTACATCAAAGCGTTCCGCCCGATCATCCCGCTGGGCACCCACCACACCGTGCTCACTCGTTACACCGGGTCGCACGCCGACGGCGTCGAGCGCTGCGATGTCGGCACCAACGGCCAGAGCATGATCTACGGCTCCGGCGTCGGCTCGCCCGACTTCGTGTTCCCGACCGGCGTCGGCCTGCACTTCACGACCGGGCAGAAGCTGCTCCTCAACCTGCACCTCTACAACGCCAGCGACGAGCCGCTCACCGGCCGCTCGGGCACCCTGTTCCAGGAGGGCACCGCGGCCGACGTGCAGCACCTCGCCGAGGTGGTGCTGGCCGGCCCGACGATCACCTTGCGGGTGCCGATGGGCGTGTCGACCCAGACCGGCACCTGCAACCTGTCGTCGGTCACCGACGAGCCGATCCAGGTCTTCGCGATGTCGCAACACATGCACAAGCTAGGTCGCAACCTCAAGACCACCATCGCGCGCGGCAACGAGACGTTCACGATGCAGGACATCCCCTACAACTTCGAGCAGCAGCTGTTCCAGCTCACCGCGCCGACCATCGAGCTGCGCCCCGGCGACGTGCTCACGACCCACTGCTCGTACGACAACGACACCGGCCACGTCGTGACCTTCGGCGAGTCGAGCAACGACGAGATGTGCTTCTCGGACCTGTTCTACTACCCGGCCCAGGGCGCGAACTTCGTCTGTAGCGGTTTCTAGCCGGGCGGGGTCGGCGGCCGACCGACCTCGATGTCGAAGCGGCGCATGAGGCGCAGGAGCTGGTGACGACTGCGCAGCCCGAGCGCGCGCCAGGCTCGCTCGCGGTTGCCGCCCGAGGCGTCGAGCGCGGTCCGCACCATGGCGGCGGTGAGCTCGGCGGGGAGCGCCTCGCCGCTGTCGGCGACCTCGGCGTCACCGGTGTCGTCGACGGGAGGCACGATGGCGGCCGAGGACTCGACACTGAGCCCGGTGCTGCTGCGCGCCAGCGCGGTCCACAGCCGGGTCTGGAGCTCGCGCACGTTGGTCGGATAGGCGGCGGTCAGCAGGCCGGTCACCACCTCGCCGGTCCAGGACGGCTCGGCGGTGAGGTCGCCGTCGGGGAACGCGCGCTCGGCGACCAGCCGATCGCGAGCGGCCAGCGTGCGCAGGAGGTGGCGGGCGATGAGCGGGATGTCCTCGCGGCGCTTGTCGAGCCCGGGCAGACGGACCCGCAGCCGCAGCCGCGCGAGCAGATCGTGCTTGAGCGCGGCCGGGTCGCGGTTGGTCGCGGCGACGATGCGCAGGTCGGCCTTGCGGGCCCGAGCCTCGCCCAGCCGGTGATACTCGCCGATATCGACGACGCGCAGGAGGTGGGCCTGGAGCGCGTGCGAGACCTCGCCGATCTCGTCGAGGAACAAGGTCGAGCCGTGGGCGGCGCCGATGAGGCCGGGCCGCTCCGGGGTGCCGGGGTTGGGATAGTCGCGGGTGTTGCCGAACAGCTCGGCGTCGATGATGCCGTCGGGCAGCGTGGCGGCGTTGCGGGCGACCACCGGGTGCCGGCCCCGGCTCGACAGCGCGTGGATCGCGCGCGCCGCCAGCTCCTTGCCGCTCCCGCTGGCGCCGGTGAGCAGGACGTGATCGTCGCGGCCGGCGGCGAAGGCCAGCTGGCGGCGCAGCTCCCACGCGGCGGCGCTCTCCCCGACCAGGCCGAACTCGTCGGCCTCGCCGAACCGCGGCACCAGCGCCGGCGGCAAGGCCTGGGGCGCCAGCTCGCGGGCCCGGGCGACCACCAGCACGATCAGCTCGCCGCGGATCTCGAGCAGGTCGCCGAGGCGGGCCTGCACCCGGGTCGCGATGGCGCCGTTGAGGAGCAGCTCGCGACGACCGACGTTGTCGATCATCAGGACCGCGCGCCGCGGCTGCACCCGCCACTGCACGCGCGAGATGCCGGCGGCGTCGAGCGGCCCGGTCTCGAGGTTGGCGCCCGGCCGCTGCCGCATCAGGGTCAGCGCGTCGACGCCGCTGGCGCGCCCGAACGTCAGCGTGCTGTCGGCGTCGCGGTCGTCGGGCACCGCGATCTCGCCGACCCGATGGGGCTCCGATCGTGACCACACGATCGCCAGCGCCAGCACCGGTGACGCCTTGCGGGTCGTGCCGGCCTGACGCTGCGCGGTGATGAGCGTCGTGTTGTCGCTCGCCATGGTCGTGCCCGCCCATCCTACCGTGGCCGGCTCGGCCCGGTCGCGCCGACGGGGCTCCCGTCTGCCCATTCTCGTCAGGCGGTAGCTTGCGATGCTCGACGGCGGCTGCCACGCTGCCGCGGTGTCAGGAGCGTGGCCCCGACCCGCTCGGCCGGTAGGCCACCACGTGCTGATCCGTGAGATCGGCCGCGGCGGGATGGGCTGTGTGTACCTGGCGCGCGACGTGAGGCTCGACCGCGAGGTGGCGATCAAGTTCGTCGCGGTCGACGGGCCCGCGGCCACCCAGCGCTTCATCGCGGAGGCCCGGGTCACCGCGCGCTGCAAGCACCCCAACATCGTCGACATCTACGAGATCGACGACGTCGACGATCACCCGTACATGGTGCTCGAGTACGTCGAGGGCGAGTCAGTCCAGGCGCTGCTCGCGCGCGGCCCGGTCGCGCCCGAGCCGGCGCTCGCGATCATGACGCAGGTCGCGCGCGGCCTGGCCTTCGCGCACTCGCGCAGCATCATCCACCGCGACCTCAAGCCGGCCAACATCCTGGTCACCGCCGGCGGCGTCGCCAAGATCGTCGACTTCGGCATCGCGCGGCCGTTCGACGACGCGGTGGTGCCGGTCGGTGACGGCGACCAGCGCGACCTGCCGCCGCGCGACCTCACCGGCGCGGGCGAGCTGCCGGGCACGCTCCACTATCTGGCGCCCGAGCAGGTGCGGCGCGACCCCGTCGACGATCGGGTCGACCTGTGGGCCTTCGGCGTGACCTTCTATGAGCTGGTGAGCGGGCGCCGGCCGCTCGCCGGCCTGGCCCGGAGCGAGGTGCTGACCGAGCTCGACGATCTCGACCACGAGGTGCCCCGGCTCGACGCGGTGGCCCCCGCGCTGCCGGCGGCGCTGGTCGACGTGGTCCATCGTTGCCTCGAGAAGCGCGTCGAGCTGCGCATGGGCTCGGCGTCGGAGCTGGTGGCCGCGCTCGAGGCGCTGGCGACCACGCTGACCGCGCTCGCCGAGGTCGCCCCGCGCGACCCGACGCCGACCGCGCCGGACCCGACGCCGCCCGGGTTGCTCGCGCCCGCGCCGCGCCCCCGACGCCGAGCGTCGCGGCTGCTGACGGTCCTGGTCGGGCTGGCGGTCCTCGCCGCCGTCGGGCTCGCCGCGAAGATCCGCCGCGCCGACCGAGGCCGGGCCGGACCGGCTGCGCTCGACGATCGGGCCCAGGCCCGGGTCGCGGCGCTGATCGCCGAGCTCGACCGACTCGATGGCCAGGACGCCCGCGCCGACGGTGACCGCCTGCTCGACGACTTTCTCGGCGACGAGCGCGCGCCCGACTCGCTGGCGCTGGGCTGGCTGGCCCGCGGCGATCGCGAGCGCGCCCGCGCCGGCGACGACTCCGACGCGGTGTTGGCCAGCTACGCCACCGCCTTCGCCCACGCGGTCGACCGCGGCGTGCAGCGGCGCGCGCTGCTCGCGGTCGCGGGCATCTACCTCGAGCGGCTCGAGTGGGATCGCCTGGCCGCCGCGCTCGAGGTCCTCGCCGAGGTGGCCGGGCCCGACGACGCCGACGTGGTGGCGCTGCGCGATCGCTGGCAGCTCGCGGTCCGCGCCGGCGGGGGTGCCGCCGGCTCGATCAGCGCGCGCATCGCCGACGCGCTGCTGGTGGGCCGCTCGACCGGGCTCGCCCTGACCGACACCACCACCGTCGATGTCGACGGCGACGGCACGCTCGAGCTGCTCGCCATCGAGGGTGAGGCGCTGGTCGTCCGCACCGCCGCCACGCTGGCCGAGGTCACCCGGCTGCCGCTCGACGGCGCGCGCCAGCTACGCTGCGCGGGTCGCGACGCCCGCGGCGGGTATGCGGTGGTGTCGCTGCGCCGCCAGCCGATCGACTTCGTGCTGGTGCCGCTCGATGGTGGCCCGCGCCGGGCCATCGATCCTGACGGCTCGCTGCGCATGGGGCGGTGTCGCTGGATCGATCTCGACGGCGTCGGCGGCGCCGAGCTGTACGTGATGGCCGATGCGTCGCTGGTCCGCATGACCCGCACCGCTGGGAGCGACTGGCGCCGCGACGTCCTGCCGATCGGCTCGCAGGTCTGGGACGCGATCGGCGGTGACCTCGACGGCGACGGCCGGCGCGAGCTGGTGCTGTCGGTCGGCCAGTGGCGCGGCTACGAGGTGCGCCTCCTGCGAGCCGGACCCGACGGCACGCTCGCCCTGGTCGACCGGCTGCGGCTCGGCGTGGTCGCCGCGCTCGCCGATCTCGGACGCGACCGCGACCGCCACGCCCGCCTCGCCGCGATCAAGATCGACGTCTATCCCAACGTGCGCGACCTCCCGGCCGACCAGCCGCTGGGCGATCCCGCCGGCCTGTACGTCCTCGGGCTGACCGGCGACCACCTCGCGATCGAGCAACGCATCGACCTGCCGGGCCTGTCGAGCGACGCCTCGCAGCTCCTGGCGCGGCGCTACTTTCCGGCGCTCGGGCCGGTGCTGGTGACCGACGTCGATGGCGACGGCCGCGTCGACGTGCTCGCCGACGTCGAGCTGACGCCCGAGCGGCCCAACCTGCTCGTCATGCTCGGCGCGGCCGACGGCGGATTCGCGGCGCGCCTGCTGGGCGGGGTCGCGCTACACGCGGTCGTGCCCGGCGCGGGCGCCGACCAGCTGGTCGCCAACATCGAGGGCGAGGCGACGACCTGGATCCTCGGCGGTGGCGCGGTGGCGATCCCGCGCCGCGCCGTCGGCACCCCGGCGGGTCCGGCCCCGAGCCCAGCGCTCGGGCTCGACAGCCCCGGCGCCGCAGCCTGGCGACGCGGCGAGCAGCTCGCGCGGATCGGCCAGGTCCAGGCCGCCGCCGACGCGCTGCGCCGGATCGCGACCTTGACCGCGGTGCCGAGCGTGAAGGTGGCGGCGCTGCGCCGGGCCGCGGCGCTGCTCACCGCGGGCGGGCTTTCGGCGGCGGCGACGCTCGAGGCGATCGCCGCGCTGCCCTCGCTCGACGAGGCCGCGCGGATCGAGGCCTGGCTGGCCGCCCTCGACGACGATCTGGCCCACGGCGCGCTGCTCGAGGGCCTCGACCGCGCCACCCGCCTGCGAGCGTCAGCCTTGCCGCGCTCGCCCGCCGACGAGGCCCGGCTCCACGAGCTCGAGCTCCAGCTGCCCAGTCCGCCGCGCGCGGTCTTCGGCGGCGCCGGGCTCGACCCGGCCTGGCGCATCGTCGATCCGTCGTTGGTGCAGGTCGACGCTGGCGCCAACCAGCTCGTCGTCGAGACCCTGACCCCGGGCGTGGTCGCGGCGCTGGCGCTCACCACCGGTGGCCGCGGCGTGGTCGTCACGATCGACGCCGAGGTCACGCGGATGGAGTGGGCCAGCAACCTCCACGTTCGGCTGGCTCCGCGCGATCCCACCCGCCCCGGCGCGATCGAGATCGAGCTCGGCGCCCGCGGCGGCGGCCGATTCTACCGACGCGGGTATCGCTGCGGCGGGACCTATCCCAGCAACGGCGAGCGCTACGACGCGCTGCCCGACAGCGACGCCAAGGTCGCGGTGCGCCTCGAGCTGGCGCTGCTGCCAGGCGGACGCCGCGGTCGCTGCACGGTCACCGCCGAGGGCCGGGTCTTGACGGTCGATCTCGACGCCGCGGTCGAGCCGGTGACCGACTGGACGCTGACGATCGGCGCCACCACCTTGGCGTCGATGACCTCGGCGACGGCGCGCATCACGTCGATCGAGCTGGCCGGCGCGGCCGTGGTCGCCGCGCCCGCGACGCTCCTCGACGAGGCCGCGGTCGCGCTGGCCAACCACCGGGCCCACGACGCCAGCGCGCTCCTGGCTCGACTCGATCGTGCAACCGCGGCGAGCTGGCCGGCGATCCGGCTCGCGGTGATCGCCGCCGGTGAGCTGGGCGACCGCCGCGCCGCCGCCGCCGCGCTCGCCGCCAGCCGGGGCGGCCCGGTCGCCGCGCGCCCGACGCTGCGCGAGCTGGCCAGCCTGGCCCGCGCGCGCGACGGCCAGTTCATGCCGATCGTCCGGGCCGGGTTCGGCGCGCGCGCCGCGATCCTCCTCGACGCGGCGTGGTCGAGCACCGCGCACCACGAGCTGGTCCAGCCCCGGGTACGAGCCGCGCTGCTCCGCGATCTCGACGACCTGCCGCCGACGACGCCCGCGACCGTCGCGCCGACGGTGTCGCTGCTCGGCTACCTGGGCGAGGCGATGCTGGCGGCCGGCCGCCCCGACGAGGCGCGCCGCTCGCTGAGCCAGGCCCTGGCCCTGGTGCCGCCGTCCGCCGACGTCGAGCTGCGCGATCGCGGCGAGCGCATCGCCTACCTGCTCGCGGCCGACGCGGCCGCGCGCGGTGACGAGCCCGCGGCCCTGCGCTGGGCGCTGGCGTCGCTCGACCTCTCCAACTATCCGGAAGCCGCGGCCGACCGGTTGCTCCTCGATCCCGCCGTGCGCGCGCTGGCCCATGGGCCCGGCTGGGAGCGCGTGCCCCTGCTCGGCCGCACCCTCGCCCCGCCGCCGTAGCCGTAGCCGTAACCGTCGGCACACCGGCGACCGCCGCGGTGACCGTGACCGTGACCGTGACCGTGACCGTGACCGTGACCGTGACCGTGACCGTGACCGTGACCGTTGCCGTTGCCATTGCCCGTCTGCGCGCGCGCCGGCCTGCGCGCGCATCGGCCGCGCGCGCATCGCCGATCGCGTCTCAACCGCGCGTCATCAGCCGCGCTCTCGCGGTCGCGCACCGGCACGTCCGCTGCAATCAGCCCTGCTCGCATGCAGCTCTTCGATCGCACGTTCGATCACGACGCCGCCCCCGACCTCGACGCCGCCGTCCCCCGCGTCGCGCCCGGCAAGCGCACGCTGACCCAGGCGTTCCAGCGCCGTCACGCCACCGCCGGCACCGACGCCCCGCCCCACGCCGCCCACGCGGCAGCCCCGATCCAGCGCGCCGCCTCCGCGCCGTCGTCCAGCAGCGCGCTCGACGATCCGTTCGGGATGCACCTGCTCGGCCCCGTCAGCGAAGGCACCGGTCGAGGGCTACCCACGCCGGTGCGCGCCCAGATGGAGCACGCCTTCGGCACCGACTTCGGCGCGGTCCGCCTCCACGAGGACGGCGCCGCGTCCGCGCTGGGCGCCCTCGCTTACGCGCAAGGTGATCAGCTCCACTTCGCGCCCGGCCAGCTCGACGTCGACAGCCGTCACGGTCAGGAGCTACTCGGTCACGAGCTCGCCCACGTCGTCCAGCAACGCCAGGGCCGAGTCGCCGCGCCGCAGGGCAAGGGCGCGCCGATCAACGCCGACGCCGGGCTCGAGCACGAAGCCGACGTCGCGGGCGCCGCCGCCGCGGCCGGCGATCGGGTGAGCGGCACGCTGGCGGGTGCGAGCGCGCGCTCGGTCGGGGACGCCGCGATCCAGCGCAAGGTCGGCTTCGAGCTGGAGATCAACATCCTCCTGAGCCGCGGCGGGCGATCGGACGCCGATCAGGTCGAGGCCGACGCGGGTGCCGCGGTCCGTGACGTCGAGCCACCGCTGGTCAGCAAGGAAGACCTGGAGACCGGCGCGTACAGCGATCCCGACACGCTGGTCAGCCGCTATGGCCCGCGCATGGTGATGTTCCAGGGCAAAAACGCGCTCCTGGGATTGCGCTGGGAGCCCACGTCGGTCGTGGCGCCGCCCCGCTCGATCAAGCCGGCCCACCTCGGGGACCACGACCCCGGTCGCTGGGTCCTGGTGCCGACCTGGAACAAGCAGCCCGACAACAACGGCAACTTCTTCGACCCCCACCTCAACAAGAGCGACAAGGTCTTCGAAGCCACGTCCGCCACGCCCTTCGACGTCGTCGAGGATCACGTCGCCCAGCCGCTAGCCGGCGAGCTGGGATCGATCATCGAGCTGGTCACCGTGCCGCAGGACGAGACGCCGCAGCGGGGTGAGACCGCCGGCGCAGCGCGGGCCCGGTTCCTGCGACCCGTCGAGCGCGCGGTCGAGACGGTGCGGGCGATCTCCAGCGCGACCGACGGCCTGAGCAAGCGCATCCCGGCCGGCCAGGTCTTCGCCGGTGCGCGTCGCGATCTGTATCTCGGATGGAACGGGCACTCGAACCAGACCCTGCACGCGTCGCTGCAGGCGACCTTCGGCATCGAGCTCGCCGGCGTCCCCACGATGATGGAAGACCGGCTCAAGGGCTTTGACCTGCTGCGCGAGCCGGGAATCCTCGAGAAGGCGATGACGGCCGCCGCGAAGGCCGCCATCAGCCTCGGCCTCGACGGCCGGCACGACCGCCTGAAGGGCTTGCTGCACCTGATCTCGATGTACCTCGTCGCCGGCAGCAATCACTACCTGCACCTGTGCAGCCTCGACAAGAACCACGTCCCGTACCTGATCCGCCACGGCCTGCCTTCGATCCGCAACAGCGGTCTGGCGCCGGTCGAGCGCGAGCTGTTGCGCCAGCGTGAGCCGGCGCCCAAGCAACAGCTGTCGTTCCTGGAGCTCATGGACGCGCCCGACCAGGGTCCGTCGATCATCGACGAGATCGCGCGCGCGGCCGATCGCTCGTCGAGCGAGCCCCTGTTCGGCTTTGCCCGCAAGCAGCTCACCGTGGAGGAGTGGATCCGCGCCGCGCTCTACGGCGCGGTCGATCCGCTGATGGACGACTTCTGGGGTGAGGCCAAGGAGATCGCGCCCGAGGAGGTTGGACCCGAGAAGCACCGCGACGAGCCCGGCACCGGCGAGCCGCTGCCGTTCCGTCGCCAGGGCGTGATCCTCGAGCAGCGTCACGCCGCCCCGGGCCCGCAGGCGCCCGACCGCTGGGTCGACCTGGCCGCGACCTACTTCGACAGCATGCCTCGCTACAACCGCTGACCTCGAGGACCCCATGACCCAGCTCGACCACGCCCACGATCACGGCCGCCTCCTCGACGGCGACCTCGGGGCCGCCGGCACACCCGGCAAGCGCACCCGCACCAGCGCGATCCCGCGCAGCGCCGCCGCGGCCCAGCCCCCCGCGGCCGCCGAGGCTGCCGCGCGCCCACCCATCGACGCCACCGCGCCGTTCTGGTTCGCCGACGGCGCGCCGGCAGGCGACGCCGCGACCACGGCGATCGTCGAGGGCGACCAGGCCGCCGCGCACCAGCTCACCAAGCTGCAGTTCCTGAGCAAGCTGCGGTCGACCGTTGAGCAGCTGTGTCAGGCCATCCTCGGGTCGGGCTGGAAGGCCGACGAGTGTCCCGATCTCGCGCACTTCTTCGCCAACCAGCACCGAGCCTCGGCCAGCGGCGTGGAGCGGCTGATCAAGCGGTACGTCGGCGGGCCGCGGGCCAGCGCCAGCGAGTACATCGACGCAGCCTCGCTCCGGTTGCGCGGCTCGGTCACGCGCTGGGCCAAGGGTGCCGACGTCAACTGGACCGTGGGCCCGACTGGCTTGCCCCACGCGCTCGAGGGCGAGCTCGCGGCCGACGGGCCGAGCGCGACCAGCGCACCCGAACGGACCCAGCTGGTCGAGACCGGCGCCGGGACCCGGGCGGTCGATCTGGGCGGCGGGACGGTCCTCGACGGCGCGACCGGCGCGCGCATGGCGGGCGCGCTGGGCGCCCCTGCCGGTGCCTTCGGCGACGTGCGCATCCATACCGGCGATGCCGCCAGCCAGGTGCCCGGCGCGATCGGCGCCGACGCGTTCGCGATCGGCAACCACGTCGCGTTCGCGCCCGGCGAGTACCGGCCCGGCACACCCGACGGCGATGGCCTGCTCGCCCACGAGCTGCGCCACGTGACCCAGCAGGCCGGCGCGACCCTCGCCCCCGGCGCACGCATCGGGCGGGCCGTCGGGGCGGTCGAGCACGACGCCCACGACAGCGCGCACCAGGCCGTCGCCGCGCTCCATGGCGCCGGCGGGCCGGCGTCGAGCGTGGGCGCCCCCTCCGCGCCCGCGCAGCTGGCCGCCGGCAACCGGGGCGACGAGCCCACGCGCAAGTCGTCGAACGACGGCGAAAAAGACAAGGAGCCGCCGAAAGGCTCGAGCGCGCTGCCGGCGTGGATGCTCGTGGACGACGCCGATCTCGACACGGCGACCATCGGCCAGGTCCTCGCGCTGGTCACGTCGGTCAAGCCGCTGACCGAACCGGGACAGAACCTCGTCACGAAGCTCTGCCGGCTGCTGCGCGCAGCGGACCCGTCGAGCGGGATCACGAAGCGTTTGTACTTCGACCTGTGTGACGTCCTGGCCGCGCACGCGGCGCTCACCGCGAAGAACCGCGCGCGCGACACGCTGATGGAAGAGATGCGAGACGGCCAGTATGCCGACACCCTCGAGAGCCCGGTCACACAGATGGCGATCGAGCTCATCAACGTCCTCGGCTCGGTCGCATACCCGCATTCGTGGCCGTTCGAGCCACAACTCCTCATTCCGGGGCTGACCACGACGACCGTGTCAACGCTCAACCAGGACAACAACCAGACGACGAACGACGCGTCGTGGTTTTGCGACACGATGTACCTGGATGAGCGCAACAAGCTGCACTCGATCACCAACCTGTGCTTCATGCTCGACGAGCACAAGCAGCTAATCCGCCGCTTCTACCGCGGCGAGGGCGGGTGGGCGTTCGTGGCGTTCAGCGAGGCGGACATGCTCCGTCTGCTCAAGTACAAGCCGATCCGCGAGTGCGTCGTGAAGATCCTATCCGAGGAACAGCGCGATGCCAGCGGGTACGTGTTGCCGTCGGATATCACGATCAATGGACTCACCCTTATCGGCACGAAGTACAAGTGCAGCGACGCCGTCGAGATAAAGCTCGTCGCAGGACTCGAGATCTGGGAGAGGCTGCAAGGTGACATGCAGGCATGCGGCGATGCGTGGATGCTGACCAGTCTCTTTCACATCGACATCAAGACTGACCACAACGCGTTCATACACATCGTCCAGGATCTCTCGGGCGGATACGACCTCACCCTCAATGACATCATCCGCCTGCCCCAGAAGGGTTGCTGCATCCAGACCGTGGGCACCCAGATCTTGAACCTCGTGCAGAAGATGCGGAGCTATCCCGCGACCCAAGGCGGCTCGGGCGCGATGAGCCCCCTGCGCAAGGCCATGCAGCGGGTCACGGGCGGCCCCGACCGAGTGCGCCTGCCGCTGCCCCAGCCCACGCCGAGCAGCAGCCTCCCCACGCCGAGCAGCAGCCACTCCACCAACGGTCCCGGCGGCAGCAGCAGCGGCCCGAGCAGCGGCGGCCCGAGCAGCAGCAATTCCAGCAAGGGTCCCGGCGGTAGCAGCGGCGGCCCCAGCAACAGCGACGGCGGCCCCAGCAGCGCCAACGCCAACGCCAGTCAGTCGCAGCCCGGTTCGAGCAGTGGGGGCGGGCTCTCGCTCGTCGACGCGTCGGACCTGGCGCCCCACGGCGACGGGCCAGTGGTCATCGCGAACATCACGCAGGCGTCGGTCCACGTCCAGCAGTGCATGTCGACCGGCGACCTGGCGGGCGCGTTCGAGATCCTGGCGCTGCCGTGCTGCGACCTGCAGTTCCACCTTGTGGCGCAATACGTCGTCGACGCGCTCCACGGCTTCGCGATGGTCAAGAACGCGGTCGCGTTGTGCCGGAAGCTGACGGCGGGCAACCTCGCGCGCTTCATCGTGATGGTCCTGCCTCGGGTCGCAACCGTCGAGGACCTGGACCTGCTGATCGGGTGGATCATCGAGCAAGACGCGATGACGAAGCAACTCAATGAGGCGGTCCGGGCGCGCGCCAAACAGCTCGAGTCGTGACGGCCGCGCGCGCAGCGCCCGATCGCGGCAAACTTCGGCCAGTAGCCGCTTCGGCTCGGTAGCCCGATCTGCGGCTTCGTGGTACCGACCGCGTGATGTCCGATCGCGCCGCTCTGCTCGCCGCCGCCGTCCGTGAGCGCATCGTCGTGCTCGACGGGGCGATGGGGACGATGATCCAGCCGCTGGGCTTCGACGAGGCCGCGTTCCGGGGCAGCCA
>Ga0209181_10000703_pt1 | contig 61722 bp, 45 predicted proteins | sample MAT05_FD_187208 | JGI IMG/M metagenome (GOLD analysis project Ga0209181, IMG submission 187208) | Freshwater microbial communities from Lake Fryxell liftoff mats and glacier meltwater in Antarctica - MAT-05 (SPAdes) (version 2) | ecosystem: Environmental > Aquatic > Freshwater > Ice > Liftoff...
GAGCCGCGTGTTCGGTGGTGCCAACAGCAGCGCGAACAAACTGACGGCCACTGCGCCACAGTTCAACCCGCCGACACCCACTCCAGTGGTGCGTTACCAGTTCCGCTTCCGTGTACCGGGTGAGATCGCCCAGCCCTACGGTTGCATCATCCGTCCGATCCAGACCAGCCCAACGATCTACCTGAACTGGACCACGGGCGTGAAGCTCCGTTGCAACACGCAATACGAAGTGGATGTGCGTGTGAGCCGTAATGGCGGTGCGACATGGTGCGTTGGCGGTGCCACGAACGACCCTGCGGATTGCAACGTCTCTGTTACCCCATGGGGCAAGATCTGCAACCTGAGCGTCACGACCAGCGCGAATTGCAGTAGTCTGACCAGCGGCGGTACGAGCAACTTGGCTCCGGAGACCGTTGGTGGCCTGACGATGTACCCGAATCCGAACAACGGTGAACAAGTAGCCATCAACCTGAGCGCCGTGGAGAACGAGGTGAACACCATCAGCGTGGACATCTACGACCTCACCGGCAAGCGCGTGATCGCGAAAACGATCGCAGTTGCCGACGGCATGGTGAACAGCACCTTGGAACTGAACGGTAACCTGAACAGCGGTGTGTATATGGTGAACATCACCGCCGGTGCGAAGACCTACACCCAGCGTCTGGTGATCCAGAAGTAAGCTGTACAACAAAGAGCGGAAGCCCCGTTCGCCAATTGGCGAACGGGGCTTCCGCATTCAAGGGCTGATGTCCGGATAGAGAAGATACTTCGACCGCACCACGCGAAAGGCATCCAAGCCAGGTTTCCAGGAATCGCGGATCACCTCCTCCTGCATACCGGAAAGGATGTGTTCGCGCAGCGTCGTCCCACCGGCCAGCTTATCGAAGAACGGAGAAAAGAAGGTGGCACTGTCCGGTGCGCTACGGTACATCCCGATCAACCATTGCAAGTTGATCCGCTTCTCCATCCGCGACTGGAAAGCACCGTAATCCTGGAGGTCCATGCCCGAGCATTCCCGGCCCAAATACGGCGGATCCTTCGCCCCGGGCATGGCCTGCGGCGTAAAGCGATAACGTCCGATGGAACAGCCTGGATACCCGATGCATTGGAACGGTTTCTCGGTACCGCGTCCAACACTCACGATGGTGCCCTCGAACAATCCAAGCGATGGATAAAGCCAAATGGAGGCGCCGTTCGGCAGGTTCGGTGAGGGCCGCACCAGGGGAACATACTTGGTATCATGCGTGTACCCGCTGCACGGGATCACCTGCAGATCACATCGCACCCCTCCTTTCAACCACTCCTCGCCGTTGATCATGCCAGCATATTCCCCAATGGTCATACCATGGACAAGCGGCACTGGATGCATTCCCACGAACGACTTGAATTGGGGATCGAGCACCGGTCCGTCCACATAGAATCCATTCGGGTCCGGACGATCCATCACGATCACCTTCTTCTTTTGCTCCGCCGCAGCCTCCATGACATAGTGCAACGTGCTGATATAGGTGTAGAAGCGTACGCCGACGTCCTGGATGTCGAACAGGAGCACATCCACATCCTTCAGTTGCTCGGCCGTTGGTTTCTTGTTGTCGCCATAGAGCGAAGACAAGGGCAATCGGGTAAGGTTATCAACCCCGTTTCGCACATGCTCGCCAGCATCGGCATCGCCGCGGAAACCATGTTCGGGCGCAAAGACCTTGGTTATGTTCACCTTCAACGCAAGCAGGGAATCCACCAAATGTGTGGGACCGATCATGCCCGTTTGGTTGGTGATCACCGCCACACGCTGGCCAACGAGGAGTGGCAGGTACTCGGCGGTCCGTTCAGCACCCATAAGCAGAGGTTCCATTGCGCTGATCGGCGCGGTCTGCAACACTTGTGCCTTCTGCGTTCGCCCGCACGCCGGTAGCAACGCGAAGGCCATCAGGGTGGCCCCTATCTTCGCCACGGACCAACGGTCCATTCCCCTCGTGAGCGTATCGCACTTCATTGCCCGTCGCATTCTACGATCGGAAGACAAGGATCGGACCGATCGATTGTCGCGACCCATCGTTGGCATTGCAGTGCTCGGTATCGTCATCGGCATGGCGGTCATGATCGTCACAGTAGGCATCACCACGGGTTTCCAGCGGGAGGTGCGGACGAAGGTAACCGGCGCCGGTGGGCACTTGCAGATCACCTCTCTGGCGCAGACCGATCCGAAGGAGACACCACGCATTGCGATCGACCAACCGTTCTACCCTTCATTGGACACGGTGCCGGGCGTTGCTCACATTCAGGTCTACGCAACGCGACCTGGGATCATCGAGACCAGCGAGGACATCGAAGGTGTCGTGCTGAAAGGCGTGGGAAAGGACCATGATTGGAGCTTCCTTGCCAAGCATCTCGTAGCTGGGCAACTTCCAGCTATCGGCGATACAGCTCGGCCGATCGACCTGCTACTCTCCCGCTACCTTGGTGAGCGTTTGCGCATTGGCGTGGATGACACGATCACGGTCTATCTAGTGAAGGGGCACGATGACATCCGCCCTCGGAAGTACCGGGTCAGTGGCCTTTATGAGACCGGTTTGGAGCAGTTGGACCACCAGCTGGTCTTCGTGGATATCCAGCACCTGCAACGCTTCGCCCAGTGGGGCTTAAAGGCCGAGCTGATGGTGTATGACACGGTCTCTTTCGAAGGCATCGGCATTGAAGCATTGGCCTATGGGGGCGATCGGACCTACACGTACGATTGGCCCGGGACGGACCTGCATGGCAAAGGCCCGCATTGGATCCACGCAACGGGTGATACCACCATCACTCTGGTGTTGAGCGATGCCGACGGCACGATCCCCGACACGGCGTGGGTGCATATCGAACAAAGCGATGTCCGGGCCGATCGGGCTTGGGCAACGCGGGATCTCGTCGCCATCGAACGCGGCAGCAGCGGCGGCAGCCACACGAAATACTGCGGCGGCTTCGAGGTGGAGTTGGACGACTTCGATGACCTGATGGCCATGGACGACCTGATCTACAGCGAGTATCTTGACGTAGGCCTGCGCTCGTTGAGCGTGCGCGACCGGTTCCCGGAGATCTTCGCCTGGCTGGAACTTCTGGACACGAACGTGATCGTGATCATCATCCTGATGATCATCGTAGCGATCATCAATATGACCTCTGCATTGTTGATCATCATCTTGGAACGCACACCCATGATCGGTGTGTTGAAAACCCTGGGTGCCAGGAACGGTACGATCCGGCGCGTCTTCCTTATCGATGGCGCCTACATCCTCGGCGCAGGAATAGTTCTGGGCGACCTGTTGGGCATCGGTCTTTGCCTGTTGCAGCAGCATTTCGGCATAATGCGCTTACCGATCCAGAGCTACTATGTGGATGCGGTCCCGGTTTCCTTGGATGCAGGCCCGATCCTGTTGTTGAATATCGGGACGCTCGTAGTATGCGTGTTGGCATTGGTGTTGCCCAGTTTGCTGGTCACCCGCATTGCTCCGGCCAAAGCGATCCGGTTCGATTGAACGCGCATTTGATCGTCACGCCGGAAGCCCGCGCGAGCGGGATATCCGGCTTCCCGCGAATGACATTGGGGTGTGGCATTTGTGGGACGCCGGATATGTGCCTTCGGCCCATTCCGGCGTAACGGAGGGAAGCTACCTTCGCGCATCGCCCTGCACATGAAGATCCACGACAATATCCTTTCTACCATCGGCAACACGCCTATGGTCCGTTTGAACAAGATCACCAAGGATGTGGCCGCCACCGTACTGGCCAAGGTGGAGACCTTCAATCCGGGTAACTCCATTAAGGACCGGATGGCCATCAAGATGGTGGAGGATGCGGAGAAGGCCGGCTTGCTGAAACCGGGTAGCACGATCATTGAGGGCACGAGCGGCAACACGGGCATGGGCTTGGCGATCGCGGCGATCATCAAGGGCTACAAATGCATCTTCACCACCACGGACAAGCAGAGCCGCGAGAAGGTGGACATCCTGAGGGCCTTCGGCGCCGAAGTGATCGTATGCCCCACGAACGTTGATCCGGAGGACCCTCGCTCCTACTATTCCGTTTCCTCGCGCTTGGTGAATGAGACTCCGAACAGCTGGAAAGCCAACCAGTACGACAACCCGAGCAACGCCCAAGCGCATTACGAAAGTACCGGACCCGAGATCTGGGACCAGACCGGAGGCAAGGTGGACCACTTGGTAGTGGGCGTCGGAACGGGCGGTACCATCAGCGGAACAGGGAAATTCCTGAAAGAAAAGAACCCCAACCTCAAGATCTGGGGCATTGACACCTACGGTTCCGTTTTCAAGAAGCTGAAGGAGACCGGCATCTTCGACAAGAACGAGATCTACCCGTACATCACCGAAGGCATCGGCGAGGATTTCGTACCACAGAACGTGGACATGGACCTGATCGACCACTTCGAGAAAGTGACCGACCGCGACGCCGCGATCTACACGCGGAAGATCGTGAAGGACGAAGGCATCTTCGTAGGCAACAGCGCAGGTAGCGCTATTGCAGGCTTGCTGCAACTGAAGGACAACTTCAAGAAAGGTGAAGTGGTGGTGGTGATCTTCCACGACCACGGCACGCGCTACGTGGGCAAGATGTTCAACGACGACTGGATGCGTGAACGCGGTTTCCTTGTGGAAGAGAAACCTACTGCAGGCGATCTGCTCAAAGGCAAGGACCTCGCACTTGTAAGCGTGGAAGCGGAGGAGCCCGTGCTGCTCGCCATTGATCGCATGCGCAAGCACAACATCGACCAACTGCCGGTGATGGAAGGCGGCAAGCCTGTGGGCACGATCACCGATGCGAGGTTGTTCGATGCGATCCTGGAAGACGCCGAGGTGCGGCACCAGAAAGTGCGCGTAGTTATGGGACCTTCGTTGCCCGTGATGGAGCCTGAAGCAACACTGGCGGAGATCGCAAAGAAGCTCGGCAATGGAAGTCAGGCCGTGCTGGTGAAGATGAAGGAGGGCTTCGGGATCATTACGAAGCAGGATATCATTGGGAAGTTGAAGTAGGTCTCGTGCCGAATGAGCGACCCAGGGGATGCTATTCAAGGAATTTGGACCTTGTTGGATATGCTCGGAAGTCTGGTGAGGAGGACCTTTCCAGGGGACCGAACAACCCTGCCTGAAGAATGGCGCTCGCGTGACAACGGTTGGTTGGGATTGGCCACGTTGATCCTGGTCATCATAGGTGGGTTTTTGGTTTGGGCTTTCATAGTGATCTGAACGATGCCCCAAACCACCGACCAAATGCACCGCACAGTTCAGGTGCCGTCACATCCCCAGCGCATCATTTCCCTCGTCCCTTCCCAGACCGAACTGCTCTACGACCTGGGCCTGGGCGAACGGGTGGTCGGTATCACCAAGTTCTGCATCCATCCGGAAACGTGGTTCAAGACCAAGCACCGCATAGGCGGCACCAAGAAGGTGGACATGGATAAGATCCGGGCCTTGAAACCGGACCTGATCATCGGGAACAAGGAAGAGAACGACCGAAAGGACATCGAGACCTTGGCCAAGGAAATCCCCGTGTGGATGAGCGATGTACGCGATTTGCGTGATGCGGCACACATGATCACGGCCATTGGCGAGGTCACTGGAACGAAAGAAAAGGCGAACGAGATCCTTGGCGGCATCGCGCAAGCCTTCGATGCCTTGGTACCGAGAGAAGAACCGCTGACGGTGGCCTATCTGATCTGGCAAGAGCCGTTCATGGTCGCTGGCCACGGCACGTTCGTCAACGACATGCTCTTCCGTTGCGGCCTGATCAACGTCTTCGATGAAGGCGATGCCCGCTATCCGCAGATCACCCCCCAGGAACTGGCGGAATCGGACCCGGACATCATCCTGCTCTCCTCGGAGCCGTACCCCTTCAAGGAAAAGCACATCGCCGACATCAACATGATCTGCCCGGGAACGCCGGTCCGGATCGTGGATGGGGAGCTGTTCAGCTGGTACGGAAGCCGCTTGTTGCAGGCGCCGGGATACTTCAGCGGCCTATCCCTCGTTTGAGCGGCGGTCACGGGCGACGCTTGCGGCTACTTTTGCGTTGGCCGTTCCACCCATGCTGCGCGCTGCGATCACCCTTCTTCTGCTCGCGAGCTTATCCACCTCGTCCGCGCAACGCGTGGGGTTGGTGATGAGCGGTGGCGGCGCGGTGGGCATGACGCACATCGGCGTGATGAAAGCCTTGGAGGAGAACGGGATCCCGATCGACTACATCACGGGAAGTAGCATGGGCGCCTTGGTCGGTGCTATGTACGCCGCCGGTTGGTCTCCGGTGCAGATCGACTCCCTATTCCGCACCGAGGAGTTCCGTATCATGGCCGACGGCGGCATAGAACCGCGCTACCAGTACTACTTCAAGCAGGATGTCCCGGACGCCTCACTGATCAGCCTGAAGCTGGACTTGGACACCATGCTCCAGTATTCGCTGCCCACCAACCTGCGAAAACCGGCGTTGATCGACTACGAACAGATGCGCAGCTACGGGCCGGTCTCGGCATTGGCGGGCTACAACATGGACAGCCTGTTCGTCCCCTATCGTTGCGTGGCGTCGGACATTACGGACCAGCGCTCAGTGGTCTTCAGCAAGGGCGACCTTGCCCAAGCCGTCCGGGCCAGCATGAGCTACCCCTTCTACTTCAAGCCGATCCGTGTGGATGGTCATTTGATGATGGACGGTGGCCTCTACAACAACTTCCCGAGCAACGTGATGTACACTGATTTCCTGCCGGATTTCATTGTGGGCAGCAACGTCTCCTACAACTCGCCACCACCGAGCGAGGACGATCTCGTGAGCCAGTTGCGGGCCATGATGCAAGAGCGCACGGACTACAGCATAGAATGTGAGCATGGGGTCATCATCGAACCACAAACCTCGACTTCTTTGTTCGACTTTTCCGATCCGGGTGTTGCCATTGCTGACGGCTATGCAGCCGCCGTGGCGAAGATGCCGGAGATCCTGGCGCAGGTAAAGCGACGCATCAGCCCGGACGAAATGCAAGCCCGTCGACAAACGTACCGCGCGCGCTTGCCCAAGATGACCTTCGGCGAACTCCGCATCCATGGGCTCACACGCGCCCAGACCCGCTTCGTTGAGCAGAGCTTGGATAGGCGTGGCCAAGTGCTGGACGCCGACAACCTGAAGCCGAAGTACTTCCGCCTAGTTGCCGATCGGAATATCGCGATGCTCTATCCCAAAGCAGTGTATGTCTCCGAGCGCAAGCAATTCGATCTGGACTTGTACGTGAAGACCGAGAAAGACTTGGAAGTACGCTTCGGTGGAATGTTCTCATCCCGCCCGATAAACACGGGTATGGTGGGACTTCGCTACAACCTCTTCGGCCGCACTTCAGCGCACGTGGAAGGCATCTCCTACTTCGGCAAGTTCTATGCTGGGGGGCAATTGAAGCTGCGGGCCTATCTCTCCACTAAAGCACCGATCTATCTCGAGCCGCTCTTTGCCCTTCACCGGTGGGATTACTTCCGAAGCTTCAGCACCTTTTTCGATGAAGTGAAGCCTTCGTTCATTGTGACACGTGAGGCATGGGGCGGCATGAACGTGGGTATGGGAATGGGCAACAAAGGCCTTTTGCGCCTTGATGCCAAGTATGGCGAAACACGGGACCGATATTACCAGAGCGCGGAATTCACCGGGCAGGATACGGCCGATGCGACCACCTTCAAGCAATTCACAACGGGCCTTCTGGTAGAGCGGAACTCACTGAACCGAAAGCAACACCCTAATGCTGGCGAGTCCTTGATGGCTTCGCTGCGGTATGTGCAAGGCGAAGAGGTCACCGTACCAGGTTCGACCGGTCAGGGTGCGGATCAGAACTACAAGGCCGAACATGACTGGATCATGGCGAAGGTCACATTGGACCAATACTTCCTGCCGCGTGGGATCTTCAAGTTCGGATTCTTGGCCGAGGGAATGTTCAGCACTATGCCGGTGTTCCAGAACTATACGGCAACGATCATTCGTTCACCTGCGTTCCAGCCCACCCCTGAAAGTCGTACATATTTCATGGAGCAGTTCCGTGCACCGAAATACCTCGCGGGCGGTATACGTATGATCGTCGCGGTCGCCCGCAACAAATTCGACCTCCGGCTGGAGGCCCACATGTTCCAACCCTACGAGCCTTTCGTCCGTGGTGCTGACGGTTCACCACAACGCGCGGCCGCATTCACCAAGCGATACTACCTCGGCTCCGGGTCCATGATCTACCAAAGCCCACTAGGGCCGGTCTGGTTCAACCTCAGCTATTTCGATGGCGTGAAAGATCCTTGGGCATGGAGCTTGAATTTCGGTTACATCCTGTTCAACCAGAAGATCCACGAGTAGATCGATGATCGACCACGCCTTCCTTGATCGCTATGAAACAGCGGCCGGTGAACTTGAACGACTACCCGTGGAACAACGCGCTGGTCTCGTGCCAACTTGGACCGCCGTGGACGAATTGCTCCAGGACCTGCACATGATCAAGCATGGCTACACCACGGACGGTTACGAGAAGCATGTGGAAAGGCAATTGAAAGACCTGTGCGCTGATGAGAGCGTGGCGGAAAGGCTGAAGCAGTTGAGGTTGTGAGCGCATCTTCCCTTTGGACATTCATTGATAAGGAATGGAATTGTGAGCAAATTCCAAGCGCCGACCGAGCACGTCCATTTGATATATCCATATAGCCGATGTGCTATCCCTTCCAGCCTTTGCTGGATGACCGCCATGAATGACGAAGACCCTCCGACTGGGAGGGCCTACGCAACAATGTCCTTTGGCACTTACGCCTGCGCCGTCGGCCCCCCGAAATTCATCGGGATCTCCGGCATTTCCGTTTCGCGGATCTGGCCGTGGACTTGTTCGAACTTCTGGATGTTATCGGCCAAAGCACGCATGAGTCGTTTGGCGTGTTGGGGCGTGACCAGCACGCGGGCTTTCACCTTCGCCTTGGGCACACCGGGCATTACGCGCACGAAATCAACTACGAACTCCGAGTTGCTGTGTGTGATGATGGCGAGGTTGCTATAGATCCCATCGGCCACTTCCTCACTGATCTCGATATTGAGCTGGTTGGCGGGGCGGGGTTGTTCTTTCTGATCGGCCATGTTCGGTTTTGATAGGAACGCGTAGGGCGCGACCCCGGAGCTTCATCCGGGGCTCGCGCCCCTACATCGTTCGTTGCATCAATCGTTCACCTCTTCGGTAGTCACGTTCTCTGCCAACATGCGGGCGTATTCGTCCTTGTTGGCCACGATGGTCTTCAGGTAGGCACGGGCACCGGTACCGGCAGGGATCAAGTGACCTACGATCACGTTCTCCTTCAGTCCGTTCAGGTGGTCCTCCTTCGCGTTCACAGCAGCTTCGTTCAACACCTTAGTGGTCTCCTGGAAGGAAGCCGCCGAGATGAAGCTCTCCGTCTGCAGTGAGGCGCGGGTGATCCCTTGCAGCATGGTGCGCGCCGTAGCAGGATTGGCTGGACGAGCTTCCACCACCTTCTGGTCCTTGCGCTTCAGTCCGCTGTTCTCATCGCGCAGTTTGCGCATGGTCACGATCTGGCCCACTTTCATAGTAGGGCTATCACCGCCCTCGGTAACCACCATCTTATCGTACACATGGTCGTTCTCTTCCATGAATTCGATCTTGTTCACGCTCTGCTTCTCCAAGAAACGGGTGTCACCTGGATCTTCGATCTCCACCTTGCGCATCATCTGGCGCACGATCACCTCGAAGTGCTTGTCGTTGATCTTCACACCCTGCATACGGTACACCTCCTGGACCTCGTCCACCAAGTATTCCTGCACGCGGGTCGGGCCTTGGATATCCAAGATGTCACCAGGGGCGATGGAACCATCGCTCAGTGGTGCACCGGCCTTGATGAAGTCGTTCTCTTGCACCAGAATGTGCTTGCTCAACGGCACGAGGTAGAATTTCTTCTCACCAGTGCGGCTTTCCACGATGATCTCGCGGTTACCACGCTTGATCTTGCCGTAGGAGATAATACCGTCGATCTCGCTCACCACAGCAGGGTTGCTCGGGTTGCGCGCTTCGAAAAGCTCGGTCACGCGGGGCAGACCACCGGTGATGTCACCACCCTTGCCGGAGCTACGGGGGATCTTCACCATGATGTCACCAGCGTCGATCTTTGCACCTTCGCTAACAACGATGTGGGCCCCTACGGGCAGGCTGTAGCTTTTCAGCTCTTCCTTGCCTTTCGGGTCCATGATCTTGATGGTCGGGTTCTTCCGCTTGTCGCGGCTTTCCACGATCACCTTCTCAGCGAAACCAGTTTGTTCGTCGATCTCTTCACGGTAGGTCGCGTTCTCTTCGATGCTCTCGAACTCCACCTTACCGGAGAGTTCGGAGATGATCACCGCGTTGTAGGCGTCCCAGATACAGATCAAGTCGTTCTTCTTGATCGACTTTCCGCCTTGGTTGTACATCATGGCACCGTATGGGATGTTGCTCGTGGTGAGCACGATACCGGTGTTGGCGTCAACAATGCGCATCTCGGTACTACGGCTGATGACCACTTCGACGTTCTCGCCTTTACGGTCCTTCTTCTTCACCGTACGTAGCTCATCGATCTCTAGGATCCCGTCATACTTGGCGCGGATCTCACTTTCCTCGGTGATCTTGCCCGCCACACCACCCACGTGGAAGGTACGGAGGGTCAGCTGTGTACCTGGCTCACCGATGGACTGTGCCGCAATGACGCCGACGGCCTCACCCATTTGGACCAGACGTCCCGTTGCCAAGTTGCGACCGTAGCACTTCACGCAAACGCCTTGCTTCTGTTCGCAGGTGAGAACGCTGCGGATCTCCACTTCTTCGATCGGACTACCGGCGATCTTCTTTGCGGTATCCTCATTGATCGGATCACCGCTGGACACGAGCAATTCGCCCGTTTGCGGATGGTATACGTCATGCACCGCAGTGCGGCCAAGCACGCGGTCGTAGAGGCTCTCGACCACCTCCTCGTTCTTCTTCAATGCCGTAGCCACCAAGCCGCGCAACGTGCCGCAATCCTCGGTGGTGATCACCACATCCTGCGCCACGTCCACGAGACGGCGTGTCAGGTAACCCGCATCGGCGGTCTTCAGAGCCGTATCGGCCAGACCTTTACGAGCACCGTGGGTGGAGATGAAGTACTCCAAGATGGACAAGCCCTCTTTGAAGTTCGAAAGGATCGGGTTCTCGATGATGTCCTGACCTCCACCACCGCCGCTTTTCTGCGGTTTGGCCATCAGACCACGCATCCCGCTGAGCTGACGGATCTGCTCTTTGGAACCGCGGGCACCGGAATCCATCATCATGTAGATGGAGTTGAAGCCCTGCTTGTCCTTCTTGATGTGCTCCATCAAGGTGTGTGTCACCTTGCTGTTGGTGTGGGTCCAGATGTCGATCGTCTGGTTGTAGCGTTCATTGTTGGTGATCAGGCCCATATTGTAGTTGCCCGTCACTTCATCCACCTCTTTCTGGGCGGCCTTCACCAACTTCTCCTTCGACTCAGGAATGACCACGTCATCCAAGTTGAAGCTTAGTCCACCTTGGAAGGCGCTCATGAAGCCGAGATCCTTGATGTCGTCCAAGAACTGCGCAGCGCGCGCAGTGCCGGTCTCCTTCACGACCATACCGATGATATCACGTAGTGCCTTTTTGGTGAGCACTTCGTTGATGAAGCCCACTTCCTTCGGCACTACCTCGTTGAAGAGGGTACGGCCGCAAGTAGTCTCGATGATCTGGGTCTTCCCGTTGATATCGCTCCAGCGCAGTTTGATGTGCGTATGCAGATCGAGCATGCCTTCGTTCAAGGCGATGATCACTTCCTCAGGGCTGTAGAAAGTACGGCCTTCGCCCTTCATCGTCCTTTCAGCATCCGTCTTACGGCCTTTGGTGATGTAGTACAGACCGAGCACCATGTCCTGACTAGGTACCGCGATAGGCGCGCCGTTGGCAGGGTTCAGGATGTTGTGGCTGGCCAGCATCAACAGTTGCGCTTCCAGGATAGCAGCGTTACCAAGGGGCACGTGTACGGCCATTTGGTCACCGTCGAAGTCAGCGTTGAACGCGGTACAAACGAGCGGGTGCAACTGGATCGCCTTGCCTTCGATCAGCTTGGGCTGGAATGCTTGGATACCCAGACGGTGCAGTGTTGGTGCACGGTTGAGGAGCACAGGGTGGCCCTTCAACACGTTCTCCAAGATATCCCACACCACGGGCTCCTTCTTGTCCACGATCTTCTTCGCGCTCTTCACCGTTTTCACGATACCCCGCTCGATGAGCTTACGGATGATGAACGGCTTGAAGAGCTCGGCGGCCATATCCTTGGGCAGTCCGCACTCGTGCAATTTCATTTCAGGTCCTACGACGATCACGGAACGTGCGCTGTAGTCCACACGCTTACCGAGCAGGTTCTGGCGGAAGCGGCCCTGCTTGCCCTTGAGCGAATCGCTCAACGACTTCAGCGGACGATTGCTCTCGCTCTTTACTGCGCTGCTCTTGCGGCTGTTGTCGAACAAGCTGTCGACAGCCTCTTGGAGCATGCGCTTCTCGTTGCGCAGGATCACCTCGGGTGCCTTGATCTCCATCAATCGCTTCAAGCGGTTGTTGCGGATGATCACACGGCGGTAGAGGTCGTTCAAGTCACTGGTCGCGAATCGGCCACCGTCCAACGGCACCAATGGGCGCAGTTCGGGTGGGATCACCGGCACCACCTTGATGATCATCCACTCGGGGTTGTTGCTCCGGCGGCTGATGGCATCACGGAAAGCTTCCACGACGTTCAGTCGCTTCAGGGCTTCGTTCTTGCGCTGCTGACTGGTCTCGGTATTCGCCTTGTGGCGCAGATCATAGCTCAGGCCATCGAGGTCCAGACGCTTCAGCAGATCGTGCAAAGCATCGGCACCCATTTTGGCGATGAACTTGTTCGGATCGTTCTCGTCAAGGTGTTGGTTCTCCTTGCCCAAGACCTCTAGGATGTCCAAATACTCTTCTTCCGTGAGGAAGTCGAGGTATTGTACCGGGTTGCCCTCCTTGTTCAGGGCGGTACCGGCTTGGATCACCACGTAGCGCTCGTAGTAGATGATCTGGTCCAACTTCTTTGTAGGCAGGCCCAACAGGTAACCGATCTTGTTCGGCAGACTGCGGAAATACCAGATGTGGGCAACGGGCACCACCAACTGGATGTGGCCCATTCGCTCACGACGCACCTTCTTCTCGGTCACTTCGACACCACAGCGGTCGCACACGATCCCTTTGTAGCGGATACGCTTGTACTTGCCGCAATGGCATTCGAAATCCTTCACTGGACCGAAGATGCGCTCGCAGAAAAGACCATCGCGCTCAGGCTTATAAGTGCGGTAGTTGATCGTCTCCGGCTTGATCACTTCACCATGGCTGCGCTCGAGGATGAGCTCGGGGCTGGCCAGGCTGATAACGATCTTGCTGAAGTTACTGTTCAGCTTCACTTCCTTCTTCATGTTCTCGCGTTGCTTGCTTCCGTTCGACGTTCAGATGCTCTCCGAGTGGATCACTCGAGGGAAACGTTCAGTGCCAGGCCACGGAGTTCGTGGAGCAGCACGTTGAACGATTCCGGGATACCAGGCTGTGGCATGGGATCCCCTTTCACAATGGCCTCGTAGGCCTTGGCGCGACCGATCACGTCATCGCTCTTCACGGTGAGGATCTCCTGCAGGATATTGGCGGCACCAAAGGCCTCCAACGCCCACACTTCCATTTCACCGAAACGCTGACCACCGAACTGTGCCTTACCACCCAGCGGTTGCTGTGTGATCAAGCTGTAGGGTCCGATCGAACGGGCGTGCATCTTGTCATCGACCATGTGGGCCAGCTTGATCATGTAGATCACGCCAACTGTCGCCGGTTGGTCGAAACGGACACCTGTACCGCCGTCGTAGAGATAGGTCTTGCCGTTGCGTGGCACACCTGCCTCGTCGGTCTGTTCGTTGATCTGGTCGTGCGTGGCACCATCGAAGATCGGCGTGGCGTATTTGCGGCCAAGTCGCTTACCGGCCCAGCCCAGTACGGTCTCATAGATCTGTCCAAGGTTCATGCGGGAAGGCACACCTAGCGGATTCAACACGATGTCCACCGGACTTCCGTCGTCCATATATGGCATGTCCGCATCGCGCACGATACGCGCTACGATACCCTTGTTACCGTGTCGGCCGGCCATCTTGTCGCCCACCGTCAGCTTTCGCTTGGCGGCTACGTATACCTTGGCCAGTTTCACGATACCGGTAGGCAGTTCGTCGCCGATGCTCACTTGGAACTTCTTGCGCTTGTACACACCGCTTACGTCGCTGTAACGGATGTTGTAGTTGTGGATGAGCTGGCGTACCAGTTCGTTGGTCTTCTTGTCCGCTGTCCACTCGGTGGGGTCCACGGTAATGAAGTCCACGGCCTGCAAGACCTTGGGGCTGAACTTCACGCCCTTCTTGATCTGCTCTTCCTTGTACTTGTTGAAGACGCCGTTGCTGGACTGAGCGTTCAAGAGCTTCATCATCTTGTCGATGAGCTCGTTCTTCAAGGTGCCGAGTTCCTTGTCCTGCTCCTTGTCGATCTGATCGAGCACACCCTTCTCGTTGCCCTTGGTCTTCTTGTCCTTCACAGCACGGCTGAAGAGCTTCTTGTCGATCACCACGCCCTTTGTGCTCGGCGGAGCTTTCAACGAAGCATCCTTCACATCACCGGCCTTGTCGCCGAAGATGGCGCGCAGGAGTTTCTCTTCCGGTGAAGGGTCGGTCTCCCCTTTCGGCGTGATCTTGCCGATGAGGATATCGCCCTCCTTGATCTCCGCACCGATGCGGATCAAGCCATGCTCGTCGAGGTCCTTGGTGGCCTCTTCGCTCACGTTCGGGATATCGGCGGTGAGTTCTTCCAAGCCACGCTTGGTGTCGCGCACCTCCATGATGTACTCATCGATGTGGATCGAGGTGAAGATGTCCTCACTGGCCACACGCTCACTGATCACGATGGCATCCTCGAAGTTGTAACCCTTCCATGGCATGAAGGCCACTTGCAGGTTACGACCGATAGCGAGTTCGCCATCCTGCGTGCCGTACCCTTCGCAGAGGGTCTGGCCCAAGGTCACCTTCTCGCCCTTGCGCACCAATGGGCGTAGGTTCATGCAAGTGCTTTGGTTCGTCTTCAGGAACTTGGTGAGCTTGTACTCCTTCTCGTCGCCATCAAAACTTACGGTGCGCTCGTCCTCCGTGCGCTTGTAGTCTATCACGATGCGATCACTGTCCACGCTCTTCACCACACCCTCTCCTTCTGCCACCAAGAGGACGCGGCTGTCGCGTGCTACGAGTTCTTCCAGACCGGTACCCACGATCGGCGCCTCTGGACGCAACAGCGGCACGGCCTGACGCATCATGTTCGAGCCCATGAGCGCACGGTTGGCGTCATTGTGCTCCAGGAACGGGATCAACGACGCCGCGATCGAAGCGATCTGGTTCGGACCGACGTCCATCAAGTGGAGCTCCTTAGGCTCCACCACCGGAAAGTCGCCCATCAAACGTGCTTTCACACGGCTTGTGGTGAATTCGCCTTTGTCGTTGATGATGGCGTTCGCTTGTGCGATCATCAGGTTATCCTCTTCCTCTGCGCTGAGGTAAGTGATATCACCCTTCATGTCGACCTTGCCGTCCTTCACGGAACGATAAGGTGTCTCAATGAAGCCGAGGCTGTTGATCTTGCTGTACACGCAGAGGCTGCTGATCAGACCGATGTTCGGTCCTTCAGGGGTCTCGATGGTACAGAGACGGCCATAGTGGGTGTAGTGAACGTCACGCACTTCGAAACCAGCACGCTCACGGCTCAGACCTCCGGGTCCAAGCGCCGACATGCGGCGCTTGTGGGTTATTTCGCTGAGTGGGTTCGTTTGGTCCATGAACTGGCTCAACTGGTTCGTTCCGAAGAACGAGTTGATCACCGAGCTCAAGGTCTTGGCATTGATCAGATCGGTTGGTGTGAACACCTCGTTATCACGCACGTTCATGCGCTCGCGGATGGTGCGGGCCATGCGGGCCAAGCCTACGCCGAACTGCGCGTGCAACTGCTCGCCTACGGTGCGGACGCGACGATTGCTCAAGTGGTCGATGTCATCCACATCGGCCTTCACGTTCACCAGTTCGATCAGGTACTTGATGATGAAGATGATGTCCTCCTTGGTCAACACCCTCACGCTCAGCTCGCTTTGTAGACCGAGCTTCTTGTTGATCCGATAACGACCCACCTCACCGAGATCGTACCGCTGCTCGCTGAAGAACAGTTTATCGATCACACCACGGGCTGTTTCCAGATCGGGTGGTTCTGCGTTCCGCAACTGGCGGTAGATCACCTCGACAGCCTCCTTCTCGGAGTTCGAGGTATCCTTCTGCAGGGTGTTATAGATCAGCGCGTAGTCGGCTGCGTTGATACCTGCCTTGTGCAGGATGATCGTCTTCGCACCGCTCTCCACGATCTGGTCCACGTGGATGTCCTCGATCACCGTTTCGCGATCGATCAGGACCTCATTACGCTCGATGGAAACAACTTCACCGGTGTCTTCGTCCACGAAGTCCTCAACCCAGCTCTTCAGCACGCGGGCAGCAAGCTTCCGACCCACGGCCTCTTTCATGTTGGCCTTGGTCACCTTCACCTCGTCGGCTAGACCGAAGATCTCAAGGATCTGCTTGTCGCTTTCGAAACCGATAGCACGCAACAGCGTGGTCACCGGTAACTTCTTCTTACGATCGATGTACGCGTACATCACACCGTTGATGTCCGTTGCAAATTCTATCCAAGACCCCTTGAACGGGATAACACGGGCGCTGTACAATTTGGTCCCGTTAGCGTGGCGGCTCTGGCCGAAGAACACACCCGGAGACCGATGCAACTGGCTCACGACCACACGTTCAGCTCCGTTCACTACGAACGATCCTTTCGGGGTCATGTAGGGGATCTGCCCCAAGTACACATCCTGCACGATGGTCTCGAAATCTTCGTGCTCAGGATCCGTGCAATACAATTTCAGCTTTGCCTTCAAGGGCACGCTGTATGTCAAACCACGCTCGATGCACTCATCGATGCTGTAGCGCGGAGGGTCGATGAAATAGTCGAGGAACTCAAGTACGAATTGGTTCCGGGTATCCGTGATGGGAAAATTCTCCGAGAACACCTTGAACAGCCCTTCGGTGTCGCGGTGTTCGGGGAGGGTCTCGATCTGAAAGAACTCCTCGAAGCTCTTCAGCTGGATATCGAGAAAGTCGGGGTAGTCGATCGACAACGGGCTGGAGCCGAAGTCGATGCGTTTGCTTTTCTTGGAACTGGTCTTCGCCTGGGCCATGTGTGCGATTATGAAGAACGGAAGACGACCGTATGAACAACGGATCCCTAACTGCTTGACCGGCCTCCCCTACCTGGATCAAGGTATGGGGAGAGCGTATTGGATGCCCGGTAAGGGGCGGCTCTCACAAGACAGCCGGAAAGGCCCGCATTGGGGCCTCTCCGTGCTGCTGTGATGCGAGCGAGGTCAGGATCTTACTTGACCTCAACGTCCGCGCCGGCTTCCGTCAGTTGCTGCTTCAGGCTCTCAGCGTCCTCTTTGGACACACCTTCCTTAAGCGGCTTTGGAGCGCCGTCAACAAGATCTTTCGCTTCTTTCAGTCCCAGACCGGTGAGTTCCTTCACCAGTTTCACGACTGCCAGTTTATTCTGGCCACCGTGCTTCAGGATCACGTCGAAGCTGGTCTTTGCTTCAGCAACCTCGCCACCACCCGCTGCTGGGCCTGCGATAGCAACTGCTGCTGCTGCTGGTTCGATCTTGTATTCGTCTTTCAAGTAGGTCGCCAATTCGTTCACCTCTTTAACGGTGAGGTTAACAAGCTGGTCGCCCAGGGATTTGATGTCTGCCATCTTACGGGTTTGTTACAGGGTTGGGAAGTCGATTGGAAGTGCGTAACGCGTTTAGTTGGGGCGGCAAATTTGCCGCCCTTACGATCTCTTTATGCCGCTCTCTCTTGGAGCGTTTTGACCAAGCCGGCGATCTTCTGCCCACCGCTGCCTTGGAGGCCGCTGATGACGTTCTTCATCGGGCTTTGGAGCAGACCGATGATCTCGCCGATGAGTTCCTCCTTGCCTTTGAGGTTGCTCAACATCACAAGTTGGTCATCACCAACGAAGATCGCTTCATCGATCCAAGCGCTTTTAAGCACGGGCTTGGTGTCCTTCTTGCGGAAGTCCTTGATCATTTTCGCCGGCGCATTGCCCTTGTCGGCGAACAGCACTGAGGTCTGTCCTTTCAGCGTTGCGATAATGCCGCTGTAGTCCTTCCCTTCGATGCGTTCCATGGCCTTCTGCAGGAGGGTGTTCTTCACCACCTTCATGCGGATGCCGTTCTTGTAGCATGCACGACGCAGACCACTGGTGGCCTCGGCGCTCATGCTCGTGGTATCGGTGAGATAGAGCACGTTGGTGGCCTTGATCTCCTCTACCAGGACATCGATGGCCTTGTTCTTTTCGATACGGGTTGCCATGGGTTCTTTTGTTGGGGCGCGAGATCTCGCGCCCTTACTGGTTTATCCGACCGCCACCGTGCGGGTATCGACCTGCACGCCGGGGCTCATGGTGCTACTGATGCTGATGCTCTTGATATAGGCTCCTTTGGCGGTACTGGGCTTCAGCTTCACCAAGGTCAGCAGGATCTCGTGGGCGTTCTCGCTAAGTTTCGCTGCGTCGAAGGAGGCTTTGCCGATCACAGCGTGGATGATACCGGCCTTGTCCACCTTGAAGTCGATCTTACCGGCTTTCACCTCTTTCACGGCCTTGGCCACGTCCATGGTCACGGTACCGGTCTTGGGGTTCGGCATCAGGCCGCGAGGTCCGAGCACACGGCCCAAAGCACCCACTTTGGCCATCACGGCCGGCGTGCAGATGATCACATCAACACTGGTCCAGCCGCCTTTTATCTTCTCGATGTACTCGTCCAGACCGGCCATATCGGCGCCAGCTGCGAGGGCTTCCTCACACTTGGCGGGATCGGCCAGTACGAGCACGTTCACGGTGCGGCCGGTGCCGTGTGGCAGGCTCACAACGCCACGCACCATTTCGGTGCTTTTCTTGGGGTCCACGCCCAACCGAACGGCGATATCCACCGTAGCGTCGAACTTCGTGGTGCTCACCTGCTTCACGATCTGGGTCGCTTCCTGCAGGGTGTAGATCTTGGTGGTGTCGAACTTGGTCAACGCCGCCTTGCGCTTTTTGGTAATGGTGCTCATGGGGGCGAGGATCAGAATGGTTTGGTACCAGAAACAGTAACACCCATGCTGCGGGCCGTGCCAGCCACCATGCTCATGGCGCTTTCCACGGAGAAACAGTTCAGGTCGGGCATTTTGTCCTCGGCGATCGCCTTGACCTGCTCCCAAGTGATGCTTCCTACTTTCTGGCTGTGTGGAACACCGCTACCGCCCTTGATCTTGGCGGCTTCCACGATCTGCACGGCGGCAGGTGGGGTCTTAATAACGAAGTCGAACGACTTGTCCGCGTAGACCGTTATCACGGCCGGCAGTACTTTGCCGGGTTTGTCCTGCGTGCGAGCGTTGAACTGCTTGCAGAACTCCATAATGTTCACGCCTTTGGCACCCAATGCGGGTCCAACGGGGGGCGACGGGTTGGCCGCTCCGCCCTTGATCTGCAGCTTGATAAGCGCTGCTATTTCCTTTGCCATTGTTCTTGGTTTGTGTCCTTGTTAGCGCTTTCCTCTCGGTCGGCTCGGACTGTTTTACGTCCTGATCTCTATCGCGTCGGTCTACGGTCGTGATGTATCACGGCCCTACACCTCTTTTTCTACCTGCATGAAGCTCAACTCCAAGGGTGTCTTCCTTCCGAAGATCTTCACCATCACTTTGAGCTTTTTCTTCTCTTCGTTGATCTCCTCGATCACGCCATTGAAACCATTAAAGGGACCATCGATCACCTTCACACCCTCGCCAACGTGGTAGGGATTATAATTCGCTTCCACGGTCTCGGCCAACGTATCCACGGTACCGAGGATGCGGTTCACTTCGCTCTGACGCAAGGGAACAGGGTCTCCCCCTTTCTCTGCTCCAAGGAACCCGATCACATTGGGGAGGTTCTTGATACTGTGTGCGATCTCACCGGTCAGGTCGGCCTCCATCAGCACGTATCCCGGGAAGAAGTTGCGCTCCTTGCTCACCTTCTTGCCTTCCCGGATCTGGTAGAACTTCTCGGTGGGGATCAGGATCTGCGCGATGTAGGAACCCATGCTCTTGGATCGCGATACCTCAAGGTCGATCATCTCCTTCACCTTCTTCTCCTTGCCGGAGATGGCGCGGATCACGTACCACTTTTTGGAACCGTCAGCCATGACCTAGGATCCGATGAGCTTGTAAATGAAACCGAGCATGCCTTTCCAGAACCCGTTGTTGGACATGTTCTGCACGCCGAAGATGAAGTCCATGAGGAACACGATCAGCGAGAGCAGAAGGGCCGAAACGAGAACGATGATGGCACTGCTTTGGAGTTCTTTCCAAGTGGGCCAACTCACCTTGTTCACGAGCTCGTTGTAGCTCTCGGCGAGGTATGTCTTGAAAGTTGCCATCGTTCGGTCGGTGGATCTCGGGGGAGTAGCAGTTGGCACGGGTGGCAGGAATCGAACCCGCAGCCTAAGGTTTTGGAGACCTTCGCTCTACCAATTGAGCTACACCCGTAGAAGTCCTGTTTCGTGGTTCTCTTATCGGCGGCGAAGGCCGTCCGCCATACGGCGGACGGCCCCTGCCTCCGTTGGTCTATGTCGCTTACTTGATGATCTCGGTCACCTGGCCGGCACCTACGGTACGGCCACCCTCACGGATAGCGAAACGCAGACCCTTGTCCATAGCGATCGGAACGATCAATTTCACTGTGATGGTCACGTTGTCACCAGGCATGATCATTTCACGACCGGCTTCCATGGTGATCTCGCCCGTTACGTCCGTTGTGCGGAAGTAGAACTGTGGACGGTACTTGTTGTGGAATGGGGTGTGACGACCGCCTTCTTCTTTCTTCAGTACGTAGATCTCGGCCTTGAACTCGGTGTGCGGGGTGATACTACCGGGCTTCGCGATGACCATACCACGACGGATCTGGTCCTTCTCTATACCGCGGAGCAGGATGCCCACGTTGTCACCAGCTTCGCCGCGATCGAGCAGCTTGCGGAACATTTCCACACCTGTGCAGGTGCTCTTCATCTTCTCTTCCTGCATGCCGATGATCTCGACCTCTTCGCCGGTCTTCACCACGCCGGTCTCGATACGCCCGGTAGCCACGGTACCGCGGCCGGTGATGGAGAACACGTCCTCCACGCTCATCAGGAAAGGCTTCTCCACTTCGCGTGGTGGAACAGGGATCCAAGTGTCGACGGCATCCATCAACTCCATGATCTTCTCCATCCACTTTTCCTCTTTGTTGAGGCCACCCAAAGCGCTGCCACGGATAACAGGCGTGTTGTCGCCATCATACTCGTAGAAGCTCAGGAGTTCGCGGATCTCCATTTCGACCAGGTCGAGGAGTTCAGCGTCATCCACCATGTCCACTTTGTTCATGAACACGACGATCTTGGGCACACCTACCTGACGGCCGAGCAGGATATGCTCGCGGGTCTGTGGCATGGGACCATCCGTAGCAGCCACCACCAGGATGGCGCCGTCCATTTGCGCAGCACCCGTGACCATGTTCTTCACATAGTCGGCGTGGCCAGGGCAATCAACGTGAGCGTAGTGACGGGCAGCCGTCTGATACTCCACGTGAGAGGTATTGATGGTGATACCCCGTTCTTTTTCTTCCGGTGCGTTATCGATCGAGTCGAAGCTGCGCATTTCCGAAAGGCCTTTCGCGTGGAGCACCGTGGTGATCGCTGCGGTCAGTGTGGTCTTGCCATGGTCAACGTGGCCGATAGTGCCGATGTTGACGTGCGGCTTATCCCGTTTGAAGGTCTCCTTTGCCATGATCGATGGGTCTTGTTTGTTCTGTTCTTCGTTCGTTCCTAATGTTCTCTTCTGCTGTACGGGCCGTCTGTAGCGATCACTGTCCTCCAACTTCTGGAGCCTTTGCCGGGAATTGAACCCGGGACCTCTTCCTTACCAAGGAAGTGCTCTACCCCTGAGCTACAAAGGCTTGGATTCTTTCTTTGGTCACCACCGGGCCTTTACCGGTGGGCCCCTCCTTCGCCGAGGCTTCGGAGGGTAAGAGCGGGAGACGAGATTCGAACCCGCGACATTCAGCTTGGAAGGCTGATGCTCTACCAACTGAGCTACTCCCGCGTTTGGTCAATTCTCTTCTTCCGATGGACGACCTCCACAGCGCAGTCCCAAGAGGACACTGCGCTTTGAAAGACTTCCGCCCTGAAGGCTTTGGGTCCATATCCAACGCACTTCTTGCGAAGTGCGGACGTGGCTCCGTGCAGAAAAGTGGGGAGAGCAGGATTCGAACCTACGAAGCTGTGAAGCAGCAGATTTACAGTCTGCCCCCGTTGGCCGCTTGGGTATCTCCCCTGTTCCAATTCACGGAGCCAACGGGCGGATTCGAACCCCCGACCTGCTGATTACAAATCAGCTGCTCTACCAGCTGAGCTACATTGGCCTGTACAACACGAAAAAGAACGGTCTTTCCCCTTTTCAAAGACCATAGGTCCCGAATTGGGACCGCAAATGTAGTAAGAATCCGTACTCCACCAAACACGAACGGGCCACGACTTTCGCCATGGCCCGTTCAAGGGGTCCGGACCGTCGCAAGACAGCCCGAAAAGTACTGCTCAGGGAGCGTTCCGCAGGCGCTCCTTCGTGCGCTCCACTTGGCTTCGCAAAGCTTCTACGGTATTGATGGCGGCTTCCTCGAAGCTCTTACCTTGGCGTTTTGCAAAAAGATCATTGCCGGGTATCGCCAAGCGGATCTCCACCACTTTATTCTCGCGTTTCGCTCCATCGTGCTCCAATCGTAAGAACACATCACCGGACAGGATGCTATCGTGGAACTGGGTCAGTTTGGAGAGTTTTTCCTTGATGAAACCGACCAGTTTGGTATCGGCGTCGAAATGGATCGAATGCACGTTCACGTTCATGGGAAAAGTGTTTCGTTGGTTCGTTCGTTGATGATGGCACGCCTACTCCCCTCCACGTGGATGGGCCTTGGCGTGGACTTGCCGGAGTTTTTCGACGGTATTGTGGGTGTACACCTGCGTGGCGGCCAGGTTGGCGTGGCCAAGGAGTTCCTTTACCGCATTGAGGTCTGCGCCATGCTCGAGCATGTGTGTGGCGAACGTGTGGCGCAAGACGTGTGGACTTCGTTTCTGTTGGGAAGTGACCCCACTAAGGTAATGGGTCACGAGGCGTTGTACGGAACGGCGCGCCAACGGTTCGCCATGGATATCCACCAACAATGCTTCCGTTGATCCGATGCCGGCATTTCCGGCCTTACGCGGGGCCAAATAGTTCTTCAAAGCGTGCACCAGACCATCGCCGATGGGTATGATCCGCTCCTTCTGGCGCTTCCCCATAACGCGCAATGTGCCTGCCGGGAGGTCCACGTCGCCCACTTTCAGGCCCAACAACTCCGCGAGACGCATGCCGGTCTGGTACAATAGATCCATGATGAGCTTCTCCGTTGCGCCCTTGTGCCCTTCGGGCCATTCCGCCTCTTCCAACAGCCGCAACATCCCTTTCTCCGGAACGAATTCGGGCAAGCGCGTCGGGGTCTTGGGCGGATCGATCAGGGCAGTGGGCTCGATGGTGATCTCGCCCACCATACGAGCAAAGTGGAAGAAGCTGCGCAGTGCGCTCAGCTTGCGGTTCGCGCTGCGTGGGCCTACACCATGCTCCATCAGATCCATCATCCAACCACGCACCACCTTATCCGTGGCCTGTTCCGGGTTGGCGACGCCGAAACCGTTCAGAAAGACCTGGAACTGTTCAAGATCCCTACGATAAGCCGCCACCGTGTGGGGACTGTACCGCTTCTCGTACGTCAGGTGGTCAACGAAGCGGTCCAACAGCATTACGCCGAAGGTAACGAACACCTTCCGCTGGCGATTGTATTGGAGCACGTCAAAATTTCCGTTGTTGATAGTTTGTCAAAGCGGCTCCCAAGGAGCCAAGGAACCCTCTCCCGCAGAGAAATGTAGTGTGTAAGGGACGCGGTACATGAACACGAAAAGGCGAAAGGCCCCCGAGGAGACCTTTCGCCTTTTGACATCAGGTTGATAAGCCTACTAGGCCTCGTCCGTCTGCAATGTCAACTTGTACGAAGCACGGATGATCTCCTTACGACGGGAAACCGAAGGCTTCGTAAAGCTCTGACGCTTACGCAATTGACGCATTGTTTGGGTGCGTTCGAACTTCTTCTTGAATTTCTTGAGCGCCTTATCGATGCTCTCGCCTTCTTTAACGGGGATGATCAGCATGTTTCCGTTTCGCTTAAGGCCACCTTCGCGACAGTGTTTTGGCGGCTAAGAGGGCGCAAATATAGTGGATCGGTCTTATCGTGCAACGGGGCGGTGAAAAAGATGGGTGGGCGTTGGATCGGCCACGATCCAGACCGCACGAACGCCGGATCAGAAGTGTAAGGAAGTTATCAAACATCGTTCGCGCTTGCGTCGAGAGCACCTTTCCGCACCAGCACCAGAACCTCGACGGACATACTCCGGCGCACCTTTACTTTGGTTTTCCCGACACAAACAACACGACCCTCACACAAACCCTCCAAAATCACCAACCAACATTGATCGACACCTGAAAAGTGTCTAGTCAATGGGGAATACTTCACGAGACCACACGCTGGATCGCGGGTACGAAAATCGTGGTGCATTAACTTGGAACTATGGAACAGCAAGGCATTTTGGAAAGTCCTCCGAATAGGAACGCGCCCCTGCTGGTCCCCATAGGCGCTTACCGAAGTGGCACGCGCTGTGCCTCCACCAAGCTCCGGAACGCAGGTGTAAGCTCGGCCAGATCGAGAATATCCACCTTCATCGGTAGGTCACTATCGGACAGTTCCTGATCCAGTAAGGCGAGGGTATGAAGGTTCACTGGTTCCCCTGCCTCAATGGCCGTATCAAGATCACTGAATTTCTTCGCCGTGCCTTTTACCCGGCTACCAAATGCCCAAATGCGTGCTCCTGGCACATGCTTATCCAAGATCGGGATAAGCATGGCGAGATAGCGGGGCTCAAGATCGAGCATTTCGGTCGGCTAGTTCGTTCAACAAGGCCCGTGCCTACGGTACGAAAGACAATGCCGTGGTGTACGTCTCCTCGGCTTTGCCGGGATCGTAATTGTGGCTTGTAAGGTTCCGTGCCCGCTGAAACGAGAACCCCATTTCGGGGTCATTAATAAAGCCGAGACGTGCCGCCTCGCGGAACAATTCCCTTCGACCCAAGAGGTCGGCATCCGTTGCATCCATCAAGACCAATTGCCGACGCATCATTTTCCAGCACAATTCACAGGTGTATTCGAACCGTTGTATGCAACCGCCACGCTCAAGATCATTCGCTGGTGGCTCGGCGAAGGCCTCCTCTAACCGCGTAACAGCGCTCAATAAGCTGCTTAGATCGAGTGTTTCCGCATCCATGGCCACGAAGGTAGTAGACCAGACATGCGCTTTTCAATTGCAGCACCTCGGCCAAAGCGAACGCGGGTCCACCCCTCCACCTCCTCATCCCCTCATCCCGTTCAGGCCCCCTTTCCTTGGAAGAGGGGTTAAGGGTGAGGTCACGCCTTCAGCAAATTCCTGCTGATCACCATCTTCTGCACCTCGCTGGTGCCTTCGCCGATAGTGCAGAGCTTGCTGTCGCGGTAGAACTTCTCCACGGGGAAATCCTTGGTGTAGCCGTAGCCCCCGAAGATCTGTACGGCTTCCGTGCTGGCCCAAACGCAGACCTCGCTAGCATAGTACTTCGCCATCGCACCTGCGGTGGTCACCTTCTGGCCGTTATTCTTAAGGAAGCTGGCTTGTTGGATCAGCAACTCTGAAGCCTCGATGCGCGTGGCCATATCGGCCAATTTGAAGGCGATGGCCTGAAAGTTGGCGATGGGCTGGCCGAACTGTTCACGCTCCTTGGCGTACTTCACGCTGGCGTCGAAGGCTCCTTTGGCGATACCGAGACTGAGGGCGGCAATGCTGATGCGGCCACCGTCCAAGATCTTCATCGCTTGCTGGAAACCCTCTCCGACGTTGCCTAGGATGTTCTCCTCAGACACCCGGCATTCCTCGAAGATCACTTCGGCGGTCTCGCTGGCGCGCATGCCCAGCTTATTCTCCTTCTTGCCGGCTTTCATGCCGGGTGTACCGCGCTCGATCACGAAGGTGGTCATGCCCTTGCTGTCCAGCAGATCACCGGTGCGCACGATGGCGACCACGACATCACTGCTCTTTCCGTGCGTGATCCAGCATTTGGTGCCGTTCAGCACCCACTCCTTCCCTTCTTTGCGGGCCGTGCATTTCATGCGCATGGCATCGCTGCCCGTATTGGGTTCCGTCAACGCCCATGCGCCGAGCCATTCGCCGGTGGCAAGTTTGGTGAGCCACTTCTTCTTCTGGTCGTGGCTGCCGAAGTAATTGATGTGGCCTGTTCCGAGACTATTGTGTGCTGCCACACTGAGGCCGATACTTCCGCAGATACGGGATACCTCAACGATGGTTTCCACATACTCGTTGTAGCCCAGGCCAGATCCACCATATTCCTCAGGCACGAATACACCCAGCATACCGGCGGGGCCGAAGTGATCGGTGAACAGTTCCTTGGGAAAGTGCTGTGCTTCATCCCAGTCCATCACATGTGGGCGCACTTCGCGTTCGCACAGGTCGCGCACGGCTTGTGCGATCATGGTCTGGTTCTCGGTCCGCGTGAATTCCATAGTGATCTAGTAGGTGACAAGGCGGACCACATCGGCGCCATAAGGCTTCATGCGGTCCATGCCGTTGAGGAATGAAAGTTCGATGAGAAAGCTGAATGCGCTGACGGTGCCGCCTTGTTGACGAACGAGCTCCGCCGCAGCGACAGCGGTACCGCCGGTGGCGAGAAGGTCATCGTGGACCATGACCTGCATGCCGGGCCGCACGCTGTCCACGTGCATTTCCACCTCGGCGCTTCCGTATTCGAGGTCGTACTTATAGCTCACGGTCTTCCAAGGGAGCTTGCCCTTCTTCCGCACGGTAAGAAATGGGATACCAAGGGCCAAGGCCAGCGGCATACCAAAAAGGAATCCGCGGCTTTCGATGCCGGCAATGGCATCGATGCGGACATTCGTGAGCTTCGCTTTGAACGCCTCCACTGCCGCATTGCACAAGGCAGCATCTTCCAGCACGGGAGTGATATCGCGGAACAGGATACCGGGTTTCGGAAAATCAGGGACTGCGCGGATGGCGGTCTTTAGGCGGGTCTCAATGTCGCTCACTCCACGCGCAGGTAGGGTGCAAGTTTACGGAACGCGGCTTCATCGACCACCGCACAACCTTTGATATCTGCCACTTGCTTGAAGGCACCGTGTTGCGTGCGGTAGGCGATCAAGGGCTTGGCGAGCTTCCACCGGAAGTAGGGATGTGCGGCAAGTTCTTCCGCTGTACAGGTGTTGATGGGGATCCGCTGCACCAACAAGGTGTCGAGGATCAGAAGTTCCTTCAGCTTAAGCACGGCATCTGGTTTGTCTTTCAGGATATACACTTCGCTCAACTGGTCCAAGGAAGTGTAGCCACCCAAGCTGTTCCTGTACTTCACCATCGCACGTGCAAAGGCCGGGCCTATACCGGGAAGAGCGATCAAGGCGGTTGTGTCAGCGGCATTCAATTCAATGGATCGTGGAGCACGGTGCTCATAAGTAGCTGGTTCCCGGATCTTCTCGACCTCTGGCTTTCGATCAGCATACCGCTCGTACCCACGTTTCGGATAGTTGGGTCGTACATAACTGTCGGGCAATAGAATGAACGGTTCCAATGTGGCGAACTGATCGGCCTTGATGCTGTACATGCGCCCTAGATCCTTTTTGGTGCGGAAGCGGCCGCCTTTGCTCATGTACTTGTCCACACCATCGATCTGTTTATCGGTCAATCCCAATGCATGCCATTCTTCACGCCCGATGGTGTTCGGATCAAAGGGGAACAATTTCAGTTCAGTGGTATCGGTTGGTCGATCAGCCTGTTTGGCAAGCCAAGCTTCCATCTTCTCTTGAAGAGGAGCGAGATCACGGACGGGCGGCTCGCGGAACCATTGCTCGTAAACAGCCCAACCAGCAAGCAGAAGCAGGACAGCCATCAGCACCAACGTTCCGCGTCGCTCGCCGGCGTGCATGGAAAGCAGGTCTTTGACGCGCTCTTTGAACCGACTATCGGTACGCTCTCTCCGCATGGGACTTACCTCCGATCAATTGCAGCAGACGTTTCACCCTTCTACAAGGTTCTGGCGAAGGTCCGGACGTGAGAAAGAGACCGTCGGAATTCGTCGGATCCATGTTGTTCCACAAGTCTACGGATGAAAGCTGAAGCCTTGGCATCGACCGTATCGATAGCTTCGCCGCAAACCCACCGCATGACCGGATTCAAACGCTCCCTCGGCCTGTTGGATGCTTCCATGCTGGTCTCCGGCTCCATGATAGGGTCCGGCATCTTTATCGTAAGCGCAGGAATGATGCGGGACTTGGGCTCCCCTGCTTGGATGCTTACGGCGTGGGTGGTGGCCGGTCTGCTTACGGTGATGGCCGCGCTGAGCTATGGTGAACTGGCGGGTATGATGCCAGCGGCCGGTGGCCAGTACAAGTACATTCAACGGGCCTTCGGGGACCTGACCGCCTTTTTATATGGCTGGACCACCTTCACGGTGATCCAAACAGGCGTGATCGCTGCGGTGGCTGTCGCTTTTGCGAAGTTCAGCGCGGTCTTCTTTCCGGTGCTTTCACCGGATAACCTCCTAGTGGAAATCGGGCCTGTGCGGATCAGCACCGCACAGTTGTTCGCCATCGCCAGCATCGTTCTGCTCACCTGGTTCAACGGCCGCGGTGTGAAGCATGGCAAGACGCTGCAGACCACGTTCACGCTGGCCAAGATCATCGCGCTTCTGGCGTTGATCGTACTCGGTCTCTCGGCAGGTATGGGCACGTCGGTGCTGGCGGACAACTTCAGTGTGGGTTGGGAGGCAGTGCGCACCACGTTCGATAGCGATGGCACCACCACGACCACACCCTTGGTCGGGATCGCACTTCTCAGCATGCTGGGCGTGGCCATGGTGGGCTCGCTCTTCAGCAGTGATGCATGGAACAACGTCACCTTCATCGCCGGGGAGATCCGCGAGCCGCAGCGCAACATTCCGTTGAGCCTGTTCATCGGCACGGCGATCGTTACGCTGCTCTACATCTTGGCGAACGTGGCCTACCTCGCGCTGTTGCCGCTACAGGAGATCCAGACCGCTACGGCGGATCGTGTGGGCACGGCCGCCGCAGGCGTCATCTTCGGTGATTCAGCGGTCTGGCTGATGGCAGGCCTGATCATGGTGAGCACCTTCGGCTGCAACAACGGATTGATCCTCGCCGGCGCGCGCCTCACGTACGCCATGGCCAAGGATAAGCTGTTCTTTGCGAGGGCCGGTGAACTGAACGATCGGTCCGTTCCCGGATGGGCACTTTGGGCGCAGTGTGCATGGGCCAGCATGCTCTGCCTTAGCGGCAAGTATGGCGACTTGTTGGAGTATACCACATTCGCCTCCCTCCTTTTCTACATCGTGACGATAACGGGCCTGTTCGTGCTCCGGAAACGGGAACCTGATGCACCCCGGCCCTACAAGGCGTTCGGATATCCGTTCATTCCTGCCCTCTACATAGTGTGCGCCGCAGCGTTCTGCCTGAACCTGCTGATCAGCTCGCCGGTTTACACCAGCGCAGGTCTTGGGATAGTTGCTCTTGGCGGAGTGGTCTACTTCCTGCGGAAACAGGCAGCAAACTAGACCTACGCGCCCACTTCCAACTGGTGCCGTAGAACAGCCAACCCATCCTCGAAGGTGCGGGGATGGTAGCCGAGCTCTTTGCGCGCTTTGTCCAGAATGAAACCAGTACGGGGCGGACGTTTGGCGGGCTGGCCTAACGAATCGCTCTTGATCGGTCTGATCACGCTGGTATCCAAGTTGAAGAAAGCACCCACCCGTTCGACCAGTTCAAGGATGCTCATGCCATCCGGCCCGCTCAGGTTATAGACCCCCTTGGCACCGCGTTTGGCGATCTGTATGCAGCCATCGGCGAGATCTTCGGCGAGTGTCGGCATGCGCCATTGATCATCGACCACGTTGATGGGCTGGCCTTTTTCCAACGCACTCTTCGCCCAGAGCACCACGTTGCTTCGGCTCAGGCCTTCAGCGATACCATAGACAATGATGGTGCGAGCAATGGCCCATTTCGCCAACCCGGCATGCATGACCACATTCTCCGAATCCAGCTTGCTGTGGCCATAGATGCTCAGCGGCGCAGCTGCATCCCCCTCGCGGTATGGCCCGTTCGATCCATCGAAGATGAAATCGGTGCTCAGGTGAATGAAGTGGCAGGAATAGCGCAGCGCTGCGGCGACCAGGAATTCCGTGGCGGTCACATTCTGCAGGCGACAAGCAGTGGGGTCCAGTTCGCAAGCATCCACATTGGTCATGGCTGCCGTATGTATCACCACATCGGGTCGGGTGACCTTGAACACCACATCCACCTCGGCGGCGACGGTGATGTCCATAGTGCGGTACAGGGCACCCAGCGGTTCCGGTGTGCGGTCCCCACCACGCGAGGTGGCCAAGAGCTGCACGGATGGATCGCTCCGCAGGGCCGCAACCAGCTTCTGGCCCAATAGGCCATTGCTGCCGGTGATCAATATCCTCATCCTCGAACCGTTGGTGCTAGGGGTCTTACGGCCTGCGAAGTTCGTATTTACGATTGGAAAAGACCTGATCAAGGCGGACATGGGCGGTGCTTGTGACCGATCGTATCCGGGCGATCCATGACGCCTACTCGACCTTTGGACCAGTTCGATTTTCGATCACCGATTTGCATCGATCACAATTGGCGGCGTTAATTAGGACCGTCAAGCGACCTTTGTGGTCCCTATCCCCAGAATAGCAAACCCTTTTTCTCGTGCGCGCTGTTCCTCGTCTTGACCCCATTGTCCGCGCAGGCGATGAATAGATACACTCCGCATCCGCTCACTTGGGCGGGCATGCTCGTTACCCTCGGGATCGTTTTCGGCGACATCGGAACGAGTCCTTTGTACGTGTTCAAAGCCATCGTGCATGGGCACTTGATCGAAGAGCGGTTGATCTATGGTGCCATCAGCTGCATCATCTGGACACTGACCCTGCAAACGACCTTCAAGTACATCTACCTCACACTTCAAGCGGACAACCGCGGTGAGGGAGGCGTATTCTCGCTTTATGCACTGGTTCGGCGCTACGGCAAATGGGTGTACATCCCGGCCATCATCGGGGCCACGACCCTTCTGGCGGACGGCATCATCCAGCCACCGATCTCCATCAGTGCGGCCGTGGAAGGTCTGGGTGGAGTATCAGCGTTCGCGGACATCATCGAGCCGGGCAACCGGCTCACCGTTACCGTGGTAATGGTGATCATCGCGTTGCTCTTCTTCTTCCAGCGCTTCGGCACCAAGGTGGTCGGTTACGCCTTCGGCCCCATCATGCTGGTGTGGTTCGGCATGCTGTTCGTGTTGGGTGCCACACAGATCGCAGAGCATCCCGGGGTGCTCAAATGCATCAACCCTTGGTACGCGTACGAGTTGTTGGTGATCTATCCCGGAGGTTTCTGGTTGCTCGGAGCCGTTTTCCTGTGTACCACAGGAGCCGAGGCACTCTACAACGATATGGGTCATTGCGGGTTGAAGAACATCCGCTGGACCTGGGGCTTCGTGAAGGTAGCCTTGATCACCAATTACATGGGGCAGGGCGCTTGGCTGCTCAACGGAGCTGGGCTGGACCTGGCTGACCGGAACCCGTTCTATGAGATCGTGCCGCAATGGTTCCTGCTGGCGAGCGTAGGCATCGCCACGTGCGCCGCGGTAGTAGCCTGCCAAGCGGTGATCAGCGGATCCTTCACCTTGATCAACGAAGCCATCACGCTGAACTTCTGGCCACGGGTGCGTGTGAAATTCCCGACGGAGATCCGCGGGCAGATATACATCCCCAGCGTGAACTGGATGCTCTTCTTGGGCTGTCTCGGCGTGATGCTGTACTTCAAGAAGAGCAGTGCCATGGAAGCGGTCTACGGATTCTTCATCGTTGTGGCGATGCTGATGACCACCACGCTGATGTACGGCTATCTGCGCTACGTGAAACGCTGGAAGCTGGCATGGGTATTCCTGACCATGTTCGTCTTCTTCAGTTTGGAGATCGCCAATTTCATCGCCAATGCGGTGAAGATCCTGAACCAGCCGTTCCTGCTTGTGGTCGTGTTCGCGCTGCTGTCCGTCATGTTCATCTGGTACAAAGCACGCAAAGTCACTAACCGGTTCCTGGAATTCGTGCAATTGACCAAGTATGCCCAAGCCCTGCGCGACCTGAGCGATGATAAGGAGATCCCCAAGTATGCCACACACTTGGTCTACCTTACCAAAGCCGATCGCACCACGAATGTGGAAAAGCAGGTGATCGACAGCATCTTGGCCAAGAAGGTGAAACGGGCGGACATCTACTGGTTCGTACACGTGAATTACACGGACGAACCCTATACGATGGAATACCGTGTCACGGAACTGATCGACGACAAGGTGATCCGCGTGGACTTCGACCTCGGCTTCCGCGTGCAAGCGCGGATCAACATGCTCTTCAAGCGGGTGCTGGAAGAGATGGAGAGCGATCACGAACTGGAGTTCCGCAGCAAGTACGAGAGCATCAAGAAAGGGGACTTCCACACGGACATCTGCTACATCCTCACCGAGCGGATCCTCAGCGTGGAGAACGAATTCACCCTGCGTGACGATCTTCTCTTGGACGCCTATTTCGCCTTGAAGCGCCTAGCACTCAGCGATCGCGAAGCCTTCGGGTTGGATCCGAACCTGACCGTAGTAGAACAGGTGCCGTTGGTGATCCAGCAAAAGAGCGATCTGCCGTTGAAACGGTGCAAGACCAGTGTCGTTCTGCCTCCACCGGAGGAAGAACAGTAGGATAGCTACCGCCTCGATCAACCGCGCTTGGGGGGAGCACCCGACTTTGGTGCTGGCTTATCCATCGGTCCGCGCAAATGGATGATCAGCCCGTTCAGGAAGTTCCGCAGTACTTGGTCACCGGCAGGCTTGTAGTGCGCATGTGTTTCGCTTCGGAACAAGGCACTTAGCTCGGTCTCCGTCATCTTGAAATCCACCAGCGCAAGGATCTTCACGATGTCGGTATCGCGCAGCTTCAGAGCCACACGCAGCTTCTTGAGGATGTCGTTGTTGGTCATCGGCAGCGAAGATGAGGACCCTTTGGCCTTCCGAGTCGATCCAAACCGCTGGTTAGGACACGGCAACTATCGTTCGGACCTTTTCACGACCACCGCACTGTCTCGTCGGCACCACCACTTCGCCGGACATTCGGATACTATGCACCCGAATCCCTCGCTTCGCTCAGTGGGAACAGGAGGATCACATACACGATCCTGGCCACCGCGTCTTTCCTATGGTAAATTTGACAGTCCGGTTCTAATACCGCCTTACCGGAACGGCAATGAATAGCGGTGAACACGGGTGCTTGGTCTTGTCCATGCACGGATGACCAGTGAAGTACGAAAAGAAGACAGAACGCTACATGGCCCAGACCCCCCTGGTCTCGGATCAAGCTGGCGTCACATCTCCCAAACCGTACTGCGCTTGCCGAACGGCCGCTTGATCCGCTCCTTATGCTGGAGCACGAAGGCCATCACCAGATAAGCCACTAGGTGTACCCCTGCCGTAATGCAACTGAGATAGATGAACGAAAGGCGCACCTGCTCGGTCTTGATGTTGAGCTTCTGTGCCCACCATTCGCACACGCCGAAGGCTTGGCGTTCGAAGAAGGTCTTGATGCTATCGATCATGGTGTGCTGGCAGTGGCCAAAGTGCGGCTTGCACCTTTGAGCAGCCCTGTTCCAATGACGCAAGATAAGCAACGCCGTTGCCCACAGTAGGAGTTCCGCAGTTCAATGAGGGCCTGGCCGCGTGCTGCGGTATCTGACCGAAGGCCTAATGCTGCCCATCCGTCAAGTAGCGCGTTGGATTCTGACGGGAGTTGCTCCAGCAGTCCCATAGCGCGATCGGCAAGGGAGGGCCTGCCTTGCAAACGCCCCAAGGCGAACAGTGCGGGCACCACGGCATTGATGATCAAATGGTCTGCACCGGTGCGGCCCAAGCGCTTGGGTTTGGCCGCACTGGCACGGTCGAACTGATAATGGGTGGTCCAGTAATCGCTCGCGATAAGATCCATCAATTGGTGAAGTTCCCGCACATCATCTACCTCCAACAGGTGCGCGAACGTGCCATTGCAGCGCATGAGCAGTTGCGCCAATTGGGCAATGCGCACCGTAGGGAAGTTCACGGGCCGCATGCGCCCGAATTTCCATGCCGCAACCGGCGCTGGACGCAGATCGTGCAGTTTGGCAAGCGCGGCATGTTCCTGTTGCAAACCTCGGGGATAGTCGTCCACCATGTCCACTTGTAGCAAACCAGCTTGTCCAAAGAGAAGAGCCTCGGTGCGTAGGATATCATCCCTGTACTTCTGGATCATCCGCAACGGCAAGGCATGGGCGAGCATACCGAAGGGCTCCGCATTCACCTTCAACCCAAAAGCGCGGGCCAGCATGTGGTAGATCGTTCCCTCCGCATCGCCGTTCAGCTGGCGGAAGAGGTCCTCCACAGCCAAGGTCTTGCGCTCCAACCGTTCCACGAGAACGCGTTCCAGCCAAGGCCCGACGCGGCCGGGATCCACGCTTGGAAGCTGTTGCGCACACGGGACAAAGCCTTGCCCTTGCATGAGCCGGAGATGCATCTCAATGCTGTCCTTTGGGATCCGGGACATCAGCTCCACCGTTGGCAGCGTGTTCCCGCGAACTGTGCGAACTTCAGCGTCGTGCTTGAACACCACATGCAAAGCCACATTCTCGTAAGCCGGATCGAACTGGTGGCCGTGGGAGTTCCATTCGCTGCTGCGCAGATGCACTTCTACTGTACCGGCCCATAGCTGGCCGTCGATCCTGATCTGGGCATCCGCGAGGTCCGGGCCGCTGTTGCGTTGAATGCGACCCGGCTTCAGCACCTCCACGGAACGGCCATCCGTGGTACATAGTCCGTGTGGTGCGAACAGCCGTTGTTCCCAAATGAATTGAAGGAGGTCTTCACCATATGGAAAGCCAGGGTCCAAAAGGAGATGCGATACACCGGTCCTGTTCGGGACGATCGTGAGGTCCGGTGAACTCTTGGAAGCGTTCGAAGCAGTATTCTGCTGGATGATCGGGTAGGCCATATTGCGGCCACTGACGATTTATCCGTCATTGGCCAGATGCATAATATAGCAACACCGAACAAGAATGGTACTTCTTAATTTAGACAACGCCCCGCATTCGCAGCGCCCGTTCCATGGTCTGCTGCAGCGCCAATGCAGCGTTTCGTGCCGCAGGGATCGCCTCCTTTCCTAGACCAGCGTAAAGAACTCCTCGGCTGCTGTTGATCAACAAGCCACCATCGCTGGTCATGCCTGCTTGTAGCACGGCGGTCAGATCACCGCCTTGTGCCCCAACTCCGGGAACCAGGAAGAAATGATCAGGCACTATCGCACGGACCTCGGCCAATATTTCGGGGCGTGTGGCTCCAACCACGAACATCAGTTCATCCTTCGTACCCCACGTGGCGGTGCGCTTGATCACGGTCTCGTACAACCGCTCTCCTTGCGCCGTTCGTTGGAACTGGAAATCCTCTGCACCGGGATTGCTGGTTACGCCAAGCACGATGGCCCACTTGCCGCTTCGGCCCAGAAAGGGCGTGATGCTGTCCTTGCCCATATACGGGGAGAGTGTGACGGCATCCACATCGAGGCGGTCGAAGAAGGCCTCGGCATACTTGCGGGCCGTGTTACCGATGTCGCCTCGTTTGGCGTCCGCGATGAGGAAGCAATCGCCCTTACTACGGATATAACCGATCGTGGCCTCTAGGTCCACCCAGCCTTGATCGCCTAGTGCTTCATAGAACGCGAGGTTCAATTTATAAGCGACGGCCACGTCATGGGTCACCTCCACGATCGCTTCATTGTACGCGCGGACCGGATGGCTTTCGCTCTGGAAATGCTCGGGAACGAGATGCTCTTCGGTATCCAAGCCCACGCAAAGCAGGCTATTCTTGCGACGGATGATCGCGGTGAGTTCTGATCGGGTCACGGCGCGAAGATCGGACGTTCGGAAGATCAAATCCCTGCTTCGGCCTTCAACTTCTCGGTACGCTCCGCCAACTGCAGGGCATCGATGATCAGTTGCAGATCGCCATTCATGACCTGAGGCAGGTTGTGGACGCTGAATTCGATGCGGTGGTCGGTGACCCGGCTTTGGGCGTAGTTGTAGGTCCGGATCTTGGCGCTGCGATCACCACTGCTCACCTGGCTCTTCCGGTGGGCAGCTACGGCGGCTTCTTGTTCGCGCACCTTGTCCTCGTAGAGCTTGGAGCGCAGCATGGTCATGGCCTTCATGCGGTTCCCCAACTGGCTGCGTTCGGTCTGGCACATCACCACCAAGCCCGTGGGCAAGTGGGTCAGGCGCACCTTGGTCTCCACCTTGTTCACATTCTGCCCACCGGCGCCCCCACTACGTGCAGTCTCCATTTTGACGTCGCTGTCCTTTAACTCCACATCGGTCTCTTCCGCTTCGGGAAGCACATTCACCGTAGCCGCGCTGGTGTGGATGCGGCCGCTGGCTTCGGTATCGGGAACACGTTGCACGCGGTGTACCCCGGCCTCGAATTTCAACACGCCATAGGCGCCATTGCCGATCACATTGAAGATGACCTCCTTGTAACCACCGGCCGAGCCCTCGCTGATATCGGCTACCTCGATCTTCCAACCCAGCCCTTCGCAATAGCGGCTGTACATGCGGAAGAGGTCGCCGGCGAACAAGCCAGCTTCATCCCCACCCGTTCCTGCTCTCACCTCCACCGTGCAGTTGCGCGCGTCGTTCGGGTCTTTCGGCACGAGCATCATCCGCACCTCCTCATCCATCGCTTCGATGGAAGCGCGCATCTCATCACGTTCGGTGCGGGCCATGTCCAGCATATCCGGATCCTTCTCCGTACGGAGCATGGTTTCGGCACCGGCCAGATCATCGTGCATACGCCTGAAACGCTCGAACGCTTGATCGATCGGCTCCAGATCCCGGTAGCTGCGGTTCAGTTCCACGAAGCGCTTCTGGTCGGCGATCACGCTGGGGTCGGCGAGTTGCTTGCCGATCTCTTCCCGTCGGTCGTGGAGGGCGGATAGTTTGGAGAGGAGGTCGCTCATGGGGAATACGTCCGCAGATCGCGCAGATTACGCAGATGAATACCTGGTGGTCGATCTCGTCCGATCACTGGTATATGAAAGTGCCGTTCGGGCTTGTCAGAACGACCTCCTTGGTGGGGGCTGCTTCGACCCGGCCGATGATCTTGGCGTCGATCCCAAAGGACCGGGAGATGGCGATGACCTCCGAGGCTCTGGCCTCGGGGACATAGAACTCAAGTCTGTGGCCCATGTTGAAGACCTTGTACATCTCGGACCATTCAGTGTTCGACATGCGCTGGATCGCCGCGAACAATGGTGGTATGGGTAGTAGGTCATCCTTGATGACCCGCAGAGCTTCCACGAAGTGCAGCACCTTGGTCTGGGCGCCGCCGCTGCAATGCACCATGCCATGGATCTCGCTGTGCATGGTCTTCAGTACCTGCTGAACAACGGGAGCGTAAGTGCGCGTCGGGGAGAGCACGGCCTTGCCGAAGTCCAGTGGTGTCCCTTCCAAAAGATCGGTCAAACGTGCTTGGCCGCTGTAGACAAGGTCCATGGGCGTTCCGGGATCGAACGTTTCTGGAAAAGCAGTACCCAATTCCTTGACGAATACGTCGTGCCGCGCGCTGGTAAGACCATTGCTGCCCATGCCTGTGTTGTAGCCGTCCTCATAGGTCGCTTGCCCAGAACTGGCGAGGCCTACGATCACATCCCCTGCTTGGATCCTGGCGTTGTCGATCACTTCGTTCCTCTTCATGCGACAGACCACAGTGCTGTCCACGATCACGGTGCGTACCAAGTCTCCCACATCCGCCGTTTCCCCTCCCGTGCTATGGATCCCGATACCCAGATCACGCATGCGCTGCAGGAAGACCTCGGTCCCCTCGATGATCGCGCTGATCACTTCACCGGGAATGAGCCGTTTATTGCGACCGATGGTGCTGCTGAGCAGAATGCCATCTGTGGCCCCCACGCAAAGCAGATCGTCGAGGTTCATGACCACAGCATCTTGCGCAATGCCGTGCCATACGCTCAGATCTCCGGTCTCCTTCCAATAGGCGTAAGCCAGTGAGGACTTGGTACCCGCACCATCGGCGTGCATCACCAAGCAGTGGTGCTCACTGCCAGTAAGGTCATCGGCAACCACCTTGCAAAAGGCTTTGGGGAAAAGCCCCTTGTCCAAATGGGCAATGGCCTTGTGTACATCCTCCTTGCTGGAAGAGACCCCGCGTTGTTCGTAGCGACCGGTGGGCATGGGTTGAAATGAAGAAGAGCATCCAACCGTAGGGCGGATGCTCTTCTGTTCAAGGCCTTAGCTAATTGGCTTTCGGCACGTAATCGTAGTTCAGCACGCGGAATTCGGTACGGCGGTTCTGCTGGTGGGCGGCCTCACGCTCCTCTTCCGTCTTCATGACCTTGATCTGCGCATCGGTGATACGTGGCATAGTCTCACCATAGCCCTTTGCCACCATGCGCACTGGGTCGATACCTTTGGTGACCAAATAGTTCACGCAGCTCTGTGCCCGGTTCTGGGACAAGATCTGGTTACGCGCATCGCTGTCACGGGTATCTGTATGAGCGGAAAGCTCAATGATAATGGTCTGGTTGTCGATCAAGGTCTGGTACAAGGTCTCCAAGGAGTCCTTGCCTTCTGGACGCAACTCGAACTTACCTAGGTCATACTGTACCTCCGGGAGTTTAATGACGATGTCCTTGGATGCGGGCTGCAGGAAGTATTCCTTCACGAACGTCGTACTCTCGTTGAGGCTTACGGTGGTCGCTTGGTCCTTTACCACCAAGTACCCCTCCTTCTCTGCCAGAATGCTGTAGGTGGTATTCTCCTTGATGTAACGGTCCTTGCCGTTCTCAATGAAGGTGAACCCACCATTGTCGTCAGTGAGCGCACTGAAGTTGCTGCCGTCGGTCCCTACCACGGTGATCTTCGCACCGGGCAAAGGTTGGCTCGTAGCCTTGTCATACGCGGTGCCTTGGAGACCGAAGATCATGTCGGGTAGGTAGAAGCGCCAGATATCATCCTGCCCTTTGCCACCTGCGCGGTTGCTGGTGAAGAAGCCCCGCTCCTCCTCTGCTTCGAAAGCGATGCCGAAATCATCAGAAGAACTGTTGATCGGCGAGCGGAGGTTATCCACTGCGCTCCAGGCGTTGTCACCAGCCTTTTCAGCATGGTAAATGTCCATGCCACCCATGCCAGGACGACCATTGGACGAGAAATACAGGCTACCGTCGTGACGAACGAAGGGGAACATCTCGTCCTTGGCGGTATTGATGTCAGCACCGAGGTTGGTTGCTGCTCCGGTTGGAACACCGTCCTTGTCCAACTTCACCATGTACAGGTCCTTACCCCCCTTGTGGCCGGGGCCTTTCATGTCGCTGGCAAAGATCAACGCTGTCTCGTCCTTGTTCAGCGCGGGATGACCGATCGTGATCGTATCGTTCTTCTCCGGGCGCAAGGCCAAGATCACCGGTTCGCTGTAGTTGTTGCCGACCTTTTTGCTCATCCAGATATCGCAGCCATATACCTTCTTCTTCTCCATGGGACAGCGGGTGAAGTACATCACCGAGCGCTTGGCGTTGAAGATGGGCGCACCTTCATTGCCTGCCGTATTGATGGTGATCGGCAGTTTCACCGGCTCACTCCACTTTCCGAGGCGGTCGCGGCTGCTGGTGAACAGATCGCTGAAGCTTTCGCCGATGATCTGGTCGGTTTCTGCACCGGTAGCGCCCGGACGGGTGCTGGTATAGACCACCGTTTCGTTCTTCTTATCGGCGAACGCAGGGGTAAAATCGTACTGCTGGGTGTTCAGCAACACCTCGGGATCCACGCTATAGCGGGTCGGGGTATCCTTCCAGGTCTGTGCTTGTTGGCACTCGGCGATGCTGGCGTCGGCGCGCATATCGCCGGACTTCTTTTCCTTGAAGCGGTTATAGGAAGCGATAGCCTCGGCATACTTGCCTTGCTGCTTCAACATATCACCGATGTATAGATAGGTGATGGGGTCCGTGTACTGGGCCTTGTTGGCCTTCTCGTACCACACCTCCGCCTGCTGCGGATCGCCGATAGCGCGGTAGGACTCGCCCACCTTAAAGATCAGCTCCGCCTTGGTGCTGGCCTTCTTCTCTACGGTGTAGGCCTTTTTATAGAGCTCGATGGCGTTGAAATAGAAGCCTTTCTTGAACGCATCATCCGCTTCTTCCGCCAGCTTCCCTTGGGCAGCAGCTGTTGTAGCGAAGACGATCGTGACGAACAGGCTGGCAAGGATCTTCCTTGTGGTCATCATGTGAGAGTGAGGGTGGGTCCTTTCTGGTTCCGGGCGAAGATAAGCAGATCCCGCAATGACGGTAGATGAACCGAAAGTCATGCTGCACCAACCAGCGCAATTCTGGGAAAGCATAGGCCTTTAGCGGGTAAAAAGAAGCTCGCGCATCTTCGGCAAGGGCCACAATTCGTCGTCCACGGTGATCTCCAGCTTGTCGCTGTGGTAGCGGATCTGGTCCAAATAGGGCTTTACCTTGTCGCAGTAGGCAATGGCCTTGGCGCGATGATCCTCGATGGTATTGGCTTTTTTGCGGGCTTCGGTCATTCCGTCGGCCAAGGATTTCAACTGGCCTAGGTGTTCGCTGATCTCCTCGATCAGCTCCACCTGCACCGCAGCGGCCTTTTTCGCCTTTTCCACGCCGAGCACATCCCGCAACCCGCGCACGTTCTCCAACAACCGGTTCTGATAGTTGATAGCGGCCGGGATGATATGGTTCACCGCAAGGTCCCCACAGACGCGGCTTTCGATCTGGATCTTCAACACATAGCTATGCAGTTCGATCTCGTGACGGGCTTCCAACTCGACCGCGCTGAGCACGCCCATGTCGGCGAAGAGCTTCTTGGTCTCCGGCCGGCTCCATACATCCAGTGCGCGTGGGGTATCCTGGATGTTGCTCAGGCCGCGTTTTGCAGCCTCCTTCTTCCATTCATCGCCGTAGCCGTTCCCCTCAAAGCGGACACTTTTGCTCTCCACGATCAGGTCACGGATCACGCGCAGCACGGCTTCATCCTTCTTGACCCCCTTCTTGATCAGCCCATCCACGATCTTCTTGAACTCGCGCAGCTGGTTGGCAACGATCGTGTTCAATACCGTCATGGAAGCGGCGCAATTGGCGCTGCTACCCACGGCGCGGAACTCGAATTTGTTGCCGGTGAAGGCAAAGGGACTGGTCCGGTTGCGATCCGTATTGTCCAGCATCACCGGAGGGATGCGACCGATGTCCAACTTCAATTCAGTCTTGCTCGCGGGGCTCATGGCGCCCTTGATGTTCTTTTCGAGGCCATCCAGCAACTTGGTCAGGTATTCGCCGATGAATACGCTGATGATGGCAGGCGGTGCTTCGTTCGCACCGAGACGGTGGTCGTTGTTGGCCGTAGCAATGCTGGCGCGCAGTACATCCGCATGGCTGTGGATCGCCTTGATGGTATTGACGAAGAATGCGAGGAACTGGATGTTCTCCTTCGGCGTTTTCGCGGGCCGAAGCAGGTTCTTGCCGGTGTTGGTGGCCAGGCTCCAGTTGTTGTGCTTACCACTGCCGTTCACGCCGGCGTACGGCTTTTCGTGGAAGAGCACACGGAAGTGGTGCTTGCGTGCGGTCTTTTCCATCACGTCCATCAAGAGCATATTGTGGTCCACGGCGAGGTTGAGTTCCTCGAACACGGGCGCGCACTCGAACTGGTTCGGTGCCACTTCGTTGTGACGTGTCTTCACCGGAATGCCCAACTTCAATGATTCCGTCTCGAAATCGCGCATGAAGGCCTGCGCCCGTTCCGGGATGCTCCCGAAGTAATGGTCTTCCAACTGCTGCCCCTTGGCCGGAGTATGGCCGAAGAGCGCGCGGCCCGTCATCATGATGTCCGGACGTGCATAGTAGAGGGCTTCGTCGATCAGGAAATACTCCTGTTCCCAGCCGAGGGTGCAGGTCACCTTGGTCACCTCCTTATCGAAGTATTGACAAACGGCGGTGGCGGCTTCATCCACGGCCTTGATGGCGCGGAGAAGGGGCATCTTGTAGTCGAGCGCCTCGCCGGTGTAACTGATAAAGATGGTTGGTATGCAGAGCGTGCGCCCCATGATGAAGGCCGGGCTGCTGGGGTCCCAAGCGCTATAACCACGGGCCTCGAAGGTGCTGCGGATGCCTCCGCTGGGAAAACTGCTGGCATCCGGCTCTTGTTGTACAAGCATACCGCCGTCGAATCGCTCGATGCTGCGGCCGTTACCGATAGGCTCGAAAAAGGCATCGTGCTTCTCGGCACTCGTCCCGGTCAAGGGTTGGAACCAGTGTGTGTAGTGGGTGGCTCCTTTACTGGCGGCCCACTCCTTCATACCACTGGCTACCTGATCGGCAAGTTTGCGGTCGATGCGTTCCCCTTGGTGCACGGCCTGCCGCACGGCGAAGTAGGCGTCCTCGGTAAGGAACATACGCATGGCATCCTCATTGAACACGCTGGCACCGAAGTAGTCGCTAACCTTGGCCGACGGTGCTTCGGTATGCTTCGGGACACGACCGAGTACATTTTCCAATGCCTTGTGTCGAATATGGGGGGTGTTCATAGGAATTTGCTATTTCTGCGGCGAAGGTATATGATCAGACTAGGGGTGAATATCAAATTATCCACATTTCCGGAAACACACCCCCAATTCTTGACTAGTATATCCCGAAAAACCATCGGGAATGCATATGGTGCCTCATGCTGTTCAGTGGGTCGCTGAAATACAAGTAATGAAGTACGGATCAGCCGAGATCCAAAGAGAACGACGACGATGCTCACTTACCGGTATCTCCGGAAGGAGGATCCTCCGTGGGCGGTTCGGCGACCGGAGGCGCAGGGTCCTCGATGGCGCGCTGGAACTCTCGGCGCTGTTCGCTAACCGTGCGTTGCATATCGTGCGCACCCCGTTGTATCTCACGCTGCACCTCATTGCTGGCATCGCGGACCTGGCGCATGGTACGGCCCAAGGTCCGCGCCAAGTCGGGAATTCCTTTCGATCCGAAGAACATCAGCGCGAATGTGAGCACGATCAAAAGCTCGCCACCACTGATATCGAAGATGAGTGGATGTCCCATTTCAGGTCCAAAAATAGGAAGTCCCTCCTGTGGGGCGGGACTTCCTCAGGGAGAGTGGTACTGTATCAAGCCACAGCAGCGGCCTTCGCGGTAAGGACCGGTTCCTTCTTGCGCAGCAGAAGATCCACAGCCGATGCGGAGGCCACGAAGATCGAAGAGTACGTTCCGACCACCGTTCCGATCAACAGACCGAATACGAAGCCTCTGATGGACAGACCACCGAAGAAGAAGATAATGAGCAACACCAGCATCGTACAAATACCGGTATTCAACGTACGGCTCAGGGTGCTATTGATGGCCTTGTTGAACAAAGAGACCACCGGTTCACGTTTGTGCTCGCGTGTGAACTCACGAATACGGTCGAACACGACCACCGTATCGTTGATGGAATAACCCACCACGGTGAGGATCACGGCGATGAAGGCTTCATCGATCTCCATGGAGAAGCCAACGAAGCCCCAGAGCAAGGAGTAGATGCCCAGAAGAACGAGTACGTCGTGGACCAAGGAGAGAATGGCACCGACACCATACTGCCAGTTGTTGAATCGGATACCGATGTAGATGAACATGAAGATCAGCGCCAATGACACGGAGGTAAGCGCTTTTATCTTGATATCATCGCTGATCGTAGGGTCCACTTTGCGGGTATCATCGGCGAACGTGAACACCCCGACTTGGCCCAAGCCTCCGGCGATGCGGGCCTGCACAATGGAGTCGGCTGCCAAACCGGGTTCTTCGATCATGTAGTTGGTGGTGATCTTCAAGCGACGATCGCCACCATAGGTTTTCACGGCCATGGTATACTGGCGGCCCGCTTCGTTCTTTACAATGGGCTCCAGTGTGGCACGCACTTGCTCCAGATCCACGGGCTGCGCATATTCCACAACGAACGTTCTACCACCGGTGAAGTCGACCCCCCAGTTGAAACCGCGGGTGAAGATGGAGATCAAGCCGATGGCGATGATGGTGAAGGAGATGCCGTAGAACAGCTTCCGTTTGCCCATGAAGTCATAGTTCGCACCCTCGAACAGGTTCTTGTTCCAAGGGCGCCAGAAGCTGATGGTCTTCCCTTTATCCAAACGCCACAACATGACCATGCGCGAAATGAAGATCGCCGTGAACAATGAGGTAAGGATACCAAGGCCCAAGGTGGTGGCAAAACCACGGATGGGGCCCGAACCGAAGAAGTAGAGGATCACCGCCGTGGCGAACGTGGTGACGTTCGAATCGATGATCGCGGAAAGCGCCCCTTGGTTACTGTAGGCGGTCTCCAGCGCGCTTTTGAGCATACGGCCTTGCTTCAGCTCATCTCGCACCCGTTCGTTGATGAGCACGTTCGCATCCACCGCCATGCCGATGGTAAGCACGATACCGGCGATGCCTGCCAACGTAAGCGTAGCTTGCATGGAAGCCATGGTACCGATGAGGAAGAACACGTTCGCAAGCAAAGCGATATCAGCGATCCAGCCGGCCCGGGCATAGTACAGGCCCATCACCAAAAGAACACCGATCAAAGCGACCCCGAAGGAGAGCAGGCCGCTGCTGATGTTGTCCTCACCCAAGGAAGGCCCTACGACCGTCTCGTCGATGATCCGTGCCGGCGCGGGCAGGGCACCGGCCTTCAGGATATTGGAAAGATCATCCGCTTCTTGGATCTGCTTGTTGAGGTCACCGGCGCCAAGGCTGATGCTGGAACGACCACCGGAGATCTCGGACTGCACGATCGGCGCGCTGTAGACCAGATCGTCCAGGACGATCGCAACAGCTTTGCCAACGTTATCACCCGTCATCACTTTCCAGGTCTGCGCTCCTTCGGCATCCATTTGCATGATCACCTCCACATCGCCCTTCAGGTCGAAATCCTGCGCAGCGTTGATGATGGAGCTACCATCCAACTTCGGCTCACCGCCGCGTGGTACTTTCAAAGCGTAGAGGTTCAGAAAAGCCGAGGAACCGCCTGCTTGCAGGTCACGCACCTCCGGTTTGGAGGCCCATGCCAGTTTCAGATCGGACGGCAATGAAGCGATCACCGCAGGCATGGCCAAGAACTTGTTCACTTGGGCCGTATCCGCGAGGCGGGCAGTTCCAACGACAGCTCCTTTGGCGAGGTTGAAACCACCGCCTTGGCCTTGCACCACGGAAGGTGTCAAGACAGCGAACAGCGGGTTCTCCTTGGCGAAGTCCTCTTGGCTGGCAGCGGTCGTGTCAGAAACGGCAGCGGCGGTATCCAACGCCGTGGTATCCGCAGCACCATTCGCCGCCACCGCATCGTCACCGTTCGAGATCACACGCAAGGCCATACGACGATTCTGCCCGCGACCCTCTTCGGTATCATTCGATGCAACGGCGTATTGCGAGCCATATCCTTCAGCTTCCAACCGGTCGCTGGCGATACCCTTGGCCACCAAAGCCGCAGTAACAGCCTCGGCGCGTTGCTGTGAGAGCTCCACGTTCGCCTCTTCCTTCCCGGTATTGTCGGTATAACCGCCGATCTTCAGGCGCACCTGTGGATAGGCTTTGAGGATCTCCACCAAGTTCGTCAACTGCGCATCGGAATTCTCCGTTTCGATAGCTGAACTGCCTGTGCCGAACGTCACGCGATCGAAGTTGAACCATGTGGTCTTGTCAGCGGACGTGCCGCTTGCGAGCGATCCGATAAGGCCACTTTCCACACCCGTTGAACTACCTTTTACTTCGAAATTGGACTCCAGCATATGCACGTACTCCGCTCCTTCCGCTGGTGTGGCGGTGGTGTCTCCGTTCCATCCACGAAGTCGGGTATTGGCTGTTTCCAGAGCAGGATAAACGTCACCGTTGTCATAGGTCTCCCAGAATTGCAGGTTGGCGGTGCTCTGTAGCACTTTACGTACGCGCTCTTTGTCCTTCACCCCGGGCAATTCAATGTTGATACGACCGCTGAATGCTTGTTTCTGGATGCTGGGCTGCGCCACACCGAACTTGTCGATGCGGGTGCGCATGATCTTCTCCGTGTTGTTCAGCGCCGTCTCTGCTTCACGACGGAGGGCTGCGAGGTACTGGTCGTCGCTGCCTTCACGGTCGAACATATCCTTGCGCTCAGGGCTATAGAAAATGGCCGAAAGTGGTCCGTGGCCGGGCACCTTGACATACTCCTCACCAAAAAGCGTGATGAAGTCCTTGTCACTGCTCTTCTGACGTTCGCGTGCGCTGGCGATGGCGGAACGGAACGCAGGTTCTTCACTGTTCTCGCTCAAGTTCACGACCAATTCCGGGATGCTCACCTCCAAGGTCACGGCCATTCCACCCTTGAGGTCAAGACCCAGATTGATCTCCTTCTCCTTGCATTCCCTGTACGTGTAGCCCAATACGGGATAGACCTTCTCCTCGCTACGTGCGCGCAGGTAACTGTTCTCGAATTGAAGGATCAACGCGGAAGTGTCCTGCACGCTCTTGCCCATCGCGGTAAGAGCCGAATCGGCCATCCGCGCACCTTCTGCATGGGCCCTCTTCTCTAGCCCGGAAGTGAAGATGGAGAATGACATCTGATACGCACACGCGAGCGCCAACAAGATGGTGAAGATCCAAAGCGCGCCTCTATTCTGCATTACTGTCGTTTTTCTAAAAGAGGCGGCAAATATAACGTTGTTGTCCATCGGGGGAAGTGATGTAGAAGGAATGCCCGCCAGGCGTGGTATTCAGGGGCATTTCAGTCCTGAAAAAGGCTTCAGTAGGGATACCGGAACGGTAACACGACCGTCTTCGATCATCGCTCGGGCATCACCACCTTTGCACATCCCAGCACAGCAAATGACCATCCGTTACATCCTCTTCTTGAGCCTTGCCATCCCTTTCACGGCAAGCACCTTTGCGCAAATGGACCTGCATTTCGACGCGACTATCCCCGTGAGCAGGCAGGGTATTGATCTGGACCTTGCATGGTCTGGCGGCTTCAATTCCACACAAGTGAGCCAAATTGACTTGGACATGGACGGCTTGAAGGACCTGTTCTTCTTCGACCGGATCGGCAACAAGGTGACGATCCTACGTAATACAGGCGGGACGGGCACGGCCGGGTACGAGACAACCCGCGCTTTCGACACGATATGGCCATTCCCTGAGCTTCACGACTGGGCGATGCTGCGCGATTACAATTGCGACGGCAAAGAGGATATTTTCACTTACTCCAGCGCTGGATTTTCCGTGTATCATAACATTTCCACGCCGGATGGTGCAGCGTTCGAGCTGTTCAACTACCGTGTGGAATGCGACTACGTTTTCTCCGATGGCTCCTCGCAACGCACGAACCTCTTTGTTTCCTCCGATGACCTTCCGGGATTCGCCGATGTGGATTCGGATGGGGACTTGGATGTACTCACCTTCAGCCAGCTGGGGTCCTTCGTTCAGTACTACAAGAACCTTACGCTGGAGAACCACGGAACGTGCGATAGTCTGGACTTCGAGCTGCGTAACGGGTGTTGGGGCCGCTTCGCGGAGAACGCATCCACCAATGATGTTACCCTGAACGTACCGTGTCCCTTCCCGATCCCCGCACCGGAGTTGGGTGGACCGACAGTGGAGACCCGTGAAGGAGAAGTCGCATTGACCAAGGCACACTCCGGTAGTACCGTAACACCGCTGGACCTTGATGGGGACAATGTAATGGACCTTCTCCTCGGTGACATCTCCTTTCCGAATATCGTCGCCCTGAACAACGGTGGGACCATCTCCGATTCCTTCATGACCTCGGAGGACAGTGCTTTCCCAGTGAATGATCAACCCGTGAACGTGCCGGTATTTCCGGCTGCGTTCCATTTGGATGTGGACAAGGATGGAAAGCGTGACCTTTTGGTAAGTCCCAACGCTCGCTCACTATCGCAGAACTTCAAGAGTCTTTGGTACTACACCAATACTGGCACTGACGCTGCTCCGGTCTTCGAATTCCAGCAAGAGGACCTCTTCCAAAGCCGCATGATCGATGTGGGTGAAGGAGCCTACCCCATTCCGTTCGACCACAATGGCGATGGGCTGATGGACCTGCTCGTTGCGAACGACGGATATTACCAGCCGGGGGTGGACTTCATCGGCAAAGTGGCCTTGCTGGAGAATACGGGAACCCCAACGGCACCTGCCTTCGATCTGGTCACTGACGACTACATGTCCCTTTCCACCAGTGGCATCGGTGCAGGCATGTATCCTGCTTTCGGTGACATCGATGGCGACGGCGACAAGGACATGTACATCGGTGACCACTTAGGTCGAATGCACTTCTACCGCAACACCGCAACGGATCAAGTCGCCCAATTCGTGCTGGAACAACCGAACGTCACGAATACGGAAGGAGAAGTGATCGATCTGGGAATGGACGTGACGCCACAGTTCAATGATATGGATGAGGACGGACTGTTGGACTTGGTGATCGGCGAACAGAACGGCAACTTGAACTACTACCGGAACACTGGTACGGCAGCGGCAGCGCAATGGTCCTTTGTAACCGACTCGTTGGGCGGCGTGATGACCAGGACGATCTATACCCAAGGTTTCTCTGTTCCCTTCCTTTTCGAGAACGGCCAAGGGCAGCGCGAAATGCTTGTTGGATCCGACCCTGGTTGGCTATGGCACTATACGAACATCGATGGCAACCTCGACGGGGACTGGACCTTGTTGGACAGCAGCTTCATGGACATGCGAGACGGCTATCGCACTGGCCTTTGCTTGTACGATCTCACAGGTGATGCGGAATTAGACCTCGTGGTCGGGAACTTCTTGGGCGGCCTCTCCTTCTGGAGAAGCGATGTGATATCCAGTGTTGCTGGTCAAGCGCAGCGTGGATCGGAAGTGGTTGCGCGACCGAACCCTACGAATGGCGTTCTGGAGTTGATCGTTCCCGAAGCGCTGGCACCGAACACCTCTTGGGTATTCCGCAATAGCATCGGTCAAGAGGTGGCTAGCATACCAGCAACCGGTCCGCGTACGATGGTCGATCTCTCGAACTTACCCGAAGGCATCTATATGGCCCGGGCCGAGGGGGTGACCTCAACGCAACCGATCCGTGTAGTGATCTCCGGCAGTTCAGGCCGATGATCCGATCGCGGACATGCGCGAAATAAGAACGGCGCCCGTCGGGGCGCCGTTCTTGCTGTGGTTGGAAGTTCTTAAGCCGTCACATTCATCTTGTCCATCACCTCCATCACCTCCTTCACCGCTTTGGCGCTTGCATCGCACAACGCTTGTTCCTCCTTGTTCAGTTTCAACTCGATGATCCGCTCAATGCCGGTGCGACCGAGGATGACCGGAGCGCCCATGAAGATGTCCTTCAAACCGTATTCACCTTGCAGCCAAACGCAGCAGGGGAACACGCGCTTCTGGTCACGCACGATGGACTCGACCATTTGCGCAGCTGCCGTGCCCGGGGCGTACCAAGCAGAGGTACCAAGCAGGTTCACGATCTCGCCACCACCCTTCTTGGTACGGTCCACGATCGCATCAAGTTTGTCCTTGTCGATCAGTTCCGTTACAGGAATTCCGCCTACCGTGGTGTAGCGTGGCAATGGGACCATGGTATCACCGTGCCCACCCATGAGCACAGCTTGTATGTCCTTCGGGCTCACCTTCAATTCCGTTGCCAAGAAAGCGCGGTAACGCGCGGTATCCAGGATACCGGCCATACCGATCACGCGGTTCGCAGGGAACTTACTGTTCACGAAGGCGCAGTACGTCATCACATCCAACGGATTGCTCACCACGATGATGATGCAGTTCGGGCTGTGTTTGACCACGTTCTCGGTAACGCTCTTCACGATCGCAGCGTTGGTGGCGATCAGATCATCGCGGCTCATGCCCGGTTTGCGGGGCAGACCACTAGTGATCACGACCACATCGCTGTCGGCGGTCTTGGAATAATCGTTCGTGCTGCCCACTACCCGGGTGTCGAACAGGTTGATCGGCGCGGTCTGCCAGATGTCCAAAGCCTTGCCTTCGGCGAAACCTTCCTTGATATCCAACAGGACGACTTCGTTGGCGAGTTCCCAACGGGCCACAGCATCGGCGCAGGTCGCACCCACGTTGCCAGCCCCTACCACGGTAACTTTCATTCGGTTGTTTTGATTGAGGTTCTTACCCCATGCATCCCGGTGATCCATAGGAGGTGCGAAAGTAGCACGATCCTTGGAGCGTACAGCGACTTGAGGCAGTTGGTCGGTTGGTGTTCAGCCCTTTGCCGGCCGATCTTCGGTGGCCAGGCATCCTTTTCGTATGGATTGCGTCTTCCCCTTAAGCATGGCTATCTTACCGGCTCAAATGGTACGGCCCGAAGTCCCCCCTACGGCAACCGAACGGAATCCACTCCGTCTGGTACCCACATGGGTAACTATGGAGGGACCGGAGCAAGCGTTCGGTGCGCTGATAGATGGGTGCTTGAAAGAAGAGCGCAAGGCCCAGCAACGGGTATATGAGCTTTTTTACGGGAAGATGATGGCCGTGTGCCTTCGGTACACCAAGAACGCCGACCAAGCCAAAGACATCCTGCAAGATGGCTTCATCAAGGTCTTCAAAAGCGTCGATAAGTTCAACCGAGCAGGTTCTTTTGAAGGTTGGATCCGCCGGATCATGGTGAACACCGCCATCGACCATTTCCGCCGGACGAAGAACTCCTACCTACTTCTTGGGGAAGAGCGCAGCATTGAGGACTTCGGCGATCAGGATGAGGAGGATATCCTAGCCGACGAATCCACCGAGGATATTTTGGACTTGAAGCCCGCCGACATTATCAATGCGATGCAAAAGTTGACCCCTGCCTATCGCACGGTATTCAACCTGTACGTGTTCGAGGAGCTCACCCACAAACAGATCGCCGACACGTTGGGGATCAACATCGGGACCTCCAAGAGCAATTTGGCCAAGGCGAAGCACAATTTGAGGAAGTTACTTACAAAAGAGCACAGGCTCCACTAAAGGTCGAGCATCATGAACGGGTTGAACGCATTTGAACGAACGGTCAAGGACTCTTTGGAGCCTTATGAGGTACCGTACAACTCGGCCGATTGGGCCCAGATGGAGCGCATGATGGACCAAGGAAAGATCACCCATCGGGTATCGCGCTCCGGCCTCTACGCTTTGTTGATCGGCGGCTCCATAGCCGCAGCAAGCAGCTTCCATGCCTTGACCGCACCGGTGAATATCACCGAGGGGTCTGCTGACATCACCACGGTCGCCCAAACTCCTTCCCTACCATCTGAGCCAACCACCGACCTTTCCGCCGCGAGTGTTGCTGAAGTAGCTGCATCAAACCTAGCGGGACGACCCGCCGATCCGAAGAATACGGTGGAGGCACCCACTTCAGTTGAAAAGACCCCCACCCCAAGGTCTTCGGGTCCTGTGGTGGTAGCACCCTTGGGACATGGGGCGGCCAAGGATGCTTCACGGACCAATGTTGATGGCCCTGTCGTGCGCCCCAGCATAACCGAAGGATGTCCCGGCACCTCCATCGAATTCGCAGCAGAGAATCTGCCTGAGAAGGGTATCTACCTATGGAACTTCGGGGACGGTAGCTTTTCGAACAAACCGACCCCGAACCATGCCTTCTCCAAAGCGGGCAGTTTCGAGGTCATGCTCTCCCACTCCTCCCTTGGTGGTGGTAACATCCACAACAAGCCCGCAGCGGACAGGATCGTGATCCACGAAGCACCAGAAGCTTCGTTCAACCTTTTGAAACAGGAGTACGATAACACTGTTCCATCGGTACATTTCGAGAACCGCAGCTTGGGTGGCAGTTCCTACGTGTGGGACTTCGGCGACGGATCAACTTCCGTCATTGCCCATCCGGACCACGTGTACAAGAAGGAAGGCGTGTACCAAGCGTCTTTGACCGTGACCAACGCGAATGGCTGTGTAGACCACACCGAGCGCACGGTACGGATCGATTCGGACTACGACCTGCTCGCGCCAAAGACGTTCTCGCCCAATGCTGATGGTGTGGATGATGTATTCATGCCCGAAGCGCTTAAAACACTGGGTGTGAAGTTCCACTTGTCCATATTCGATTCCAAGAGCGGTGCGTTGGTGTATGAGACATCCGATGCCCAGCGTCCCTGGAACGGTCGGATGTCGAACCGAGGCGAGACCTGCATTTCCGGTGATTATGTATGGATGGTGGAGATGCGGGATGGCGAGAAACTCGGTGGTGCGTACAATGGCGCCGTTGACCTTAAGCGGTAGGCCCCCTGTAATGAGGAACGAACAAGGACCCGGACCTAGTCCGGGTCCTTTATTTTTGTACTTGGGCAACCCGAAGGCGATTCGACAGGTCTCTCCGGCACCAGAGCGATCGGGAACAATGGTGCGGCACTGAGTCCAAACCCGACCACCGAAAGATGTTGATACCGATGATAAGACGCTACCTCCTCTCCTTGTTCGCGGTGGCCCTGCTGGCATCTGCACATGGACAGCAATTCCCGATCACCTCCGGCACCATCGATGCATGCGCGGGCGTGCTCGAGGATACTGGCGGCCCATCAGGACAGTACAGCAATGGAGAGAACGCAACGGTGGTGATCTGTTCGGATACGCCGGGCGATGCTATTTCCTTGACGTGGGTGGTCTTCACACTTAGCCCTACAGGACCGAACCCTCCGGACAGGATATTGATCTGGGATGGCAACTCCACGGCGGAAACATTTCTTGGGGAATATACCGGCGCTTCCTTGCAAGGGTTGATCACCTCGGCGACTTCGTTCAACACCTCCGGATGCCTTACCGTGCAATTCATCTCGAATGCGAATGGGACAGGGAATTTCGCTGCTTCGATCACATGCTATACACCTTGCGAGCGACCATTGGCCGCCGCGACGATGACGGAAGTCAGCCCCGCGTTGATCTGCGTTGGTGAGGTGGTCGATTTCGACGGCACTACATCCACTGCAGCTCCTAATTTCAACATCGCGAGCTATACCTGGAACTTCGACGACCAGACCACGGCCACTGGCCCCACGGCATCCCACAGTTTCGACGAGCCGGGTGAGTATGTGGTGCAACTCTTCCTCTTGGATGACAACGACTGCGCCAGCGCGAACCTCGTGGACCTGCAGATCCTGGTAAGTACCACACCGAGTTTCGCAGGGACCGTAGAGAGCGTTGAGACATGCTTAGGAGCCACGGTGAACTTGGATGCCGTGGTTGAACCTGTCACATGGACAGGTATTCCTGTTGGCTTCTTCGGCGATGGCGTTTATCTACCCGATGATCTTGGCCTACCCTTCACCAGTGAGTTGAGTTTCACACAATTTGAACCGGGGCAGACCTTGAATAACATCAACGATCTACTGTCCGTATGTGTGAGCATGGAGCATTCGTTCATGGGGGACCTCGTGCTTTCGGTGACCTGTCCGAACGGACAGAACGTACTCATGCACCAACAAGGTGGTGGCGGCACATACTTCGGCGATGCGAACGATGGTGACAGCAATGCCGATCCAGTTGCCGGAACATGTTGGGATTACTGCTGGTCCCCAAATGCAATACTGGGGATCATGTCCGATTGTTCTGAATTCGGTGTAACACCGAATACGCAACCAGCGAGCCAAGGGGAAGCGCTTAGTCCAGGGACCTACTCCACGGTACAGCCGCTCACCAACCTGCTCGGATGCCCGCTGAACGGGACATGGACGTTCACCTCAACGGATCTTTGGGGCGCTGACAACGGGTTCATCTGTTCCTGGTCCTTGAACCTGGATCCTTCCATCATTCCGGACGTGACGCAATTCACACCGGAGATCGGCACGAGCACTTTGGACAGTGCGGGTTGGTCCGGTCCGTTCCTGACTATCGACCCGTTGAACCCGCTCTCCGCATTGGCCACACCGGATGTAGCGGGCACATACGACTATTCGTTCTTTGTCACGGACAACTTCGGTTGCTCCTACGACACCACGATCACCATAGCGGTGCCCGAGCAATATGTGGTCGATGCCGGGAGCAACATCGTGCTATGTACGGATGCATTGCCCATGACCGGGGTGATCACCGCGAACGGCGGACCAGCAAACTGCGCGTGGGAGCTTGTTCTTTCCGACGCAGCCTGGGACGGATGGAACGGTGGGGCCAACTTGAATGTGACGATCGACGGTGTGACCACCAACTATACGATCTCCGGATTTGCCAATCAACTTACCATACCGCTTGCGATACAGAGTGGAGGAACCATCGAACTATCCTACACCGCAGGAACGACATGGAACAATGAGAATTCGTTCGTGCTGAACAATGATATCGGCACGGAGATCTATAGCTCACCCAATGGTCCTGCGACCGGCCTCTCCTATTCCGGCCCTACCGCCTGTGGTGGTGGCCCTCAACCGACCTTCAGCTGGACGCCGACGACCGGATTGACGGACCCCACGAGCCCGACCAGCGATGTGTATGTAACGGAGCCCACCATGTACTACATGAGCGCCTACCCGGCAGGCCATCCGGAGTGCGCCGTAGTGGATAGTGTATTGGTAAGCCCTGACCCATCTATCGATGCCGGCCTATCGGACGCCACGGTGCTTTGCGCGAGCGACCCCATTATTCTGCTGACCGACTCCTTGGGTGGAACGCCTGATGCGGGTGGCCTGTGGACATCAAGTGGCTTCAATTTGGTAGCGAACGAGTTCGACCCTTCGGTGGGATCGTCCGATGTGTATACCTACACCGTAACAAGTGCGGCCGGGTGTGTTGCAACATCAACGCTGGACATCACGATCATACCATCCGACGATCCCACCTGTTGCGGCGTGGTGGATGCTGGAGAGCCTGCGTTCTCGTGCAACTTGACGATTGCCCTAACGGCCACGCGAGGGAACACCGGCGTAGGGAACTGGACCGGCCCATTAGGGGCTGTTTTCGGTGATGCGTACGAGCCTGTTACTACCGTTACCATGCCTGTTGGAATGGGCGGAACGCACATGTTCTACTGGGTTGAAAATGACGGAGCTTTCTGTAATTTGATCGATAGTGTCGAGATGACCGTTACCGACGCATACCTATTCACACCGACCCCTACGGATGCGTTGTGTTTCAGCTATTGCGATGGTGCAGCGCAGATGTTGGTAACGGGTGGCAACAGCGTCGCGGGCCGCATGTTCGAGTGGTCCACGGGTGAAGATGCTCTTGAGCTTGATTCCATCGGCGATCTTTGCGCCGGCGATTACACTTTGCTGGTTCGCGATGACAACGGATGCGAAGGCTCCACGACGATCATGATCGCCGAGCCGATCCTGTTGGAGATCGATTCATTGGCATCACAACCCGTTACGTGTTCCGGAGATTGCGATGGCCAAGCGGAGATCTACGATCTGGAGGCGGTGGAATACAGCTTCGATGATGGTGCAAGTTGGAACACCAGCGGTATACTCCCCGATGCATGCGAAGGGATCTATCCAGCGCGCATAAGGGATGCCATAGGCTGTTACGGAACTGGACCCGTGACGATAACCGGACCACCGCCGGTGATCGCGGATTTCATTTGGGGACCTGACCCTGCCAACGTGAACAACCCGACGATAACATTCGTGAACACTTCATCGGACGCTGTTCGCTACTTCTGGAACATCGCCGATCTGGCCTCCAGCACGGGAACGAACACCTCCTTCACCTTCAGCAACAAGGAACCGGGCACCTACGAGGTGTGCATGGTCGCCTACAACGCGAACGATTGTGCCGATTCCATCTGCTACAACGTGATCATCGACGATGTGCTGTTCACCTACATCCCGAACAGTTTCACGCCCGATGGAGACGACCACAACGACGTTTGGGGCATGAGCACGAATATTTCAGTGATCACGAATTACCAAATGATGGTATTCGACCGCTGGGGCCAGATGGTCTACAACACGACCGACCCTTACAAGGGTTGGCTAGGCAGTTACCAGAATGGTGGAGAGGTGCTGAAGAGCGATGTTTATGTATACCGCATCCTATACGGGATCCAGAATACGGAAGCCGTAAAGGAGATCGTCGGTCATGTGACATTGATCAAGTAGCAGCCCTAACGCAGGTGTTGAACGACCCGAGCAGGCATCCGACAGAGCACACGATTTGTAATGCGGATCAGCAGCATCGGCGATCGCACACGTGGGAACGGCCTATCCCATTGGTCACCGCACCGTACCTCCAGCCGTAGGATGCATAAAATGTCCCGCACGCTCTTAGTGGGAATGGCGGTGATCACCTCCGTGTTATTCCATGAAGAAGTCAAAGCCCAGATCTATCCGATCAATGGCGGTCCGATCACGGCTTGTAGCGGGGGCTTGGTCACGAGCAACGGACTGAGTGGTGGCGGGTACGGTAACAATGAGGACTTTGTGACCACGATCTGTTCCGATGTAGCCGGGCAGGGCATCTTCCTCACATTCGTAGCGTTCGATCTGAGCTTGGCCGGACCAGGAACCGTGGACCAGTTCATGATCTACGATGGGCCGGACGAAGGTTCGCCATTGATCGGCACGTACATCGGGGAAGAACTGCAAGGACAGATCATCGCCGTGACACCTGACAATACATCGGGTTGCCTCACCGTCCATTTCACGTCCAATGCGATCGGCGAAGGGACGTTCAGCGCCGTGATCTCTTGTGGCACACCTTGCTGGCCTCCGGTACCCAACGCGGTGATCACCGGGGAGGCCCTGCCTGCTCGCGTATGTATGGACGAACCGATCTCCTTCGACGCCAGTGCATCAGCCGCCAGTCCTGGGCAGACCATTGCCACCTACGCTTGGAACATGGACGATGGCACGGAGCTCACCGGCCCACTGGTATCGCATTCGTTCACGGAACCCGGCCAGTACCTCGTCTCCCTTCAACTGACGGATGATACGGGCTGCGAGAATACCCAGCAGACCACGGTCGAGGTATGGGTCGGGACCGAACCCGAATTCGTTGGGACCACACCGGATGGCACCGTTTGCGAAGGAGCCCCAGTGCAACTCATGGGCGCAGCGCAAGGTGTTACGTGGAGCGGCTTGCCTGTGATCGACTTGGGCGGGCAGATCGACCTGCCTGACCAAACCGGGCAGCTCTTCACGAGCGAGGTGGACTTCTCCGTATTCGATAACGCAGCTTTACTCACCGACGTTTACGATCTCACGTCGATCTGCGTATCCATGGAGCATACGTTCATGGGCGACTTCATCCTGAGCATCACCTGCCCGAACGGCCAGAACGCCATTCTGCATCAGCAGGGGGGGGGTGGCACTTTCCTTGGCGATGCAAACGACACCGATATGGGATCGAACATCGTACCGGGCACCTGTTGGGACTATTGTTTCAGTGCATCAGCGACGCTGGGCACATGGGCGGACTGTGCCCAGTTCGGCACCACCCCGAACGTGATGACCACCTCCCAAGGCACCGCACTGGTCCCGGGAACCTATTCCAGCGTGGATCCCTTTTCAGATCTGTTGGGTTGTCCGTTGAACGGGGTATGGACACTAGGCTTCGTGGATCAATGGGCAGCGGACAATGGCACTATGTGCAACTGGTCCATCAACTTCGATCCATCGTTGTATCCGGACCTCACGGAATTCACCCCGCACGTTGGCACCAGTGCGGATTCGGCGCAATGGACCGGCACCGGACTGATAGTAGACCCCAGCGATCCATCCTTGGCAAGCACGGTGCTTACGGAGACTGGGGTGGAGGAATTCATCTATACCGTGACCGACGATTTCGGTTGCACCTACGACACGACTATCACGATCACCGTGCGGAACGCACCGCGTGTTGATGCGAGCGTTACTTCCGTTGGCCAATGCGAGGATCCCGCCCGGTTGCGGGCGACGATCGTGGCATACGCCCTCCCCCCCGGCAGTTCTCCGTTGATCTATGCCTGGACACCTGCTGCGGGCACTACCGCTCCGAGCCTTCCTGAACCCTTCACGCAGATCACTGAGACCACGCTCTTCGAAGTGAGTGTTTACCCGAACGGCCAACCGTGGTGTACGACATCGGATACGATACGCGTGGATCCGCCGTCGTTTCTCGGCAACGACAGCACGATCATCAACGCCTTGTGCTTAGGCGAGCAAGGATCCGTGACCATTTCGAGCGATGGTCCAGGTGGTCCGTGGAATTATGAATGGCGCGATGCGCAGAACGCCATCATCCGAACCACTACAGGTGCCGTCGGTGACGATCTACAAGCTACCGCCGGAAGCTATTCCGTGCGTGTTAGTGAAGGAGCCAATGGGAACGGTTGCTCCGATACCCTGCTGGTGGAGATCACCGAGCCACCACTGCTCGCTTGGTCGGAAGTGCCGCAGGATACGCTCATTTGCCTGACCGCGGAGCATCAATTAAGCGCGTTGGCACTCGGTGGCACTGGCAGTATCATCTTGCACTGGTCCCAAGGTCTAGCAGGGAATGGTCCACATACCGTGAGCCCAAATGCGACAACGACCTATCGCGTGGTGGCCGAGGATGCGAACGGATGCAGCACGGACACCGTCGCAGCGATCGTATCGGTGCTCGACCCGATCGGATTCGACACCCTCTCCGACTTCACGCAATGCAGTGGCGTTCCCTTCACCCTCAACGCGTCCAATGCGGTCGGAGGCAACGGGGACTATACCTACATCTGGAACAATGGAGCCTCTTCCGCTCCGCTCATCGTTGATAGCTTATTCAATGACGCGCAGCTGTGCGTTACTGTCCAGGACGGATGTGAATCACCGCCAGTGACGTCCTGTGCTGATATTACCGTTCTGCATACCCCGCCGTTGGTGCTCACTGTTGATTCTGCGCTGGGTTGTGCCCCCTTCCAAGTTCGGTTCGCGCTGCGCGATACCACCGAGGGTGCCAGCATTCTCTGGGACTTCGGTGACAACATCAGCACCCTTGGTGTGGACAGTATCAACCACATCTACTCGGTGGCGGGCCACTACAGTGTTACTGCAACGGCCACGTGGCCGAACGGCTGCATCACGGATACGACGATCACGCAATTGGTGCGAGTGATCCCGGTTCCGGTGTCGGATTTCGCTTGGACACCCGATCCGCTCACCGTATTCGAACCGGTCGCACAATTCTACGAGACGGCGGAATCGAACGAGGTCGCCTATGCCTGGGATTTCTTCGAATTCGGGACATCGGAAGAACCGGACCCCACGATCATCTTCCCGAACGACGAGGGCCGCTACTATCCTGTGCAGTTGGTGGTGGAGAACATCTTGGGATGCGCGGATACCTTGTTGCGACTCGTGCATGTGGAAGACCAATTCCTGGTGTACATACCGAATGCGTTCAGCCCCAACGGTGATGGCATCAACGAGGCGTTCTACGTTGAAGGCAATGACATTTCACAGGATGAATTCCAACTGTACATCTTCGACCGCTGGGGCAAGCAGGTTTTCGCGAGCGTTGATCCTTTGCAACCGTGGTACGGCGCTTGGGGGAGTGGTGATGGAGACCCATTGCCTGCGGGTGAGTACAATTGGCGGTTGACCATTCGCTCCAAGCAGACCTTGCAGAAGCGGATCATGATGGGTCATGTGACCTTGCTGCGCTGATCGGCGCACCTGGAAAGCAGTTCCACCATCTCCTGATAGGTATTGACCGGTCCTTGGTCCTGTGCAAAAGACTGTTCGTCCAATTCCTTGCATTGGATGGCTTCGGTATGGTGCGCAAGTCTAAATTACAGGTCGAAAGCCCAACTCCCGGGCCGAAACGATATGCCACGCATGGGCGAACTCTACCCTCTCATTCTCGACCTATTCGATGCGCTCTGCACGGGTTGGGGATGTGGTCGGTTTGTCCTGATAGTTGTTGCAGCTCGTGCTCGACCCATCTCGGTCATCGTGGGCCTTCGCAATGAAGTGATCATTCCTTGCACTGCACGGTCATGAGGAAATCGCTCGTGCTCATCGGCTTCATTACTGCTGCCATTCTTGGTCCAACGCTGACCGTTGTTGCGCAATGCAATGAAGGATATACGTTCACGGCATCGCCCTCACCTTCCGGTGGCCAATACCAACAAGGGCAAGCGGTAACCTTCTGCTACACGGTCACGGAATGGACGATCGTGAACGTGAACTGGTTCCACGGGATCGCCCCGTCGTTCGGCCCCGGTTGGGATGTCTCCACCCTTGTGCCTGGACCACCACCTGCTACCTGCGGTGCAAGTACTGGTACGTGGGATTGGTTCGCCGTGAGTGATGGTACCGGCGGCAACGCCATTGGGCCGGTCGGACCGGGCTTCTTCTTCGATCTGGACAATGATGGCGACCCCGGGAACAACTTCGGCGACCTGTGCGATGGAGCTGTGAACTGGCAGTTCTGTTTCACGATCACTGTTGCCGGTGGCGCTTGTATTGAAGGGGCGAACCTTGGTGTTTCGGTCGATACGTTCGGCGATAGTGAAACAGGTGCATGGGGAGGTGCGGGATGTGGTAGCGATGTGGTCGCAACCCTGCCGGCGACGCTGCATTGCTGTAGTGCTGACGCGGGGTCCAATGGTGCTGTTGCTGCATGCAACACGGGTGCGCCGATCGACCTGACAAGTTATCTCGGTGGCACTCCCGATGCCGGTGGAACATGGACTGCTCCTAGTGGGGCAGCAGTTGGGTCTGTCATCGATCCGGCCACAGCAGCATCCGGCAACTATACCTACACGGTCAGTCAGGTGGCACCGCCATGTGTATCCACAGCGATGGTAGCCGTGACCATTTCTCAATCTCCGAATGCTGGTACCGATGGGGTATTGAACACCTGCTCCACGGTCGTTGGCCCTACTGCGCTGTTCCCGCTATTGGGCGGTGGTGCGCAAGCCGGTGGAACGTGGACCAATCCCGCGGGTGGCAACTCCAACGGGAGTTTCAATCCCGCCAACCATGTGCCCGGCCTCTACACGTATACCATAGCTGGAGTAGCACCGTGTCCCAACGACCAGGCCACTGTGCTGGTCACCATGAATATCCCCCCGGATCCAGGAGCGAACGGAACGTTGACCCTTTGCTCTTCTGGCGCAGCAGTCCCATTGATCACTTCACTCGGCGGATCACCTGCTGCTGGCGGTGCCTGGAGCGGACCAAGCGCAGTGGTCGGTGGCATGGTCGATCCCGCAACGATGAGCGCTGGG